>Ga0315280_10008542_pt1 | contig 13376 bp, 10 predicted proteins | sample YL17G06_40_MG_FD_203697 | JGI IMG/M metagenome (GOLD analysis project Ga0315280, IMG submission 203697) | Sediment microbial communities from Yellowstone Lake, YNP, Wyoming, USA - YL17G06_40 | ecosystem: Environmental > Aquatic > Freshwater > Lake > Sediment | place: USA: Wyoming | collected...
AGAGGGCCTATTCGGCCCTGATCTAGATCTCAGAGAACTCCAGAAGAGCGGAAGAGTAGGAAGAATAGAGATTCAACTGGAGTCGAAACACGACAAGACCACCGGAACAATAATGATCCCGTCCAGCTTGGACAAGGTGTCTACCGCGATAATCGCGGCTGCCATTGAGAGTGTCGACAGAATCGGTCCGTGCACAGCAAAGGTCACTCTTGAGAAAGTGGAAGATGTCCGGGAGGAGAAGAGGAAACTCATCCTTGACAAGGCAAAGGACATTCTGAAGAAATGGGTAATCGAAGGCTCCCCGAGCACAGATGAAATGGTCAAGGAAGTGGGAGGCGCCATACGATCAGCAGAGATCGTGGAATTCGGTCCAGACAAGCTCCCCGCAGGACCGGAAGTACAGACCAGCGGATCAATAATCATCGTTGAAGGAAGAGCCGACGTTCTCAATCTGCTTAGATGCGGAATCAAGAACACGATAGCCATCGAGGGCACGAAGATCCCTCAATCAATCATACCGCTCTGCAAGAACAAGGAGGTCACGGCATTCCTGGACGGAGACAGAGGAGGCGACCTCATACTGAAAGAACTTGACCAAGTCACTGAGCTCGACTATCTGACACGAGCTCCGGCGGGAAAAGAGGTCGAGGAGCTTACTCCGAAGGAGATAATGAAAGCACTTCGCGATCGTATCCCACATGGAGCACCCAAACCAGAAGCGAAGCCAATCGTCACCAAGGCGGTCCTTCCTGAAGGAGTCATCCAAAAGGCACAGGAACTGAAGGGGACGCTTGAAGCTGCTGTTCTCGATGAGGCAGGAAAAGAAATCGCTCACCTGCCGGTCAGCGAGCTCGCAAATCAGCTACCGACTATAGAAGCACCGTACACCCTAGTCTTCGATGGAGTCATAACACAACGCATACTGGATCTAGCGGATCAGAAGAAAATCAAATACGTCTTGGGCGACCGCCTATCAGAAATCGCCAAGAAGCCCTCAGACATCGTGGTGCTGACAATGTCCGAGCTCGGCGGCCGCTAACTACGGCAACGGTCTTTGCGTTCCAAAGAGCAACTCGTCCTGGCTGATGCCGAAGACCCCTAGTATTCGTGCCGCTGCAGGCGCAACTTGGCCGGAGACGTAGTATTCGGTGTCGACCTCGTCGGAAGTGACTTCAAAGTACGGACGTGCTTTGTCATAGAGCTTCGTGCCCTTCTTGGTAACCACGTAGCCGATCTTGTCTCCAGGCACCAATTTCCGGCCTAGCTTGAGGTACTCCTTAGCGACTTGCACGTGAGGTGCGTTAACTCTATACTCCTCGATTGGTTTGGTCAAGCTCCTCCATATGATGAGGTCTCGAACCGTGGTCTTCCCGTGCCTCAATTGATCGATTGCATTCAAAGCATAGATCTTGGCGTTGTTCGGCGAGCCATCGCGCAACACGAGATCAATCACTCTCTCCTGAACCTTGCGGGCGATTTCAGACCAGTCGCTCCTCACAACTTCCATTCCAACTATGTCGAGCGTACCATCTGTCAAGAGTCCTGCATATCGCTTCTTCGCCTCAGTGAAGAGTACTCTCCGGTAATTCTTGTCGGGACGAATTTCCATGCGAAGGTTCTCGCTGACCCAGCGAAGCAGTGAATTGACCTTCGCCTCGTCCCGGGTTACAAAGACCGAGTCTGTATCCGCATATATGACAGGTATGCCGGTCTCCTTGCAGCGATCAATGACTTGTGTGATGCTCTTTCGCCCAAGTGCGGCAGCTGACTCGGCTACTTCGCGCGCATACCAGCGAGCACCCGTCCAGCCGGCGTATCCATAACAAGCGTTCGTGATCACTTTGACCGCTCGTTCTTGTTGCTGAAGAACTCGTCTCTCCGAGTCGGAGAGAGACTTGGTCTGTATCCCTTTCTTGATCTCATTCCGTATCGCGATTAGACTAGTAAGAGCATTCCTGTACAGGCCCGGGGGTGTCTTCCTGAATCGGAATCCTAGACCTTCGATAGTCCAGCAGGATGAATCGTCACAATCCTCTGTCGGACTGACGAGCGTGTCTGGTGACAAGTTGTACAGGATCATCAGGTTGGGATACATTGACGCGAAATCTAAGGCAACCACATTCTCGTGCAAGCCTGCATGAGGCGCGAGCACTATGGCGCCTTGGTATCGTTCGTAGACTTGGTCTCTGCGGGGAGGAATCAGGTGCCCTTGCTGGTACGCTTCCTTGATCAGGTACGAGTCTACGCGATGACCAACCGCTGCTGTGGCGACTTGGTCGAGCGGCATGCAGGTGAGTGAAGACAGTGCCATTCCGAATTCGAGGAGTCTTTCCGTAGTCTCTAGTATTGCGCGAGCGTAAGCGTCCGCACCTCTCAGCAGGAGAGGCTTGTCCTGTGGCGAGTTCCATGTCTTCGCAAGATCCAGCTGATCCGGAAGGATAGCGTTCAGTTTGATGCCGAGAGATTCCGCTACATTCTCAATGGTCTTCACCTTGATGTCAGGCAGTTCGTTGGCGTAGTCGAGCATGTCCAAGCTTGCCCTTCCGGCAATTGAGACATGCCCGTAGACGCTTGTGTGTGGCTGCAAGCCAAGTCTGCTTATGCCCAGAGTCGCACCTGATCTTTGTGCTCTCTCGATTAGATACGGCCAGCCGATCCTATTGCTTTCGAAGCCGGCGACAATGTCCGGATCAAATTCCATTAAGTAGTTCGCGAAATCCGTGATGATGTCGTGGTCTGACTCATTCGATCGAGAGAAGCTCCGAACTTTAGCATCACTTGTGGCAACAGAGATCACAGAAACTGGGTCCTGGGACGCATGGGGGGACCCTTTCTCCGCGAACGCCACTGTCGAGAATGCCAAGATCCGCAGTCTTGGAATGCCTTTGAAGGCGATGGGGTGTGGAGAGCTGTGTGACAGGTATGCATTGCCAGTAAGTGCGGGGGAGGTTCCCAGTGTTTCTGCTTCTGTTTCATGCCACTTGCAGGGGATCAACCCCCTGTCGTACAGGTACAGCGAAGAGTATCGAATGTCGTTCCCGATAATCTGCTGTACTAGCCCGCGCTTGGAGAGATGTTTTGCAGCAGCTTCAAGCGTCTCGGTTGATGTGCAGGTGATCTTGACCGCTTTAACTATCTGGCCAAATAGCTTCTTCTCTTCGACAGAGCTCTCGAGGGCATCTGCATAGCCGGTCTTCGACGAACGCAGAGCGGCGGAGATTGTGGCGGGGGGAGAGTCTTCCTTTGGAATCGCGTACAGATACGGCTTGAAGCTCCTGTCAACAACGAGAACGTTCCTGTCATGGTCGTCGATGCCCCACAACCAGATCTCTGAACCATGTGGTGTTGTCTTCTCGCCCAAATCGAGCAGAAAGAATCTGAGATTCTTCAATGCAGTCCAACTCTACTGCCGAACTCGTGTAGGCGACTCTGCAGATCGCGCGAGTACCAAAGCATCCTCTCCATCTGCATAATATTGTCGGACTTCGGAGAACGCTCTGTATCCCATCCGCTCGTAGAATGCGATGGCTCCAGCGTTTCCTTTGCGGACCTCAAGGTGGATCTGCCGAATTCCTTCCTCGGTAAGCTTCGCAGTGAGAGCGGACATTAGAGCTGTTCCAATGCGCCTTCGGCGAAGGCGTGGATCCACCGCTACAGAGACAACGTGCCCCTGCGTGGCATTTGCAGAGGCCACAGCATATCCGACAATCTCCCCGTGATCTGATGCGACAAAGAAGTGGTCTTGGTGAGCCTTGATCAGATCGCTGAAAACTGCGGGCGGATAAGGGTCATGGAAACATGCCCTTTCCACCGCGTAGATGCCAACCGCGTCCGATGCGTCTACACGACGAATTGTGTACGACAAGTACGTCCGCGCCGCTGCAGAATCTCATTCTATCGCGGTGAAAGATGAAAGTAGTGCTTTCAGTTTCCTTCCCCGAGTTAAACGTACCCAGACACCGAGGGTTGCGTTTCCGACAAAACTATAATAAACGGTGTCTGATCGTACGCTACGACTCGCCGCGACAAGAGGAGGAAGCAGAGATCTCAGAGAAACGCGTTGAGCGTTGGGGTATCGCGAACATCTACTCCTCGTTCAACAATACACTGGTGCACATTACTGACCTTGCTGGAGCAGAGACTGTTTCCCGAAGCTCCGGTGGACAGCACGTTAAAGCAGATAGACTTCAGGGTTCGCCCTATGCGGCGATGCAATCTGCTGGTGCAGCGGCAAGGACGGCGAAGGACAGAGGCATCACAGCTCTTCACATTCGAGTAAGGGCACCTGGTGGACATGGAGCCCGAACACCCGGTCCGGGCGCTCAGGCCGCGATTCGAATGCTGGCGAGAGCGGGTTTCAGGATCGGTAGGATCGAAGACGTCACACCCGTTCCGCATGATGGGACAAGGCGACCGGGCGGCCGAAGAGGACGACGCGTCTAGATCCTGCTCACGAGAGTCACGCCTTTCATGTTCCTTGCTGCTTGAGAACATTCATCACACTGGAAGTGAGTCTTGAGAATGTGTTGTAGTGTTACAACTGGCTGAGGAAGCTCACAAAGAGTAACCCTTGTGCAACGCCCCCAACCCATTACGATGCCGGCAAGTAGGATGAAATAGCACACGCGACCCTATGGCTAATAGTTCGGACAGAAAGCGCTAGGTTTTTAGTCGCTTTCTGTTCAACCGTGTGACCGTCGTGCAAGAGAAATGGCAAGTCTAGCCCAACTGAAAACAACAATGATAGTAACGATCCTGCTGACGTTGGTCATATTCGTAGGTTTCGTCGGGGCAGTCTCGCTGCTATACAGTGCGGCAGCGGGCTTGGATTTGTCCCCGCTGGCCACTCTCCTCGGCTCATTCGTGTTGGCACTCATGTTTCTGGGGCTGCAATTCGTAATCAGTCCGTCAATTGTGGCATGGTCAACACACCTCCAGTATCTTCAGCCGGGACAGTATCCGTGGCTTGAAAACACTGTCAAGGAGCTTGCTGGCGCCAGTGGCGTTGCTGCCCCGAGATTGGCTATCGTTCCTAACCCAACGCCGAATGCTTTCGTCTTTGGGAATTCCTCATCCAAGATGACTCTTGCTGTGCACGAGGGGCTGTTGAGACAACTGAACGAAGACGAGATCAGAGGAGTTCTCGGTCACGAGCTCGGACATGTCAAGCATCGTGACTCGATTGTAATGACTGTTCTCTCTGCGATTCCGTTGCTTGCCTTTATGATTGCAAGAAGCACGATGTACATGGGCATGGGCACCGGCTCGCGCGACAGAGACAGAAGCGCAGGATACCTCGCTTTGGCCGGAATTGTTGCGATGGTCGTCTATTTCGTCGCACAACTGCTAGTTCTCAGGCTGAGCCGACTCAGAGAACACTTCGCAGACGTCTACTCTGGCTACCTGACTGGCTCGCCGAGGAGCTTGGAGAGCGCCCTCACAAAGATCACATACGGCCTATCGTTGCGACCTGATGACACCCATGGCGTGCGGGCTTTGTACATTTCCGATCCTGCACTTGCAAGAAGCGAGATGCAGGGCATCATAGACAGACGTGCCCAGTATGACCTAGACCACGATGGGGTTCTTGACGAAAGAGAACTTCAACTTGCGATGGAGAAGGAAGCAAGATCCACTTGGAGCGGGCTCAATGAAGCGTTCTCCACCCATCCGCCGACATACAAACGCATACTCCTATTGAGACAGATCGAAGGCGAAATCGGACACGGAACAGACGAGAGCACGATCTACAAGCGAATCTAGGCCGAACCTGAACGCAGCTGCGAGGGAGAGCGGTTGTCTGCAGAGCTGAAGCGCACTCTTGAGAATCATGAACGCTGGAGACGAGAGCAGTGTCTGAACCTCATAGCCTCCGAGAACGTGACGAGCCCGGCCGTACGCAAGATCTTAGGATCCGATCTCGGGCATCGCTACACGGCAACCGACCACTTCTACATGGGATGCAAGTTCATCAATCAAGCGGAAAGCATAGCAAGAGAACTGGTCCGTGATGTGTTCGGCTCGGAGTGGGCTGACGTGACGCCATTGTCGGGCCACATTGCTGACATGACTTTGCTCTCGACATTTGCGCGGCGAGGCGACAAGATCCTGACGATGGGCACGGAGTATGGAGGATACTTCGGTACTTCTGAGGCGGGCTTTCCTCGGATACTGGGTCTTGTGAACCTCTACTTACCATTCGACAAAGACCGATGGAACATTGAGATTGAGAAGACGGTTGAGCTGATCGCGAGTGAGGTTCCAAAGCTCGTAATCCTCGGAGCAAGCTACATACTCTTCCCTCATCCTGTGGAACAGATTGCGAAAGCATGCCGCGAGACTGGCACTATCCTGGCCTTCGACGGATCCCACGTCATGGGCCTGATTGCAGGCGGCGCTTTCCAGCAGCCTCTGAAAGAGGGTGCCAGAATTCTGGTCGGTTCGACTCACAAGAGTTTCTTCGGCCCACAAGGAGGAATAATCGTCGCATTCAAGCAGGAAGGAGAGCAGATGAAGGAGACGATCTTTCCTGCGATCATGGACAACGCGCACTGGAATAGAATAGCCGCACTTGCCCAAGCGCTTCTGGAGATGAAGAGATTCGGCAGGAAATACGCCGCTCAGGTCATCCGCAACAGTCGTGCTCTGGCAGAGGCACTCGATGAGCGCGGTGTCCCGGTCCGTTGCAAGGATTATGGTTACACGGCATCACACCAAGTCCTTCTGGATATGGACAGACTGAAAGACAGCGCCCAAGTCCCCGAGAAGCTTGAGCAGGCGAACGTGATCGTTGACAGGGGAACACGCCTGGGCACCAGCGAGATCACACGGAGGGGCATGCGAGAAGGAGACATGAACGACGTCGCAGAGATCATCGCCAGGGTCATCCGCTCGCAAGAGACTGCCAGCGCCGCAAGAAGGAAGGCGACTGCGCTTGCGAGAAAGTTCCGTCAGGTTCGGTATGCCTGAGAGCAAGAACAAGAACTACTGCGAGTAGAGGCCGCCTGCAGCTAGTTCGATGGCCTGTATCTCAATATGGCAGCAATGCCGCCGAATGATTCAAGCAGCATTATGCCCTCTTCGGTCTCTGTTGAGATTACCTCGAGGTTCACAGAACCCTTCTCGGCTATTTCAACGAATTCGTCGAGCAGGCTCTGAGTGCTCTCAATCACCAGAGTCGTGTTGCCGCATTTCTTGCACTGTCTAGAAAGCAGTTCCTGCTCGAACTTAGTGAACGCTGAGCGAGCAAGCAGTGCATCTTCAGTGTCTCCGCATGTCTTGCATTTCATGAGGACATGAAGTCTATCCAGTTTCTCTGCGAGTAGCAGAGTATCAACCAGGCCGGCGTTCAGGTGCCTTCGAACTTGTGTCTCTCCGTATGAGGCAAGGCCGGTCTCATGACCAAGCTCATAGAGGAACTTCTGCACGATCTTCTTCTCTTCCATGTAGCGAACGCCCTTGAGGAGGTCTTGGCTTCTTTCAACGATCTCATCCACGCCTCTCTCAGAAACGTATGTCGTATCGAGAGTCGCGATGACCTTCTGCTTGAGCATGTAGTTCAGGTAGTCGCCCTCTGCAAAATCGTACTTGGTGGGGCCGGGGCCGCCCAAGATGATCCCTCGCAGATCGGGAATCTGGCCAAGCATCTCATTCGTGTGGCGGGCAATTCGCTTGAAGTAGTCGTTCACAGCTGCCTCCCTGATTCTCTCAAATCTCCTTGCTGACTGGCCTCCCGCGCGATGCTTTCCGGGTATTCCAGATGTGAACTCTTTGAGGATGCTCATCCTTTGGCCGCGCAAAGTGGCCAAGATCGCTTCAGTGGAGTCGAGGATCAGTAGGCCGTACGTGCTCTTCTCACGCATCATGTCGAAGAGCGGTTCTAGATGGAAACGGCTGTCACATCGGTAGAAGTATACGTTGATCTTCTCAGGTGGTTCAAGTGTGTAGATCTCCATCTTCTCGTTTCCAGGGGCCCCGTATGGGATCGCGCCACAGAATATAACAAGGCCTTTCGGCGGTGGAGTCTTGAAGAGCTTGAGTTTCTGCTGCACCTTTTCTATTGCTTCTTGCACGTTCTTTCGAGTCACTCGGGATTTGATGTTAGATGCAGTTCCGTACTCTTCTCGAAGGTTCGTCATGACCTCATGTATCCTCCTATCGGGAGGAACATAGAGGCTGATCAGCTCGGTGCCTCTCCCCTCTTTTGACGCCAGCGTCTCCAAAGTCCGCTTGAGTTTGAAGCGGGAGACCGAGTCGGTTGACGACACTAACTTCTACTCCCATCGGCTGATGCGTTCGAAGAACTGATTCTTATAAATGGCGCGAAAAACCAGGCCATCAGGAAACCTTCAACAAATGATGCCTTCCTCCATCTACGACACAACTCATACATACATCGTCAACCAGAACCGCGAGACATTGAGGACTATTGAAGGCTGTGTTGAAGCTCGGGGGATTCGTCTTCGATTCAGCGTTGTCCGGGAAGAAGGTAGGCACCTACGCCAAAGTGATGAGGGAGTTCTCTAGGAAGAATCGGCTAGTCGCTGTGACCGGCGGTGGTTCCATCGCCCGCAAGTATATTGTCGCTGCCAGAGAGCTAGGTGCCTCTGAGTTCGTGTGCGACCAGATCGGGATTCACGTCTCCCGCTTGAATGCCAGGATCCTTGCGACAGCGCTGGGCGAAGCTGTATTGCCCAAGATGCCTGAATCTCCAGACGACTTGATGGCATCCATGGATTCAAACTTGATCGTAGTTATGGGAGGACTTCAACCGGGGCAATCCACGAACGCGGTTGCCGCACTTGCTGCGGAGGCCATGCGCGCAGACTTGCTCGTGAATGCCACCGACGTGGACGGCGCCTACACCGCTGATCCACGCAAGGATCCAAACGCAAGGAAGCTTGACGAGGTGACTCCTGACGAGCTAACGAAGATTCTCTCGACGGAGGGTTTCAAGGCTGGCGAGTACGATCTGATGGACCCCTTAGCACTTAGAATCATCATGAGGTCCAAGATCCCTGCAGTAATCGTGGACGGGCGGGACCCATCCAGTATCGCTGAAGCTCTAAATGGCAAACGGATTGGAACCAGGATCGTGCCGACCGAGAGACGACCGCGATGACAAGGCTGACCGACATATTTCAGTCGCGCGCGCAAGTGAGACTGGTGGAGCACCTTCTTGAGAACCCGGGAAAGGTCTTCAACCAAAGCACTCTAGCAAGCTTCCTAAACGTCTCGCCCTCTACCGTAGCGAGAATCATAGAACCACTTGTTCAGCATGGAATAGTGCTCTTTGATCGATACGAAGGGGGGATGAAGATACTCGCACTCAACCAAGACAGTCAGAAAACTAGACTACTCATGGATCTTAACGAGAAGATGAAAGCCCTTTAGCTTGCGCTAGTGGAAAAAGGTCCGCGCTATTTCGATGACCTGTCGTTCTGTTCCGCTACCGACTTGAACTTGTCCGCAAGCGACTCGCAGAGAAGGGAACAGACTCTCCATTGGCGCAAGTTGTAGTTTATGCGTAGTTGCTCCATTGCCTCTACAATCTTGTCTTCTTCGTCAGGGTTCATTGATCGGTCTGCCGCAACGTAACGGCTAACGGTATAAAAAGCTCACTAGCCCAAGTGGTCCTGCGTCCCCTCCGAAGGCGCGTACCATTGAAGATACTCCTGAAGGACATCAAGCACGATATCATGAAGGTGGAACTCCGCAACATCGATGACCTTTGGGCCCTGTACAACGTGATCCAGAAGGGCGACAGGGTTCTCGGAAAGACAACGCGGGAAGTGAAGTCCACAGAGACTGCTAGACCATCCAGCAGGAGGCTTACTGTCAAGCTCGGGATCACAGTGCAAAAGGTGTACTTTGATCGTGACCTCGCGAGGTTGCGAATCCATGGCATAGTCTTTGACGCCCCTGAAGAGGTTAGGGTGACCGGATCTCATCACACGCTGAGCGTCGGGCCAGAAGACATTGTCACAATCGTGAAAGACAAATGGCTCAAACATCAAGTTGAGAGAGTCGAGAAGGCTGTAGTCACTGAGGAACCCATCATAGTCTTGGCGCTTGATTCCGAAGAAGCCTCAGTTGCGATCCTTCGCTCTTTCGGGCTGGATTTCAAAGGCGAGGTGCGCTCGCGGCTTCCAGGAAAATCAGAAGCTGAGAAACGGCAAGTCGCGATGAAAGACTACTTTCAGAGAATCGGGACCCTGCTGGAGATTGTTTGCGCCGAATCCACCGGGCCAATCCTGATTGTCGGACCTGGATTCACCAAAGACCATTTCGCTAAAGAACTGAGGTCGGAGGCGAAATATGTTGGGTCACGAACCGTTCTTGTGAAGAGCGTGGGGAGCGGTGGAGTTGCAGGTGTGCACGAGGCAATAAGAGTAGGTGCAGTCAGCAAGCTCAGAAGAGACGCTCGTGCAACACAAGAAACTGAACTTGTCAACGAAGCCTTGAGGAGACTTGGATTATCAAGTGGGGATATCTCATACGGCCTCGAGCGCGTTCAAGCCGACACCGAAGCCGGCGCCGTGGACACCTTGATAGTATCTGACAAGGTGGTTAGAGAAGCTGAAGATGAAGAAAGGTCTAGAATCGAAGCAACAATGAAGACTGTTGAAGAACGCGGAGGAAGAGTCGCACTTGTAAGCAGCGAGCAAGAAGCGGGGAAGATGCTGCAATCTCTCGGGGGGGTTGCAGCTCTTCTTCGATACCGCCTTCATCAGGAATAGGATTGTTTCTGGTCACGTGCGACAGGGGTATGCTTTTAGTCAAGCCTCTCGCTGTAGACGGCGCAACTGTACAGCTTGCTGAGGAATAGTCATGGATCCCACGATCACCGCTCTGCTAATCTACGTGGTGATTTGGGTCTGTCTTTACTTGGCCGGCAAAGCTCTGAAAGCTGAACGTTTCGGATTTGTTCTCTCCCCGTTGTATTTCATGTACAAGACGACGGCCCTCAACGAATGGATAGGCTCGCTTGCCGGTGGATCTCGTTCGCGAGTGGATTCACTGGAAGCGCGTCATACAGGTGATCTAGAAGGCGCTTCGGAACGTAACGAGCCGGTTTCGACGAATCTCTCGATGCGCCTACGACCGCCACGTCCCTTGGCCGGAAGAAGGAGAGGTCTGTGGAGAACCTTAGGCAACACAGGGATCGTCGTTGGAGTCGGCCTGATGGCCTACGCTATCTATCAGCTCGGGCTTAACCTGTTCAACCTATTGTTTCACGTTGAAGCCGCGACATCCGTTCAACCAGTGCTGCCCCTTCCGGGGCTTACGATAAGCTGGGAAAGTTTTCCGTACCTGGTTTTAGCAATCTCGCTGGTGCTAGCAACGCACGAGCTAGCACATGGAATCGCGACGCGCGTCGACAATGTCCCTCTGAAATCCGCCGGTGTCTTCATCGCAGTCGTTCTCTTTGGAGGCTTCGTTGAACCTGACGAAGAACAACTGGAGAAGGCATCCAATCAGACCAAGATGAGAGTCTATGCCGCCGGCTCATTCAGTAACGCTGCTCTGGGGCTAGTGGTACTGCTTCTCTTCGCCAACTTCGCTGCAACAATCGCTCCGCTCTACACAACAAACTATGCAGGCGTTGAAGTGTCAGGTCTGCTTCCAGGATACCCAGCCGAAAGAGCAGGCCTACATGCCGGCGATATCATCACGGGAGTCAACGGGGCACCGGTCCGCACGGTCACTGAACTACAGCACATTATGTCGAGAGTCTCCCCCGGTGGGCAGGTCACGATCTCGACACAGCGCGGGAATTTCCAGATAGTCACAGAGCCCGACCCCAACAATTCCACTCGCGCAATCATGGGTGTAAGTCCGATCCGAGATCTCATCACCTACAGCGGCCGATTACCGCTTCTACCCGACAATCTGCCGTATCATCTTCTTCGTGTCGAGTTCTGGATATCAATAGTGTTCGTCAGCGTCGCTGTCATCAACATGATGCCGCTCTACATGTTCGATGGTGACCGATTCCTAGACTGTCTGCTGAAAGCCTTAGGCATAGGGCGGACAAAAGAAATACGAATGTTCGCGAGCTCTGCTTCACTAGCCATCTTGGGTCTGAACTTCGCATTGTCGATCCTGCGCTTCGGATTCATCAAGCTGTAAGAGATAGACGGCAATTGCCCACCTGTTCCGGATGCAGGTCTACCCAAATCTACTATCGGAGAGAACATGAGGGAGTCGATCTCTGCAAGAAATGCTTTGTCGATAGCATAGAGACGAAAGTCCGTCGGACAATAACGAAACAGCAGATGCTGGAGCCCCGAGACACGGTCGCCGTTGCTCTCTCGGGCGGAAAAGATAGTGTAACTCTCCTGCGGATTCTCTGGAAACTTGAGCGACGCTTTCCTCCTGCTCGACTCATTGCGCTGACCATTGACGAAGGGATCTCCGGCTATAGAGGTGAGGCGATCTCCATATCAAGAGAGGTTTGCGACGATCTGAAGATCGAGCACGTCGTGGTCTCCTTTGAGGAACTTTTCGGAGTGACAATGGATGATGTAGCTTCTAGACCAAACGAACTGCAGCCCTGTTCCTACTGCGGTGTCCTGCGAAGAAAGGCACTGAATGAAGGTGCAAGAAGGCTTGGAGCCACAAAGCTGGCGACGGCACACAACCTTGACGATGAAGCACAGACGGCCTTGCTCAATGTAATGCATGGTGACGTCGAACGGATCATACAGGCATCCCAAACCAATGTGAAACCTCCTGCGAGGTTCATTCCGAGAATCAAGCCACTAGCTGAGGTGCCCGAGAGAGAGACTACACTATACGCGTACGCCTCAGGTGTGCGATTCCAGACCACGCCGTGCCCACATGGACACGATGCATTGAGAGGCGACATCAGAGTCATGCTCAACAGGCTCGAGTTGAAGCACTTGGGCCTGAAGTACACTATTGCCCGGTCGGTTGAGAAGCTCTCGGCGACTGCTGGGGGAATTGAGCAACATCGTGGTTTTCGAACATGCAAGATCTGCGGGGACCCCACACCTAACGATGTCTGTGAAGCCTGCCTAATGCTGAGGGCTCTCAAGTCCGGCGGCGGCATCGCGTACAAGGGAGTTCCTCTGGTGGATCGAAGCCAATAACGCAACCTCCCGATCATTAATCGTTCTTGCTGTTGCTTGTTCGTCGTGACCGCGTGAGACAACAGTTAAAGGATAGCCGGCCGAAGCTTCAAACGGCGGTGGTGGGGGATCGAGGAGCTAGCCGTTCCTTGTCACCCGAAATCGGCTACACGCGGGGATCCGTTAACTCGAGGGAGAGGTATATCGTTCCTTTCATAGGCTCCAGTTGCCAACGATGAAATCCTGCCCTACCGGGCCGGTGGAGGAAGGGGCTCTTTCGAA
>Ga0315280_10008543_pt1 | contig 13376 bp, 10 predicted proteins | sample YL17G06_40_MG_FD_203697 | JGI IMG/M metagenome (GOLD analysis project Ga0315280, IMG submission 203697) | Sediment microbial communities from Yellowstone Lake, YNP, Wyoming, USA - YL17G06_40 | ecosystem: Environmental > Aquatic > Freshwater > Lake > Sediment | place: USA: Wyoming | collected...
GACGAGCAGCTTGACCGGGCGGCCCTGGCGCTCGGCGACCGCGACCACCCGCGTGAACAGGAGCTGCTCGTAGTCGGCGAACACGCGGTCCTGGCGCAGGTCGCGGAACCCGGTGTCGGGCCCTTGAAGCAGCCGTACCGTCATGACGACCACGTCGCGCGCCTCGGTGTTGGTGTGGGTGAGTACCCAGGTGAGATGGGCGAGCGTGTTGTAGTCGCGGACGGGCACGAGCACGCCGCCGGGACGGGCCTCGACGGGCCCGAGATCGAGGTCGGGCGCCGTGAGGAGCTGGAACTGGTCGAGCGTTGCGGTGCGGCTGGCGCGGCGAGCCGCGCTGCGCTCGGAGAGGATGAACATCGTATAGACGGCCAGCGTGAACCCGACGCCCGAAATCGTGGCGACCCGCTTGGTGAACAGGTTGACGATGGCGATCGAGAGCAGCGCCGCGGTGATGAGCGCCAGCCCGATCGGCAGCTCCAGCCGGCCGATCCGCAGGTTCAGCGGCACCCGCCATTCGCGCGCGCTGGGCTCGGTGAAGCGCAGCACGAGCACCGCCAGCGCCTTGAGCGCGAAGCTCCAGATGACGCCGAAGGCATACGCCTCGCCGAGGAGGTAGACGTTGCCGCGGCTGAGGATCACCGTCGCGAGCTGCAACGCCACGATCAGGTTGAGGGTCCGGTAGGTGGTGCCGAAGCGACGGTGCGGCCTGCGGAACCACTCGGTCAGCACGCCGTCCTCCGAGACCCGGTTGAGCACGGCGTTGGAGCCGACAATCGCCGTATTGACCGCGCCGGCGAGCATGAGAAACCCGACCAGCACGACGAAGGCCTGGAACAGCAGCCGCAGCGGGAGGGGGCCGGCCAGGTGCATCGCCAGGCCGGAGATCAGATTGTTGTAGAACCCGGATCGCACGCCGTCGGGGATCAGCGCGACGGCGAGAAAGCTCACCGAGGCGGTGAAAGTCAGGCTGTAGAGGAAGACGACCAGGGCGGTGCGGCGCAGGTTCTGCGCCTTCGGGTGCTCGATCTCGCGGTAGACCTGCGCCAGCGTCTCGTACCCGCTCATCGCCAGGAAGGAGTGACCGAGGCCCACGAGGATCGCGATCGCCGTCAACGAGGACCAGCGCGTGTCGTACAGCCAGCCGAGCGATTCCTTCGAGAAGCGCAGGTTGCCGAGCGTCGGGGCCGGAGGCGGCTGGCCGCCGCGCCACATCAGCGTCAGGCCTGCCCAGGCGAGCAGCATGACCACCATGACGGTGGTGATCTCGATGATGCGGAGCGCGTCGTTGCTCGATTCGCGCAGCCCCTGAGTGTTCCGCCACCAGAAATACAGGAGAATGCCGATCGCGATGGCGGCCGACATGGTGTCGACCGGCAGATGCACCGACGAGCCGGCCCGGCGGAGCAGATCGCTGCCGAGCCCCGCCACGTACTGCCCGGCGGAGACGGCGCTGATCGGGCCGGTCAGCACGTAGTCGAACAGGAGCGCCGACACCGACAGCTTCGCCAGCGTCCCGCCCATCGCCTCCTTGACGACGCGGTAGACGCCGCCGCGGACGAACATCACCGAGCTTTCGATGTAGATCGCGGCGACCGCGAACGAGAAGAGCATGACGCCGAGGATGAACCACGGCGCCGCCTTGCCGACGGCCTGCTCGGCGATGCCACCCGCGTAGAAGGCAGACGACCCGAGGTCGCCGAGCACGATGGCCGCCGCGCGCCAGAAGGAGATGAACGAGAGGAAGACCGTCGTCGCGACGACGACCTGCACGCGCGGACGGGCGGAGCGGGGGGTGTCGGTTGGCATCGGATCACCCACGCCAGTCACTCCCGGGGCAGCGGGCCACGCGGCCGAGGGCCGACCGTACGCGAGAGGTCCGTCAAAAAGCGAAAGCCACAGCGCGCGAAGGCGGTCTGTGGCTTCTCGAGCGCGAACGACCGCGCCTAGGTCAAAGCCGGCACGGGTCAACCACCCTTCGGAGAACCAGGGTCTCCGAAAGATGAGGCCTCCTGAGTCGACGCGGCATCCAGGCCACTCAAGCGTACGCCCCAGCTTGGCTCCAGTCAAGGCGGGACAGGGCCTCAGCCCTGCCCCGCCACGTCTCTGGCGGGTTTCGCCTGAAGCTGGACCATCCAGGCACCGATAGACAGGAGAGCCAAGAGGCAGAACGGAGGAACACGATGCGGCGGATGCGGATTCTGCGTGTGCTGAGGAGCCGGACGCTCGCGTGTGGCTGCCTGACCGGCGTGTACGAGGCCTACGACGGGAGAGTGGCGGAGATCCTGGATGCGCGCGGCGAGGAGTGTGCCGACGCACGTCACGCGCCGGGCCGGTTGGTGTTCAGCACGAGGAGCGGCTCGCCGCGGCCGTTCGGATCCGACTCCGCGGGCGACGCGGCGCTCACTGCCTGACGGCGCTTCACAGTCTCGCCCTGCTGAGTTCCGATTTCAGTCCCGCGGGTCCCGGTCCGTTCCATCAGCCAGCTCCGGCGCGCGATCGGCGGTGTCGGATCCCGCCCTCCCGATCCAGTCGTGGCGCCACACGTTGCCGCACGTGAGACAGCGGCACCAGACAGAGGTCTGGGTGCGGCCGAGTCCGCGGACGTGTTCGGTGTCGCCGCAGCGCGCGCACAGGATGGGAGAAGGGAGGTCGGTCTCGCGCCGGCCGCCGCGCGGGTGCGTGCGGCGATCGGGCCGCGCCGGGTCGCGCCGATCGTGGCCGGGCCAGCCGCTCAGGCGGTCCTCCAGGCGGCCGCCGGGCCGCAACACGTCGGACCCCCGTCGGAGAAGGCGCGCAGACGCTACCACTGGCCGGGTGGTGCATCAAGCCCACGGCGCGAGTTTCTGTGCAACCCACCCCTCGGCCTCGAGGGTGCCGCACCTCTCGTTCGCCCACGCGAGGAGCCCGTCCTCGTCGACGAAGAGGCGGCTGCAGTAGGGCTGACCGTCCCAGTCGAGTCGGATCTCCAGGCCCCGGGGCGTCAGTCGAGCCGTGGCCGTGATTTCGTGGCCGCGACGGGAGAGCGTCCACAGATGGGCGGTATCGGCGGGGTCGCGCATCCAGCAGAAGCTCATCCATCGGCTTTTCGGTCGCTCGCGTGCCCGACTGCAGGCTTCGAGCCGAAGCCGTGGAACGGGGGCGCCCGCTCTTCGACTGCGAGTCGGGATGGCGGCCCGGCGGGCCAGGGTCGGACGCTGTCGCATCCGGGCGCAAGATTCTGCTGGCGCTGGGGATCCAGGCGGGCCCGTTCGCGCTGCTGCTCTGCTATTCGCTCGGGATGATGGGGATCCTGACGCCGTACGCGACCGGCCCGGCGCCCGTCTACTTCGGCAGCGGCTACATCACGCGCAAGGCCTTCTGGCGGCATTCTGAAGGCCCGTCGCACGTTGGGACCGGTGGCCGCGAACCCAGGCGGAGATGTTCTCTCGTGGGACTCGACGTGGGCCTGCAGGCGACATCCCAGGCATCTGCCGCCTGACGATCTCCGTGCCTCCGTGCGAAGAACGCAAACGCTGCCCGCCGCCTCTGTCCGCGAAGCCGGGGGCCGGGCAGCGGCCCACTCGTTACTCGTTGCTCATCGCTCGTTACTCGACGTGCTGTGGCTTGGCTCAATCAGCGCAGCGGCGGCGGCACGCGCTTCTTCGTGGCCTGCTCGAATGCGTAGGCGATCTCGAGAAGCCGCGGCTCGCTGCAGGCCATCCCGGTGAAGCTGACGCCGAACGGGCCCGGCTTCGCGTCGAAGAGGCTCGGGAACGGCGGGTTCGGCGGCGTCGGCGCGTTCGGCACCATGCCGAACGGCACGATCACCGTCGGGTAGCCGGGCTTGGCGGCGATGGCGGCACCGTTGGCGCCCGGGAACAGCAGCGCGTCGAGCTTGTTCGCCTTCATCACCTCGTCGATGCCATGCGTCGCGGCGAGGGCGAGGTCCTTGGCCCGATCGGCCTCGTAGCGGGCCTTATCGGCCGAGACGTCCATCTCGTCTGAGATGTCCAGGTTCGACTGCCCGTACTTGATCGCGTTGCCACGCGTGTGGGTGATGTTGAAGATGCGCAGCTCGGTCAGCGTCTTGACCGGCGCGGCGGCGCCCAGCGTCGCGAGCCACGCGTTGAAGTCGCGCTTCATCCCGTACTTCAGCACGACCGAGCAGTTGGCGTCCTTACCCTTCGCGTTGTCGACGCCGGAACACATCCCCCATGCCGCGAAGTTCTTCGCCGGGTCCGTTTCCAGAAGGCTCGGGATGTCGGCCGGATCAACGATGACCGCGCCTTCGGCCTTGAGGACGGCGATGGCGTCCTCCATCACCGCCGCCTGCTCCTTGTTGAGGCCACCGCCCGGACGCTCGCGGCCGGGCACCTTCGCCTCGGTGTAGAAGAACGCGCGCGGGATGCCGATGCGGGCGCCGCGCAGGCCCTCGCGCCGGAGGAACGTCGTGTAGTCGTGGCCGGGTGGCGGCGTGCAGGCCTTCGTGGCCGGGTCGTTCGGGTCCGGCGAGGCGCTCTCGAGGACGCCGAGCATGATCGCGGCGTCGGTGACCGTTCGCGCCATGGGACCGGCCGTGTCCTGGTCCGCCGTGATGGGGATGACGCCGTAACGGCTGATGCGGCCGACGGTCGGCTTGATGCCGACCAGCATGTTCTGGTTCGACGGGCTGAGGATCGAGCCGGACGTCTCGGTGCCGACGTTGGCGGCCCAGAAGCTCGCAGCCGTGCCGATGCCCGAGCTGGAGCCGCCGGTGCCGAGCGCCGGCCGTCCGTCGGAGGTGGCCTCGCGCGGATCGTGGCGCGGGTCGTACGGGTTCATGCCGTAGCCCCCGAGCGCGCTGTAGTTGCCCGGCATCGGCGTCGGTCCGCCGGCCACCCAGTTGGCCAGCTCGGTCAGCACCGTCTTGGCGATGATGACCGCGCCGGCGTCGCGCAGGTTCTTCGTCAGCGTGGCCTCGTACGGAGGCACGAGGCCGGCGAAGGCCAGCGCGCCGCCCGTCGTCGGCATGTCGGTCGTGTGGATGTTGTCCTTGAGCGCGATCGGGATGCCGTGCAGCGGCCCGCGCACCTTGCCCTCGCGACGCTCGCGATCGCGCGCCTCGGCCTCGGCAATCGCCCTGGGATTGACCGTCATCACCGCGTTCAGCGCCTTGTCGTACGTGGCGATGCGGGTGAGGGACTGCACGACCAGCTCGCGGGACGTGACGCGTCCCTGCTCCATGGCGGCGCGCATCTCTGGGATGGTCGTTTCGACCACGGTGAATGGCTGTGGCGCCGGCGGTGCTGGCGCCGCCCGGCGCGATGCCGGGGCCTGCGCGGCAATCGTGATGGTGGCGGCGGCGACCGACAGGACCAGCAAGAGGGCTCGTGTCACGCTGTGCCTCCCTACATCTTCGATTCTGCATTGGAGAGCCGCCGGCCCGCCCGCTCCGTCAAACCCACAATGGCAATTGGCCGCGAGCCTTGGAAGCCGGTTGAGTGCTCTGCGGGGCGGTTGCCGCCGCCTGCGGGGCGGCTTGGGCCTCGGCCGACCCGACGGCGCGGCTGAGGACCTGGGCCATCACCTGCAGAATGCGCCCGTGGCGATCGGTGAAGGGCTCGCGCGAGGTGGAATAGAGTGTCAGCACGCCGACGAGTCGCTGGCCCGCGAGGAGCGGTGTGCTCAGGGAGCTGACGAGCGGGGGCTTGAGCGCATCTCCCGCGCTCCCCAAATCGAGCGCGGCGTCCGAGTTCACGATGGTTGCGCGGTTGGCGGCCACCCAGCCCGTGAGGCGCTGACCGACCGGAATCTCGAGGGCGCCGAGCACGCCGGCATGCTCGCCCGCGCTGAACGCCGCCCTGAGCTCATCCCTGGCCGAGTCGTACAGGAAGACCGCGCAGGAGCTGGCCGGAACGACGCGTTCCAGAGCGGTCCAAACCAGGCCCCCGATCCCCGCGAGGTCGGTCTTGTCAATCAGCCCCCCGCCCAGGTTGAAGAAGGCGAGCATCACCTCCGCCTCATCCAGATCGATCCGGTGGATCGCACCTGCCGGGACGTCGGGGGAAGGTTGCAGGGCCCGGGTAATGGCTGTGAGCGCATCGGATGGGACGGCGGACTCCCGCTCGGGAAGGGCCGCGTCGCGATAGAGCGTCGCGAGAGTATCGACCACCAGCGGGTCGTACTTGCTGCCCCGACTCGCCCGCAGGATCCTCAACGCATCTTCGTCGCTCAGTCTCGGGCGATAGGGGCGGTCGGACGTGAGCGCATCGAAGCCGTCGACGACCGACAGGATTCGCGCGCCGATCGGGATCTCGCCACCCCTCAGGCCGGCGGGATAGCCCGTGCCGTCCCAGTGCTCGTGGTGATGCCGGACGATGGGGACGACGGGGTAGGGGAACTGGATCGAGGAGAGAATGTCCGCGCCGATCGTCGCGTGCAGCTTCATCTTGTCGAACTCGGTCCGGGTCAGCCTGCCCGGCTTGTTCAGGATGTGCTCGGGGACCCCCAGCTTCCCCATGTCGTGCAGCAACGCGGCTGCCTCGATCGCCTTCAGCTCGTTCTCGTCGGTCACTCCCAGTTCGCGGGCGAGCCGCACGGCGAACACCTGCACGCGGCGCAGGTGCCCGTGCGTCACCTGATCCTTCGCGTCGATCGCGTGAGCGAGCGCGTCGATCATCGACAGGTGCAGCCTGTTGACCTCGGCCAGGTGCTTGATCTGGTCCTCCATCCGCCCCGTCGCGTTCTTGAAGGCGAAGTAGAGGATGATCGGCAACGGCAGGATCACGGCGAGGATCGTCAGGTCGGACGTCGGTCGATAGACGAGCAGCACCACCAGGCCGGCCGCCAGGGCGCCGCCGAAGTACGCCAGCCACAGGCCGACGAAGTGCCCGCGCCAGACCGCGAGTGGCGACCGGCGTTGCTCGAGCGCGATCGCGGTGGCGATCGAGCCGGTGTTCAGCGCGAAGTACAGGGCGGCGAACGCGGCCAGCGGCAGAATGAGCCGCCAGCCTTCTGTGCGTGCCTGCGACAGCGGCGCCACCCCGGCGAGGAGGAAGAAGACGTGGGCGGCCACCCACATCGCCAGCGCCGGCGCGGTCGCGTTGAAGATCACGCGTCGCACGGGCAGGTGCGCGCGAGACAGGCGGTACGACATCGCCAGCGCGTCGAGCGCAACCGTCACCGTGCCGGCCGCCGGGCCAAAGAGGATGGCCGCGGTGATCGTGAAGGCGTCCGAGATGCTGAAGCTGACCGGGATGGCGGGCATCTTGAGGACGGCCGTGCCGCTCGCCACGGTCAGCGCCGCGAGGATGGCCCACTGCCGAAGGTAGGTCGCGTGAACGATAAGCTGACCCAGCGAGCCCGCGACGACAGCCGCCCCCAGGCAGGCGACGACCGACACATATAGGGTGGCGACGGTCGACAGAGCAGGACGGACGCTCATTCAGATGCCGAGGCCGTTACTCGGATCTACTACCTTGTCGGCGGGTCGAGCAGGGAGCGTTATGGAGCGGTCCGGCTCGGCGGGGTTTCGCTCCATCTTCCCGTGCGCGAGTGCCCAGGGCGCTCGGATTCTCGTCGCGGCTGGGAGGCGGATGTTCACAATCGGAACACGAGCCGCCAGGGCGGCGGGAATGGGATGATTCTCGCCTCGATCGGCGCTCGTTACAGTTTCGTCGTTGCGCGTGCAAGAGCGGGACAGATTCCAAGCGGATCCCGAAGAGTCATGTCTTGCGGCCGAAGGTCGCCAACTGCCACGTGGTCTGATGGTTGGCGTGACTGGATGAGGGATGGCCGCACGATGGTCTGGTATTTGCGTTATTCCATCCCGCCCTTGGTGTCTTGTCCCGTCTCACGGAGGACTGGCATGAGCGCGAGAATCCCGCTCGTGGACAGCAGTCGCTCTCGGCGAGGTTGGCCGCGTGCGACACGGGGTATGTTGGCGCTGGCTCTCGCCGCCGGGTTCCTGCTGGCACTTCCCGTCACCAACCGGGCCTACACAAGCAAGCAAGACACGCCTGCCAGACTCGATGCCGCCGTCCGGCGGATCCTGCAAGAGCCTCGCGACGGCAATCTCCGCGTGATCGTCCGGGCGAAAGCCGGCAAGCGGGAGGCGATCCGGTCCGAGCTGAAGCGGCGAGGCAGGAGCGTCGAGCGCGACCATCCTTCGATCGGTGCCGTCACCGTCTCGATCGGGTCCGAGGAGCTCAGGGCGCTGGCCGAAGATCCTGAGGTGGACGGCATCTCGAGCGACGCAGTCGTCACGAGCGACCTGTTGAAGGTCGAGGGGGAGGAGGCGACGCCGCTCGCGCAGCATCGAAACGTGCTCCTTCAGACACTGGGACTGCCGGACGCCGAGCTGACAGGGCAGGACATCGGCGTTGCCGTGATTGACTCCGGCCTGGAGACGGGCGGCGATCTGGACGGGGCGCGGGTCGGCGCCTTCTATGACTTCACCGGCGACGGAGACCGCCGCCTTCCTTCTGACGACTTCGGGCACGGCACGCACGTCGCCGGCCTGGTCGCTGGAACGGGGAGGTACTCGGACGCTGTCAGCACGGTCTCGCCCTATCCGAACGGGAAATGGCATCGCGACGGCTATCGCGTCTTCCAGGGAGTGGCGCCCAGGGCTCGCCTCATCAGCCTGAAGGTGCTGACCGAAGACGGCACCGGCCTGACCAGCAGCGTGATCGAGGCCATCGAGTTCGCCATCGCGAACAAGGACCGGCTCGGCATCGACGTGATCAATCTGTCGCTCGGTCACCCCATCCTCGAGCCGCCCGCGACCGACCCGCTCGTGCTCGCCGTCGAGCAGGCGGTAGGGGCCGGCATCGTCGTCGTGGCGTCGGCGGGCAACTTCGGAGAGAACAGGGAGACCGGTCAGGTGGGCTACGCTGGGATCACGTCGCCTGGAAACGCGCCCTCTGCAATCACCGTTGGCGCGTTCGATACCAGGGGCACCGCCGCGCGAAGCGACGACACGATTCCGGACTACAGCTCTCGGGGACCGACGTGGTACGAGGGGCTGGCCAAACCGGACATCGTCGCGCCGGGTCACGAACTGGTCGCGGCAGCGGCGCTTCGGAGCTGGCTGTACTTGCAGTACCCGGCACGGCGGGTGTTCGGCACGGAAAAGAGGATCGCGCGATACTTTCGCCTGAGCGGCACCAGCATGGCGGCGGCGGTGACGAGCGGCGTGGTGGCTCTCGTGCTCGAGGCCAACCGGTCCATGTTCTCGAAGCCGCTGACCCCCAACACCGTCAAGGCGATTCTCGAGTTCAGCGCGTTGCCGATTGCAGGCAGCGACCGGCTGACGCAAGGCGCCGGCGGCTTGAACGCCGCTGGGGCGATTGCCCTGGCGCGATCGATCGATCCGGCCCGCTCTCCCGGGACTTGGTGGCTCACGACGGGGGTGGTCCCGGCAAGCACGATCGATGGGGCGACGCTCGAGTGGGCTCAGACGGTGGTGTGGGGCAACACCGTTGTCTGGGGGAACATGCTTTACAGCAACGTGCCGGCGTGGGCCCTTACCGTTGTGTGGGGGAACAGGGTGGTCTGGGGCGACACGGTCGTCTGGGGCAACACCGTCGTCTGGGGCAACACCGTCGTCTGGGGGAACACGGTCGTCTGGGGGAACACGGTCGTCTGGGGGAACACGGTCGTCTGGGGGAACACGGTCGTCTGGGGGAACCTCGTGGACGACGTCGTGTGGCAGAATCCGTGGCTATGGAGCAGCACGGTCGTCTGGGGCAACGGCGCGCTCACGTCCTCCGACCCGGGGGCTGGGACACCTACCTCGCAGACCGTGGTGTGGGGCAACCTGGCAGATTTCCTCACCCGCAATTAGCCATCAGGGCACCGGGCGCGTCGAGGTGACTCGAAGTGGTTTCAAAACCCGCAGGCGGGTGGCGGCGAGCGGGGCGCCCCGCCCGCGCCGCAGGCCCGACACGCGTGACAAGGGCTTTTCGGGCCGAGCACGGGTGGGGCTGCTCGCCGACAGGACCCGAAAAGCAACAGACAGGGTTTTGAAACCGGTTGTACGCACGGCGAGGGAGGCGGCGGCTCTCACCGCCCGCCTCCTGCCGCGGCCTGGCGCTTGCGGTCCTCTGTGTTCTTCCACAGCAAGACGAAGCCTGCGATGACGTTGAAGATCGCGCCGAGGAAGAACCAGAGCCAGGGGTTCCGGCCGGTGTTCTGTGCCCAGAGCGCGGCGAAGATACCGAAGAACAGGACGAAGATACCTTGCCCGACAGGGCGGGTGGTCCGCAATTGGGCGACCTCGGCCTCCACACCGCTGACGCGGGTCGAGAGGTCCGCGGGCTGCGCGGCGGCGATCTGCGCGGTCAGGCACGTCAGGGCGAGGACGAAAGCGGCGAGGCGCATCACTCACCTCCGGTCAACAGGGTCAGCACCGGACGAGCACGTGGACCAGTCTAGCTGATTGGTCAGGTTCTTGAACGCAGTGCTGCCGCTGGGCCGCGAGCGCCTCGGATGGTGGGACCGGCGCGCAGGCGCCGGTCCCACCATCCCGCTCGCGGTAATACACGCCGTCGCAAGCGATATTGCCTGATCGACCGCCGCCGCCAGCTCATGCGTCCATCGCGTGTCTCGTGGCGATGCGACCGGCTGTCCGTGCCTGATCCCCCATTTCAATGCGATCGCGAGAAGCCGACTGAGATTGGCCAGCATCGCGTCGAAATGCGGGGTGTTGCTGCCGCGGGCAGTCTGCTCGCGTTCAACCTCTCCGATACCGCCACTGAGCACCGCCCACATGGCGACGTTTGAGGCGTTGTTTACGAGCTGCAGCGCGCGCCAGCACTCATCGGCTTGCGCCTCGACCGCGCGCAGCGCCTCGATGACTTCCGGAGCTGCGTCCTTCTTGAGATCTGCGATAGACGTCAGACAGCACTTGCGTCTCCAAGGTTATCTAAGCCCAGCCTGTCTGTAATGTTCTTCAACCCCCCCGAAAAATGGGGTTTCGTTGAACAAGACGCTGCAGCCTGGGCAGACGATTGACGACTGATCAGGCGGAGGCCTTTGGCACTTCCGGCAGCGGTTCTCCGGCCAGACGCCTTTCAACGAGGCGCGCCAGAAAATCCGCGAACGGCCCGATGTCCTCGCCCACGCTCGCCTTCTCAAGGGCCCCCATGTAGGCCTTGCGCTCGGTGACCGGTATCACGGTCCACGGGTATCCGCCCGCCGCCATCATGAGGTTCATCAGGAAGCGCCCCATGCGGCCGTTGCCGTCCATGTAGGGATGGATGTAGACGAACACAAAATGCCCGAGCACGACGCGCACAGCCGCGTCCGTCTCATCGCGCAGCAGATCGAAGAAAGCCGGCATGACATCCAGCACCGCATCCCGGTTCATAGGCACGTGCTTGGATTCCCGGATGTACACCGCGCCGTTGCGATAGCCGGCAAGATCCGAGGGCCGGAGCAGGCCTGCCGCAACGCTCGGGGCGAAGAGCTCCCGGTACCACGCCCGGTGATCCTCTCGCGCGACCTCGCCCGGGTTTTGCCCCTTGAGCACGTTCCCGATGCTTTCCTGCACTGCACGGTAGGCCTGCCAGTACCCGCGCGCCGCCATCGCGTTGCGTTGCTCGCGGTCCTGCTGATTCCCGTCGGGATTCCATGAGCCGCTGCGCACCCGCTCAATCAGATCCGGCGTGACGCGATACCCCTCGATCGACAGCGAGTGATACGCGTCGGTCACGTAGGCCCCATCGACGCCCTTCATGTACGCGGCGGCATTTCGCGGCAGGCCCGGCGCCTCCGGGAACCTCGCGATGACGGGCTCCCGCGTCTTCTGCCACAACAGCCTGATGCGGTTCACATGGGGCGACGTCTGCCGGGATGGTAGCGCGAGCGCTGGGCGATCCGCGAAGGGATCGGTTTCGCGAACGGTGTAGCCCGCGGCCGCCATCGTCTTGAGAATCTCGTCGGCGATGGCGTCGCGGCCGTTGTTGCGGAACGTGCCGGCCAGCCGGCCCGCGATCGTGCTGTGCCCGCCCTCCAGCAACCTCGCAAGGAGGGCAGAGGCGTCGCGGATCATGGCGAGCGCCGCGCGCACGTCCGTCGCGCGATGCGAAAAGTAGTTCGGCGAGCACTCAACCAGGGCCGATTCGAGCGAGAAGATCCGCAGCCCCTCTTCTTCCCGCCTGTCCGCCGCCGCAGGAAGCGCCGCGCGCAGATCGAGCAGAGACGTTCCATGCGGGAACGTCGTGACCTTGTTGCGCGCTCTGGGAGAGCGCACGACGAGCTGCTGCGGTACTGTCCAGTTACCGCCGTGCAGCGAGATCGACTGCTCCGGGGAAAGCGACCAGTTCCGGCCGAAGCGCGTTTCCAGGTAAGCAGCAGCGAAGGGCCAGAACGCTGCATACCACGCCGTACTCTCGCCCGGAGGCTCGTCCGGTCGGGTCGGTATGTACCATCCCCTGATGACCTCGCGCAGGAATCCGTTGGCGACGAGCCGCTCGCGGTGCGTGCGCGTCAGGTCGCGCGCCCGGATCGCCGCGCCGCCGCCGGCGTCCTGCAGCCCGCGCAGGACTTCCAGAGATTTCGCGAGCTTTTCCGAGGGTGACGCCATGGTGTCCTTGCGTGAGCCTCTTGCGCTGTGCGCCAGTTAGCTTTTAGTGCGCCACAACTATTAGCTTTTAATGTTGTACCATGTTTAGCTTTTAATGTCGAGCACCCATTAGCTTAATCGGCGAGAAAGGTTGTTTCCTGGATATAAGCCGTTGATTTGACAGCGATCTGAGACATCAGGCCCGGAGCCGTCAGGCGGCGGGGGCACAGGGGGGGCCGGTCCGGCCTACAGATGACTTCCGGCAGGGCCACCACCACCTCCGCCGCCACCGCCACCGCTGCTCCCTGTGCTGCTGATGCCGACGACGATGATGGTGCGGGTACATGCTGATCACGATCTCCTGGACTCCGCGCACTGGTTCATCCAGCGTCCCGCGCAACTCCAGCGACGGCTGGGTCTCGACTTCGGGCTCTTCACCCCGTCGATGAACCGCGCCGATCCGCACGGTCGCCGCGAACGAAGACACCGCGACCGTTCTTGACAGCATCTCCGGCTTGCCGCCGGCGCGACGTTTCTTCCGCTTCGCGTTCATGGCTTTCGCGAGGCGTCATTCTAGCGGTGGGGAAAGCGCGAGCACGTTGTGCAGGCGCAGCTTCGGGGCCAACGCGGCGATCGCCAAGGCCAGGCGGATGTGATAGCTGGCATCGGCCAGCCACCGGCGCAGCTCCTCGACGGTCACGGTCGTCGTCCGCTCGACGGTTCGGTCCCGGCCGATGCCGGCGAACGGGTTCGTGAGGATACCCGTTCGCTTGCGGTACGGCGGTGACGCCGCGAGCTTGAACATCTGCGAGACGACCGATCGGTACTGGTTCTTCGTCTGGCTCGCAAC
>Ga0315280_10008544_pt1 | contig 13375 bp, 19 predicted proteins | sample YL17G06_40_MG_FD_203697 | JGI IMG/M metagenome (GOLD analysis project Ga0315280, IMG submission 203697) | Sediment microbial communities from Yellowstone Lake, YNP, Wyoming, USA - YL17G06_40 | ecosystem: Environmental > Aquatic > Freshwater > Lake > Sediment | place: USA: Wyoming | collected...
CATCTCAGCTATCCCTCAAGGAAGCAAGTTAGATAACTAGTTCTATATATAAGTATTTGAATGATATATCTTTAATGTTATATTACTAATAATATTAGGTAGAAACGCCTTAACCGATGACCAATGAATCTCACTCAAGATATCATCTGGGATGCGTATGAACAGCTCGACAGATCAAAAGTTAGAGATGCAGGACCGCAAAAATTGTTAACCGATATAATCTCTCTAGTGCGTTTTGCCATTGAGGAAAGCCCCATTCTCCAACCTTTCACGGAAACCGTTAATGAAAGGTTTCTATCATGGCTTTCGGATCAAGAGAAATCTGGCCAGCAGTTTACACAAGAGCAGAAGGAATGGCTGGAGATGATCAAGGAGCACATTGCCGCCAGCATGCACATCGAGATGGACGACCTGGAGCTTGCGCCTTTCTATGAGCGGGGCGGGCCGGTGAAGGCTTACAGACTCTTTGGGCCAGGATTAGGCGGGATACTGGAGGAGCTGAATGAGGTGCTGGCAGGGTGAATGAGCAAGAACTGCAACAAATTCTTGAAGAGGGAGAAGGCCAGGAGATCGAGTTCAAGGAATCCCTGGCAAGCCTCGACAAAGAACTTGTAGCTTTTGCCAATGCCGGAGGCGGCAGGATATTCGTGGGCATCACCGACGGCCGGATTATCAAGGGCGCGATGATCTCCAACAGGCTCAAGTCGCAGGTGCAGGATGCCGCCAGCAATTGCGATCCGCCAGTGGAGATCGAGCTGGAGAGCTTCCGGGACGTTCTGGTCATTGCCGTCAAAGAGGGAGGGGACAAGCCTCATAAATGCGCCTCCGGATTCTACCGGCGGGTGGGTCCCAACTCCCAAAAGCTCAGTCGCAACGAGATCATCGAATTTCTCAAGGATGAGGAGAAGATAAGGTTTGACGACCTGAGAAATTCCCAGTTCGTCTACGATGAACACTTCGATTCCAAGAAGCTTGACAGATTTCTGCGGTTGGCTGGAATATCGAGGGTGATGGACGATCAATCGATCCTGCTGAATTTAGGGGCAGCGGAGCGGCTGGAGGATGGAACGATTGAAGTCAATAACACAGGAATTCTCTTCTTTTCCAAGAACCTGGACTACATCTATCCTCATGCTGCTGTGACCTGCGCTCTCTTCCAGGGAACGGACAAGTTCACGGTGCTGGACCGGCGGGACTTCAACGAAGATCTGATAAGCAACATCGACGGTGCCATGAACTTTCTCAAGAGGTACATCGCTGTGCGCTATGAGATGACAGGCGAGGCCAGACGCCGGGAGGTGCCAGAGGTTCCCTACGATGCCCTGCGGGAGGCGATAATCAATGCCGTAGCTCACCGGGATTACTTCGAGCGAGGAGCCAACGTCATGGTTGAAATCTACGACGACAGGATTGAGATCGGCAATCCGGGAGGTCTGCCCAAGGGCCTCTCTCCTGAGGAGTTTGGCAAGAAGAGCGTGCTGCGAAATCCGAAGATTGCAGGCATGCTGCACCGGGCCGACTACATCGAGAAGATGGGAACGGGCATTCGGAAGATGCAGCGGCTCATGGGTGAGGCTGGGCTGCCTCGGCTGGAGTTCATGTTTACGAGCTTCTTCACGGTTACGTTCAGGAAGCCTGTTGCGGCGAATGGTGAAAGGATAGGTGAAATTATAGGTGAAAATTTCGCGAGGAACTTCGGTTTGAGATATGCGGTGAAAGGCGGACGGCTGGAGAGAATGGCCAAAATGCTTGAAATGCTCTTTGAGGATCAGTCATTTACAAAACTACATGTGGCCAGAAGTTTCAAAGTGGCGAGCAGGACGATTGCCAGCGACATTAAATTCCTCCGCAGCAATGAGCTGGTGGAATTTGTTGGAAATCCGAGGACGGGCAGGTTTATTATTACAGAAAAGGGCAAGAAAATGATAGAGGATATGAGAAAGTAGACCATGAGGTTTCACCATTAATTTCAACTATTGGTTTCACTCTAAGGGGCAAATGATAGAGGAGATGACGCCAGAACCCGCAAATGCTAAAGATCGGAACGAAATGGAAGCTGAATGATGGAAGCCGAAGAAGTTATGCATGATTTGCCTCAAGGATGGGCTTTCAGGCTATTAGGGCCGGGCTTGGGCGGAATGCTGGAGGAGCTGAACGAGGTGCTGGCGGGATGAGACAAATGAATCTTTTTGGTGAAACGGTTCAAGATCAAATGAATCCTAAATCACATGCAATCTCGATTTTCCATGATGAAAGTGGAGATTATGGGCACGGGGATTGGGTATTAACAGGACTCTTCTGGATAAATCAAAATCAAATCCAAGAATTAAATTATGAATTAAAATTAATAAGAGATACAGAAAATTATAATGGTAAAATACACTTCAAAAAATTTCCGAAATATTTTGGTGGTGAATATGGTTCAAAGGCAAGAATCGCGAAGGAGTGGTTCAATATGTGGAACCGAAAATGGTCAAAGAAAACCTGGTTTAACGTAGTTGCCGTTAACAGAAAACACCATAACTACGATCACAAGAGATTTACTCGTGATTTTCATGCCTACAATCGATTTGTGGCTATTGCAATAAAAAGCGGATTGAGCTGGTTCTTCAAAGGCTACACGAAATTGGATCTATCAATGTATTCCGATGGCAAATCCAGGAGGCCAAAAGGCCTAATTCCTGATGGATCAAACAGTGACAATTTTGAGGAGTATCTAGTTAGGAAAATATGCTCGAATGGAGAATCATATCACGGACCAAAAGTAGCCCTGAATAATTCTGTTAACTGTATAATTAGCCCCAGCAAAGGGAAATTTGATCCATACCAAGAAATATTGCAATTTACCGATTTACTCATTGGTTCGGTATCAGAAGCAATCGCTCCCAAGTCCGATAAAGAAACAAAGAAATGGTTTGCAGTTAATATGGCGAAAATTATGAAAGATCTTAGACAAGCCCCGTGGGAGCAAAAGTATGATTTGCACAAAAAATTCTCTATAAGTTATTTTCCCGATGATAGTGCAAAATTCTACAACGATGGCCCTATCGGGATATACTACCAGATGCCTGAATTTCAATCAAAAATCATAAATGAGAGCTAAATTATGGAAGAGTTTATTAGTGATTCCGGATCGATAATTCCTCAAAGTTGGCGTTTACCGAAATTAGAGGAATTTGCAGAAATAATTTTAGGACAATCACCACCATCCTCAACATACAATGAAAACGGATTTGGCCTTCCGTTTTATCAAGGAAAATCAGAATTCGGCTCCATTTATCCAACTCCAAGAAAATGGTGTTCGGCTCCGAATAAAATTGCCGAAAAGGGCGATGTGCTAATTTCCGTAAGAGCTCCAGTCGGGCCGACGAATATTTGTCCAGAAAAATCTTGCATTGGCAGGGGTCTCGCAGCAATTCGAGCCAAGGAGGGAATTGCTCCTATCTTTATGCTTTTCTTGATTCGCTCCTACGAGAAGAGAATCGCAGGAGAAGGAACAGGAACAACATTTGACGCAATTACAGGAGACCAACTTAAACAGCTAAGATTTCCCCTCGCCCCCCTCCCCGAGCAGCATCGCATCGTCGCCCGCATCGAGGAGCTTTTCAGCCGCCTAGACACCGGGGTTGAGGCGCTGCAAAGGGCCAAGGCCCAACTCCGGCGCTACCGCCAGGCGGTGCTAAAGGCGGCGGTGGAGGGCAGGCTCACGGAGGAATGGCGGGAGGCGCACCCGGAGGTCGAGCCTGCGGAGAAGCTGCTGGAAAAGATTTTTAAGGAAAAGTCGGCAAGACTGGGAAACACTCTTTTCAGATTTGAAGAACAGGATGTGACCTCTCTATTCGATCTACCCGAAAATTGGGCATGGACAACATTTGGGAACCTAATCGCTGAAGGACCACAGAATGGACTTTATTTGCCCCAGTCTGCCTATGGATCGGGATTTCCAATTCTCAGAATTGATGATTTTCAGGATAATTGCAGTCGAGCTTCACATCAACTTCGTTTGGTCAAAGCGAGCGCTGAGGATATAGAAAAATATAGTCTTAAAGAAGGCAATTTAGTGATTAATCGTGTAAATAGCCCATCTCATTTAGGAAAATGTCTGCTAGTTTCGGCTAGAAATGTTCCAGCAATATTTGAATCAAATATGATGCGTTTACAATTATATAGTTTCATAAATTCTTTTTTTGTAGTAATATATTTGCGTTCTATTTTTGGGAGAAGTCAATTAACAGGCAACTCAAAATGGGCTGTAAATCAAGCCAGTATTAATCAAAAAGACGTTACCAATACAGCTATTCCCGTTCCGCCTATTATCGAACAACGGATTATTGCAGAAAAAGTTGAAAGTTCTCTTTCTTTAACCTACCAGGGAACAAAATCTATAGATGACGAGCTCAAACGAGCTGAAAAGCTACGTCAATCCATCCTAAAGCGCGCCTTCGAGGGCAAGCTCGTCCCCCAGGACCCCAGCGACGAGCCTGCATCCGTGCTCCTGGAGCGGATCAAAGCCAAAAGAGCCAAAGCCGCTCCAATAAGAGGCGGAAAGAATAGTAGTAATAGTGTCAAGCAAATGAGGCTGACCCAATGACCGAAGAGTCCACCATCGTCCAGCGCCTCTGGAACTACTGCAACGTCCTCCGAGATGACGGAGTTAGCTACGGCGACTACGTGGAGCAGCTTACTTACCTTTTATTCCTCAAGATGGCAGACGAGCAGACCCGGCCGCCCTTCAACAAAGCTTCAAGAATCCCGCAGGGTCTGGACTGGCAGAGCCTTCTTGCCAGAGATGGAGCTGAGCTGGAGGACCACTATCGCCGCATCCTCGAATCCCTTCAGAAAGAGCCTGGAATGCTTGGAGTGATCTTTCGCAAGTCGCAGAGCAAGATCCAGGACCCGGCCAAACTGCGCCGACTTGTGGAGCTGATTAACGGCGAGACGTGGGTTGGTCTGGACGTCGATGTCAAAGGAGCGATTTACGAAGGGCTTCTGGAGAAGAACGCCGAGGATGTGAAAGGAGGAGCAGGCCAGTACTTCACGCCCCGGTCGCTGATCAAGGCAATGGTGGAGGTCATGCGTCCAAAGCCCGGCGAGACCGTTTACGATCCGGCCTGCGGCACAGGCGGTTTCCTGCTGGCAGCATACGATTACCTCTCCGACCGAAAGAAATTCGATCTGGACATAGATCAAAAGCAATTCCTAAAGCTCCACACCCTCAAAGGAAAAGATGTGGTGGATGGCGTTGTGCGGCTCTGCGCCATGAACCTTTATCTGCATGGCATCGGCGGTGAGGAGAGCCCTATCGAGGTGGGAGACGCTCTCTTATCAAAACCCAACGAACATTATCATTTAGTTCTAACCAATCCACCCTTCGGAAAAAGGAGCAGCATCACTATAGTCAATGGTGATGGTAAGGCCGAGAAGGAAACGTTGAGTTACAACCGAGATGATTTCTGGGCCACGACATCTAACAAGCAGCTCAATTTCCTGCAGCACGTACGGAATCTGCTCAAGATCAACGGCCGGGCGTCGATAGTAGTACCTGATAATGTCCTCTTCGAGGGAGGTGCAGGCGAGACCGTTAGAAAAAAGCTGCTGCAGAATTGCGACGTTCACACGCTGCTGCGCCTGCCCACGGGTGTCTTCTACGCTCAGGGCGTCAAAGCCAATGTGCTCTTTTTCGATCGCAAGCCTGCAAGCGAGACTCCATGGACGGAAAAGCTGTGGATCTACGACCTACGGACCAACCAGCACTTCACCCTCAAGACCAATCCGCTCAAGCTGGAGGATCTGCAGGACTTCATCAAATGCTACAACCCGGATAATCGGCACGACCGAAAGGAAACGGAGCGCTTCAGGGCTTTCAGCTACGATGATCTGGTAAAACGAGATAAGGCCAGCCTGGATATTTTCTGGCTGAAGGACGAAAGCCTAGAAGACTCCGACAACCTGCCCGACCCGGCGGTCCTGGCGCGGGAGATCGTGGGGAGCCTGGAGACTGCGCTGGAACAGTTTCGGTGCATTGAGGATGAGCTGGAGAGCAAATGACGCCAGACTGCCAGCCTCGCTGCCTCTGATCCGGGCTTTCCTGCTCGGGAAGCTGGAGGGAACAATGGAGCCCAGCCCCCGGCCCCCATGCGGGCGCGGGCGGGACCAGGCGGGCGGCCAGCCGCCCCCACGAGCGGCCCCGAATCCGAGGAGCGCACGAGAATGCGAGGCGAGCCGAGGAGGGCGGCAGGGGAGCCAGCGTTCGGATAATCACGGAGATCCGAATCCTTCAAATCTCTTCTTCAGTTCTTCCATCTGAGCAGGTGAAAATATTGAAGCTGCATTGTATGCCTGATCATGGTGATCAAAGTGCAGGAAAACAATTCGATCCCCGATAATTACGTAAATAATGACAAAAGGATCAACGTGCACCCCACGCAAACCCTTCAGCTCATGCCTCTTCGGTACTCCGATCTCCGGATTTGCTATAATCTCGGAGATCTTCCTGAACACTTGATCCTTCAATGCCTGGTTCTTTCTGGTTAGCTTGTGAAATCTCTTATCAAACTGGCGAGTTGTAGTGTATGAGAAGGTCATGCATCAGAATGAAAATCGCGGTTTGAACTAGAGGTTTTTAAGATGATCCAATAGCTCTTCTTTGCTCTTGAAATCTTTCACTCTTCCAGCTTTGTAGTCTTCAATGCCCTTTAATATTCCTTCAACCAGAGCATCTTCTTTAGGGGCATCCAAGAAAACTACACCTTTAGCCCGCCGGTCAGCACTTGCCATTGCGTAATCCTTCTCTTCTTACGCTAAATAGATTTTGTTTGAGGATGTCTTGCAGGGCTCTAACTCCCACTAGCTCGAAACCCATCCAGAAGCCAGCCCCCAGGCCCCCCCGTGCGGGCGCGGGCGGGCCCAGGCGGGCGGCCAGCCGCTCACGAGCGGCCCCGAATCCGGAGGCGGCACAGGCAGCGCACGAGAGCGCGAAGCGAGCCGGGGAGGCGGCGATGGCGCGGCGGCGGGGCATTCAGGAGGAGCTGGAGGCAGAAGGGATTGAAAGATCTACTCCATCCAAAAAATCCTCAATATGCATTGCCTATCATTGATCGATTTCGCGTAGCAGTTCTTCTATCTGTCTCTTGAACGTGGGAAGCTTGTTCTTCACGACATCCCAGACAATATCCCAGTCTACTCCAAAGTAATAATGAATCAACTTATCTCTCATTCCGGTGATCTTTCGCCACTCGATCTCAGGATGATCCTCCTTGAGATCGTTGGATAGATTCTTTGTGGCTTCGCCAATCACTTCTAAGCTTCTGATAAATGACCTTCTAAGATGCGGGTTAGCAACAACCATTCCAAGATCTATATTCTCGGAAGTTGTTGTTAGATACTCAATCTCGTCGAGAATGTGCTGTAGAAACGCTTTATCTTTAATCAGCCCAGACCACCTCTTTCTTCACGTATGGGCCGATGTAAGGGCTCAAAGAGTTTGGTGTGACCAGATCCACCTTGCGCTGAAAGAGTTCTTCCAGGAAGAAGGCAAGATTCATGAAATTGTCAAAGGTCGGCTTCTCGAACTCCGCCAGTATGTCAACGTCGCTGGTCTCTTTCTGCTCGCCACGGGCAAAAGAGCCAAAGACGCCAATCCTCCTGATTTCGAAACGCTTTTTTATTTCTTGTTCGTGGTCTCTTAGGATCTCGATAATGTCCATTCTTTCAGCCTGCATCTTTTCAACTTTCATCCTACTTTATTGATGAGTAATCTAGAATTAAAAACTACCTATTAGCATTCAGTTTTCCCTAATTGAAGGATTGGTGTTTCAGATTATTACTACGCCTGATACAGGATGATGCCAGGCATAAAAGTTAGCGGTAAGCTCTGGAACCATAAAATGTCCGACCCTACGATCCTAGCGCAGGGGATTGTAGAGAGCCAGAGACTCTCGTTAGAGCTGTCCTGAAGCATCCAAGATGAGCAGAATAGATGAAAGCTAACCGCCAGGCAGCTCGAAATGCCCGCCCGGCTCAAGCTTTCATCGAGTCCCGGCCTCCAGGCCCCCGGCCCCCCGTGCGAGCGCGTGGGCGGGTCCAGGCGGGCAGCCATCCGCTAGGAGATGCCCCGAATCCGAGGAGCGCCCGAAATTGCGGCAAGCCGGGGCGGGCTGGCGCAGTTCCGAGGCATTCAGAAAGAGTTAGAGCCCGAAAACCAGAATTTACAGCGTATTTAAATAATAAGCATTCTTTTATGTCCTTAGCAGAGGATGAAATGAAAACCCTTCCGGAGATTGAAGAGATTCTGCGAGATCAAAAGCCTATCCTTCGAGAGAAATTCAAGGTCAGAGAGATCGGCATCTTTGGCTCGGTCGTGAGAGGCGAGCAGAAGGAGACCAGTGATCTAGACCTGCTGGTTGAGTTCGAGGAGCCGATTGGCCTTATAAAATATGTAGGACTTCAAAATTTCCTGAGCGATAAAGTTGGGGCGCGGGTGGATCTGGTCGCAAAGTCAGGGCTCAAGCCCAGAATAAGCAGACAGGTCCTGAAAGAGGTAATCTACGTATGAAGGAGCGAGATTACGGGAGCTACCTTGAGGACATTATTGAGCACATGAATTATGCAGAAGAATTTATAAAAAATTTGACTTTCGAAGAGTTCGTGAATGATAAAAAGACTGTTCTGTCGGTGACGAAATGCATTGAGGTCGTGGGAGAAGCCACGAAGCACATTCCTGATTCGATCCGGGAAAAATACCCCGAGATTCCCTGGAATGATTTGGCGGGAATCAGAGACAGGTTGGTCCATGGTTACTTCAGAATAAACCTGGAGATAGTCTGGATGACGGTGACACAGGAATTTCCTGAGCTTCGGCCAAAAATGCAAAAAGTATTGAACGATATCGATTATCGATAACGACGAAATTTTGGATAGAAGCGCCGAGATTTTTGGGCGTCAAGAAGACAGCGCTGGCACAATTCCTGGGTACCGAGTTGTACTTGAGGAATGCAAATGATGCTAGGCTGCCCGCTTCATTGCTTCCAATCCGGGCTTTCCTGCCCGGGAAGCCACGGGACCATGGTGCACAGGCCCCGAGGCCCCGGCCCCCGTGCGGGCGCGGGCGGGCCCAGGCGGGCGGCCTGCCGAGTCTGCGTGCGATCAAGGTCTCCAGAGACGGACCCATTCAACGTTATCAAAATCTCTATCGTTTGAAGCCATTGTGCTCATACCCTCCTGTTTCATAGTTGCCAGGTGAAGAGCATCATTGGATAGGAGACCATACTTTTTGGAGTATCCAAGAGCTAATTCCAGAATACGCTCGTCGATTCCCACTATATTCAAGTGCTTGATCTGCTTTATTTTCTCTATCGCAGCCCAGGCTTTAGTTGAGTCCTTGACCAATCCAGGATTTTCTTTCAAGCATCTCAGGACAGATCCAGGACTTATATTTTGTCTCTCTACAATTTCCGCAATCATGGATCGATGAAAAACTTCATTGCATACAAGCACCGAGGTGATACCTTCATATTTGCCGTCATTTATGTCATCAAGAAGGCCCTTGGAAGATTTGCCGAACTTCCAGTGACCCGATACAGCGTAAAGCAATATATTCGCATCTAAGAAAATGGTCGTACCTGTCTCGATCTGACAAGGCATCAGATCGGCTCCAAATCTGGACTCTCAATGATCTCATCAAGCCATTGTTTATTCTGGATCTTTATGATGCCGTAAAGTTGATCAACAGGATTTTTCTTCACCTCTATCTCGACCAGGTCTCCATCCTTTAGATCTAGCTTCTCCAGTGGCTTTAGGACGTTGTTCTTATAAATCGCTTTGACCAGCATCAGACCACCTTTCATCATTTTGTTGTCGGAGATTAAAAACCTGCCTCTTTCTGAGCTTTCCAAATCCAGCCTGGACGTTTTCAGGCTCAAGGACGAAAGCCTGGAGACCGCATTGGAGCAGCTCCGGTGCATCCAGGATGAGTGGAAAGAGGAAGACTAACTGCCAGCCAGCTCGAAACGCCGCCCTTGATTCAAGTCTTCATCGACTCAGGGCCCCCAAGCCTCCAGGCCCCGGCCCCCGTGCGGGCGCGGGCGGGCCCAGGCGGGCGGCCAGCCGCCACGAGCTGCCCCGAATCCGAGGAGCGCCCGAGATCGCAAGCGAGCCGGGGAGGCGGGCGCTGGCTCCTGGCCCCGGGACAGCCAAGATGAACTGAGAGCACACAAGAGGCATGGGATCACTTTCGCCCTGGCCACTGCAAAAGGACTTATATTTAAAGGTTTGATTGTATCACTAAGAGGCGACCTGTTATGTTGACAAGCGGAGAAAAAGGCATTCTCTTTCTTTTAAACAATAATAAAGGTGAAATGTCCAAGCTCCGCCTTGTTAAGCTCATGTTCCTCATTTCGAAGAGGATACCACTCTACTATTTTATCCCTTATAAATACGGGCCGTTCTCATTTCAGCTTTATCATGACCTGTCACGACTTGAAAAAGATGGATTTGTTTCGATTGATGACGATTCTGTGCATTTGGTGAAAACTGATCTTCCCTTGATCGATCCCAAAATAAAAAATACAGTTCGGACGAACTTGGAGAGATTTTCCGCCCTTGATGACAAGATGCTGCTGGATTATATTTACGAGGAACATCCCGAGTACACGATTTTCAGCCAATACAGAAAAAAAATGGATTACGATCGAAATTCATCAGGCATTGTAACCATAGGCTATGAAGGAAAGACAATTGACAAATTCCTTTATGATTTAATAAAAAATAAAATAGGCGTAGTTGCAGATGTGAGAAAAAATGCCTACAGCATGAAATTTGGATTTCAACGAAACAAATTAGAAAGCTACTTAGAGAAAATCGGGATCGATTACATCCATATGCCTGAACTTGGAATCCCAGGCGATTCAAGAAAGAACCTCAATACATACGAAGATTATCAAGCCCTTTTTGCTGACTACAGACAGGAAATTGAGACGAAAATGGACTGCCTGGAGAGAATAAAATCAATCAGCCAAAGTAAAAGAGTATCTTTGATGTGCTTCGAGAAAGACGTCAAGTATTGCCACAGAGGGGTAATTGCAAAGCGACTCAAGGAAAGCGGTATCGAGGTAATCGACCTATGACCTGGGAAAAGAAAAGAGTGTTAGTTACCGTAACCGCTTACCCTGAAAAGAGCAAGAAATACGGTCAGGTCGTATGCACCATCGGCTTGACAGAGGAAGGTGACTGGATTCGACTCTATCCTGTGCCCTTCAATGTTTTTTTCGGGCCACGAAAACTCAGAAAATACAATTGGATAGAAGTAGAGTGCAAAAGAGCAGAAGAAAAGTTGAGCCGGAAAGAGAGCTATCGCATCAGGAATGCATCTTTGAAGATCGTCGACAAAAGCCTCAGTTTAGGAAAAATCAAGGGTAGAGCAGACTGGAATGAACGCAATAAGCTCCTGCTGAGCCATGTCGCACCTTCTCTTGAGGTCTTCAGGTCAAATTCGACGAAGATAGGACGTCGATAGGTCTAATTAAGCCTGCAGAGGTACTTGAGTTTTATAAAAAGGGAGATCTTCAGATTTATCAAAATCAAAAAGTATTTCAGCAATCCCTTTTTGGAACAAAGATTCCTGAGATTGAAGAAATCCCTCACCTATTCGGCTACAGATTTAGATGCAACGGATGCCAAGAAGGAAAAGAGCATAACATTCAATGCGAGGACTGGGAACTCTTTGAGTCTTACAGAAGTTGGGGTATGCGATACGGCGATTTGAATTTACTTTGGGAGAAACTGCAAGATAAATATTATAAATCTATGACGAATAGCGACCTTTACTTCTATGTTGGAACATTCTCTCAATTTCCTACCTGGTTGATTGTAGGTTTGTATTACCCGCCAAAGCAACTTGCGCTTCCTAGAAAATCACAAAACCGCACATTGGATGAAATATTTACAGAACGAAGCACAATTTGAATAGCTAATGCAGCGAGACAAGGCCGGCATGGTTATATTCTGGCTCAAGGACGAAAGCCTGTTGGACTCCTCCAGCCAGCTCGAAATGCCGCCCCGGTTCAAGCCTTCATGAAGTCCCGGGCCCAGGCGGGCGGCCAGCCGCGCACGAGCAACCCAAAATCGAAACGCCCGAAATCGCGGCAAGCCGGGAGCGGGCTGACGTGGGCACAGGGATTCAGGATGATCTGGAATCTGAAATCGGCACCGACAACGTATTTAAATAATAAGCATTCTTTTATACCTTCAGTAGAGGATGCCAAGATGAGAAACCTTCAGGATATCGAGGCAAAGCTCAAGGAAAATAAGGACCTGCTTAACGAAAGGTTCAATGTCAAGGAGATAGGCATCTTTGGCTCATTCGTGCGGGGTGAGCAGAAAGAGACCAGCGATCTCGATATCTTAGTGGAGTTTGAGGGGCGAGCAAGTTTTTTTGAAATAGTCCGACTGGAGCGTTTCTTAAGTGAGCTCCTCGGTGAAAAGGTCGACCTGGTTATGAAAAATTCCCTCAAACCCAGGATAGGCAAGCATATCCTGAGAGAGGTTGTCTACGTATGAATATTCGGGAGTATGGCGATTTCCTTCAGGATATTTTGGACTCAATAGATTACATCGAAGATTTTTTGACTGGCTGCGAAGCTGATGATTTTATAACGATAAGAGGACCGTCTTCGCCGTACTCTGGTGTCTGCATGTCCTGGGAGAGGCTGCAAAGCACATACCCAAGCAAGTAAGAGATCAATATCCGAAGATTCCGTGGGAAGATATGACCGGGATGAGGGACAAGGTTGTACATGGCTATTTCGGGATCAACCTTGAAGTTGTATGGGATACAGCAACTCGCGATCTCCCTCAAGTGAAGCCTCTTGTTGAGAGGGCTCTAAGAGAGATCGATAAACAGAAAGATCTGGAGTAGCTTTTTCTTGGCAAATGCGATGAATGATCCTTGAGGGGATCCGAGAGGCAGCGCTAGCGTGGCCGCGGGCATCCGGGACCAGCTAGGGAAAAGCAATTATGACAAGCCGTCTAGCTCACTGCTTCTGATCCGGGCTTTCCTGCTCGGGAAGCTGGAGGGAACAATGGAGCCCATGCCCCCGGCCCCGTGCGGGCGCGCGGGCGGGCCCAGGCGGGCGGCCATTCGCCAGGAGATGCCCCGAATCCGAGGAGCGCCCGAGAACGTGAGCGGGCCCGACCCTGGAGGCGAGCGCTGGGTATTAAGGAAGAACTGGAGGCAGAAGAGAATGAAAAATAGTACTTGCTCAATATTCAGTTGATTTACTGGCCATGAGAATGAGATCTGATAACCTCGGCATAGAATAACTATCTGAGAATATATCATAAAGATATCTATAGAAGCTTACCTCAAGCTTCCTGCAAG
>Ga0315280_10008546_pt1 | contig 13369 bp, 10 predicted proteins | sample YL17G06_40_MG_FD_203697 | JGI IMG/M metagenome (GOLD analysis project Ga0315280, IMG submission 203697) | Sediment microbial communities from Yellowstone Lake, YNP, Wyoming, USA - YL17G06_40 | ecosystem: Environmental > Aquatic > Freshwater > Lake > Sediment | place: USA: Wyoming | collected...
GGGCTTGCTAGCGTTTGACTGCTTAGCGCAGGATCGAACAGATGATTGCCAGATGGCGGCAGTCGGGAGGCAGTGAGAGCGATGAGTTGCGGAAAACGTAGGGCGATCGTCGGAGCAGTGGTGGTGGGGTTACTGGTGGTGCTAGGTTCGGCCAGTCGGGCCTCCGCGGATGACGTTACACGCAAGCGCAAAGACATCTCGCTGATGTTCCGGAAACTGGGCCGCGGCACGATGAACCTTCTGACCGGATGGGTCGAAGTGCCCAAGGGGATCGCGACCATGTGGAAAGAGAGCGATCCGGCCACGGGTTTCGTGGTGGGCGGCATTTCGGGAATCGGCTGGGGGTTCGCGCGGACGGTGGGCGGGCTCTACGAAATCTTCTCGTTCCCGTTCCCCTATCCGGAAGATTACGCGCCCTTGATCGAACCCGAATTTATTCTGACCCCGTTGTGGGGCGAAGCGGCGCCCTTCATGACCGACAAATCGGTCAATCCCGCCGAATCCTTCGAGTAGCGGGTGGAGAGGCCGCGGCCGGTGACGGCCATCCGCGAAATGGTAAAGCAGGCAAGGGTCAGGCTGAGCGACAGCCTGGCTTTTTCTTTGGGGCGCAGCCGCCAACGTAAGGAGGCGGTCCTCTCCGCTGCGCAACCCGTCCGCCTCCTTACGTCGGCGGCTACAATTCCTGGTGCGAAATTCGGTCAAACCATTTCCTCCCCGTGACGATCATCTTAGTGTGAGGGCGGAGGTGACGGCTGGGCCGTGACAGCAAAGGATGGCATCGTGGGACGACAACGAACGGGTCTGGCTGCCGCGTTCGTGCTGATCGCACTGGCGGCGTCGGGCGCTCCGAACCGCACCCTCAGCGAGCCGCTCCTCGTTCCCCCCGGCGCCGGCATGGTTTTCTCCGTTCCCGATTTGCCCTCGGCCTGGAAGGCCTTTGCCGCTACTCCGATCCACACCGAAGTGGTGGCGTTTCTCAATTCTCCCACCGTCCTCGAGCTTCCGCGCTATCGCCAGTTCGTCGAACAGATGCGCCGAATGGAGGCCGAGCTGGGCTTTTCGCTGGATCCGCCAACCCTGGCGGCCATGATCGCCGGCTTCGATTTCGTCGTGCTGCCGCCCCTGGAACGCGACGGGCCGTTCCCCACCGTTTGCCTGTTCCGCGTCGCCGACACGACGCGATGGCAGCGCCTGGTGGATTGCATCGAGCGCCGCATGGAGACCGCGTCAAACCCCGCGACCACGGGGTCAACCAAAGTCGTGCGCAAGGACTACCAGGGAGCCAAGATCGTCTCGACCCAGGCCGGCGGCGGGACAGCTATCGCCCAACTGGGACCGGACCGTTGGGCGTTTGCCAGCTCCGCGGGAGCCATCACCTACCTCATTGACCAGAGCCTGAAGAAGCAACCCCTGGGCGCCAGCCCGCGTTTCCGCGCCGCCGTCGAGGGGCTCGGCGAAAGCCAACCCCATGGCTTCCTCTATCTCAACAACACGGCGGTGGTGCAGGGGCAGGGCGTCACGCGCCTGGCGTTTCTTCCTCTTTCGGGCCTGGTGCGGAGCCTTCGCGACGAAATTGTCGTGGCCGCCGATTTCCGGATCGAACCCGCGGCGATCCGCTTCGAATCGTTTCTGCCTTTCGCCGACCCGGCGCGAGATCGCCTGGGGGCCATCTATCGCCACTACCCGCCGGGCCCACTTCGCGCGCTGGACTACGTCTCCTCCTCGCCCGTGGCGTTCATGGCCCGCAACACGTTCGACGGCCCCACGCTCTATGACCAATGGCGGGCGATGGCTCTGACCTCGCTCCGCGCGGCGGCGGGTCAGGGTCCGCCGCCCGAAGAACGGTTGAAAACCGAGGAGGACAACTTTCGCGAGCAAATGGGATTCGCGTTGCGCGAGGATCTGGCGGCGGCCATTGGGCCGGAGGCCTTTGCCAGTCTCGAACAGGTGAGTTGGGACCCTCTCCAGGTTTTGCCGGCGTTCGACCTGGTGGCGGGTGTCCAGATCCGCGATCGCGAGCGGATGGACAAGGTGTTGTCGGGCTTCGAGACGTTCCTCGAACGGCGGTTCGGGGCCGACGGTCCGGTGGCTCGCCCGCCCGCGCTCCAGTCGGTGGCCTATTATGGCAAGACGCTCAAGTGGTTCCTTCTGCCTCAGAGTCCGCAGTATTCCATCGGCTATACGCGAACGGACAGTTTTGTTCTCGCAGGCTTGGGCGGCGAGAGCATCAAACGGGCCGTGGATCGCGTCGAAGGCCGGCGAAAGCCCTTCAAAGACGGCCGCCTGTACGCCATTGTGCGGCCCTATCTGCACGAACAGGCCAATGAGATCCTCGTCTTCAATGTGCCGAAGATGGTGGCGGTGGGACGCGATGTGGTCCGGCGTTTGCCCAAGAGCCCGCAGCCGAACCAGCCCGACCCGGCCAAACGGATTGAGAGCCTGTTGGCGTCCCTCGGACGGATTGCGGCGCTCGGAGCGAGCACGGCCGGCAGCGAATTTGGTCTGCAGACGCGCGGCGCGTTGGTCTTCACTCCGCCCGAACCGAAAAAGCCCGCCAAGTAGAAGAGGCTGCCAACCGGTCCCACGGACTCTACCGCGTTTCCCCAACCGCTTGAACCAATCGCTTCAGGGCCTCGTTTTCTTTCTCGCGGCTGTTAATCGTGGCATCGTTCCAGCTGAGAATCAAATCGAGGTTGGGAACGACGATCATCGCCCGCAGCCCGCCATGGCCGAACGCGCCGTAAGCGTCGTTCGGCACGTCCGGCCAGTGCCGCTTGCCGTCACGGTCCACGCCGTTCGTCCACCAAAGCCAGCTGTAGCTGCCGAGATGGTCACACTGATTGTCGGGGATTTTCATCGAGCCGAGCGAACGCTGCCCGACGAGGATCTCGGCCGGGCCGCCCTTCGCGCGCGGGATCGAGTTGGGCAGAGGCGAGGTCACGGCCATCGTCGCCAGCTTCTCGCCGAGGAGCTGCTTGCCGTTCCAATTGCCCTGGTGCAGGTAGAGCAGGCCGAAGCGCGCAAAGTCGCGCACCGAAACGCCGACGCGGCCCGCCCGGCCCTTCAACCCGAACGCCATGAAGGTTGGGTTGTCTTCGCACTGAAGAACGTCGGTGAGCATCGGGTGGAGGACCTTCTCGTCCACGGTCTCAAAAGTAGCGCCGTAGACCTTGAGAAACAGCGTGTCGAAAAAAAGCGCCATCTGCCAGTCGTTGTAATCAAACGCGGCGCCGGGCGCTTCCGTGATGCCGTAGCACGAAATCTGGTTGGCCCCGTGGCGCCAGGTGATGTTGCGGTCCTTGAAGCCGAGAGACTTGTTGAGCTCGTTCAGACCCGGCTCATACTTGCCGACCTTTTCGTCGAGGTTCGGGATCTTACCGTCTTCGAGCGCCTTGAAAAGAAAATGGCTGAACCACGGTTTACAGGCCGACGCCACGTCGCCGCGCTGGCTCTGATCGCCCCAGCCGTAAATCATGTAGCCGTGGCGCACGACGCATCCGCGCCCGCCGACGTAGTCGCGCAGGAGATCGAGTGCGGTGCGCGACATCCCGACCTGTTCCGGCGTGCGCTGTTCCCAGCTCTTGCCCGGAAAGACGCCTTTCGCCGATTCCGCCGCCCCGCTCGCATCAGGCCAACCCGCGATCCCTGCCGCCAACGTGAGCCATAGGACTCCAAGCCACCGCGCCGCTCTTGAGTCGCCCCATCCCTCGCTCCATTTTGGCTCTTCGCTTCTTCTCATGGTCAGTTCTCCCTTTTCAGTCATCCGTTGCCGGTTGATCGTTGATCGTTCGTCAATCATCAAACAGCCCCAACTGATACGACCCCGGACGGCGCAGGTCAATCAGCCGGGCGACGACGCGCCCTTCGTCCAGGCCGCCCAGCTTGTTCACATTTTCCACGATAGTCGGCAGGCAGTACTCAGCCATCTGCTCCGAGACTTGATAGCTATTGAAGCGCAGGACCTTCCATCCCACCGTTTCGAGGTCATTGTCCCGGCGGTTGTCCAACGCAATTCGCGCGCGATCGCTATGCCAGGTGTCGCCGTCGGTTTCGACGTCTATCTTTCCGTCGGTGCAGTAAACGGCGAAATCCAGGGCGTAATTGCAGCCATGAATCTCCACATACTCCTGGCGCTCCGCCTGGAGCTGCAACCGCTTGAATTCGGCCCACAGCCGATCCTCCAGCGGGCTTTCATCATACAAGTCATTGATCTCGACCGCGTTCATGAACTTTCGCCACGTGGTGGGAATGAACACAATGAGGCGCCACCGCCGGCTGAAGATCGGTTTCGGCAGGCGTTGCAGCGGGCCGAGAATGAGCTGGTAGTAACGCCAAAGGGCCTTCTCGCTCTCCCGTTCATCGGGAAAAAGGTCGCCACGCATTACCTCCCGGATGTCCAAAACCTCCGCGTAATAGTTGACCGCCAGCCCTTCGCTTCCGAATATCTTGGTCTGATAGAACCCGAGCCATTTTGGCGGCCAGCGATCTTTCAGCCGCCTCTCCACGCTGCTGACCGGGATGCGATACCAATGCTGATCGCGCGCCAGCACAAAATCGGCGGGATTCTTCAGGATCGCGACCAACACCTCGCCGCGACGGGGCAAACCGATAGTAGTTCCCTTGGCCACGGACTTCACCATGCCCATCCATTCGCTCGCGAGTCTCGGCTGGGACCAGGCTCAAAGATCTTCTGCATGAAACGACCCATGCAGAGCCATTCTATGAGACCCTTCCTCGCGCACCGTTCAGTTCACGCTATTTCCGCAAACTGACCCTGTCCGCCGTCGGGAAGTCATCGGGCACTTTCGTCTGCGTCACCTTGCCCGTGGCCGCCCATTCCGTTCCCCGCTGAAACGTCACGATGAATCCCACGCAAGCCAGTTGGGGCACGTTGTGGCCCAGCATGGTGTGAAAGACCCGCCCCTTGCCATATTGGAGGGTGATCAGCATGGGCTCGTTCTCGCCGGTGCCATTCTTCGCAGGGTCGGCATAGGCGGTCGCGAGAACGGTCATGTTCCTGGCCGGGCCGCGCATCTTGCTGTAGAGTTCGTCTGAGACGTGCATCCATTTTTCGGGCAGGCCGGCCGTGATGGGATGATTGGGGTCGCGGATCACGACCTGGAATTCGTGTTGCGGTCCGTGCGTGCCGCCGGGGCCGGGCGAGTTGTCGAGCACCGCTTTGCCGTCGCGCCAGCGCACCATCGGCCCGGACTTCTCGTTGCGCCCGCCCCAGCCGCCGACGCCGATCATTTCGTTGAACTCGGTCCACTTCGGAAAGGGATTGTCCGCGGCGTGATAAATAACGAGCCCGCCGCCGTTGCGCATGTACTCGACGAAAGCCTTCTCGGTCTCTTGCGGCCAGTCAGCGCCGTTGTAGTTCAGCACGATGACGTCATACTTCGCGAAATCCGGTTTGAAGCCATCCAGCGGCGGTTTGTTGCCGGGCGTAGTCGCTACCTCCACTTGGAACAGCCCTGTTTCCTCCAGAAGCTTTTTCAGGACCGGCGTGGTGCCCTTCCAGTTGTGATTGTTCTGGCCGTCAATGATGAGCGCCTTGAGCGCGGTCTTCTTGCCCGCATCGCTCTGGCCGTCCAATTCCTGGAGGCGAATGTTGCGCCACCGAATGGACAAGGGCGTCGGGCTGTTGTTCGCGTGTACCTGGAGGCCGATGAAACCGGTCGGCGTCATGGAGTCTTTCAGCTCCGCGGCCGGCACGCCATTGAGCCACGTCTTGATCGTGTCGCCTTTGCACTCGATCCGAAAATGATTCCACTCGCTCTGCTTGAAGGCTTTGCGCGCCGGCTCGTTGTCCTTGAGGTCCTTGAGCCAGCCGCGGCGCCCCTCGTCATAGATGCCGCCGGTCCAGGCGCGCGCCGAGGGATCAATCTCGACCTGGTAGCCGTGAACCCGACCGTTCTGATACTCCTTCATGCTTTCGCTGCGAATCTGAATGCCCGAGTTGAGGCCGGCGTCCACCTTGAAATCCAGTTCGAGGATGAAATTGCTGAAGTTCTTTTCGGTGCAGAGAAAACTGTTCGGAGTCTTCGGGACGGTCTGACCGACAATGCATCCGTCCTCGACTTTGTAGACCGCCTTGCCGCCGCGCTGCACCCAGCCGTTCAACGTCTTGCCGTCGAAAAGGTCTTGCCACTTCTCGTTCTCGCTGGAGGCCGCATCACCCGCCCCCAGCATCGTGCAGGCCAGCACGCCCGCCATCAGCAGAACCGCATACCGTCTCATGTTCGCTCCTTTTGTTCCGCAGTGAGGAATTCCATCGCAATGATTCTTAGGGGGATTTGCGGGAACCGGCAAGAGGATTTTCTACCGAAAGTGGGGTGGACTGTCCAGTCCTCCGATTCTTGCGGAATGTCAGCCCGCACCGGACATAGCGCTTGACCGGCGCATGGTCAGCGGCGTATCCTAAGAGTGGTTGCCGGATCGGAGCTAGGCGCATGACGAAGGCAGAAGTCATCCCAACGGTTCTCCAGCGGATTGTCGAGCGGTTCCACCCACTGCGAGTTGTCTTGTTCGGTTCGCATGCCCGGAGCGAGGAGCGCGCCGACAGCGATTTGGATCTCCTGGTGGTTTTGCCTGAGACGACCGATAAGCGCCGCTCCGCAATCGAAATCCGGCGTGCTCTCGGCGATCTCCCAGTATGCAAAGACATTATCGTGACGACGGAGGATGAAATCGCCCGTCGCGGCGACCTCGTCGGCACCGTTCTGCGGCCGGCTTTGCGGGAGGGCAAAGTGCTCTATGAGCGAAGATGAGCGACTGCTCGAAGTCCGCCGCTGGTTGAAGTACGCGCGCGAAGACATCCCCGCCGCCGAGGCCGCGATCAGCGTAAGGGATTTCTCGCCGCGCCATGCCTGCTGGCTGGCTCAACAGGCTGCCGAAAAAGCGATCAAAGCCGTTCTCGTTCTGCTGCAGGTCGATTTTCCCCGACACCATGATCTGGATTCGCTCCGCAACCTGGTCCCGAAGGGTTGGCGAGTCAAAGAGGACCATCCCGACTTGGCCGGCTTGACGGAATGGGCCGTAGAATCGCGCTATCCCGGCGACTGGCCAGATGCTACCGATCCCGATGCCAAATCAGCCGTGGAGGAGGCCAAAGCCGTCTGGTCGTCGGTCTGCGCCGATTTCAGAATCCGTGGTTTCGACTTCGAAGAGATAGAATAATCTCTCACCACTTGCGGCAACCGCCAGTCCAGCTTCAAGGCCCTACCGACCACCGCTCATCTCGTAGATTTCAATCTCTCTTATCGTCGGCGTCTCGATCGCCTTCTCGATCGTGAGCCGCAACCGCCTGGCCTCAACGGGCTTCTGGAGATTGATCGTGCGGCGCAGACCCATGGCGGTGCCGCGCGCGATCTCTTCCCGCTTCTCGTCGCCCGCCTCGAGCTTCCACGCCTCGATCCGGCCGTTGAATTCCATCACTTCGTCAATGACCACGCGGCTGAACGTCACCGGCTTGCCCCAGTCGAGTTCGATCCAGCAGCCCTGCTTCTCGTTCCGGCCGGCATTCCAACGCGTCGCCGTGTCGCCGTCATTGACCTTGTTGGCCTCGTAGCCCCTGCCCCAGAACGACGAGGCCTTGGCCTTCGCGCGCAACGCGAGATTTTCCGGCGGGGGCACCCTCAACCGTATCTCAATCCGCTGGTCCATTCCTTTTCCCTCTTCATCAACGAATGAGATAATCCCGCGCCAAGTCTGCCCGGGGGCGAGACCCAATGCATCCACCAACACGGTGGTTTTCGTCTCGGCAGGCCATGCCTCAAGAATCCCCCCCGTCGGTGAAACCTTCAGGCGCGGATCAGCCACAACGGCTTTCCATCGGAGGCCTTTGGGTCCCATGCTTACTAGACGAATGTCGGCTTTCATGTCGGGGTACAGGTCGCAGATGGTCGGCGTGACTTCTAACGCGGCCACCCCCCGCGGCCGAAAGGCAGCCTTCCATTCAAGCGATCCATTGCGTTCAGGCATGCAATTCAGACGCGCGACTGCACCATAATACTCTGCGCCACCCACGGAGATGAAGTATTTGCCGGTTGCAAACACGATTTCATGCGGATCACCGGCCACCAGATGGGCCGAATTCCCGTGAGCAATCCAGCCGTCATCTTGCTTTGTCCATTGAATATCCTCCAAGTCCAGCCCGCCCTGGCTGGCATGGCGACTGGTCGAAATGAGAACCGGTTTCCCATCTTTGGACGCCGGGGTGATTCGGAACAACTCGCCCTCGTAGGCTTCAAGAAAACGCTGGATCTTCGCATCGTGCCGGAATTTGCCGAGGTAAATTCCCTTCCAGTACTCATACACATGCACCTCTTCGGCCTCCAGGGGCAAACGCGCGAGATCGAGCGTCTTCACCACCGGCCGCCCCTCATAGTTGAACAGCCCTACCACATCCCACGTCCCCCACGGCTTCGCGATCCGCAGATCGAACAGATCGTACTTCTTCCAATCATCAATCCTGTAAAGGTTCACCGGCTTGATGTCCAACATCGGATAGCTCAATTGCCACACGCGCCGGATCGCCTCGGGCACGCTCGTCCACACGTCGTCGGTGAGGAACTGCTGTCCCGTCAGCACGCGCGCCTGGGCGTTGAGGCGGGCGCGTTCCACGGTCGCCTTGTAGAGATTGGCCGCGGCGTCGGGATCGCTCCACCAGCAGACGTTGTTCAGGAAATTCCAGCGCAGCACGATGTCAATCGCGTGGGCCTGGTTGCCGGTGTCGCCGCCTGTGCGCGAGCCGTCCACGCGCCCGATCGCACCCAGCGGAATGCCCCAGCAGCCGTTGATGAACTTTTCGGGGCCGACCATTTCGCGCGCGATCGCGAGCCCTTTGCGATAGCCCTCCACGCCGCCGCCATCCGTCGCCTTGCCGTAGGTGTCAATAACCTGCGGCTGGCCGTCAATTTTGAAGAACTCGAAATTCCACGTCTCGCTCGCCTTGCGCCACCACATGCCGAACCAGCTCTTGACCGCGTCGGGCTTGGTCACGTTGAGCGTCATGTCGCCCCTGTACGAAACGCCGCCGAACGTCGGGATGGGCTTGCCGTCCTTGTCGTGGATGAACCAGTCGGGGTGCTGCTCGGTCACCTCTTTGGGCGCGACGGTGTAGGGCGTGAACCAGATGCCGGGGATGAGGCCCTTCGAACGGATATAATCCGAAATGTCACGCATGTATTGGTCATTATCCGTGTAATAGTTGTCATCGAGTTGAAAAACGAGTTGCTCGGCATAGGGCAAAAGATGTTTCGCAACCCAATCAATGTTAGGATATAACCATTCTTTCGTTTGGGCGGGTTTGCCCTTCCAGCCCTCGATGCCATACCACGTCATGGCGACGACGGGCGCCGTCTGCCACCGCGCGCGCTTGGTGATCGGCGCATAGTGCGCGATCTTGAGCGTGTCGCGATAGTAGTGGCGATGAACCTTGAGCGAAAAAAGTGTTTCGCCGGCGGGCGCTTCCGAGCTCAGAGACAGTCCCTCGTCGGCGTATGTCCAACGAGCCTTGTCCGCGGGACCAGCCGTCATTGCCAGATCGTGATCCGGGTAGAAAAGCGAGCGGGCACGCGGGACTTCCGCCAAGCCCAGCATTGTAACCAGGACTCCCTGATCTTCTTCGCGCTCCTCTTCGACCATCGCGATCATCGGGTGGGGGGCTGCGGGGCGTGCTTGCAGCACGGCGGGGCCCCCTAGTTTCCCTTCGAGGCGGGCTTCGACCTGCGCATCGTCACCGAGGCGAATCTTAAGGACGAGAGCATCGCCGATCTCGACCTTCAACTCGCCCTGATCAACGTCGGCGGTTGCCCGGCAGGTCAGGTTCTTGTCGTCAGAAGATATCTTACGACCACCGACCTGCGCTCGGATGACTCCATGGCCAAGAATCGGGCCAGCCTCCTTGTCCGAGACCTCAAACGTTCGCGTCTTGCCATCAAATCTGACCTCGAGTCCACCTTTGGCGACACTCGCGCTTTCCGCCGCCATTGCTTTGCCCGACGCAAGGAGTCCAAACGCTATCAGCGCCACAATCATCTTTCTCATGACACCATCCTCCGTTTGCATGGATACAGGGAACGCCGGCGGGCCGCCGGTGCTCCATCGTTGGTCCAAACCAAAGGCTACTTCTTGAACACAGCGATTTCCGCCAAGCCGATATTCGGGCTCTTCGGCTTTACGCCCGTCACGGTGAATTTCAGCCAGCGAGTTGTTCGCGGCGCAAAGGTGATTTCGCGGCCGGCGGTGGCGTCGTCGCGAAGCGGGCCAACCCGGATTGTCGCGCCGTCGCTGAACGTCAGGACGCCCGAGGTGATCTGGTCGAGATTGTTCGCCCGATCCCAGAGAATGACGCGGCTAATCGTCTCGGGCGCGTCCCACTCCAGGCGAATCCAGGCACCGACGTTCTCACCCTTGCTCGCCCACTCGTTGTCGGTGTTTCCCGGAAAACCGCCCACGACGCCGTCAATCGCGCCCTCGACGTGATATTTCGGATAGACCGAACTCGCCGTGACTTTCGCCTTGAGAGCGATGTTCTGATCGTTCTTGACAGGATCAACGGGTTTGATCTTCGAATACTCGTCATACTGTTCGGGCGTGAAAAGATTGATTTCCTGGAGGCACATTCCATACCGCCCACCGGCAGGATTGATCTTCTGATTGCCGGTGAAATTGTTGGCATAGCAGAGCCAAGCCGTGCGGCCGTCGCCGCTGATGAACTTGGATGGGATATTCACAAAATATGCCTGCGCGCCCAACTTCTCCATAAAAACCACCAGTTTCCACGGACCGGTGATTTGATCCGATTCGGCGATCCAGGTATTCATCGTTCCCCGCGTCGGCCAACCGTCAGTCACACATAAGATATATTTCCTCAGCGGCGCATTATAAGTCATCGTCACACACCCGCATGTATTATTCCAATCCACGAGCGGTTTGATCCTGGAGATATCGTTCGTCCAAATCGGCTTTCCATCCTTATCTTGGCCGCCGAGGAATTCATACTTGGACATATCGTTGATGTTTTCGGCCGAAGGCGTCACGCGCGCAAGATAGACCTCGTCGCCAGTGATCCAGCTCAGATTGGCCAGACGGGGCTTGGGATCGGGATCCACGGCGCCCATGCCGACGAGATAAGCCTTGCCGTCGGGAGAGTGTTCCATGTTCTTGCCCAAGTCCACAAAGTGCGGCGCGCCGATCTTGACCTTGCCGCCGAACTTCGCCGGTTCATTGAAAAGCGGTTTCTCCGGGGTATGCGTCGTATCGGTCCAATGCCTCCCGTAATCCTTCGAAACGCGAAATCCCACAAACGGCCCGAGCACGCCCCAATTATACACGTGATCGCCGACCTTGAAATCCGCCGCAATGCTGCCGCCTTCATTCATCAGGCAATATGTTCCATAGTACCATATTCCATTATACACTAAACTGACGCACGGATAGCGACCACCATACGGTGCAGGTGCTGCAGTCTCCGTTCCGAGATTGACGATCTCCAATGTCAGTGGATCATCGCCGACGATTTTGGCCTGACCTGTTCTTGCGCCCGGTCCCGCCGAACTGCATCCCATTCCGTTCACGTTCCCATCGGTCCACGGCGAGTACATATTCCCATCCGCCGCCCACGACGGATACCACGTATCGGCATGTGTATATTCATTGTGCCGGCCGGTGAAATATATGCCAACAATATCCTTCGACGGTTGAAATGGACAACCGGCCGGCGGCTTGGAGGGCCAAAGGATAGGATTCGCAAGCGAGCGCTCAGTCTGCCGCGAGAAGATCGGTTCGGCCCCTGCAGCCAAGGAACAAAGCACAATGGACAGGAATAGCATTGCAGAAAATCTCAGTGGACTGAAAATGACCTTCAATTCAGACATCGGCTGGTCGCTCCCTTGCCTGCATCAATAAGCAACATCCCTGGCCCGCTGACATTCGTCATGGCTTCACCTGCGACGTGGTGTACCCAATCGGAGCGCGGCCCAACTGGCCGAGCTCTTTGCCCGCGACATTTGTCAGGATCAGTGCAATCCGCTTGGCTCCCTGGGGCACATTAACGTTGTTCTGGACCCAGTCCACGGACAAGGGGGTAAAGGCGCGGTCGGGCGACACGGGCATTTCCAGCGGGTCATTACCCACGGTTGTGCCTGTATCATTCAGAAAGCGAATGCGAACCGTTCCCTTGTGAAATATCCCAAACCGGCCCCAAACCACGAGTCGTGTCGCCCCCCACGCCGCGCTGCATCCGAGGGGTTCACAGATAACGCCCAGTTCATTGCAGTCGAGTATGGGAAAGCCCCCGCCAATATTCGTTGCGAGCCATTGGTTATGAAATGTGTAACTTTGCCCGGGCCTCAGTTCTGCATAAGGACTCAGCAATTCGGCCTCCATGTAAGGTGGCGCCTCGGTGGGATCATCGGCCACCGTATATTCCTTGCCGCCGGCGACGAACTTGCCCGGCGCCTGAAGCCAGAATTCGACGGATGCATCATCGGGATACTGGTCTTTGGGAAAGGCCTTGAAGCGTTCAACGAGCACGCGCCCTTCGGTGCCTCGCACCACCGCCAGCCAACCGGCCACGCTGTCCAGTCCGACCTTCCCGACTTGTCGGACGTATCGGACTTTCATTATCTTCCTCTCCAAGTCAGGCTGCCAGCCGGGATTGTCTGCCGCACCATAGAGAACTTTGAAGCCGTTCGGGAAAATGCTCTTGGGATTCATCGGACAATAGGCGGTGACGTTCTTGTCAAAGCTTAGTCCCTTGCGCTCGGCGCAGTTGATTTGCGCGATCTCCCAGATCCCCCAGCGCCGCGGCTTGGTGTCAATGTTCGTCATCGTGGATACAATGGAAACGCTTGCGGCCTCGTCCTGCACACGAATTCTGCGGGAGAACTGAATACCGGCATATTGATCTTTCGGAGCGATCAATTCGATTTCAACCGATCCGCCCTTCTTCTCCCCGACGATGCGCGCCTTGTTGGGGAGGCCCTCGGCGTTGGGAACGGGCCCCGGCGGACCGGGCCACTCGTTTTCGCCGCTCCAGCCTTGCGGCGCGGGCCAGAGTTTGTCGCCGCCATAGTTGAGCCATTCGCCTTTGGGACCGAGGCCGGTGGGCGGAGGCATTTTGCCCGCGAGCTGGTCGTTGACCCACAGAAATTCGAAGTCGCCCAACTTGTACTGAATGATTCGCCCGCCGATATCCGGCGCGACCTGGACGTCCACCAGGCCGTTGCTGAGCTCATACGTTTTCCAGCCCTTGTAGTTCGACTTCTTTACTTCGGCCGCCGTCGCGCGCGCGGGAACGAAATGCGCAACAACGGCAAGAAGGAGTGCTGCTCCGACCAAACGGAATGTTCTCATGCCTCAT
>Ga0315280_10008547_pt1 | contig 13368 bp, 12 predicted proteins | sample YL17G06_40_MG_FD_203697 | JGI IMG/M metagenome (GOLD analysis project Ga0315280, IMG submission 203697) | Sediment microbial communities from Yellowstone Lake, YNP, Wyoming, USA - YL17G06_40 | ecosystem: Environmental > Aquatic > Freshwater > Lake > Sediment | place: USA: Wyoming | collected...
GGTCAGATTTTAAGTTATCTTCCTTTAAGATTTTTTGATATTTTAGTCAGCCAGATAATTTTTGGGGTTTTGATTTTGGCTGGTTTTTTAATCGCTTGGCAGATTTTTAGAAAATCTATTCCTTCGACACCGGTTTTGAAAGAAGAAAAAAAACCTTTAATCACACGGATTTTCAAAAAGATTGGCGAACCTAAATTGAAAATTAAAGAAATAGAAAAAATGCCAAAATTTGAAATTAAAGAAGCAATCAATTTTAAAAGCAAGCCAATTTTGGAAAAAGAAACCGTTTCATTTCCCTATCAACCCCCACCCCTTGATTTATTAGATCAAGATCAAGAACTTCCCCATTCCGGCGATATTCGCAATAACTCAGCCATTATTAAGAAAACCTTAGAAAATTTTGGAATTCCGGTAGAAATGGGGGAAATTAATATTGGACCGACAGTTACCCAGTATACTTTGAAGCCGGCCGAGGGAATAAAACTATCAAAGATTACTTCTTTAGTTAATAATTTGGCTTTGGCTTTGGCTAGCCATCCCATCCGAATTGAAGCCCCAATTCCCGGAAAATCTTTGGTCGGAATTGAAGTTCCAAATAAAGTGAGGGCAAAGGTGAGATTAAGGAATCTCATCGAGGATCAAAATTTCCAAAAGGCTCCATCAAATTTAACCATTAATTTGGGGAGAGATGTTTCCGGTTCGCCGGTTTTCGCTGATTTGGGTAGAATGCCCCATCTTTTAGTGGCCGGCTCGACCGGCACTGGTAAAACTATTTTCCTAAACTCTTTAATTTTAAGTTTGATTTATCGCAATTCTCCAAAAATCCTGAGATTTATTTTGGTTGACCCAAAAAGAGTGGAATTTCCGGTTTACAACGATTTACCTCATCTTTTGGGACCGGTAATTTTTGACGTTAATCGAACGGTCAATGTTTTACAATGGTTAACCAAAGAAATGGAAAGGAGATTCGAAGTTTTAGCTGAAGCCAAAGTGAGAGACATTGTTGGTTTCAATGAAATTGCCTTTAAAGACGAGAGCGAACCCCTGCCTTACATTGCGGTGGTTGTGGATGAATTAGCTGATTTGATGGCTGCCAAAGGAAGAGAAATTGAAGCCGGGATTGTCAGATTGGCTCAATTGGCTCGGGCAGTAGGGATTCATTTGGTAGTGGCCACTCAGAGACCGTCGGTAGAGGTGATTACTGGTTTGATTAAAGCCAACATTACTTCCCGAGTTACTTTTCAGGTTGCTTCCCAAATTGATTCCCGGACAGTTTTGGATATTGCCGGAGCGGAGCGACTGTTGGGCTCTGGAGATATGCTTTATATTTCGGCCGAAACCTTAAAACCAAGAAGAATCCAGGGGCCATATGTTTCTTTAAAAGAAGTCAAAAGGGTAACTAAATGGTTGAGAGAGAAAAGTCCCTTAGAGACGATGGAAAATCATCTCGCCCAAGAATTGATGGAGAATCTGACTTTGCCAGTCGAAGAGAAGACGGAATTTTTTCCAGGCGAAGAAGATCCCCTTTATGAAGAAGCAAAAAAGGTGGTGGTAGAAGCCAGAAAGGCCTCGGCCTCCCTTTTACAAAGGAGATTAAAAATTGGTTATGCCAGAGCGGCTAGATTAATTGACATTTTAGAAGAAAGGGGAGTGGTAGGTCCTTTAAACGGAGCCAAGCCCCGGGAAGTTTATATTACTGAAGAAAAAAAAGAAGAAGAGGATTGGCAAAAAATTTGAAATCTCTACGAAACTACGAAATTTTTACGAAAGTACGAAAATATGCTATAATTCAATTGTAAAATAGTCTTTCGTATTTTCGTATCTTTTTCGTAATTTCGTAGGAATTATGGCAAAAAAAGAGAAGAAAATTGAAATGGGAACTTTAGATGAAACACTGAGCCAAATAAAGCAAAAATTTGGTGAAGGAGCAATTATGAAATTGAAAGAGGCCAGGCCGGTGGATGTCGATGTGATTCCGACCGGTTCCATTTCTTTGGATACGGCTTTGGGAGTAGGCGGAGTGCCCCGGGGCAGAGTGATTGAAATTTATGGAGCCGAGTCGACAGGAAAATCTACTTTGGCTTTACATATTTTAGCTGAGGCTCAAAAACAAGGAGGGGTTGGCGCTTTTATCGATGCTGAACATGCTCTGGACCCCGATTATTCCAAAAAAATTGGGGTGAATGTTGATGATTTATTAATTTCTCAGCCCGATTCCGGTGAACAGGCCTTGCAAATTGTTGAAACCTTGGTTAAATCAGGTGAGGTCGATGTCATTGTGGTTGATTCGGTAGCTGCTTTAGTTCCTCAGGCCGAAATTGCTGGCGAAATGGGAGAATTTCAAATTGGTCTCCAAGCACGTTTGATGTCCCAAGCTCTGAGAAAACTTTCCGGAATTATTTCCAAAACAAAAACGGTAGTCATTTTTCTAAATCAAACCAGAATGAAAATTGGAATGATGTTTGGCAATCCCGAAACTACTCCCGGGGGTTTGGCTTTAAAGTTTTATGCCTCGGTCAGGATTCAATTAAAAAGAATCGCTCAGATAAAGCATGGAGAGGAAATTATTGGCTCCCGAATTAAAGCCAAAATTGTCAAAAATAAAGTGGCCGCCCCTTTCAAAACTGCTGAATTCGATATTTACTATAATGAAGGGATTTCTTATTTAGCCGATCTTTTAAATACGGCAATTAAAAACGGAGTAATTAAAAAAACCGGGAGTTGGTTAGAATTTGAAAATGCAAAATTGGGACAGGGTTTGGAAGGCAGTAAAAAATTTCTCAAAGAGAATCCTCAAACCGTTGATAAAATAAGAGAGGCGATTTTAGTTTCGGAATCAAAACAATAAGGATACTATTTTTCAGTAAAGGCAAGCAAACCTAAAAATCTTGCTCTTTTTATCGCTCTGGCTAATTTTCTTTGGTGCTGGCTACAAAGGCCAGTTTTTTTTCTTGGTCTAATTTTACCTACACCGGAAATAAACCTTCTCAAAAGTTCAGTGTTTTTGAAATCTATTTCTCCTACTCCTTTTTGGCAAAAATAACAATTCATTGTACGTAATAGAAATTAAAAATCTATTAAATGATTACGCTTTTTTATATTTATTATTTTTTCTAATGGTTGTAAGTTTTTTAGAGACCAGCATTGTTTAAATTCCAAATCATTTGGAGAGATATAGTTAAACAAACTTTTCGGTTTCACGTGATCGACTGCCCAATAACTTCCATAATTATCCCAACTCATTTTATTATTAAATTGCTTTTCTAAATGTTCCATTAGTTCTTTTAAAGTATAGTTAACCAAGGTTTCCCATCTCTGTCCAGCCTTTTTACCCTTTAAAGAAACCGAAATAGCTGTCCTCATATTTTCATCGAGACGATATTTTGGATCTGTTTTCCTTTTGTATTTTTTCCATACTCTTTTATACGGCAATATTTTTTCTTTATTTTCTCGATTGTAATTTCTATGACGCCGTAGCACTCTTTCCTTATTTTTCTGATAATAGGCTTTAGATTGTTGTAATAATTTCTCTCTATTCTTCTGATACCAGCTTTTATGATATTGTTGCACCCTTTCTTTATTCTTTCGACACCATTCTTTAATCTGCTGTTGTCTTTTTCTTTTGTTCTTTTGATACCAAATCCTGTGATATAATTTTACTCTTTTTTGTATTTCCTCTCTATTTTTTAAATAATATTTTTTCTTATATTGTTGAATTCTTTCTTTATTTCTCTGATAATACTCTTTTTTATTTTGTCGTTCCTTTTCCTTATTTTTATAAGCCATAATTTATTCTCGCTTTTTAAAAATTTTATTTCCGAAACGATTAGAATCTAAAAATTAAAAGCCTACTTTTTTCTGATTTTTCGGATACCGAAATTAACAAGACAAGAAAGTAAGTATAAAATCGCTAACCTAATTAATAATCCAATCCGATACATTTCAATATAACCTAACGAAGGTATTTTTCCTATAATTTTACTTTTAATTAAATCCAAGGGTATATTTATTTCATATGATAAAGGTTTTTCTATATTATCCTGTTTTGCTGTAAATGTTTTATTGTTAAAATCTATCGATACGATTCTTCCTATAATAGCTACTCGATTTTTAGTGGTTGAAAACAAAACAGCATCGCCGCTTTTAAGTCTGTTGAAATTAAGCCTTTTTACAAATACAATATCATAGGGATTAAAAGCTGGAGACATACTATCTCCTACCACCAAATAATAAAATGAAGTGGTTCCAAAAACTAATCTTACAATAATTGCAAATAATGCAACCAAAACAAAAAAAATTATTATCTTATCTTTTGTTGGTTTTAGAAAACTTTTCCAATTCATATTATTTTTTCTAGCCTCCTAAATGACTAAACGTCTGGAGAACGAAAATAAAAGTTCTTCTTTATTGCACTACAATAATTTTGACAAACTTTCCTTAATTTAAAAGGGTATCTGAGAAATATCGATTTCTCCTTCCTCCTCAATTATTGGAATTTCTTCTGCCGGAGCTTCAGGTGGGGCTCCTTCGGGGACCACTTTTCCGGCTGCTTTTGGTCCCAATTGGATTCTTTCAGCCACAATTTCAGTTCGATATCGCTTATTACCAGAAGCATCTTGCCAACTTCTCGTTCTGATTCTACCTTCAATAAAAACCAAAGACCCTTTTGTTAAATATTGAGAAGCAATCTCAGCCAATCGGCCGAAGAGAACGATGTTGTGAAAATCGGTTTGCTGTTGTTTTTGGCCAGATTTATCAACAAAATATCTATCGGTGGCTAGTCCGAAATTACAAACTTGTTGGCCAGAAGGCAAACTTTTCGTTTGAGGATCAGCAGTCAAACGACCAATTAAAAATGCCTTGTTTAAATTCATAAAAATATCTATACGAATTATGCGAATTGATGCGAATTTCGCGAATATGCAAATTCGTGAATTTGTAGATTCGTATTAAATTCGCGTATTCGTATATTATTCTCCTAATATCTCTTCCAGTTTTTTCTCAATTTCCTTTAATTCGACCTTTTTTTCTTTTTTTACTTTCGGCGCCTTGACTTTGGGCCTGATTTGGAGAATTTCAAATTTTTTTGGCAGCCTCTCCCTTAAGAGTAAATAGCGGAGAATTTTCGGTTCTTTCTTCAATTTTTTTTCAAAACTTTCTAATTTTTCTGGTGAAAGATAAAAATTCAGAGTTCCCCAATAGCCCTCGTTTTTCTTTTTAATCGGATAGGCCAACCTTTTTTTGATGGGTAATTTTAAACCCTCCGATTTACCCCCCTCTTCTTCTAAAAAAGAATCAATTTTTTCCGGAAAAATCTTCAGTTCCTCTTCTGAAAGGTCAGGCGAAATTAAGTATGTTAATTCGTAGGAATGCATACGAATTTTTACGCGAATTCAATGCGAATTGTGCTAATTTGCGAATTCGCATATTCGAATGATTAGCATAAAATTAGCATTATAATTCGTATGATTAACTATATCTTGAACTCGATGACGTCGCCGTCTTGGACAATGTAATCGCGACCGACAGTTTCAATTTTACCCAATTCCCTGGCTTTTTTCCAAGATCCTAATTCGATTAACTTTTGCCAGGGGATGACTTCGGCCCGGATAAATTTTTCTTCGAAATCAGAATGAACTTTCCCTCCGGCCTCGGGAGCCGACCCCCCTTTTTTTATCGTCCAAGCCCGGGTTTCTTTGCCACCGGTGATGGTGAAAAAAGTAATCAAATTTAAGATATTGTAGCATTTTAAAATCAATTGATCAAGAAAGGGTTTGATTTTTAATTCTTCGATTTCCTTTTCCGATAGCTCGGAAACCTCTTCCTCAAATTTCAAATTGGAAATTAAATACTGAGAATCAACTTTCGATTTTAGTTTCTCATCAATTTTAAATTCGTTTGACTGATCGGTGTTGAACAAATAAATAATTGGTTTTTGGGTTAAAAACTGAAATTCTTTAATGAAAGAGTTTTCTTCTTCAGAAAAAGAAATATCGGAAACTTTTTTTCCTTCAACTAAATTTTCTTTAATTTTTTTCAGCAAGTCAAATTTTTTACTTCCCTCTTTATCTCCCGATTTTGCTTCTTTTTCTAATTTCGTCAAAATTTTTTCAATCGTTTCCAGGTCTTTCATCAAAAGTTCGATTTCAACAATTTCCAAATCCCTCTGAGGATTAGGAGGTTCCCAAAGTTGATACTGAAGCTTTTTATCTTTCCCGCCTTCGCTACGAGTTGTCGGAGCTACGGCCGGTCCGCCGTAGCCTTGGGCAGAGGCGGAAAAAGCCCTGATTACCTCTACTATAGCATCGCAATTTCTGATTTGGGCCAAGAACTGATTTCCCAAACCTTCGCCTTTATGGGCCCCTTTTACTAATCCGGCAATATCAATGAATTCAATTGTGGTGGGGGTGATTTTCTCTGGCTGAATGATTTTTGCAATTTTTTCTAACCTTTCATCAGGAACAAAAACTTTACCGATATTAGGATTAATGGTGGTGAAAGGATAGGGAGCAATATCAACCCTTTGTCGAGTCAAAGCTTTAAAGAGAGTAGATTTGCCCACATTTGGGAGACCGACAATGCCTACTGAAAAACTCATATAAATTATGTTATAATAAATTATTATGAAATTCAAGATTAATCCCAATATCTTTCGGGCCTACGATATTAGAGGAGTTTATAATAAAGATTTAACCGGTAAAATAGCTTTAAATCTAGGAAAGGCTTTGGGCTCACTTTTAAAAGGGAAAGGAACAATTTGCGTTGGATTTGATACAAGACCGTCTTCCCCAACCCTATTTGAAAATTTAATTTCGGGGCTGGTTTCAACTGGTTGTAAAGTTATTTCGATTGGGATGGTGCCAAACCCAGTTGCTTATTTTTTCGCATTGAAACATAAAATTTTTGGTTGCTATGTAACCGCTAGTCACAATCCAGTTGAGTGGAATGGATTTAAAATTTTTAAACCAAATGGTGTAAGTTTTACAAAAGAAATGAAGGAACTCGAGAGAATTTTTAGATCAGGAAAATTTATAATCGGTAAAGGAAGTATTAAAAAAAATAAAAATGCAACAAAAGAATACACTGAATTTTTAGAAAATAAATTTGGTAGATTAAATGGAAAGATTGTCGTTGATTTTCTTGGCGGTGCCGGAGTGAGAGCGGCTAAAATTTTTAAAAAAATTGGTTTGAAAGTAATATCTCTGCATGATAAACCGGACGCAAGTTTATACGGATTTCATAGATTGGAACCCTGGGGAGACCTTTTAAATTTAACAAAAGAAACTGTTAAAAAAGAAAAGGCCGATTTTGGAATCGCCTTTGACGCCGATGCCGATAGATCGGTTTTTGTCGATTCAGCCGGTAATTTTGTAGACCCCAGCATATTGAACGCAATTTTTATCGAAAACCTACTTAAAAAAAGGAAAAGAGGGAAAATTATCGTGACTTTTGATTGTGCCAGTGAATTAGAAAATTTTGTTCGAGAATTAAAGAGTATTCTTCTTTGGTCAAGAATCGGTCATAGTTTTATAGAGGAAAAGTTAGTTGAAGAAAAAGCCATTTTTGGCGGAGAACAAAGCTCTCATTTTTATTTTAATATCTTTTATCCATTTTCAGATGGAATTCTTTCAACTCTATATTTAATTAAAATTTTAAACAAAGATAAAAAAAGCCTTGAAGAATTAGCTAGTCAGTTTAAGTTTTATTCGATTGCTAAATTGTATATCGATGCTAAAACCGATGAAATAAAAATAAAAACTGTAGAGAAAATTAGAAAAAAATACCCAAACTCGATTGATATTAGTGATGGATTTAAGATACCACTAAACGAAATAGAGTGGGTTTTAATAAGAAGTAGTCAAACTTTACCAGAAGTAAATCTTTGTATCGAAGCCAAAAATAAAAGGAGATTGCGGAAATTGGTTAAAAAATATTCAGGAATAATAGAGGAAAAAATTAAAGAAACTACTTTTGGAATGTAGATTATTTTTCCAATCTATTTGACGGTCGTCTATTAAATTGGGAAAAGAGAATTTTTTTCTTTGATTTTTTACTTTGTTTTATTTCTCTTGCGATTCAAAATGCCTAAAATCTAGCGTTTCGGGTTTTATTAAAAGAGTAGTGTAGAGTAGTGTAGAGGTTAAACCTCTACACTCTGCATGTTTCTCTACATGCTCTCTTGCGAGACCTGGGCTTATAATTTTAAACCAAGCCCATTTTTCTTCTCACCTCTTCCATTGTTAATTTTGCTATTTTTTCGGCTTTTTCTACTCCTTTTTTCAAAACTCCTTTTAAATAATCTCCTCTCTTGAGAAGCTCTTTCCTTTTTTCTCTAAATGGTTTTAAAGAATTTATTAAAATTTCAGCTAAATTCTTTTTGAATTCTTCGTAGCCCTTGCCTTTGAATTCTTTTTCTAACTGGCTAATCGATTTCCCGCTAAACAAACTATAAATTGTCAAAAGATTAGAAATCCCTGGTTTTTTCATTGGGTCATATTTTATTTCCTTTCCTAAATCAGTGACAGCACTCATTATTTTTTTCTTGATAATTTCTGGCTCGTCAAATAATTCAATACAACCTCGGGGATCACCGGTTTTTGACATTTTTTTCTTTGGGTTTTCTAAGGACATAATTTTTTGACCAAACTTTGAAAGCAAAACCTCAGGTTCTTTAAAGGTTTTCCCAAATTTTAAATTGAATTTTCTGGCAATTTCCCTGGTTAATTCCACATGCTGTTTCTGGTCAATGCCTACTGGAACCAAATCGGTTTGATAAAGTAAAATATCGGCCGCCATCAAAAGGGGATAATTCAATAATCCGGCATTGATATATTCTGGATGTTCTTTTGACTTTTCTTTAAATTGGGTCATTCTTTTTAAATCTCCCAAAGGAGTGATTGTCCCTAATAACCAAGCCAATTCAGTGTGTTCTTTTATTTGCGATTGAACAAAAATGATTGATTTTTCGGGGTTTAGACCGGCGGCTAAATAAACGATAGCCGTATCCAGAATCTTTTTTTGCATTTCTTTTGGTTCAAAAGGGGTAGTGATGGCATGCAAATCAACAATACAAAAAACACAATCGTGAACTTTTTGAAGTTCAATCCATTGTTTAATTGCTCCCAAATAATTTCCGATATGAATTTCTCCGGTTGGCCTGATACCACTAAAAACCCTCATATAAATTAAAATTAGTTAAGGTAATAATTTATAGTTGCTTCAACAAGTATGTCCATCGGATTTATTTTGGGCATATTTTCATTTTTGAACATTAGAGCTACTTCAGTACAGCCCAAAATTATCATTTCAGTACCTTGATTAAGATATTTTGTAGCAATCCTTTTTACAACCTCCTTTTGTTCAATTTTATCAAATCCCTTATTAAAATTAAAGACTGCACTTGATAGCGCCTTCATTTCACCTTTGTTTGGAGTGATATAATCTATACCCTTAAAATCATATAATCCTTCTTTCATTATCTTGGGAGAACCTAAGACAGTAATAGATTTTATGTTCTTATTCGAAAGATATTTTTTTACTTCTTCTTTTAAATCTATTATTGGGACCTTAATCTCTTTTTGCAATTTTTCATAAAATAGATGAATAGTATTACATATCATAACTATGAAATCAACGCCGAATTTTTCTAATTCTTTTACACCTTTAATATAAGGCCTTAAATCTTCCTCAGAAATATTTTCATAAACTAATTCCGGAGCAGGAATACTATTTATTATGATTTGCGGAAAATCTTTATTTGATTTGATTAAACCTTTTTCCTGAAATTTCGAAATTAAAGCCAAATAAAACTCTCCGGTTGCTTCGGGACCGATTCCCCCTAAAAGCCCCATGATTTTCTTTTTGTTTTTCATAGAATTAAAAATCCTCTCCGGCAAAGTCCAGAGAGGAGTAACATTTTATCTCGAATTAATTAGTTGACTCACAAACAAACCAAACACGGACTTTGCCGAAAAGAAGACAAAGTCCAGCACCAAATTATTAGTTTAGATAAATTTTGATTCATATTTTCTACTTTTAAATTATCTTATTCAAAAACCTTTGTCAAGAGACAATTTTAAACTTCGATTACAACAGGCAGAATCATAGGTCTCCTTTGAGTTCTGGAAAATAAAAATTGGCCAATTTTGTTTCTAATTTCATCTTTGACATAAACCCAATTGACGGCACCGCCCGAACCAGTAGTTTTATGGATAATTCCAATAACCCGTCTTCTTGTTTCTTTTAATAACTCTTTTGACTCTCTGAGATAAACAAACCCTCTTGATATTATATCAGGAGAACCCCTAACTTTTCCAGTTTGTCTATCAACAACCGCCACAATAACAAACATCCCATCTTTGGCTAACATTTGTCTATCCCTTAAAACTACTTCTCCGACATCACCAATTCCCAATCCATCAACCATTACATAATTTGAAGGGATTTCCGTTTTTTCAATCAAGATTCGCTGCCGGGTTAAATTGATAATTTGTCCATTTTCAGCCACGGCAATATTTTTTTCCGGTATACCAATTTTTTGGGCTAAATTGGCATGGGAAACTAACATTGAATACTGGCCATGGATTGGTAAGAAAAAGCGCGGCCTCATAATTTTTATCATTTCTTTTAATTCTTCCTTCTGTGCGTGACCGCCGGCATGGATATCCATCATTTGATAGTGGAAAACCATTGCCCCCTGTCTCAAAATTTCATCTTTTAAAACTTGGACCGTTCTTTCATTGCCGGGAATAACTGAAGAAGAAAGGATAACCGAATCCCCTTTCCTTAAACGGATGAAAGGATGTTCTTTATTAGCAATTCTCATTAAAACAGCCGAGCCCTCTCCCTGAGCACCGGTGCCTAAAATCGTAATTCTAGAATCAGGATAATTTTCAATTTCTTTTGAGTTGATTAACGTTCCCTTTTTGATCTTAAGATATCCTAAGATTCGGGCAATTTCGACATTGGTTTTCATTGAATATCCTTCCAAAATCACTTTTCGGCCAAACTTTTCTGATAAAGTGATAATCTGCTGAATTCGATTGATGAGAGAAGCAAAGGTAGCGGCAATAATTCTACCCCCCGCTTCTCTAAAAATTTCCTCTAAATTTTTTAAAATATCTTTTTCCGAAAGGGAATGGCCGTCTTCTTCGGCTCCAGTCGAATCTGACATTAAAAGCAAAATTTTTCCTTTGGCTAATCTTCTTAACTTTTGGAAATTGGTTGGTAAATCATTGACCGGGGCCGGATCGAATTTGAAATCGGAGGTGTGCAAGATATTGCCGATTGGTGTTTCGATAAAAAGACCTAAATTATCGGGAATGTTGTGGTTAATTTTGAAAAACTCAATTCTAAAAGGGCCCAATCTAATTTTTGAACCGTCTTTTACTTCATTAATTTCTAATCTGGGTTGATTGGGAAAATCATCCTGTCTTTTGAGAATAATTCCCCTAGTTAAAGGAGAGGCAAAAATTTCCGGATTCCCCAATTTTTCAATTAAATAGGGGACAGCCCCAATGTGGTCATAATGACCGTGGGTGAATAAAATTCCCAAAATATCTTTCTCTCTTCCTCTCAAATAATTTATATTGGGAATGATATAATCTATTCCCGGCATATTTTCTTCCGGCATACGAAGACCCATATCGACAATTAAAATTTTCTCTTTCCATTCAAAGAGAGTCATATTTCGGCCGACTTCTCCCAGACCCCCTAAAGGAATAATTCTAAGACTTTGTTGTTTTTGTTTAGCCATAGAAAAAATAATAATTAAAAATTAATAATATATAATGACCGTTAAAAATTAAAAATCAAAATTATGTCTTATTAATTATAGATTATTAATTAAGCACAAATTGCGCGATGGTGCGGGCAGGAGGACTTGCACCCCGTAGTATAACCTTCGGTTAACTACGGGGTAGGCCTCCACTTGATAAATGGTGCCGAAGGTGGGACTCGAACCCACAAGCCTTAAAGGCACACGGCTCTGAACCGTGAGTGTTTTCCAATTTCACCACTTCGGCTTAGTTTCTAAGACAGATTGGACTTTTCGATATTTTCTTTTAAGACAAGGCACATTTGGATTTGGATAAATTTTAGGTAATATTTTAAGAGATTCTCGTTTGGCGTACGTTAGCCTAAAGATACTTCTAGTTCTTCGAAGATATCCATTTACATCTAGTAAATATTTTATTCTTTTTTGGAGCCATTGTAGATACTTGAGGCTTGCTGAGTCAAAATAAATATAGAGCCTTTGGCTATTTGGATAAATTGGGTCTTGATATTTACGAATGCACCCATCTCCGTCTAAGTGACCTCGTAAAAAATCAAAGAAATATTGATTAGGAATTTTAAGAGCCTCAATCCTTTTTGTTTTATTAGGCATCAGTCCGATGCTAAGAAGCCATTTATACAGAATAATATTTCCAAATTGTACTCTATAAGCCGGTTTCTTAGCCCATCCATCGTTTTTTGTTCTAGAAATTTTATTAGATATCTGTAAACATCTTTTAAAGGTTTTTAACTGTGGAACATCCGACGACCTCATTATTATATGTCTTCCATCATTGGAAAGACAACCATCAGTAGTAATTAAGCCAACCACGTAGGCAATTTCTGGACTCCATTTAATAGGTTTACCTCTTGGTTTCATAAATATTTTTAATTAGTTTTTTTTCTCAGTTCCGCCATGCCCGCTTGTTGATAAAATTTATCAATTCTGTTAAATTTATATTGGGTGGGATGCTCCGAGGTTTGCAAGACCTTTCTGTCCCGCTCAGGCTCCTTAGAGGTTCAGCCCGAAGAGGGGCGGAGTAAAGTTGCTTTCGATGATTACATTTGGGTATGAGTTTAGCGACTTTTCGGTGATCGCAACTCAGGAAAGGCGCAGAGCCAGGGTTCTTTCGGGAAGGTCATCGGTAATCCCAGGGGAAACAGTAAAGGTAGCAGTACCGGACGTACCAGCATAGGAGCATCCTACCTAACAGTTCTTCTATTTTAATTAGGTTCCAACTGAAGTTGGAACTTTTTATTTTAATACTCCAGCCTTTAAGAAATCAAGATTTTTAGGTGTTGATTTTAGCGGTTTTTCAAAGCGAATTTTGGGAACAAATTTATAATTTTTGTTTTTGATCCAACCGGATTTGGTGTAAAAATAACAAGCCCCTTTCATTTTTTCGGCATCCTCGTAAATATTTTTGTTTTTTTCCGAGACCCAGTTTCCGGTTTTTAATGTTTTTTTTGAAGGATTAATGAGAACAACTAAATAATTCGGAGGAATAATAACCCAATTATCCTTCTTAGCCCTTACGGCAAAAACATCCTTTACGATTTTACCTTGAATTTTTTGCATCAAGAATATAGCCCTTC
>Ga0315280_10008548_pt1 | contig 13368 bp, 18 predicted proteins | sample YL17G06_40_MG_FD_203697 | JGI IMG/M metagenome (GOLD analysis project Ga0315280, IMG submission 203697) | Sediment microbial communities from Yellowstone Lake, YNP, Wyoming, USA - YL17G06_40 | ecosystem: Environmental > Aquatic > Freshwater > Lake > Sediment | place: USA: Wyoming | collected...
CTCTTAAGAATTTCGATTTGAAGCAGATTCAGTTCAAGCGATTCGGAGTCGATGAGGTCTACATAAAAGACCTGAAGAAATGCCCAGACCGTACCAACTGGGTCAAGCTACAGAATTGGTTGATGGATGGACTTCCATGACTGAAAACGACGTGATAAGAAAAGAGGACGAGCAATGCTGGGCGCTGTTCCAAGAAAGGAACCAAAAAGAGCAGGCCAAATACTGGTCAGAGAGGGCTCCAAAACTCAAGAGAGATTACAAAAGAGAGCACAAGGGAGAATACTATTTGGGGCTGTCGATCATCTCCATAATAGGTGGGTTTGCAGGGACGGTGTACGGTCTTGCAGGAAAAGGCTATATTCAGAAGCCCTACGTCATCATGGGGGCTGTCATGGTGTTGTTCGGGTTGTCGATTATCATAGGCGGGTTCGGGAAGGTGAAGGAGTAATGGAAGATAAGGTCGAGCTGAACGCCAAGCGCATCTACATAATCGCAACCATGTTGGATACCGACGAGTTCGACATACTCTCAACTCTGGGCAGGGCGATGCAGTTCGCTCGGGAAACCATAGACACATTGCATCCAGACCCACCTAAGAAGGTGACCCAATGACCATAGGCGCAATCCAGAAGGAGAACAGACCAGAGCATCCAGTAAAGAAATGGGCCATGAAGTGGGTGTGGAGAGTCCAGCAGATAGGCGCAATTTCCACGTTGCTGATAACCGCCATGACCCTAGCAATAGTGGTGTCGGACAAGCTGAAACTAAACGAGATATTGCCAGTAACAATCGGTCCGTTCCTCGCCCTCCTAATCCTCGGTTCGCTCGTCATGTCTCTTGGTTATCTTTGGGACAAGAAGTTCCAGATGTGGAAGGAGCAGAACGTCGTCAACGTCGAAAGAAACCCCTATTATGTATTCAAGATGAACCCCAAGGAAGTAGTTGGCTACACGGACCTGTGGTTTCCCAAGATTAGGAGTCTCAAGGCTATTGCAGAATCTCAGAGCGTGATAGCCAGAAAACTAGGGCTTGAGGATATTGCGAAGGTAACGGACAAAGCCGCTGTCGATCTAGGTCAAGTGCTCAAAGAATTCGAGCCCTGGTGCGACGAGCAGATGAGAGATGATTCCGTACTGGCAGAGCAGACTAAGCTGTTGCAGGAATACTTGAGAGATAAAGCAAAGGAGAGATGAGAAAATATGGTAAGAGCACCAAGAAACTTCGCAGAATTTATGGGCGATGCACCCGTGAGCAGGAATGGAGAACAAAGAAAGAAATGCTGGGTACATGACTACGTTCGCTGTGGCCCAGAACTCGCTATGTGCGCCAAATGCGGGAAATACGAGTGGCATAGACCAGATGGTAGAATCGAATCCTATAACGTACCAGGTTACAGAGGCGGGTTCCCAATCCCAGGCTACGTTCCTCCAGATAGATGTGCAACGCATACGCATGAGTATTCCGATATGATTGAAAAGGCGAAACGGATTGAGATTGTGAGGGAGACACCGTTCGCCGTACTCAAGCAAGAGTATGTGATACGGATTTGTCCAGTCTGCGGAGAGGAACGGGAATTAGGAAACGGTCAACGATGGGAGTTGAAGGAGACTAAGAAGGCGTGACTGACATAACCGTGGTAATGGCGACGTACAGGCAGAGGAAGTACATCCGAGAAGCCTACGAGTCGATAGACAAGCAGAGTGTTGAAAAGAATCTCAAGATAGTCGGAATCGTTGGGGATAGGAAATCCGGCATCAAAGAGCTGTCAATTCCTCAAAACCGAGTTCAGAACTATCCTGCCGACAAGATGCCAAATATGTGGGAACAAAGGCAACTCGGACTGATAGCCACTGATACTCCCTACATCTCCTTCTTCGACTCCGACGACGTGATGCTCCCAGGATGGCTAGAGAAAGGACTTAAGGTAGCAATGGAGATCGTATCAAGGGGGAAGATTCCAATAGTAGGTCCGTCTTACAGGATGGTCGACGAAAAGCTTAGACCTCTCGGAAGTACGAAGCCTGTTATAACAGTTCCCACAAAGAACGGATGGCCCGACATGGATATAATTCCATTCGGAATCGGGAAGAGCTATGCGATTCTTCCCAAAGCCTTGACTCATTATCCTAGTGACGTGATTCTGCCAGAGTTCTCGATGGACCGCATGATGGAAGGCAGTATAATACCCGACTTCTCGATCACCAAGACGGAAAATCTCAGGATGGCGTTCGAGGCTGGATGCAAGGTCGCAAGAGAACTCTTCACTCCTCAATATTCAATGTACTGCTCGTGGCTAGAACTTCTCAAGAGGTTCGATTGCGAGGTCAAGCTCCTCCCTGATATTGGGTTTTTGTATCGCCAGCACAGAGGCGGTATGCACAATAGGTTCAAGTCCAGCAAGCGCGCTAGTAGGAGAAACGTGGAGATGGTGAAGAAGGTCGCGCAGTTCTATTATCCAGAGGGAGGCAGAAAGAATGGGTAGATATATGTGTCAGGGCGAAAAGGAGTTCTATGGTCTCGGAATTGCGATAGGGTTTATGTTCGTGGGTTTGAGTATCGTCGCCTTAGTTGGTCTTCTCTTATTCAATCCGACTGCATGGCCAGCATTCTTGGTCCCACTGAGCTTCGGGATGTTCTTCATCGTCGCTGGTTTCACGAAACTGGGAGAAGCTACCTAATGCCAGAGGGAGTGAGATGATGGGTGAGAAACCGATACTGTTCAAATGCCCCAAGTGTGGGCAGGTTTTCCAGCTATTAACATTGGAAGCCAAGAACCTTGATGACAAAGAGACTGCAATAAACATCAAAGTGACAGGCCAGTTGAAACCACTTAATGGGGGAAGGGGTGGACATGATTGAGGGGTTTGGGGTAATCTTATGGGGTATGATAACTGGCTTGGTCCTTGGTAGACTAGTTGGTCTCTTGGTCTTTGTATGGATGGCCAAGAGAAATAGTCTCCTCTTGAAAACTGAGAACTTGATAGATACATTAGGCCCCTATGATGGGTTAGTCTACCAATCCGAACGATATAAGGCCAGGGCAGTGCATGGTTTCTCAGCATACAGAATGCACAAAGTAGGTCGTGACCTGATTGTGTATCCACCTAGCATGGAAACCGTGTTCACATGGCCCAACTACATGGTTGACCTAGGCAAGAGACGTAAAAGGCAAGTGGCAGTACTTGTCAACGGATTTGTTAGAGAGATTGGAAGAGGAGAACTCCCTGTGGAGGTCAGGTCATTCGTCGATACCTTTCATTGGAACAAGAAGAGCAAGCCATTCTTTAAAAGATTCTATCTGGCCGAGGCGATAGAACGAGGCGACAGCAAGTTTGGAGAAGGGATATTCTATGGAAACTCCAAACCAATTAAAGGGGGAAGGGATAAGTGAGAACGGATGGGAAAGAAACTTAATCTCGGAGCAGCGAAGGACATTCGTAGCCACGCAGACCAATGGGTGAACACCGACGTCAACCGAGGCCCAGGGATAGACCTGTGCTTCGATGCTAATGTCAAGTGGCCCTTTCCGTCAGACTACTTTGAGTTGGTTTACGCCTCACACGTCCTGGAGCATCTGTGGAATCTCAACCTCGTGATGAAGGAGGCGCACAGAGTTCTCAAGCCTAACGGTATCTTCGAGATCAAGGTTCCCTATGGACCTAGAGGGACATTCTGCAACGACGACCCCAATCATGTCCGAGAGTTCTGTGAGACATCTCTTTCTTACTACCTCAGAGGCAACAACGGAAACACCACACTTGAATGCGACTGGGAGGCTCCACTCTTCAAACTAGAATCATGCGAGGTAATCAGGATTTTCTGGCAGAGGGAGAGGCTGGGAAAAATCTTAGGCAAGTGGATTGAGCAGAGGTACACCAGACCGAGGATTGGGATTCCTGTCGAGATTCATTTCATTCTCAGGAGGCCTCCATGACAGGGCATCAAGGACAGGCACGTCACACTCCTAGATGTTGGGGTTGTGGGCAGATAGTTCAACATCGGTACACCAAGCGGGTCTTCGTTGGAAAACAGGAAAGGCATTATTGCTTGGGTTGTTACGAACGTCATCGACTCCAGAAATCCCAGGAGGCGAACCTACGGACATGACGATTCTCTTCCTAGTAGTTGGTGGAAATCTGCTGCTGTTCTGTGGATTCTTCTCTCTGCTAGGTAGGACCATCTTCAAGATTCCAAATAAAGAGCCTGAGAAGCCTGAACTGGAAAGAGAGATGAAGGAAATAGAGAAGGAGCTGAGACGGCTTTGAAAAACTACCTGACGGTGATCTCGGAGCGATATGACAGGCAGAAGCTCGACAGCCTTAAGCCAGATTATGGCAGTCCAGTCCAGACCAGGCTTGATACTCTTTTCAGAAACGTGCTCAAGAGCCTCGACATGGACTTTCAGAACATTCAGATTCTCGATGTTGGTTGCGGGAAGGGCAGATGGACTAGGCTTATTTCGGAAGTCACCCACAGACCGCAGAACATAACTGGGCTCGATGCCAGCGGCTCAGCCATCAGCATCTGCGTGAGTCTCAGTCCGCACATCGACTACTACTCGTGTGACATCATCAAGGACAAGATACGGGGCAAGTTCGATGTCATTCTCACGATGGATTTGTTCATGCACTTCAGGACTAGAGAGGAGATTTCACTCGCACTCAAGAATATCCACCAGGCTCTTGCTTCTAATGGAAAGTTCATCTTCTACGATGCCTACGCTAAGAATCATTTTGAGACCAGCGACAGTCAAGAGTCTCAGGGATTTCATCCAAAGGAGATCGAGCAGCTAATCAGTCAAACGGGATTTGTCAAGCTCTCGGAGTTCCATATCTTCAAGACATTCTTCGGAAAATTCCACTCCTCTTACTTCTACGACAGACTTCCCTTCTCTCTGATTCGACTACTGGAAATCCTCGTTCCATCTCCTCCTGGAAACTTTTTTCAGATATATTCTAAAAAGGAGATAGTGAAATGAAAGCAAGGAACGAATTGATAATCCCACTGCTAGCGATAGTGGTGGGCGTGGGCATGATCGTGACTGCCGTTGGAATCGTCAGAGTTTCCAACATCGTTGAGAGAAATAACCAAGTCTCCGATGTCAGTAGCTTGGTACATATCGAAATTCAGCCTCCAACTAGTGGGCTGGATTGGGTGAATGGGTCGGCACTCGTTGGAACGACGTATAACTGCAAAGTATACTGGAGTGCTACCGCTGCGATAAGCTCAGCCAATGTTGTAGTGACCTTCCAGAAATCATTAGTGATTAACACTACCGACATCAACATGAGCTGGTCGATGGGAGCAACGACCCCGATAGTATTTCAGTCTACTGCGGGCGACACCATCCATGGTATAATTGGGCTGCCATCGTACAATATGGCCGCTGGAGAATCCGCCACATATGACATCCAGCTGACCTATAACGTGCCAGGGGACTATAACTTCCAACTCTATGTCGAGGGCGCACCAGCATGAAGAAACTCCTTATCGTATCTTATTTCTTCGGCCATCGCACCCAGCGACTTATGGGCTTAGCGAAGCATCTGCCGAAGTACAACTGGGAGGTTCAGGTCGTCACAGCCGATCCGCCTGAGAACGGAAACCCCTTACCAAACATCTTACCTGTTTCCTGTTCAACCAAGTGGGACTCATGGGCGTCCAGATCACCCGTTAACGTCCGTCACATTCCTAGATTCATCAAGAAGGCATGGGAGGAGGTCGTCTGTTATCCCGACCCGATGAAAGGCTGGTTGGATGATAGCCTTGGGTTCGAGATTCCAGATGTCGTACTCACCTCAGGTCCACCGCATTCCGCTCATCAATACGGTGCGGAACTGAAGAGGGGTATGGGAGTTCCTTGGGTAGCTGACCTACGAGACCTTTGGACTCAGAATCCTTATTATCAGTATCATCAGCCGAGGAAATCAATCGAGCAGAGATTGGAGCTGAGGACTCTAAAGACCGCAGACGCTCTTGTCACGGTCTCCAATCCGCTCGCAGACGACCTCGGAGAGTTTCACGACAAACCGACATACTCAATCCCCAATGGGTTCGAGCCGATAGACAGCCTTCCAACCTTCAGGAATGACAAGTTCACTATCACGTACGCGGGACAACTTTATGACGGCAAGCGAGATCCCACCCCTATCGAGAGGACCATCAGAGAGTTAGGCATAGAAGACCACGTGCAACTGAACCTACTGAGCGGTCTTTCGAGAGATAAGGTTCTGGAGGTCGAGTCGAGGTCCGATGTCCTATTACTACTTCTCTGGAACGACCCGAGAGAGAGGGGAGTCTTCACTGGAAAAGTCTTTGAGTACCTGAGCATGAAGAGACCCATTCTAGCGATAGGCCCAGAGGATAGTGTTGTCAGAGGACTTCTTGAAAGGACGAATGCAGGAGCCTACGTATCCGACACCAAACATCTCCTAAGACTCCTCGAAGACTGGTATCTCGAATGGAAAGCCACTGGTCAGGTGTCCTATTATGGAATTGAAGAAGAACTCAACCAGTGGACTCACGACAAGATGGCACAGGGATATTCGAGACTTCTAAACAGGCTGGTATCTCAATGAGAATTTGTTTGCTCGGCGATGGGAACAGCGTCCATATCCAGCGTTGGTCTCAGTGGTTCAGAGTTCATGGGCATAAGGTGTCAATGGTTTCCCTAACTAGAATCAATCCTCAGGATTCATGGAACTATGATGATGTCGTGGAGGTCTTGCCGAGCACAGGGGTACTTCACTACGCTAGGCTGATATTGCCGATTAGGAAGGCTGTCAGGAAGCTAGACCCAGACGTGTGCCACGGCCATTACTTGACGGCAGCAGGTTTCTATTGTTCGGTATCTGGAGCAAGGAACAAAATCGTTTCTGCATGGGGTTCGGATTTATACAAAGATTGCCAGGTCTGGTCGAAGAGGCAGTGCGTCAAGTGGGCAATGAACCATTCGAAGGTTGTTCTCGCCGACTCCGATCATCTGGTGAACGAGTGCAGGAAACTAGCACCACATTCAGACGTTCGCAAGATAATTTTCGGTATCGACACCGAGCTATTCAGGCCCAAGCCAATCAAGCATGACCAATTCAGATTTCTCAGTCTCAGGGCTACTGCTCCAATCTATAATCCTCTTGTCATAGTGCAGGCATTTCTCAAGGCTCACTTAGACGCAGAGCTGTGGATGTATCGGCCAAGTGCAGAGTCGTTCGATGTGATGGACTTTGTGAACTCCGACGAATATCTGAAGAGTCACGTGGTCTGGCTGGACAAGCGACCATACGACCAGATGCCAGAATTGTATAACCAAGTGGACATCGGAATCTCGATAACCGATTGGGACAGTTCATCGACATCCGTGAACGAAAGCCTCTCATGTGGAGTCCCAGTGATCGCTAGTGATATACTCCAGAATCGCGAGTGGGTCGATTTCAAGAACGGGTATCTGGTCCTCGGCCACAAGTCTCCTGAGTGCGTCGCTGAGGCTATGAAACTCATGCAGAAGGAGATTGACCCAGAGTACGGAAAGAACGCTCGGCAGAAGATTGTCAAGGATGCCGACTGGAACACCGAGATGCAGAAGGCTGAGAGAATCTACAAGGAGCTGAAGGATGAGAACCGATAAAGTAGTCCTAATCGCAGGCGGAGCGGGGTCGATAGGTTCAGCTTTAGCGGAGTGTCTGGCCAAAGGTGGATGCGACGATCTCATCTTGCTGGACAAGGATGAAAATTCGCTAGAACTTACCCGTCAGAGGCTTGAAGAGATCGGCTACCCGAAAGTCCTGCCTTTGGTATGCGACATTCGGAACCTCCAGCACCTTAACAGGATTTTCTCTCACTGGCAGCCCGACCTGGTCATTAATGCGGCTGCGCACAAGCACGTCGTCAGTGGTCAGCGGAACATTTCGGAAACGACACACAACAACCTCCAGCTTACGTTGAATCTTCTCAAGGCTCGGCACTGCAACAAACACAGTGTTCTAGTTCACGTGAGTACCGACAAAGCCGTTGAACCTACGTCGGTAATGGGGGCTTCCAAGATGCTCTGCGAGTCTATGGTACGAACGGAATACCCTCAGACGCAGGATAGGAATTACATAATCCGATTCGGCAATGTGATGAACACCAACGGGTCGGTGCTTCAGATTTGGGATAGGCAGTTCAGGGAAGGGAGACCGCTTACGGTCACGAACCTGAAGATGAAGCGATGGATGCTCCCGATCTCGGATGCGTGCGACCAGATTCTGAGAGTTCTGGGGTTCGATGCAGGTACGTATATTCTCGACATGGGCGAGATGTTCAGCGTAGGAGATATTCTGGAGAAGTTCCTGAGCGAGAGAGATGTCAAGGATTATCCTACTAGATTTCTAGGGATGAAGCCTGGAGAGAAGGAAATCGAAAAGCTCTTCTGGGACTGCGAGGAGAAAAAGACCTTCAAAGCAGGTACTCGGCAGATAATCAAGGTAGACAACTCCCCGACGTTCAACTACAACAGGCCTCTGATTGTTTCGGGGAATTTCGACGACCAGCAGACTCTGGACTGCCTAGTCAAGATATTCGAGGGGCTGAGAGCGTGAAGAAGAAGCTAGGTCCAGTCTATCTGAAAATTGAGCATTGTTCGGATTGCCCATTCAACGATGAGGATTACGGGTCTAACATTTGTGAGAGGGGAGTGAGGTTGCCAATTAACTGGAAGATAGGCCAGGAGACCATCCCGCCTAAGAACTGTCCATTGAGAAAACAGGAGAATCCTAAATGAAGGTCGTTCTCATCCAAACGAGGACTCCGCAGAACTCCAGTTGGGAGGCACTAAACATCGGGTATCTGAAGGCGTATGCGTCTCAGTTCTTCAACGGAGCAGAGTGGAAGTTCTATTCAGGATACTTCGATTCCGATGAGGAGATAGTGAAGGGCTGCGAGGGAGCGGACTACGTAGGTTTTTCCTGCACGACTCCTCAGATAGTTCACGCGAAGCAGCTCATCAGGCAGATCAGGCACAATAGCCATCCGCAGTTCATCATAGGTGGGGTTCATGCGTCAGCTCAGCCCAGACACCTAGAAACTTGTGCCGACTATGTAGTCCAGGGCGAAGGGGAGATGGCACTCGTGGCTATTCTCCAGGGGAAGGCCAGGGACGGAATCGTCAGGATGCCCTACATTTCCAACCTAGATAATCTTCCATTCCCAGACAGGAAGTTCATCAAGCAGGAGAGGAACATAGGAGTTACCGAAAAGAACGACAAGGAGAGGATCGCCGCTATCTTCAGTTCCAGAGGTTGTCCCTTCAAGTGTGCCTTCTGCTCTTCAAAGGAAGTCTGGGGCACTCATGTCAGGATGCACTCTCCTCAACGTGTGGTAGATGAGATGGAAGACCTTGTTAAGAATTGGCATATCCAGTTCATCAAGTTCTCAGACGATACATTCACTGTAAACGAAGACAGAGTAGCCAGGATTTGCGAACTCATCACCAACCGAGGGCTAGACGTTCCTTGGGGATGCAACATTCGAGCGAACACATCCGACCATATTTTGAAGAAGATGAAAGAAGCAAATTGCAGGGAGGTCTGGGTAGGAGCTGAGTCTGGAAGTCCTCACGTATTAAGAGAGATGAAGAAGGGCATCACGGTCAACATGATAGAGCACGTGTTCGAGGAGACTAAGAGGCTAGGACTTTACAGAAGGGCTTACTTCATGGTAGGCTGGCCCACTGAAACCGAAGACGACATCAGGCTGACGAGAGAATTAGCTCAGAGGATTAACGCCGACCAGTACGGTTTCTCCATGCTTTGTCCTTTTCCTAACAACATCATATTCCAGCCCTGGATGCTAGACACTCTTGATTGGAGCATAGCAGACGAGTACATCCATCCCTGGGGTAAGACCGATTCCATAGAGCATGACAGGCTGGTAGAAATTCAGAAGGACTTGATCTCGGAGTTTCAAGATAGGATGTGCTACCGACAGAGGGAGATTGTATGAACGGGCAAGAAGACAAGGATGGCAGAGTGAGAAAGGGGCGGGTTATCATCAGTATCGTGGTTATTTTCGTCTTGGTAGCTGTCACTTTTGGGGTTTGGTATCTGTCCCCGAAGGACACCGTATCGTATTCAGTCATCTCTGCTCAAACGCCTTGGGGCTGGTATTACTGGCTTGACGAGAGGATAGATTTCGTGCAACAGGTCAAGACGGAGAATCAAACATACATCATCCATTATTGGAAACCGACGACGGGTTTGTGGGGGAGAGAGGACGTGAAGGTGACATTCGATGGAAGGATGCAGTTCGTAACTATTCATCTGATTCTTGAAAAGAAGATGTGGATTGAGATCAACACTTCGAATATTGGGGGTAAAATCGACCTCTATCTCCCAGAGCTAGGAGTGGTCTAGATGTGTTTCAGGCAGAAGGGGGCTAAGTCGCCATGAGAACCCTGACAGAGTGGGCGGTGTTCATAGGCTTGGAGTCGATTCTCTCCCTCAGTATGTTAGGGATTATTCTTGCGATGCAGTCCAAGCCGTATCCGTTCCAGACAGACCTTCAGAAGATGCCGTTCGCCATGATAGGATTAATTTTATTGTTCATGTTCTTGGTCTGGATAGGCACAAGTGGCAGGGAAGAGACGGAGCTAGACAGGGGGAAGGGAAGAGGATGAAGGCTGATCGAGGTTAAGGTTGGGGATGCGCTAGAGCAACTGAAGCTGATGCCTAGCGGGAGCGTTCACTGTTGCGTTACGAGTCCGCCCTTCTGGGGGTTGAGGGATTATTCAAGGTGTCAGTGTTCTCAGCATTATGAAGATGACGAAAGCACACCGACTGAGGAACGAAATACTGGAAGTGTTGGAGGACCAACGGAGAAGAACTTTCGACAAAGACTCCCCAATCCTAACTGCCCCATCTGCAAAGGCACTGGCATCATAGAAGGCGTGAAAGAGCATCAGCTAGGACTCGAAAAGACCCCAGAGGAATATGTCCAGCATCTAGTGGAGGTATTCAGGGAAGTAAAGCGGGTGCTGAGGGATGACGGGACATTCTGGTTGAATCTGGGAGACTCGTATTGGGGCGGAGGACTTGGGCATTCGAATCAGACGGCAGAGGAGTTCCAAGAAGCATATCCAAAGCAGGGAAGTAATCGAGGATTAGCGCAACTCAGTGGTCAAGAACGCAAAGCACTTTCGGGGTTGCGACAAGGAAGTGCATCCGCCCTCAAGCCTAAAGACCTCGTAGGCATTCCTTGGATGGTCGCTCGTGCACTTCAATCTCCATATTACACGGGGACCATCAAGAATGAAAGAGATCGCATTTGGTTGGCAGCTCTGCTCGAAACAGAAGGAACGATATGTGGCTTCTATCATATTCGCAAGGATGATAGCTCGCCTAGAACTGGAGTGCATCTGCATATTACAAATTGTGACCAGAGGTTGCTCGATGAAGCAGTACGAATATTTCCAAGTTCGGCGAAACTGGTTCATCTACGATCTACAGAGAGCCATTTGGGGAAAAGGGATGTTTATCGCTGGCACGTATTCAGCATCAAGGGGAAGAAGCAACTCATCGCCGAACTGTACCCATATTTGATAGCCAAGCGAAAGCAGGCGGTCGTTGCTTGGAATCTTCTCGATTTGATGGAGAACGCCAAGCATCTCGGTCATACATCACAGAAAGATGGCGTTCGAGACCTCCGCAAACAGATGGTTGAAATTCTCTCTAACCTAAACAGTGGTGTCGATATAGTTCTTCCCGAATGGATGAAAGAACCCCCGTCTTTGTACGAGGAGGGCTGGTATCTCAGGAGCGACATCATCTGGTCGAAGCCAAATCCGATGCCAGAGAGCGTGACTGACCGCCCAACCAAGAGCCACGAATACATCTTCCTTCTCACCAAGAGTTCGACCTACTTCTATGACCAGGAGGCGATTAGAGAGGGCATCTCCGATTCGACTATGAAACGATGGCATGGCAATCCCTATACTCCCGTTCAGAATGAAGGATATAATCCATATGGCACATCATCGCACAATCCTGACCGTCACAAGGGCGAACAGAATATGGGCGTCAATCCCGCAGGTCGCAACAAGCGTTCCGTCTGGACCATGAACACTAAGCCTTTTTCTGGGGCGCACTTTGCGGTATTTCCACCTGAGCTACCGGAGACTTGTATCAAAGCAGGAACTTCTCAAAAGGGTTGTTGTCCTAAGTGTGGTGCGTCTTGGGAGAGGGTTATCGAGAGGGATAATCCGTCATTGTGGTCCAAGGATGATGATTGGAGAGGTTGGCCAACAGATGGCCCGAATGCGAACACCACGAATCCTCAGACCTCTAAGTCACTCCATAGGCAGAAGGGCGGAGTGTACCCATCGGGGAAGTTTCTCGGCTGGCGACCCACCTGCTCATGCGGATTGACGGATACGATACCCTGCACGGTCATAGACCCATTCGCAGGGAGTGGCACAACAGGCATGGTCGCTAAGAAGCTCGGCAGGTCGACCATACTCATAGAACTCAATCCAGTCTACATCGACATGGTAGGGATTCGGACAGGCATAGGGGTCAAGGAAGGCCCATTGGACAGATTCCCAGATGAGGAAACAATCGAAGAAGACACGGGGGAAGGGAAGATGACGGAAACTGACGGATAGGCTGAGATACCAGGAACCCGCAAGACTCGAATGCTCGATAGGCTTGATTGCGAGACTGCGCGACATACTAGAGACAGGCAACTACACGAACGACAAATACTGTCGAGCTTTTGAAAAGGCCTTCAAAGAGGAGTTCAACCTAAGAGGCCAGTGCATCGCGGTCAACGGGTGTCAATCAGGACTGATGCTAGTACTCAAAGCACTGGGAATCTATTATGCCCTCGTTCCTGACTTCACCTTCTCCGCAACCGCCAATGCTGCATACTGGGCGTGTCACGGGATGAAAGTTGGAGACTGCGATTTAAAGACGTTCAATCTCCAGCCGTATCTAACCTCAGAAGTGGACGGTATTGTAGCCACGCACATCTTTGGGAATCCCTGTGAGTGTGACGCCTTACAGGAGGTCGCCGACAAGGATTCTCTTCCTCTCATCTTCGACTGCGCCCACGCCATCGGAGCGAAGTTCAAGGGAAAACCCATAGGCGATTTCGGAACTGCCTCAGTCTTCTCCTTCTCCCCATCGAAACAAATTACCTGCTCTGAGGGAGGCATGATCGTCACCAAGGACGCCTACCTAGCTGAGCGTCTGAGGATTCTGCGAAATTACGGCACTGAGGATGGGTATGAGCAAGTGACTCCAGGGTTAAATTCCAGGCTCAGCGAAGTTCATGCGATTTTCGGCCTTGAGTCTCTTTCAACTTTCAAGGAGCGACATAGACACAGGCTCTCTTTGG
>Ga0315280_10008551_pt1 | contig 13368 bp, 10 predicted proteins | sample YL17G06_40_MG_FD_203697 | JGI IMG/M metagenome (GOLD analysis project Ga0315280, IMG submission 203697) | Sediment microbial communities from Yellowstone Lake, YNP, Wyoming, USA - YL17G06_40 | ecosystem: Environmental > Aquatic > Freshwater > Lake > Sediment | place: USA: Wyoming | collected...
TACGACAAGTCTTCACAGGTAAAGATAACCCTGAACGATCACCTAGTACTTGACGCGTCATTACTTTTTGAACAGAACGGAACATATACTCTTTCTCCAAACAAATACCAAACTTGGACGCTTCCAGTTGTCTCCAAACTGTTCGTTAGAATTCCATTCGACATCAACTTGCTAGGCGCCGATAACACGATAAACCTATCCGTCGGCAATCAGGTGTATTGGGATATTTATTCCCTGCAGATGCATGTAGACACAAACCTAGGCAGACTCAATGAGCCAGCTTGGAAATCTCTTCCTCACTCTTTCCTAGTCACTTTGGGAGTCTCTGCGTTGGAGATATATGTCGCTTGGAGGATGCTCAGACGACTTCGAAACTGGATGCACACGCAACCCCGCACGCGTGTCGCAGCAAATCTCAATCGTGCTCAAAAACGAGCGGATTGTGATTAGCGAGCGTGTCAGCAACATGACAATGAGTTCGTTGCGTGCACGATACAATGCAGTGCTATTTCTTGGGGTGGCAGTCCGTGTCATACTTGGGATATACACGTCACACGCCGACCTGGCTCAGTTTGAGATTTCCGGGGACTTTGTGTTCATTTGCGGTTTCAACCCCCTCGCGTGGAACACATTGTTTGGGCCGGGGTTTTACGTCATCTTTTTGCCAACGTACCCGCTATATTTGATGTTCAATTTATTAGGGTTCTATAACCAATTTCTCTTAGACTTTCTTTTCAGACTTCCAATGATTGTCGGAGACGTTGTTGCTTTTCTTTGTCTTCGTAGGATCTCCTTGGCAATCACTCACAACGAGAATAGAAGCTTTATTACTGCCACTGCGTACTTCCTTAATCCTGCTACGATATACTATAGTTTTCCCAAGTTTACCATTGATTCCGTCATGATTGCATTGGTTTTGCTTTCCTTTCTGCATTTATCTGAAGGAAAGATAAGTCGTAGCGCGTTCTACCTAGCGTTTGCAACATCTATAAAGTTCATTCCAATTTTCTTGGCGCCTTTCTATGCAATCTACCTCTGGCGAGGGGCAAAGCCGTCTGTCTCCAATGCAGCAAAATTCCTAAAGGTATTCCTTCTGTCATCATCCATCTTCTTTGCGTCGCTACTGTTGGTTTACGTTCCTCTCTACATATCTTCGCCTGATGCATTCTGGACGCAAATACAATGGGTGTTTGGAGGAGGACTTTTGTCAGGAACGACCATGGGTACCCTCATAGGTTTGGATCTGCGTAATGTCTTCTTCGGTTTCACTGGCATATTGACAACTGTTGGTCTGTGGACGCGTCTGGATGCAATCTTGCTCCATCACGTCTTTCTTTTTTTGTTTGTTCCCATCTACCTCCTCCTTGTCGGTCGTGAGTTGCTACGTCCATCTAGGACGAGCATGTCAGTCAACCGATACACAATACTTGTCTTCTCAGTCCTCCTACTCGCCAATCCTATTGGGCAGCCTAACTTTCTGATGTGGGTGCTCCCTTTTCTCTTCCTAGGGTGCTACACTCTTTCCGATTTGCCCTCCTATTACGTCAATCTTCTTTGGATGATTAACATCGCTACAGACTATTTCGTTGGAGGGGGGCCTTCCCTCTCTTTCTTGGCGAACAGTTTTCCTAATATGGCCAATGCTCTCGGTGTAAGTCGTCCTTTAAGCAATTTGTTTTTGACATCTGCGCTGGGAGTAGTATACAGTCTCATCGTCGTCGTCATAATCATTATTGTCTACACAAGAGTCGGAAATTCCAATCGATAGGAGACATGAGACTTTGGAAAGATCTCGATTCTCCACAAATCTTGGAAATCTGCTGAAAGGCGCAGGTTGGGATTCGGTATTTCTCTCACTATTTGGGATATTCTGCGCGTTAGAGATATTGATGGAAAGCAATTCAAGATCTCTCGCTCAAGGAGCTCCCATTGCGATTGCTTTCAATAGAATATTAGGCGGCTATTCCTGCTTCCTCTCGCTCATCATGGCGGCAATGGTCTTGATAGTGCTTCAAAGCGTAATTCGACAGAGAACATCTCTGAGAACAACCGTTCCAGCTCTATTGCATACATGGTGTTCAAAATTTGTTGCATGTATTCACGTGATGAGCATTGGGGGTATTCTTGTCCTGAACGTTTGGCTTCGATTGGGTGGGCTCTTATTTCTGACCACTCAGATGTTAGTGTTGACAAGCTTGTGGCTTGGTTCAAACAGAAGGTATCAGATAGTCTTGAGCACTCAAAGACTTTCCCTCTTGTCAACCTGTATCTGGGTTTTGTACAGCCTCGTCTCCAGCATTCGGCAAGCCACGTTGAACACAGAATCATCAGAAGTTATGGCCAGCTTTGTATTTGTTTACTTGGTCACTTGGATCTGCCTCCATGTTTTGGTAGACATCGCTCCGTACAAAGACTGCCATTCAGAGAGTTGGTTTAGCCGAGGACGCGCATGGCTCGGGATTAGACGATTATTGGGAAAAGTCGTTTCCATAGATTTCGGGCACCACGAATATGCCTTGATGATAATCTTGGTACTGCTGATCAGTAGCTACGCTGTTCATGGTATTGGATCAAGAATTTACACCAATGCCTACTTTCCTTTTTATGGTAATGTTTTCTCGTCATCTGAGGTCACAAGATTCGGGAATGGGAGTGTGGTTTTGGGTGGTTTGGATTATGCCGGCGTTTCTTCAGCGACTTGGAAGTGTACTGTCCAAATACTGCCATTTATGAGTGAACAGATGAAACAAGCGTCTGAAGCTTTCTTGGCTATCGGCGGTGCCCCAATTTCTAGAAATGCGCCGTCGATCAGTGTGGATTCTGTGGGTTGGCGAGATGAGAACTTTACGGAGGGATGGACTTTCTGTGTCTCGAGTGGGTTGAATGAGAGCAGGGCTGTTAGTGACGGTTTTACCTATGTTGTCTCCTCCAATTTGGAGGCGGATAGAAGCTACTATCTTATGAGTAAGACTGTTCCAGCATTATCGACTGATGAATATCCGTTTTTTGCTGTTCGTTGGAAAAGCACTGCTAGAATCGCGAGGGTTGACGTGGAATATGCGGTTGGAGGACCTGACCAATGCGTGGTTGGCTCTGGCAGGTCCAGTGACAACGGGTATAGCTCAGAGTGGCGGACTACAGTCTTTCAGCTGTCTAGCAACAGAACGGTCAAGGACGTTATACTCGGCATTGATGATGACTACAATTGGCTTCAAACATCTAATGACGTGACGGGGCCGCAAACTGTCAGCTTCAGTCAAGTCATGTTCTTTTCATACGACAAGTCTTCACAGGTAAAGATAACCCTGAACGATCACCTAGTACTTGACGCGTCATTACTTTTTGAACAGAACGGAACATATACTCTTTCTCCAAACAAATACCAAACTTGGACGCTTCCAGGTACCGCACAAACTTGTCTGAAGATTCCCTTGGGTATCGATAAGTTACGGCTGGAGAACTCATTGAACATTACTGTGACGGAAGGAGCGCGATGGGATGTCAGCTCAGTTGTAGTTTGGATAGTGCTGTATATGGATGCTGTCAGTCCGGCATGGCGCTCAAATGTCGGCTTTATCTTCTTGATTTTTGGGTTCGAACTGGTTCTTATTGTCATTTTGCTGAAGCGGTTTGGGCTCCTTCCCAAATGGCTCCTAGGGCGCCGATTTCGGTTTTCCCTGCGACCATGAAGACTCGTATACTTTCTGGACCTAGTTGGCTTGGCAGTGACTAAAGGTGAACTCGTGGCAAGAGAAAGCCAGATGAAACTTGGCTTCTCCATCTAGTTGCATGACTGATAGTATCCCTAATGTATGCTCTCGCTTCTTTGCAAAGAAGAAAATTACGCAGGTGAGTTAGGGTATTCAATGCTGACCCGCGAAAATTTTGATTTTCTGAAGGTACTTGCTTGCCCTATCTGTGGAGGCAAATTAAATCAGGTGAATGCTTTGCGAATTTGTAAACGAAGTCATAGTTATCCCGTAATCTACGGGATTCCTCATTTTTGCGTAATCGCTAAAGATCTGGACCAGTTCGAGTTGCATAAGCGCGCTAAATTGGACGAATCGTATATAACTAGTTACCTCTCAGAACAGATCCCGCTTCATAGGAAGGATATGTTGCCTGTTGGTGATGCCATAAGAGACTCTTTGATACTTGATTTGCTGTTCCAACGGGATCGGTATTTTCCTTTTTTCCTGTCGAAAAATCCAGCAAATCATTCAACAGCTTTTAAAGTCGGTAGTCAAATAACGGTGAGCAAATAATGAATCGATCAATCAATCCCGAATCCGGAGTGAAAATTTGGACGTAGTTTTATTTTATCCACCTAACTTCTTTGTAGAAACCGCCCAAAAACAGAAGGTAACACAGAGACTTCCGCAACGATGGGAGAAGTCGCCTCCACTCGGCATACTCTACTTGGCTTCGGTGCTGGAAAAAAATGAAATCTCGGTCAATATAATCGATGCCAATGCACTTGAAATTGGGTTAGAAGAGACCTTAAAACTAATTGAGAAAGAGAAGCCGAAAATTGTTGGAATATCCGCAACAACCTACCAAATTCGCGCAGCCGTTCAGTTGGCAAAGAGGCTGAAGGAAGAATCTAGAAATGAAATAGTTATCGGCCTAGGAGGAGCCCATGTGAGTAGTGATCCAGACTTCATTAACCGATTGCCATTTTTTGATTTCGGTTTGGTCGGAGAAGGCGAAATAACCTTTCCAAAACTCGTAAAGAAAGCTCTTAGCGACGAGAAAGTTAAAGGAATCTTTTATGGAGAACAACCAACCAATCTAGATGAAATACCGTTTCCCGCTAGACATTTGGTCGACAAAAGATGGTACTTTCCTTCAGGACAAGAAGTAGCCCCGATCCTAGCTAACCGGGGATGCCCATATAATTGTATATTCTGCAGCAGCAAGGTCCTAGGTCGAAGAGTTAGGTTTAGATCACCAACGAACATTGTTGACGAAATGGAAAAAATTATGGACGAATACAGTGGGCGTTTCTGGTTTGTAAATGATGTTATGACTGCAAATAGGGATCATACACTTGAACTTTGTAAGGAGATAGTCAATCGAAAATTGGACCTCGAATGGTCGTGTGAAACAAGAATTAACCTAGTTGACACGGTGCTGTTGAAAGCAATGCATAAAGCAGGCTGTCGATCAATCAGTTTCGGTATAGAGTCTGGATGCGAGAGGGTTAGAACAATGATCGTGCGCAAAAACTTTACCAACGAGAAAATCTTGGAGATTTTCCGGCTATGTAAAAAAATTGGAATACAGAGAAATGCTTATCTAATGTTAGGTTTTCCAACAGAAACAAGAGAAGAACTCTATGAAACCGTTCATTTTGGTTCAAAAATAGATGCCGACATCATTGGCGTTCATGTCACTCAACTAATGCCTGGATCAGATCTCTTCACATATGCGGTCAAAGAAGGGGCCATCCCAAACGAAATCTACGACCATTATGCCAAAGGTGAACTCAGAGACCATTGGCCAATATACATTCCCAAAGGATTATCTTTAAATGACCTGACTGAGGCGCGGAGAGATGCTTACAAGCATTTCTACTTTGGGCCTCGATTTATACTTCGTCGGCTAGTTTATGACATGGGCTCTTGGAGTAGACTAAAAAAAGACGGACGCATGGCCTTTACGCTATGGAAAAAAGGTAAGACACCAGGAGAATCTATATAATGTTGAGCGCACGAAAATGGGTGAATTCAGATGAAAAATGGCGGTATAAGAAGGTATTGTTGTGCATCCCCCCCTTTCCGGGCAGTTTTCCTTGGTTCCACCCTGGGATTGGATATTTATCCGAATTTCTTACTAAAAATGGCATTGTAAATTGGGTGTGCGATTTAAGGCTGGGCTACACAACAGAAGATTTGCTTCATTGGATTAAGGAATTAAAGCCAGATTTAATCGGCGTGACCACGATGACCTTCAGACATGATATACCTTATGACATTATCTCAAAAATAAAAAGCTCAGATTATGACATTGTAGTGGGCGGGCCTCATGTTTCAACCTTTAGGTCAAAGGTTTTGGAGGACTGCGATGCAGATTTTGCGATTAAGCTTGAAGGTGAGTATCCCCTACTAGAACTATGTCAAGGTATGGAGTTTGCTGATATTAAGGGTCTAATCTACCGAAATGGTCCTCATGTAATCGAAAACAGGGATCGCCCATTCATACGGAACTTAGATTCTATCCCTTTTCCACGATATGAGAAAACTGAGCTAGGAAGGTACGGTAGAGTAATTCCCATAATATCTTCTCGTGGGTGTCCGTACCTATGCATCTACTGTCCTATTAGGGTCACTATGGGCGGAGTGTGGAGGTCCAGAAGCGCGGAAAACGTTGTTAAGGAAATGGGATACTGGTATAACCGAGGCTATAGAACCTTCGACTTTCTCGACGATAACTTCACTTTAATGAATGATAGAGTCTATGCGATTTGCGACCTGATAGAAAAGCGAAATCTTGCAGGCTTAGAGCTTCACTGTTCAAACGGAGTAAGGGCAGATAGAATCGATAGAGATTTGCTTAAAAGGATGAGGGAAGTAGGCTTTAACTATCTATGCTTCGGTGTGGAGGCTGGGAGCAACAAGGTTTTGCAAAGGATAAAGAAGGGATGCAATATCGAAACAGTGGAGCAAGCGATAAAAAATGCCTGCGAGCTCGGGTATGAAGTAGGGCTGTTTTTCATGGTGGGACATCCAGAAGAGACGCCCTCAGACGTAGAGAACTCAATCAAACTAGCGCTCAAATACCCCGTCACCATGGCTAACTTTTACAATATCATTCCCTTTCCTAGCACAGAACTATTTGAATGGGTGAAGGAAAACAACTATTTTGTTGGAAAGTGGCATGAAAAACTTAACTACTCAGCGCATCTTGACCGCAATCCATTCTTTGAAACGCCAGAATTTCCGCTACTGGAAAGGAAGAAGATGTTGGCTAGAACGGCTAAGATCTCCAAGGAAATCAAAAGGAAATCCGTTGAACGCAAACTAACGAGAAAATTTGGATCACTCGGCAAAAATCTAACCCAAATCTTATACTCAGACGCTCTCTACGGTCTCGCTCGTCAAACCTACTTTCGATCAGGAACCATGAGAAGAATGGTTGATGCGCTTAGAGGCAGGTTAAAGATTTATCACATATGAAGACCACAGGAACCCGTCCATTGAAAGAGCGTTGCCCGCACTTTTTGAAGAAGACTGGCAAAGATGGACTAAACTGTTGTCGGGATAGATGTCTCCCCCAAGACGATTGAACAAACAAAGAATCGGTCAAAGGAAAAGAAGATAGATTTGCACGCATATAAGCTTGTGAATTCGCAAAGTGCTAAACCAGGCAATTGAGGGGAATTACTTTTGCCCAAATCACTATTAAGCGCACACTTGGCGCAAGATCCTGCTGTCTGGCAGAAAGTATGGGAGAGTATTGACCTTCCTTCGCCGCTTGAAAACAAATATAACGGTGTGGAAGATCTTGCGGCTCGTATGGTTATTGAAGATTATCTTTTACCCTCTCTTGCCGGTAAGGATTATTTAGTTTTAGAGGCAGGATGCGGTACTGCTCAGCATTCTTTGCTATTATCTCAAAAAGGAGCCTTTATAGTCGGCCTTGACTTTTCAAAAGGAGCGCTAAGAATAGCAGAAGCGCTTTTTAAGAAAGCTAAATTGTATGAATATGCCTGCTTCATTGTTGGGGATGTTCTGGCTCTGCCTTTTAGAGATGATACTTTTAACATTGTTTGGAATCAAGGTGTCGTTGAACATTTTGAGGGAAAGGAACGGCAAATAGTGATTAACGAGATGGCCCGTGTGACTAAGCGTGGCTATTTGGTAGCTATTCTCGTTCCATGTGCTTTGAACATGTTAAGACCTTTCCTCAAACTTTGCGGTCCAGACGTAGAGTCACCTTACACTCCCGCTGAATTAAAAAGTAGGCTGTTTAATGCTGGTCTAAAAGTGGTATGTAGCTCTGGAACTCATTTTGTCTTTCCCTTTGATTTCATTTTTAAAAGTTGTTTTAGATATAGCGATAGTAAAATGCAAGAAATCAGCAAATCAAAATTATTGCGTAGGATCTTAGGCATCCGTCGCATTAAGGAATTTGAAAAAATCTACGCTTTTTTTGGGCATCAAATATTCAGATTGGCTAGGAAGTTGTAGGGTATGCACGCGCTACGCCTAGAACAAAAAACCGGAACAAACCTTTCCTAATTCTTGCCCTTGGGCTATTTATCAGACTACTGCTTATACCTTACACTTCACATCCTGCCACTAGCGCGCGCTAAGCCTAGTAGGCCCTAGAAAAGTCTTCAGACTCATGCGAGCAAAAGGACTAACCTGCGCTTTTCACAAGGCAATGAACGCATTCAAGAGCAACCAACAATGAAGGTAAACACAGCCATCGTGCTAGCAGGCGGTCCAGGAACCCGCCTTAAACCCTTAACGAACGATCTCCCAAAGGCCATGATCGAAGTTCATGGAAAGCCATTGCTGCAGTGGGTAATCGAATGGCTACAAGATAACGAGATTACGCAAGTTATTTTGGGTGTCGCACATTTAAAAGAGAAAATCATCGAATACTTCGACGATGGAAGGGAGTTTGGAATCAACATTAAATATAGCGTTCACACTATTGATGGTGGAACTGGAGAGGGTCTACGCTTAGCAATTAGTCGATACGTCAACTGCGATGTGTTTTTCGCGATGAACAGCGATCAACTCACCGACTTGAATTTAAGCAATGTGGTCAACTTTCACCTAAAACATAACCCCATAGCCACTATGGTTGTAACCAATCCCCGCTGTCCATACGGTCATATTCAAGTTGATGATGGCTACAATGCCATAGGTTTTGTCGAGAAGCCGTCTTGCTTGCATGCATTTTGCAACGCTGGAATTTACGTCTTCAACAAAGAGATTCTACATCACCTGCCGGAAAAGGGAAACGTCGAGGAAACAACATTTCCTATCTTGGCGCAAAAACGTCAATTAAAGACATATCCATTGAAAGGTTTTTTCGCAACAGTTAATACACATAAGGACTTGGCTATGGCAGAACAAGAATTAACAAAGTGGGAAAGCAAATGAACGTGAAAAACAATACACTTTTCACAATCAGAATTCACCGGAGAGAACATGACTTACCCAAGCGGTAATTTATTATTTTCGAAGATTTACATTTGAAGTGTTCTATGTGAAGCAACTCGAACGTGTGTCTAGAAAATGGCAGATCTGTTTGTCAAAATAGTCTATTTCCTTGTTTCTATTCTATTTCGTATTAAGTGTGGAAAGATTGGCAAATCCTTTCTGATTGGCCCAGGATATTCCTTTTGGAATTGTCATCTTGAAAATGTGACTATAGGGGACAATGTTCGAATTGGCTCTAGGGCATGGATACTAACTGTTCCCAGAGAAAGATGTCCACAACCAATACTTACCATCGGAGATGATATCTGGATAGGCAGAAATGTGACTATTTCAGTAGCCAAAAGGATATCAATCGGCAAGAACTGTTTAATTTCATATAACGTATCCATATTAGACCACGATCATGCTTTTGAAAATGTTGATTTACCTCCTTTCTTACAAGGTATTGACGAACCTAAGGAGATCGAAATTGGTGAGGATTGTTTCCTGGGCGCCCATAGTTTTATTCTCAAAGGAGTTGTTTTGGGTAAACACTGCGTAGTAGGAGCTAATAGCGTGGTCACCTCTTCTTTTCCACCCTTTTCTGTTGTTGCTGGAGTACCTGCCAGAAAAATCCGTAGTCTTAAGGGTTAACCAAAGATGGTACTTTTGAAGATTTGAAATTCTTCTTCAATCAGATTAGCTGCTAGGTTAGAGCCGATGAATCCGGTTATACCTGTTACAAGAACACAACCCCTTCAAAGCATAATAATGTTTCTTCAGCTATTGCCCATATTTGATGGGGTTTTAGGCTAAATGAAATCTTAGCTAGCGGGTTTTCTGGTCGTAGCATGTAACCGTGCGGGCTAATGAGTGCTAAGAATGCGCGCGCGAAAAACGTCAACAAAAGATATACGCATTCCAAGGATTCTTCATAATAGTTAATACGCAGAAGGACTTAACCACAGCCTAGCAAGAAATAGCAAGGTGGGAAGGTAAGTGAACTGTCTCATAACAGGTATAACTGGGTTCGTCGGCTCCAACCTAGCAATCAAACTAATCGAAGAAGGCTACAACGTTTATGGTCTAATTAGGCACACCTCAAAGAGGGAACTAGAAAACCTCAAGCCAGCCTTAGACAAAATCCGTCTAATTGAAGGAGACCTAATCACATATCATTCAATAAGTGCAGCAATTAATGCTTCACAGCCACAGTTCGTTCTCCATCTCGGAGCATTAACACCAGTTCGCTCATCCTTTGAAAACCCATTTCCATACGTCTCAACAAACTTTGAAGGAACCGTTAACATAGTTCACGCAATTCTTGAGGAAGCCCCAAAAGCAAGGCTAATTTATGCCTCAACCGCCGAAGTCTATGGGTGGCAAGAAAAACCAGTGCCGATTAAGGAGACAGCGCCTTTAAATCCCGCCTCACCTTACGCCGTCAGCAAAGAGGCAGCAGATCAATACGTCCGAATGACGATGAAAATCTACGGTCTGATAGCGACAGTACTCAGACCCAACAATACTTACGGACGAAAAGTGAAAGGTTTCTTAACAGAGTACCTAATCGATTCGATGCTCGATAAGAGAACATGCTACGTCGGCGCCCCAGAATCCATTCGTGACTATATGTTCATATCAGATCATGTTCAAGCTTATCAATTAGCAATGGGCTCAGACAAGGCAATAGGCGAAACATTCAATGTTTCGCCAGGCAACTCAGTTACAAATAAAGAGTTAGCCGAGACAATAAAAGAAATAACAGAATTCAAAGGCAAAATCTTGTATGGAAGTTACCCACCAGGGTATCCGCAGCGTCCAGCTCAATGGGACCCACAACACCTCGTTTTAGACAGCACAAAAATACAAAACAGGTTAGGATGGAAGCCAACGGTCACATTGAAAGAAGGCCTAAGAAGGACCGTTGGAATGTGGAAAACAATCAGTTAAACAGATTGTATTAGGGGCGACGCAGATTCAAAATCCTATTCTTTAACCGCTGGGTCGGACTTCACATCGGCGGTACTGAGACGCACATCAAAGAGTTAGCACGAAGGCTAGCAGAAAGAGGGCATGAAGTACACATCCTTACAACACAAGGAAATGTGCTGAAGAAGTATGAGCAAACAGTGAAAGTTTGGTATGTAGCACGGAATCCAGGCGAGCCCCACTTTGCGCGCTCAATGCGTAGCGATAAAAGGCTACCTATTTACGCTTTAATATTCTCTGTTCAATCGCTTCTGAAGCTCTTAGTCCTGAAGTCAAAGGGCATAAGATTTGATGTCGTGTCCGTACACTGCACTTTAGAGGCCCTTTTAATGAGGTTCGTTAGGCGAATCTTTGACGTCCCCTATGTCTTTATCTTCGAGGGATACACCGATCAAGAAGCAAGAGCTGCTAAACACGCCAATCTGCAAATAGCAATATCACAAGACATCGTAAATAAATGCTACACTAATTATGGATACAAGCCAGTCCTCATTCCAATTGGGGTAGACAAAAACCGTCTTCTTAACACTGACGGATCAAAGATCAGAGAGAAATATGCAAAAAATGGCGAAAAATTAGTTTTAACAGTTTGCAGATTAGATCCCAGAAAAGATATTCCAACATTAGTTTCAGCCGCAAGTATAGTTTGCAAAAAGAACCCTAAAGTCAAATTCTTAGTAGTTGGCGATGGAGTAGATCGGGAGAAGATTGAGAAGCAAATAGAGATGCTGAACCTTTCAAGTATTGTAAAAATCATAAGAGAAATGCCCATATCACCCGGCTATTTTAAGGCATGCGACATATTCGTTCTTCCAAGTTTGTATGAGGGCTTCGGAATTGTTTTTCTAGAGGCTATGAGCGCTGGGCTCCCAATCATTTCAACAACTGCCTCAGCTATACCCGAAGCGGTAGGCGACGCCGGAATACTGATACCGCCACGAAAACCCGAAGTGTTGGCAGAAAAAATATTGCAACTTGTAAATAGTGACGGGGTATGCAAAGACTTGATAAAAAGAGGCTTGAGAAGAGTTAAAAAATATGACTGGAACGAGCTAATTACAAAATATGAAAAAGCATACAAGTCCGTAATTTATCGCCACAAATTCAAATCTAACATATGAATGGTGATTTGCCTTGAAAGCTAAAGGTATAGAAAAAGTGTTAGTGACTGGTGGAGCAGGATTCATAGGCTCCCATACAGCCGACCTCCTTATGGAGCGCGGCTACCAAGTAGCAATACTCGACAACCTTGAACCACAAGTTCATGGACAAGAAAGAAAACCCCCCGACTACATTAACAAAAATGCACTCCTCATTTACGGCGACGTTTTGGATCGTGAACTATTAAAGAAAACTATTCGAGAAGTAGACGCAATAGTTCACTTAGCCGCCATGGTCGGCGTAGGTCAATCAATGTATCAAATAGAACGCTACGTAGACGTCAACACGCGAGGGACATCCAAGGTACTCGATGTCCTAGTCAACACCGAAAACAACATTAAGAAACTCGTTGTGGCATCATCCATGAGCATCTATGGAGAAGGCAAATACCACTGCGAAAAATGCGCATCCACCGTCTACCCCGGACTACGCAATGAAGCGCAACTTGAAAAAAAACAATGGGATCACTTCTGCCCAACATGCGGCTATCCGCTAACCCCGTTGCCAACAGACGAAGAAAAACCGTTGCTATCAACATCCATCTATGCCATGACAAAACGACACCAAGAGGAAATGTGTCTTCTCATAGGAAAAACCTATGGCATCCCAGCTGTTGCCCTTAGATACTTCAACATCTACGGCTCTAGACAAGCCTTATCGAACCCATACACGGGATGTGCCGCCATCTTCACAAGCCGCATACTCAACAACAAACCACCCTACATCTTCGAAGACGGAAACCAAACAAGAGACTGCATCCACATAAAAGACATAGCCAAAGCCAACCTAAACGCCCTAGAACACAACAACGCAGACTACCAAGCCATAAACATCGGAACAGGAAAACCACTCTCTATTAAAGCCCTAGCTGAAACCCTAACAAAACTCTACAATAGAACAAACCTCAAACCATACATATCCAACGAATATCGTAAAGGCGACATACGACACTGCTACGCAGACACAACCAAAGCCCAAAAACTCCTAAACTTCCAACCCACAATCAGCTTAGAAGAAGGATTAACCGAACTGACAGAATGGGCTAAAACACATGAGT
>Ga0315280_10008552_pt1 | contig 13367 bp, 18 predicted proteins | sample YL17G06_40_MG_FD_203697 | JGI IMG/M metagenome (GOLD analysis project Ga0315280, IMG submission 203697) | Sediment microbial communities from Yellowstone Lake, YNP, Wyoming, USA - YL17G06_40 | ecosystem: Environmental > Aquatic > Freshwater > Lake > Sediment | place: USA: Wyoming | collected...
GCAGACCCGCCACAGCGGTATTCGTTGCCGAACCCCCTAAGGAACACCGGAAAAAGCTGTAGAACTAGGCGTGGCGCACGCGCCTCAGTGCAGAAGTCCGGGGTTCAAATCCCCGCGGGCCCGCCACATTCTTGTCGCTAGAATCGGTACCGTTATTCCTTGGTTCTTGGTAAGATGCATGGAGTTAACGAAACCGGATGTCGAAGCCAAGAAGAGTGCCCAATCTCGCGGGCAATTCAGTTGCTATATTTCGCGAATCAGTGAGGGCCGAGGAAACATGGTTGCAGTATGAAAGGCACTTCGTTAGGTTCCTACAATGGCTAGGGTTTGAAAACAACGCTGACACGTTCCTGGAGAAAGCAAAGCGAGACAAGAAGTCGGCAGAGTCCAAGATCATTGACTACGTTTCATTCCAGAAAGAGCGTGTGAGAAGAGGAGAAATTTCTGAGACTACTGTTGCGAACTTCAGAAAGCCAGTGAAGCTGTTCCTTGAGATGAATGATGTCAAACTCAACTGGCTGAAAATCAACAAAACGCTACCCCCGATGAGAAGGCATGCGAATGATAGAGCCCCGACGGTCGAAGAGATTCGCAAGATCATCAACTACCCAGACATGCGTGTTGAGACAATTGCTCTCACGATGGCGTCATCAGGAATCAGAGTTGGTGCATGGAACTATCTCAGACTTCGAGACATCAAGGCGATTGAACGCGATGGCAAAGTCATTGCTTGTAGAATGAGAATCTATACTGGAACGCCAGAGGAATACAGCACTTTCATGACCCCTGAGGCGTATGCATCGTTGCAGCGATACCTGCGTTATCGAGAACTACATGGCGAGCAATTGACACCAGATTCTCCATTGTTGCGAAACATGTTCAACACTTCACAGCCAATAGTCAACTGGAAAGGCGAGGCAAGCAATCCTGAACCGTTGAAGCATAGTGGGGTGAAACGACTGATTGAACGCGTTCTTTGGCGCTACGGTTTCCGAACTGAGAAGAAACGCAGGCATGAATTTGCAATCGACCACGGTTTCAGAAAATTCTTCAAGACTAGAGCCGAGCAGGTCATGAGACCAATAAATGTCGAGTGGATAATGGGTCATTCGACTGGTATTTCGGACAGCTACTATCGGCCTACTGAGAACGAGCTGCTTGAGGATTACTTGAAGGCCGTACCTTTGCTAACTGTATCTGAGGTTGAAGAAGTTCGTCAGAAGAGCGAGGCTGAAAAGAAGCAGTTTGAGGAACGTCTAAATCGGATCGAAGCTTCCGTAGGTCTTCTAGTATCTCAGAAAGCAGAGCAGCTTCTTTCCTTGGCTGAGATCCGCAGACGGGGCACTTCTCGCTGACCATCAGACCTCACTCGGAGATTCGGCTTCAAGCTTCTTTTCTGGCTGTACCTCTGGCTGTAGCGCATTGACATCGAGCTCGGCCAAAAGAAGCTCCAAGTCTTTGGCAGGCAGTTCATACGCTTCGTATAGCTCTGGTCCTACCGCGATGTCCGGAGCTATTCCGGAAAAGGCGCTAGGTTCAGCTTCGACCGTAACATCGAATGCACTCTCCATCTCATGAGTTTCTATTCCCGGTTCCACAAGTGGTAGCTCTGATACCTCGGCATCGTTTTTCACTTCCTCTGGACTTGTCTCAACTTTTGTCTGAACTTTGTCACCGACCGTATTAGGAATGAATTTCGATTCCAAAGGAAACGGGTGAGGCGCTGCGTTCCTTTCGTAGGATGGCTTCTCATCCCTGACGTATGATGTCTCTACTTCGGGAGGCCTAATCGGAGGTTCTCTTTCATACTTGAAATCATGATGTCGAAAGTAGTTCTTTGAGCGTCCATAGCTGCCCCCGACGCGTGGAATCTTGGGGGCATAGATGACCTGTCTTGCTGGCTTGTACTTCCTGTTTCTCGATTTCTTCTTCTTTCCTGAATAATGTACCACTTCATTCCACCTTTGTTCCGAAACAACTCGAAATCATGTTTGTTCCGCTTCCACGATGTTTGTTCCCGACGTTCCATGGCTATTCCTAATACTATTTTCACGTAGAAACTCGATTACTCTTGCTACCCTTACTTTTTCGTTCGGATTATCTCCGAGATATTTCACGAAGTCATGGAAGACTTGTTCATCTTTCACTAGAATGACGAGTCTGTCCAGTTCTTCGATCCCTCGTATTTTCTCTTCGATATTGCATGTTGAAAGCTCAATTTCAACTCCTGTCTTCTCTCTGCCTTCTATGTAGACGTCCAGTCGTCTTCCTGACTGAAGCTTCTTCTCGATTGATGCCTTCAGCCCTCTCTTTCGGAAGCTGTAGGCAATCAAAACAGAATACAGAGAGTGTTCAAACCCTACCCGTCCAACTCGCCGCCATAATGACGTGTCATGTCCAACATTGCTCAGCAGATTCAACGCATCGTTGGAGGGCACGAGGAACTTCACTGGACGGAAGTTGCCCAATGCGAGCTGAACTGGCATTAGATACTTTATTTCAGCCAGTTCAGCGATGCATTTCTCAATCCTCCTAGCCGACAACCGCAGCGTCGTGCATCTCGACCTGATGCCCAAGAACGGGTGTCGGCACACGTTCACGAGCAGGTTCCATGCATCTGTTGAGATCTGCGGAGCAACAACCCGCGGTTCCTCGATTATTTTCTCACGCCTTGCAGGGACAGTATTTTCCATTGCTTTGTGGAGCTGTTCTAGGAACGGCTGCATTCTCTGTGTGAGCTCTTCATCGGTCATGTCTTTCGGAATTGGGAAGTCCTCTGTTTTCACGACAAATGGCTCCTCTCCGGCTCTCTTCACAAGCCAGTATCCTATCTCGCCTATCTTTGCAAGCTCCTCCTTCTCATCATCGTCTAGGTTCAAAGAACTGCACATAGCTTCGATGTCTTCGCCTTCCGCAAGGTAGCCGACAAACTTCGTCCTCAGATTGCTCATCAGGCTGTGTGTAATGAGAGAGGGTTCCTGAGCTGCGCAAAGCAGGCCCTCCTTGTAGTCCCGGATAACCTGCGGCACAGTGTCGATGAATGGAATACCCAGCTCTGTCGTTGTTTCGCGGAACTGCCTACCCTTGAAGAAGAATCTGCTTGCCTCATCGAAAACTAGCAGATGAGAGATTCTACCTCTGTGGCCACTCGCGAGCCTGTAGCTGAATATCCAAGCAAGGAACAGCTCGACAAGAAAGTTGGCCTCATCTCTTCGAAGACCGTCGAGTTCGATCACCACATTTTCATGAAGCATGGTGTCGATCGGAAAACTTGTTTCGGCGCCTATGACGTCCTTGAGAACGATTAGCATGCTCGCAAGACGATTAATGACAACTTCCCGATACTCGGAGAACCGGCGCCCAGTTTCTTCGTTGACTGCCACGAGGTCATGTAATTCCCTGAGAGTTGGATAGCTAGCCGGATTGGAACTGTAGGCTTGCTGCATGAATTGCATGAGGTAGTTTTCGGAGGCGTGGAACCAGCCGAACACGTGAGCCATGATGTCTGCGAGGAAAGTCATCCATTGAGCAATTTCGACTCCAGGTGGGGGCTGCAACGGATTGATCTTGAGCCAATTCCATCTCAGGACCTTAACGTCGTAGTTTCGACAAAGTCCACGCAGGTCGCGCTTGAAGTCGAATGCCATCCATGGGACCGGATCAGAAAACTTTGTTAGCTGAGTCAGTATCGTCGCAATGAAAGTCGTTTTGCCAGAGTATGTTGCTGCGAAGATGCCTGCGTGCTGCAGGTCTTCAAGCCTAACGTAAAAATCAGAAGCGAAGTTATCGCCCTGAACTATCCTGCCGATTCTTATCTGCCCGTTATTATTCCCGTTGGGTACGTGGAAGGCTGGATGCTTCGAGAACAGCTGGCGTGAAGAGTTGAGAGCGATGAGTTCACCAATCTCTTTACCAACGGTCCGCTTGGATTCATAGTCTGTTTCGAGCATGTAGTTGAGAAGCATTGCCTTGCTGACTGTTTCTGGGATACTGAGATTGCTTTTGAGAAGAGCTTTAGTTGCTTTCTCGACGTAGTCAAAATCGTCCAAATTCATTCCTTCACGAATATTTTCGCGCCGATAACTACGAAGACCAACATCAGAAGGCCGAAGACGATGATGTAAGCGGCACCGGGCATTCCAAACTCTGCGAGCTTCAAGTAGGCCCATGATAGAATGCCGTACCACACTATGAGAATCGAAGCCAAAATCAGCCCAGAAATAAGTGCCGTCTTAGATTCCATCTTTGTTGTCCTCTTCTTTCAGCCTGTTCTTTACTTCGGTCACATCTTCGTCTGCGTCGAAAACTTTGGAGTAGATTGAGAGGACTCTGACTCCGTCGGCTGTGATCTTCCGAGAGAGAAACGACAGAACTCCTGTAACTGCGATGTACTTCGCTTCAGCTAGAACCGCAAGCGAAGTTTTCACGTCGTCCTTATCCAACCGGCAGATTTCAGCGATCTTCGAAACCGATTGAACTTCACTGTTGATACAGGTGAGAATCAGATACCCAGGACGTGAGAGTCCTCGCCCCCCAAATGCATCAGCTAAGTGAGTCCTGCAGTAGGGGCGGCCGTCAACCTTCACGGCGCAGGAGGACACACAAAGTTTCGACCCACACGTTCTACACAGAAGAAAACTCTCAAGCGGATACTTGCCGCAATAGTCGCATGTGACGAGGAAGGTTGTCTTCTCGAACTTGCCCTCTGAATTTGAGCCTAGCTTCTTGCCACCCAGGAAACCTCGCCGTTCAGAGATTGCATGCTCTTCGATAAGCGGCCTGTCTCCATCTGTCACGATTCCTCGCCACACTCCTCGTCAAGTTCGGAGCTCCCTCTAGCTACGGTGCGAATTGCGAAGATGATGACCAATGCAGCGAAGATTATTGGAAAAATGAATGCGAAAAAGAAGCCAAGCGCGACGAGAACTGCCGTGATAATGAGCGCGTCAACCAGAATGGCGCGGACACGTGTCAACGCTCAACGCACACCTTGCAGACTAACAGGCCGTTGCGTTCAACTAAACAGGAATCACAGTTTACCACGCCACAGCAACACAGCACGACTTCTTCGGGGCTGAGGGTCCTGCCACAACTATTACAGAAGTAAATGCCAAGAGACGCTTTCAACGAGGGCGCTTCTAACATCGCAACTGACCTCGGTTGCGTTACTTCGGAAAAATTCATTTCTTCTCAATCCTCTTGGAACACGCATTCTTCAGGATCAGGCGACGCGACCGCTGCGAACGTAAGCACGGCAACCAGAAACATCACGACAGCTATGCTTGCGAAGATGGTCCGTCCGTCGGGAGGTAGCCAGCCCAACGCAATGGCCAGAATGAGCCCGAGCATGCCGAGAGTGCCGACAGCTAGAGGTGCAAGGATTGCTTGCTCGCCCAATTGCTTCACCAAGAAAAAGGAGAAGTTAACATGCTCTCACAAGGCGTGTGAGAAATTCAGCGAATCCCTCGAACACCTCGTCAAGGAGCCTCGCCCGTTCGTGGTCCACTTCGATCTGCCAGCCGACCGCCTCGTCGGTATCGTATTGCTTGATTTTGAACACTCCAGCGTTTTCTGCTGAGCTCGAATCTTTGCTCTGCGGCGGCTGCGCTTGAGGTTTGATTCGTTCTACTATTGGATTGCGAGTTAGCTTGTACTCGTGTTGTGTTTCGAACATGCATTCGTCCGAAGGGAATTCGTCGTCTCGTGCGGCTGCGAGAATGCGCTGGAAAATCTGTTTGTTCTTCTTTTTCGCTGACCGCACTATTCGGGAGACGAAGATGTCTTCCTCGTCACTCATCTTGCCCAGCTCCTGACCTTCTGAGCTCGATCTCGACACTTTGTTCAGTATCTTTGTGCCACAGCCCGAATGCGAGCTTCCTGTGCTGTCTGGTTGTCTGCTTGCCTCTACCGAGCTTTATCGTCTGGTCGGCGAGAACAGCCTTGACCATGTTGCCCAGTTCTGACTTGGTCAGGTCGTAAAGTGTCCTTCGCCTCGTGTAGAAGTCCTCACGCATCTTCTCGCGTTCTTGATCAAGGACCTCGCGCTGAATTCTTGCCTTTTCGTTTTGTTCCCTGATCTCGTCTCGTATGCCGTAGTAGACTTCCCTGGCCCTGACTTTGCTCTCTCCCTCGTCCCTCGTATCGTGAGTTTCCTCGTTCTCTTCGACCTTTGGCTCCAAGAACGGATACTTAGTGCGTTTCTTCTTGCGTTCCCTTACGAGGACTTCTGTCTCAGACATTCGCCGTGACCTCCGTACGCAGCCGACGCTCCCGAATCGCGTGCAACATTATCAACCGTCGAATCTTTTCGGATCGGTTTTCAATGTCTTGGATATCTTCGAGAAGTGTCTGGAGCGCGTTCTTTACGTGGGACAACTCATAGATCTTGAGATCTATCTCCGCAACAGTTTTCTCGATCTCGTCTGCAATCTTACTTTGAGGCGAGTCCATTGATACAAGACCTAGTCGTTTGAAAGGCGACTGATGCATTTAAGTCTTTTTACTGCCTACTATGTCCTATAAAGGTGGACTCTATGCCTCGGCCCGAAGAACGCAGAAAGGAGATACTCAGCTTTCTCTATCATGAAAGTGGAGAAGTCTCTGCGAGAGATCTAATGGAGAAGCTTCAACTTCCAAAACAGACGGTGTACCAAGTAATCGAGGATCTCAATAGTTTGGGGTACCTCGATATTACGATAGATCCAACGGACCGGGTTAGAAGGTACAAACTCAAAGAAAACTACAGAGAATGGTACAAGCATGCCGAAGACCTTGATATTCCACTCCCGTTTGAGGAGCGTCGGCGGCCACTTGAAGCGGTCAACCCGGAGATAGAAGCTAGAGCCGAGCTTTCGCCGTTACCAATTGCGCCCCGGGCATCTCCGATATCAGCAGAGCCTAGAAAGAAAAAGTCGAAGAGAAAGTCGAGCAAGCGATGAAAATTCCTGAATACTTGTCTGCCCGAAGCTGCGATTTAAACTCACTTGCGAAATATGTGCCTGCCTATGATGCAACCATACTTGCTCAACAAGAGCGTTTTGGATCCGACCCGTTAGTCCTTGCCGCCGAAACGGCCCACAGGTTATTTTGGATTGGCACAAACATTGGTGCAAAACTATTTTCGTTGGAATTAGTTGCAACTCTCCTTTTGGACATTTACCTTCATCATGATCGTACTTCAATAGAGACATCGCATTTTGAAGAACATCGCCGGTGGCTCAAAGGCATCGTAGTGGAGATCGACAAGCTATTCAGCAGTCGTGAAATCACCGACGAGTGTCATAGCGCAATTGTCACTTATTGTGTCCTATCTCTGACTCACGAGAAACGCGATATTCAACGGCTTGAGCGCGGTCTCAAGACTCGCTACAGGCCGAAAATCTGGCAGTCTTACAGCCGAATGAAAAGGCTGCTGCGAAAGTATTCGTCTAGTGATGTTCGACTTGTAGCATCTCGTTTAGCTCTTGTTTGTTTTGATGCTGCGAAGATAACAGATCATCTAGGACAAACATTCTCTTGCGATGACAGGTTTGAAATTCTTCTCAAAGCAGCTGAACATGGAATTGCCAAAGGAGTACCGATTGGCGAACTACGCGAATATTGGCGCGAGGCGGCCACGAAAGCCGGGTACACATTCGAGCCGCTAAGCGGCAACGGGCTGTTCACCTCGCTTCCCTTTGCGGAGAAGGAATTTCGCAGCATGCTTGAACAATGTGCACCCAAAGAGCTTCGTATAGAGTACAAATGGGTAGCAGAGGCTCACATGAAAGACATGGTCTCTGTTTCTGACGAAGTGCATCAGTGGGGATTAGATCAAGCACGAAAAACGATGGAGGCAAAACGGGAAAAAGGAGCTGACTCTTCCATTTACCCGAGAGTAATGGTGTGTCCAGATGGCAAGAATTGGCGGTATGTGTTCAGGCCACGAAGTGAGGATCCAAAAGAGTCAGCGAAGTACTGGGCAACGTACACCTATACAACAATCCTTCGCGATGCAATCTTCACTAACTTTGAAGAATCCCCCTGGGAGCACATCACCAGCGAATTACGTCCGATATTCCACAATAGAGTGTCCAGCGATGACGGCGACTACCAAATGGTCAGAGCTTTGGTCCGACCCGAATTGATTGATGAAGTCACCAAATGCTTGGAACGTAACCACCCCGTCAAACCAAGACGCCGAACAACAAGTAGAGCGCCTATCACCGAGGACATTTCGACCTTATTATAGAGAGCTTTCTTGAATATCCAGCGGAGGCGAACCATCTTACTTTGCGCGTCAAAGACCGAAAGGAAGAATGAGTGAGCTGACGCATAGCGTAAGAAATGAACGAAGCTTTGAAGTGCCCTGAAGTCAAATCCAATTATGTAGGAAATACAGGAGACGATCACCGATGTCCGATTGCGAAGACAGAATAGAAGGTGGTAGATTCTTTCTGGATTGTGCGAGGAAGACCGACCTAAATGAACCTCAGTACAAATGGCATATTCAGGCAACAGCCAGCTTTGCTGTCGCCGCAATCCAAATTCTATACTACGACTACGGCGTAGACAAAGAACTTTTTTCCAGAGAGTCTCGGCATGACTTAGAGGAACTGAAAAGGAGATACCCGAATCATCAGTTTTTTTGGTGGCTATGGCGCAAGCTAGAATTAGACATACCAAAGGACGAACGGTCACTTAATGCTCGTCGATACGACTTCTTGCGAGAAGAGCGCAATAGTATCCTTCATCGAGGCGAACGTGACAAGAGGAAGATTGAGATCAGGCAGCCTGTGGGGTCAGGGCCATCATCTGTTACCATTGTATACTATTTTATCGGATGGGATTCCGAACCCTGTGAAGAGGCGTGTGAGAATACAATTACCTTTGCTGAGGGCATAATCAGAGAAGCCAAGAATTCGGGATACTTCTGAAATCCATGCCAAAACATGTTCAACAATAACCGGCATATAGAAGAGCGCGCAGCTGGCACTCCAAAACTTAAGACGCAGAAAAGAAATGGATGTGGTATGAGCCGACGTTATCTAGACTCGCCCCGCATTCTGATGAACAAAGCCTTGCTGGGAATTGTTCAGCCGAAGGCCGCTAGCCGAATATTAATTGCCGAAATGGCTTATTTCGCGATTGTCTATGTCTCGTTCTACATTTACGGGATAAGCAATCCTTTGATAATTTTCAGTCTCAACCTTAGATATCTTTTCGGATTCGATCCGGTGCACACATCGGCGTGGCTTTTTGATTGCGCAGGTATCAATGTCTCGGTCATCTGTCCCGCAGCTATCTCTGACTATCGCTGGGCCGTGATGGCTTCCTACCTCTCAGCGTTTGCAGTTCCCAAGCTGTCAGTGACATACTTCCTAATTACACTGAGTTTCCGTGATTTCTTATTGGCCAGGTTTCGAGGTCCGTTCTCTACGCTTAAAGCACGATTCAGTTGGACTGGCTACTGAAATCCTCGATTTGCATCCCTCAAATTGACAATTGCACTATGTCACTGGAAATCAGCACGCTTTGAAACCACACGCGATATTCTATAACAAAAGTTGCGGGGCTTCGGAGTTCCGGAATACCGTTTCCTGAACACTAAGACATACTCATGATTTCTCAGCGGATGCATCATTTCTTACTTTAGTCAGCTTGTAAACTGTATCGGCGTGATATCCGGGAGGAAGGGTTACGGGGGCTTTACGAAGCCTCCGAGTAATGTGTAAAGTGAAACACCGGTAAGACTTCCTATGATGATGAACGCTGCTGCCCACATGTAGCCTATGAAAGTCCCCTGAACCTTTCGGTCCAACGAAAGATAGGTAACGCCAATCATGAAGGCAAGAACTCCGAAACTGAGCAATTCCGAAGCATAACGGACCGTCCCCCTAAGGCCAAAGTAGAACGCTCCAAGTGGGAAGATTACAAGACCTGTCAGGATCAGTACCACCGGAATCTTATTGCTCACAGCGATCCAAGGTTCGATTTCAGAATCCGATTCCATGAGGATCTGCTCTGGGTTTCGTTCCTCAGAACCTAATCTGTAGTTCTGCCTATGCAACAGGTTGGGCCCAGCAAGGACTCGGTGAGATCGGGCCAAGTTTGAGACACGAGATCAATCTTCTCTCTCCAGGTCATATCTCTATCCGTCCTTCTCGCCAATTTATGAGGAGGATTTCGGTCAGCCGATGTACTAGGAACGGAGGATTGCTGGAAGTTAGCACGTCTAATTCTTGGTAGTGCCCGCGTTCTCTCCATATGGCTATTGGAACGATTCCCGCAGCATCTGCCGCTTGAACGTCTTCATCCATGTCACCGACATATGCAACCTCGGAAGGGGAGCGTCCTAGCCTCTGAACAGCTTGCAGAAGGGGTTTGCCCGACGGTTTCAGCTCGTTGCAATCCTCTAGTCCCAAAACTACGTCGAACAAGTTGCTGGAGTGATGTTTGCGTAAGATCATTTCAATTATCGTCCGAGGTGTACTCGATACGATACCAGTTTGGAAGTCGCGTTTCCTCATTTGGACTAAGACTTCCTTGACATCCTGAAACAATGCGATGCTATCAAGTCCTTTCAAATAGGCTTCTTGGAACAGTGCAGGGGCTCGCTGATGCGCCTCCTCCGGAGAAACACCTAGTTCTTGAAAAAAATCCCAATATGGCATATGGAACTTCTCGACGAATTGGTCAACAGTAAGTTCATTCGCGTTTTTTGCAATCTTTCTGATAGCGTGGTTCGCTGCGACCACGGTTGTTTTGAGATCATCTACGAGTGTACCACTGAAGTCGAAAAGTATAGCTCGCGGTGAATTCATATTATCAGGTCCAGACAAAGAAAAGGTGGACTTGTCTTACGTTACTTGGTCAGAGCGTCTTTCTTTCCAAAGTTGTCTTTTTATGTCTTCAAAAAGCCGTCTGACTTCACGTTGCTCAAGTGACGAAGGCATACGGTGCGCGAACTTCTCCAAGTAGAGCCTATTTCGAAGGAATGCCCTGATAAAGAAAACCGCAACATTCTCTGTGCGGGTCCTATGCAAAGGAAGTTCCCTGAGCCTCTCAGAGAACACTTCTCTTCTCAATTCATCAAAGTAACCTAGGCGAACGAATTCACCTGTCAATGATGCGATTGACCTGAGCCTGTCTATGTCGACTGGAACTTTGTGAAAGATGAAGGATCTCTCAAGCCCTTTAGCCAGTTTTCTAGCACCTTCTGCTAGAGTATTCGAGGAATTGAAAAACGCTTCCATAGCGCCGTATTCAAACAGCGCCCGTGATGTGAGAGCGTATAGAACTTCCTTTGTATGATCGGTTCTATCATCGAGCCGTCGCACAAGCGATTGCTCTTCCAGAATTTTGAATCTGCGCTGTATCGCGTGCCAGCCGCCGCCTTTCTTGCCTGCCTCCGTCCAACCTGAACCAACCCTTTTCACGAACTCGCTAACGCTGAGACCTTCCGGAAATGCCTTGGCTAAAGTGATTGTGATGGCATAATTCTTCGGATCATTGAGTTCCTTGTAAAGCCGCTCTTGTGTGTTTAATGGCGCCATTGTGTCGACTCCTTTCACAATCGATAATAAGCGATTCGAATTCTGGGAGTCATGGTTCCGGTCCAGGGAGCCGTGGAAATTTGCGAAAACACGGTCCTGCCCTGTTGCAGGGCAGGAAGACTCGGAACCATTCATCCCGTCATCACTCTCCTTCGCCTAGAGCAAAATTGACATGAGCAAATGTAGGACTGACTTGAAGCTCCAGCCTGTCGGATTTACACCTCCGCATCGTGAGCAATAGGTAGCTGAGTATACCTCGTAGTTTCCGTTCTTGTCCTGCTCAATGCGACAAGAACCGTGGAGGCTATGGCCAACGATATCACAGAGTGTTCTCAACTTTGCTCAAGAGAGGGGTAGTCGTTCGCCAACATTTTAAGAGATGTTCGTCGAAGCAGAAATTTCGCCACAATTTAAGGGCCATTGTTACCGCAGGAAAACAAGGCCTTAGGCGTTCTAAGAGTGTCTGCACTACGTCAATCGCCCTCAACCATGGCCTGCAAATTTCCAAGAAATACTTCTGAGTGCATACATACTTTCGGTTGTTTGACATGACGGCGGTAGTCGATACTACACGTGGTCAACAGGCATATGGTTCGATTAGCAAGCCGGGGTGACCGAAACGTATTTGTATTCAACTTACGAAATGATACATCAATGTCCCGACAATGGAACCATGCCGTAAACGTATCGATTTTCTACGAAGTTGATAAATGTACATGTGAACAGCGCAAACACGATTCTGCACGGACAGCCCATTCAGGGGAGAAAAGGGCAGGTTGACGGAGATGAAGATTCTAATTGAAGGTGAAAAAGTTCAGGATGTCGGGTATCGTGCTTTTGTCACTGAGAAGGCTCTTAAACTCAGGCCATACATAAAGGGATTTGACATTGACAATATCACGACCGAATATGGCCAGCCGGGCGTTGAAGTTCTTATCGATGCTCCTCTGAAACGAGTGCAGGAGTTCTATCGTGAGCTAGACACAAATCGGCCAACCGATGCTGTCGTCTCTAAAGTGGAACCACCTCAACCACATAAAGGATACCTACTCCCAATCGAGAAGTTCATTGCGTTCAAGTTCCCAGTGTACACAGCAGGCCAGATCTACAAATTCGTTCAGGGAGCTACGGGTGTCGAGAAACTTCTCGGTATCCAAGGAGAGGCGCTGAAGTCCATGGCGACCACGTTGAAGGCCAATACAGATTCCCTGGTTGCTTTGGTAAACGAAATCAGAGGGATCGGGCAAGGCGTTCGGTCAGTCGGCGATGGAATCCAAGAACTATTGAAGAGAGTCCCTCCTAGACCTTAATGCAGACTCTCTGGAGTTCAGATTCGAGGGTTTCTATTTTCGATTCGTTTTCCGAAAAATTAGCACATACTCATGATTTCTCAGCGGATGCATTGTTGCCCCAGCTTGATCCTTCTTCGCTCTATTCAAGGCCCAAAATGAGGGAAAATATGTCTTGTTGATTATTACGTCGAAAAGCTGGAATCCGACAGTCTGACAGAGCTTGATAGTGTCTGCCGCTAGCGGAATCGTGAGCGAATTCCTTTTGATGTCCTTGACAACTACGACCATGAACTTTCCAGGAGCCAAGACTCGATAACATTCAGAATACACCTTCATCATTTGACTGAGATATGTGTGACCATAACGGAAATTGTCTATGTTGTCTGGAGAAGTGTCGAGGAAACCTTTTCGCCTGATTCTGGAACTTGCAAACTTTTGCTTGAATTTGGGAGTAACACTTCCGTCTGCGTTGAATATGCTTCCTCCTTTGCCATGTTGCTCTCCGTACGGTGGGGAGAAAATTATCGAGTTAAACGTATTG
>Ga0315280_10008553_pt1 | contig 13366 bp, 12 predicted proteins | sample YL17G06_40_MG_FD_203697 | JGI IMG/M metagenome (GOLD analysis project Ga0315280, IMG submission 203697) | Sediment microbial communities from Yellowstone Lake, YNP, Wyoming, USA - YL17G06_40 | ecosystem: Environmental > Aquatic > Freshwater > Lake > Sediment | place: USA: Wyoming | collected...
GGGAGCATATGATTCGAGCTATGGCTGGTTTTTGTGGTAACCCTAATGTGGCTGGCGTCTTACTGGTTGGACTTGGTTGTGAATTACTCACCCCCGATTTAATTGCTGAAGAGCTGCATAAGACTGGTCAGAGAGTAAAGACCATTAGTATTCAAGCTGAAGGTGGTACAGCTAATACTGTAACCAAGGGAAAGCAGTTAACCGAGAAACTGTTGGAAGAGGCAGCCGGGGCCAAACGTGAGTTAGCTGATGTCTCTGAGCTTATCCTGGGCACGCATTGTGGTGGCTCGGACACCTTGTCAGGGCTTACGGCTAACCCGGCGCTAGGGGTTGCCTGTGATTTGCTGGTGGCTGAAGGTGGGACAGCCATGATTTCAGAGACGGCTGAGATGCTGGGGGCTGAGCATATATTAGCTAGGAGAGCTGCCAATGATGAAGTTAGAAAGCGCATCTGGGAGATAACCTCGATTACCGAAGCTAATGTTAAATCGGTGGGTGTTGATATTCGCGGGACTGAGCCATCGCCAGGGAACATAGAAGGCGGGCTAACCACCCTAGAGGAGAAATCGCTGGGTTCTATCCGCAAAGGTGGCACTTCAACCATTACGCAGGTGGTTAAGTATGCTGAGAAGCCATCACGAAAGGGGCTGGTGATAATGGATGGGCCAGCTCATGATGTTGTCTCTGATACTGGCATGATAGCCGCTGGGGCTCAGGTGATTGTATTCACTACTGGGCGAGGAACACCACTTGGTTCACCTGTTGCTCCGGTGATAAAAGTGTCATCCAATAGCGTCGTTTATCACCGCATGAAAGATAACATAGATATCAATGCTGGAGTAATACTGGATAGCGGAGAATCAATTCAAAGTGTTGGTGAGCAAATATTCAAAGAGATTATTAATGTAGCCTCAGGCAAATTAACCAAGGCTGAAATTCTGGGTCACAATGAGTTTGCCATACACCCCATTGGCCCTACAGTTTGAATATGGGAGGAGTGTTTTTAACATGAGTAAACAGGTTATCAATATACCTAATGCACCTAAGTATCCCTTTTCGCCAGCTATCAGGGCTGGAGACTACATCTTTGTATCAGGCCAGGGTGGATTTGTAGATGCTCAAGGCAGGGAGGTTAAGGGAATAGAGGCTCAGACCAAGCAGTGCCTGAAGAATATGAAGCAGGTTTTGGAGACGGCAAGTTCCTGCCTAGATGATGTAGTAAAAGTAACCGTCTTTTTAGGCAGTGTCGCCGATTACGCCAAGATGAATGAGGTATATCGGAGCTACTTTCCCAAAGACCTGCCTGCCCGCTCCACCGCTGTAACCGGTCTGGTAATCCCTAATATGCTTATTGAAGTGGAGTGCATAGCTTATTCCCCGCGGTCTTGATGGTAGAGAATGCACCAATACCATTAGCTTGGCTTTCAAATTTAGCTAGAAAAGGTTGACTTTGCTATGGTTGTGTATTATGTTATGGCATGAAAGATGCTGATAGGATAGAAGGAGAAACTTTAGGGAAAGCCAGCATGTAAAGGAGGGATGAGGTATGTGAATAAACAATATCGACGTTGATAAGGCAAAATTTCAAGGAGGTTTTAAATGGGGAAGAAAAGGTTGTTAACAGCAGTAATAGGTGTGGGTTTGGTGTTGGTGCTAGCGTTGTCATTACCCCTAATGAGCGGTTGTGCTCCCGCAAAGGAAAAGGTATATAAGATTGGTATAACTCAGATAGTTACCCACCCCGCTTTGGACCTTGCTCGTAAGGGCTTTATCGAGCAGATGACGAAAGAGGGCTTTATTGAAGGGGTAAATGTTACCTATGACTACCGCACTCCTGAGGGTGACATGACCGTAGCCGCATCTATTGCCCAGAAGTTTGTTGTAGATAAAGTGGACATGATATTCACTATATCTACTCCAAGCACTCAAACTTGTGCCAAGGCAACCGAGGGCACTGGAATACCAGTAGTTTTTGGTGCCCTGACTGACCCAGTGGCAGCCGGGGTGGTTAAAAGCTGGGAAAAGCCTGGCGGCAACGTGACTGGGATCAGTGATTGGGCTGATGTTGGTCAGCAGGTAAAGTTGGGTATGGATATTTATCCTGCCAAAAGACTGGGCACTGTCTACAATGCCGGTGAAGTGAATTCAGTAGTGCAGATAAATGAACTCAAGAAGGCAGCACCGGGTCTGGGTATAGAGAAGATTGTTGAGGCTACAGCAGCGACAACTGCCGATGTTTACGCTGCAGCAATGTCCCTCGTCGGCAGGGTTGATGCTATATGGGAGCCTTCTGATAATACGGTGGCATCAGCTATAGACGCGGTGGTAAAGGTTTGTGAGGAGAATAAAATACCACTGTTTGGTAGCGATATTAGTATGGCGAAGGCAGGAGCCATTAGCGGCCTTGGCCTCGACTACCACCTCAATGGCATAGAAGCCGGTAAGCTGGCTGCTCGTATTCTGAAGGGTGAAGACCCGGCTAACATCCCTGTTGGCAAGATGCCGATGACAATCGTCTACCTGAGCCCAAAGGCAGCTGAGAGGATGGGGGTAACTATTCCTCCAGAAATCCTGAAAAAGGCGACTGAGATAGGAGAATGAGCAGTTGCGGGAACGATAACCACTGGCAATTGAATAGATAATTTAGACCCTAGGACAGCCCAGGTAGTGCTTGAGCTAACCGAGATGATTGTAAAGAAGGGAAAGATAACCACTTTAATGATTACCCACAATATGGAGCTGGCACTAAAATACGGCAACAGGCTGATTATGATGCATGAGGGTAGAATTGTAGTTGACTTGAATCAGAAGCAGCGGGCTGGGCTCACTATCAATGACCTAGTAGCTGCCTTTGAACGAGCCAGCGGTAGAAGGTTTATCGAAGATAAAATATTGCTTAGACGTTGAGCAGAGTGTGCAGTTGAGGTCACATTAGCTTGTATTGTGTGATCAGGGTTGTGCCTTTTCTATTCTGAGCATCTTCTTATTCTTGAGCTAACGCCTAATGCCAGACAATATCTTCTTCTTGATAGATTCATAGTATAATTATATTAAGAAGAAGATGAAGAAGTGCGGCATTTGCCAACTGGACTTCAAGAACTTGAGGATGTACGCGACGGGTAAAGTCCTACGTGACGTCCCCGGAATCACCCACTACACTTTCTAGAGTTTCGTTGCCCCTTTCAGCACAGCAGCCAAACCCCTTCTCAAAAGGTGCCACCTCTAATCCGACTGCTAGTTCCTTTGCCGGGCCACCTTCAGTAACAGGCTGCCCGGCTTTTTTTGAAACCGAGTGGCAAAAATCAGCCAGAAATATTTGACAAACTATAGAGTTAGTGATAATCTTCTATAGGGGGTACGAAATGCCTGCAAAATATAAGACCATCTGTTTGCAAGAGCCGGAATTCGTCAAGTTATCGCAAGCTAAGGCTCTCTACGAAGCTGATACTAACGAAAAGGCCGATTGGGGGAAATTTTTGCTTATTCTGGCCATAGCTTATTTGATTAGTAAGGGCTTGCAGCAACAATCTCAGCAGGAAAGGAGATAACGGCTAAGTAGAAAGTAGCCCCCTTTTGCTCATGGCAAGGTGGTGGCTAATACCTAATAGCCAAAGTCTAGGGCAATGACTATCAAGAATAGAGTAACACAACTCAATAAAATCGGCAACAAGAGAGGCATAACTGGGGATTCTTCCTCAGTTATGCCTCTTTTTGTTATTAAAAACAAGGGGGTAAGCAATGGGTAAGACGGGAGCAATTTGGGCAAGGGTATCATCACCGGGGCAGACTTCTCTGCCTGACCAGGTGGCAAGGGCAAAAGAAAAGCTGGAGAGTCAGGGTTACTTAGTGCCGAAGGAACGGATACTGCAAACTGACTGGACAAGTTTAGATTTATCTAACTGTCCTGACTTCCTGAAACTTTATGGTTGGGTGACCCGCAAGGAAATTCAGGCGATTGGGATGCTAGACCGAGACCGACTGCACAGTAACCCAATAGAAGATAGGTTGGCTTTTCTTTCAGAGTGCAGGCGTGCAGGTATTGAAGTTGTCCTTTGCCAAGGCCCACCGATGCTGGAGGGCGATTGGGGCACACTGATTGAACACGTCCACACTATTGCCAAGAAGCAGCAAGTGCTGCGGGCAAAGCTGGGGGCTAAGAATGGTATGCACGATAAGGTAACTCTTGACCACAAGCCAACTTCAAAGCATCGGGTAACTGGTTACAGGTGGGTTAGCGACTGCCGACTAGAACCGGATTATCCGGACTATGACACGATAAAGCTAATTTTTGACTTGGCTTTGACTGGTGCCACTTACTTTGATATTCAAAAGGTGCTGAAAAAGCAAGGCGTATTGAGTCCTAACGGCTTGCCAGAGTGGGATAGGTCAACCATTCGGGGCATTGTGTGGAATCCTATCTACGGGGGCTGTTACTACGCTGAAAAGCATTACGTAGTAGAGCCGAAAAAGAGACTGGTTAACAGCTACGGCAATAGTTCGGCTAAAACACGGCCATTAGACGAAGCCGTGTATCTGCCAGAAGTGGAGATAATCAATCCGCCTATCACCTGGGAGCAATACCTTCAAATCCTAGAACGGCGTAAGGTGAACCAGAAACTAGCCAGTAGAAACGGCAAGCGGGAATACCTATTGAGAGGATTTATCAAGTGCTACACGCATTACGGTAAGAAGGGCGAACCGAGAGTTTACTACGGCAGACCGAACGGTAACACGTATATTTACGCTTGCCCGGTTGGTGGCTGTGCTCACCCGAACCTTAACGGCCCACGAATAGAGGAGAGGGTTAAACAAAATACTTGGTGGCTGCTTCACCTGCAACGAGAGGACTTCTACAAGCAAATTGGCGACCAGGGCAATATAGACCAGACCAGGGAATCGCTAGAGAAGGAGTTGAGAAGCCTTGACGCCAAGTATAACAGCAATCTGAACCGTGAGACCGAGCTTGAAAATAGAGACTTGCTTGGACAAGTTCACCCAGAAGTTTATCAGCGGTTAAAATCCAGTTACCAAGCTGAGAGGATTTGGATTGAGCAGCGGAGAGAAGTTATTGAGCAGCAGCTAGAGCAGTTAAAGCAACAGGCTGACATAGCTTCTACCTGGTGGGAACTGAGAGAACAGGTTACTGGCAAGATAGACCAGCTAACCAATGCCGAATGGCGGGAGCTATTTATAGGCTTGAACCTTGAAGTCCACGTGAGAGACCGGTACAATCCGCAAACCTGGCGAGATGGCTGGTATCTGGACGAAAACGGGCTACTGAGAGACCAAGACGCTCTTTGGCTTGCATCTATGCCAAGGCCACTAGACCAGGTGGGCGACCTCGATATAGAAATCTGTTTTGGGCTGCCCGTGACGGTGGACACTGAGCAAGCTAAGCGTGTAGGTGAAATTGTGTTTAGCAGGGCTTGCCCTTCTCCGTCATCATAGTCAAGGCTGACTACCGCCAGCCTGAAGCCATCGGCGCTAACTAGAGTGAGCTTGCCCTCTTTTGCCATAAAGAGGACACAAGATAAAGCTGGTCTATCATCCCCTTTGGCGGTAAAGGGAAGCACTCTGTTAAGTGCCTCGGCTAGCTCGTTAGCTCCGACATTCGGCTTGACGGTGTTATTTGGGCTTACCCTAACCTCACAGAGGGTAAGAGGCGTTATCCGCTTGCCTTCCGTCTTAATCCAAGCCAAGTCCTCAAGGTAGCTGGTATTAGCTCCGCAGGTTACCTTAAGTCTCTTGTGTCCGTTAGCCTGCGACCCGCTAGCACTAGCGGCGGGGGTAACCTTGACGATATTGCTACCCCCCAAAGCCTTAAGGTAACCGAGTAAGCCTTTGCGCCCAATGGTAAAGTCCATAAGCATTACCCTTTCGGCTAACGCTCTGGACAAGGCGCTTACCAGCATCGCCTTATGAGCGACAAAACCATCGCCTGAACGCTTGCCCACGATATTAAGTTGTTCCGTGTTTACACCCCCTTTGGCTTGTCTCGGTAGTGGGCAAGGCTACCGAGTGCCTTATTAGTGAGATACCGATAATCCGCAACTCGCTGGCATTATCGGCACTCCCACTATATATACCGTTACGAGGGGCTAAAAAGTGTCTAGTTTAGTAGCCTTTTTTGCTCTCTTTTTCTCCATTTACCGAGATACAGCTTGTCGGCATTGTCTAACGGTATCCCCCTAACCCTCTTGTCGGCTATCTGGACTAGCCTGTGTGGGCAACCGAGCAAAAAGGTTCTGGTGTCAAGCCAAGCGTCAAGGTCAATCGCCCTGTCATCGGCTACGGTCTCAATCAGCTCGGTAGTGTCTCCGTCTCTGGCTCTAGCCAGAGCAAGCTCCAATATGATATTATGCCTGATGTCCCCTCTATCCTGTGCTGGCACTTTACACTCAAAGCGGTGAGCGGTCTCATACCACTGAAGCCACTCACCGTCTAGCCTGTCATAGGATAGGGGGTCATTATTTTCTGGACAAGCTAATGTAACCGTCATCGCTTCCCCCTTTCATCGGGCAAGCGTTCAGGTTGGGCTTTATCCGTATTCGTTTGTTAAGGTGCTTTTGTTGTTCCAGCTTTATCATCCAACAAAAGCCTCTTTTATGACATGTGTTAACCTAGCTTGAATTTCATCTCCCTCCCCGGGGCGGAAAGATTTATAGAAAATAACAAAGCCTAGAATCAAGAGACGGGTTATCTTGACAGTAGTATACATTTGGTATACACTAATAACAGTAAAGGGAGCTGCTTAATGCTGCGAATCGAATCCCTAGAAATTGATGACTATATTCTGGATAAGATTGAGTCAAAGCATGGGATTACCTTTGAGGAAGTTGAAGAGGCCTGCCTGTCAGAGAAACGGCATATAAGGAGAAGCAAGGAAGGGTTGTACAAACTCTTTGGCCAGACGGCGGCTGGACGCTATATCCTGGTAGTGCTGGTAAACCTGGGAAGAGGCTGCTGGAAGATAGTCACCGCCAGGGAGATGACTGATAGGGAGAGGCGACTCTACAACAAAGCAACCGGAGGTAAATAACATGGCCGATATAGATAAGGAAGTGAAAAGAATTGAACAGGGCGACGCATGGGACGAGAGTGATGCCGTTGTGGATGTAGAGGTAAAGAAACCTCTGGACAAGGTGATTCCCGTCCGGCTGCCTTCGGACAAGTGGGAACAAATCAGAGAAGAGGCGAGGGAACTGGGCGTTGGTCCTACTACCCTTGCCCGCATGTGGATTCTGGAACGCTTGCGCCAGCGAGTGAAAGCGTAAACCAAGCCTATGCGGGAACTTTTGAGCCTACTTGCGTGACATCCCGCTACACAACATAGTAGCTGAGGCTGTCCAATAAGTCAGTTTTCCAGACGTGGGGCTTAAAATGCTTACCTTCAAAAATTCGCCGTTTTTGGGCTTTTTAGACAGCCTGAGCTAGTTTGTTACCAAAGCCAACAATCTGCAACATTTTCACACACACTCATTAGAGAATATTTTGGCTCAAGAGAATCCTAAACGCGATAGCTAATAGTATTATTGTTGTGCCCCCGAATGCCTCAACCCGTTTGCCAATTGTCTTGCTTGCCCTCTTGCCTACCGCGAAACCAATCATTGGAATCAGGCAACCGCACCGATAGTTACGCTGACCACGCCAATATTTACTTTCAAGAATGCAAAGGATAGGCCAACAGCCAATGCATCAATGCTCGTTGCTAGTGATAACGTAATAAGCAGAAGAGTCAGCGCAACTCTCCAGCCAGAGGCTGGACTAACCTCACAACCCTCTTGGTGAAACTTTCTCCGGTTCCCTTACGTGGGGAAACAGCATCTTAGCTAGGTTTTCCGATTCCCTCCCCTGCCCCATAAGCTCTACAATCTTCGCATCCATCTTCTCTTCACTCCCACCCACTGCCTGGTAAAGCCCTGCCAGGAATTCTCTTGAAGCCCAGTCCCTTTCCACATGCAAGGAAATGGGTGTGGGAAGGCCTTTACCACCCTTGAAGCTATAGCTTGCCCAGGTCCAGGCAGAGCAAGGAACAAATTGCCCACCAGGAAGGGTTTGAGCCAGATGATAGGAACAAGCAATATCACTTAAGATTTCAACCAGAGGACGGAGATCCTTTCGCTCTAATTCCTTTGCCATTTCCTTTAGCCGCTCCACCAATATCCGCTGATGCTTATTTTCAAAGATGTCGTGGGCGGAGAGGGGCTCTTTCCCCCAATGCCCTTCCAGGGAATTTATCACCTTCCTTCCAAATCCCCTTCTCTGTCGAGCGAACTCCTCCCATATCTCTCCATATCTTTCTGCCTCTACAATGTTCTTGGCAACCATGGTGAAATAGCGAAGCTTAGGAAATTCTCCCCCTACCCCCTTGCGGAGGTTGCTCAGTACGATCCTCCCGCTGAGCTTGCTTAGAGCCGAAGCCTCTTTCATCTCCGTAAGTGAAGGGAAATCCTCATAGCTAACTACTAGCGGCTTCAGGGGCAGGGAACCGAAATGCTCCGGGCGGGCATTTCCCCATATCCAGTCCCAGATCCTGTCCATGTGCTCTCTTTCTTCCGAGAAACTGGACAGGGCTAGTATGTCATTTGGTTCGTACTCCTTTTCAAGTGCAGCAATGGTGGCTTTGTCAAATTTGATGAGCAGATTAGCAGGAGGGAATTGCCTCAGAATCCTTGAGGTTACCTCGGGTTTTAAGGCGAAAGTATCGCGGTGAGGAAAGCTTGAGAATATCGCCTCGGCAACCTCTCTAGTACCTTCCACAGAGTAAAGGTCCCCACGAAGCAGGACACTATCTAGTTCCCTCTCTGCTCGACCCATAAATGCCCTTATGCCCTCAGCAATCTCCAAGGAGTTTGCTCCACGGGGTATCTTCAGCCTCTCATGGACAAATTCCTCAAATTCCTTCCGATACCTTTCCTGTATGTCTTTATAGATGACCTCAGTATTGACTCTCTTACCTGCAGGGGACGTAAGCTCATGGGGCAAAACCAGAGGGACACCGGGGATAAACCCTTCATAGGTTACCCAGGCAGGAACAGGTTTAACTTCTTCCTTCCCTCTGATGGCAAACGTCGGTTTCTCCTTCCTACTGATTCCGCTTTCGAGCAACAAGCCTTCTAAAAGTTTGGAGAGTTCTACTGTAGCTACTCCAATCACCCTATCAGCGCCTCCATAGTAAACAAATAGTTGACCATCGATAACGACGGCGCCACATGGGAAAACAACGTTGTTTACCAGTCCTTCTTTTTCGTAAGGCATCTCTGGCTCGAGAAGCGGGGTCTTCCTTCGGGCAATAACACGCCACGGTTGTTCAATATCAAGGAGTGCGGCGCTCACGTAATAGTAAACTTTGTCATTTCTTCTGGTAACAACATGATAAAGTAACAACCACCCCCATTCTGTCTCTATTGGTGGTGCTGAGATACCAATCTTCTCGGCAGGTGGCTGTTCCTGGCGCGGGCTCATTATGACGTTTCCTTTTAACCATTTTCCTTCTCCAAAGCTTAGGCTATCCACCATGTCAAGCCAGATACTCCTGCCAACACGATGGAGAACAGCATACTTGTCTCCGATTTTCTTGGGGAAAAGAGCGGCGTCTTTGTCATCAACACCGGGAGGCGAAATTAATACCGGCTCTGTCCAATTCCAGCGTTTTGCCAGAAAGTCGCTCAAAGTGATAGAGGTTAAGGCTACGCGCGGAAGGTGACCATCAAATGCGGTATAGCACATATACAGGGTATCGTCTATCTTGGTCAACCTGGGGTCTTCACACCCCTTCTTCTCAAAATCCCTGCGAGGCGTGTAGATTGGCTTATCAAGTCTCTCATCAAAGGTATACCCATCCTTACTCGAGGCATACCCCAGCACCGATGTATCGTCTTCTGACATAGCCCGGTAGACAAGATGGACTTTCCCGTCCTCATAAATGGCGGCAGGATTGAAAACCGCCTTTGACTCCCACCCATGCTCGGGCTTCGGTTGGGTAATAGGGTTTCCAGGGAAGCGTTCCAGTTTTATCTTCTTTACCTTGGTCAACAGCATTTCGTCGATAAGGGTGTTCAAGTTGCCGCTGGCTACAGCGCAGGTGGTGTCGGCGGCGCCGTAGTATATCCTGAGCGTCTTACCCTTCACCAAAGCCCCGGAGGGGAAAACGACGTTGGGCACTCTGCCATAGGTTTCGTATACAGCCTGAGGAACCAGCAACAGCTTTTCTGTGCGTGCCACAATCTTAGCCGGGTTTTCCAAATCAAGCAGAACCGCTTCAATACCGAAAATTGGCGGGGGAGAGAAGTAGTTTTGGATATAAGAATAAATCAGAAGCCAGCCGGAACGTGTCCTTATCGGTGGCGCACCGACTTCAATGTGGTCCTTGAGTGTTCGCTGTAATGGTAGAACATGGTCATCCAGGAAGGAATACCAACCTTCCCAGTACTCGGGAGACCACATTTGCTCTTCATGGTCAAAAAAGGCAAGCCCAATCTTGGCTGGAGGATTATCCGTGTTGACCGTGAGTACCGCCACCAACTTGCCCCCGATTTTTCCCGGGAAGAGCGCCATGGCTTTGGAATTGAAGGGAGTGATGGGATATTTAGCATTGATTTCCCTGAAGTCTCTGGTAATAGCTAAACCGATTCTGATGCCCTCGGCACATAAGGGACAGGTAGATATTGCAGTGTAAAAAATATAATATTTACCGCCGAGTTTGGTCACCCGAGGGTCTTCACAGCCGAATCGTTCCCAATCATACTCGGGTTTGATGAATTGTTTGCGGGACTTGAAATGTATACCATCATCACTTAGAGCATGCCCTATGGTTGAGAGGCTCATTTTTGTACCTGAAATTATCTGCGGTGATGAAGCCGCCCGGTAAAGGAAATGAATCTTTCCGCCGCTGACCACCGGACAGCCGTTAAACACTGCCTCTGCTTCCCAATCATTCTCACTGAGTGGCATAAGAATAGGATTTTCTTCAGAACGCATAAACTCAATCATAGCTTTCCAGCTTTCACTATCCGGAACATCTTGGTCCCGCATCTGGGGCATATCCCTTGGATTGCCGGTCGGCCATTTTTCAATGTTACCGCTACGGGGTTTTTCATCTCCCTCTTCGTCCGACATTTTACGCAGTATGCCCTTATTCGTCTTACTCTTACCGGCATAACCGGGGTGATGCTGACCGCTGCTGGTGGCGCACCGATGGGACTTGGCACCGCTTCTCGTACCCCGACAAGCCGGTCAAGAAGCTCATCTAGTTTTGCCGAAGCAACGCAAGCCACTCTGTCAGCTCCACCATAGTAAACGAGCAAGCGGTCTTTAATTACCACGGCTCCGCAGGGATAAGTAACACCGGACTTCCACCCCTCATTTTCGTACCATACCTCGGGTTCCAAGATTGGCTCCCCAGACCGCGCCAGGACCCTGGTCGGGTTTTTCAGGTCAAGCAGCATTGCCCCTATCTTATAGCGACCAGGGTCACGCTCACCAACACCGTGGTAGATGAGTAGCCATCCGTCCTCTGTCTTAATTGGCGGAGCACCGGCACCAACCTTCCGACTATCCCAGTAAGACGCCCTCGGTCTTATCTTGAATTCCCCTTTCAAGAACCTGGTTGTACCGTCAAAATCCAGGTCATCAACAAAATCGATCAAGATATCAGGGTAAATTCGGTGGAATATGACGTATTTGGATTTTATTCTCTCTGGGAGAATACAGGCGTTCTTATCCACAACCCCGGAAGGAGAGATAAGCACCGGCTTCCTCCATTGCCAATTCCTTGCGAGGAAGTCATCAATGTGTATTGAGGTCAGTGCCACCCGCGGTGGGCTGTATCCGTCAAAAGCAACATAAGTCATAAATAACCTGTCGTCAATCTTGGTTAGTCTCGGGTCCTCACATCCACCCCATCCCCCTCCTCCTGACACATATTCCTCTTCTTCCTCCTCGTCCTCGGCAGAGAAATAGGTGATTTGAGGATTAATTGCTGCTGGATAGACCAAGCCAGCGCCTTCAAATGGCTCTTTCGGGACGTATATCGGTTTGTCCAGCCGTTCGTCTATATGGAATCCATCAATACTTGAAGCATACCCCAGAACCGATACATCTGAGTCCCCAATTGCCCGATATACAATGTGGACCTTTCCCTGCTCATAAATAGCCCCGGGATTAAAAGCCGCTTTTGACTCCCACCAACGCGCAGGCTGTGGCTCAAGAATAGGATTCCCATCAAACCTCTCCAGAATAGGGACAGCTTTTGTTTCCCTCTCCGGAACAGGGACGGCTTTTATCTTCCTCTTACTCAAAATCTTGCGCACCATATAGCACCTCCCCTTTACCATTAAGGCTGTTTAATTTTTGTTTTTCTCGTTGCATTTTGGGTATTTTGAGAGGCATCAATCTTGAGCTTTTCATATTGCAGACCTGAGAACCTACGCTACTTTTTAAATACCATCAACGTTATAACATTTGGGACACCAAGCTTTCCTTTTCTAGATAACTGGTCATAACTTATTGTTCTCCCCCAATGGCTCATTGACATGCGCACACGGCTGGCAGTTTTCCTTGAACCACAGGCTCATTTCTCTGGGCTCACCCGTTCTAAGTATCCTGCCGGCGCACAACACAGATACGCGGTGGGCTGTTTCCACCACCCTTTCATTATGGGTAATTAACAGGACAGACGAGCCCTGCTTATTCATTTCCAATATAGCACTTAACAGAACTGGTAATGACAAAATGTCTACACCAGAATCAGGCTCATCCAATATGGCCAGTTTAGGTCGCATGGCCAGTATAGAAGCCATCTCTATTCGTTTTCTCTCGCCGCCACTCAATGTGTTATCAATATCCCTGTCTAAATACGTGGCTGGCTCCAGTCCTACCACCGATAAATAGCGCTCGACTTGCTTGATTCCACGGGCCTTACCGCTGAGCATAAGGTAGTCCTTGACGCTCAGCCCCTCAATCCTAGCTGGCTCCTGCCAGGCGAGACTTATTCCTTCCTTGGCTCGCTGGGAAACAGAAAGACCGGTTATGTCCTTGCTCTCGAAAATAATCCTCCCCGCGCTGGGGATGTAGTTCCCTACTCCCATTATGAGGTAGGCAAGAGTCGTCTTCCCGGTCCCGTTCTTGCCTAATACCCCATGTATCTCACTCTCGTTTACATGCAGGCTCAAATCATTAATTATCGGTTTGCCGTTCAAGCTCAAATAGAGATTTTGTATTTCCAGCATATTGTCATCCCCTGCTTATCATGAGGCTATTCACCTTTTTGAGCCTCCCTCGCTTTCAACCTCTCCATCAGCTCCCTTGCTTTTTGCTGAGCTTCGACTTCTTTCTCATCCAGCGGTCCCACCCAGGGATTGGTCAC
>Ga0315280_10008554_pt1 | contig 13364 bp, 10 predicted proteins | sample YL17G06_40_MG_FD_203697 | JGI IMG/M metagenome (GOLD analysis project Ga0315280, IMG submission 203697) | Sediment microbial communities from Yellowstone Lake, YNP, Wyoming, USA - YL17G06_40 | ecosystem: Environmental > Aquatic > Freshwater > Lake > Sediment | place: USA: Wyoming | collected...
GGATATGAGGATGCCCAGCCTTTTATGGTCAACTCTCCTTTTGGTATAGTTCTGGCTCATAACGGCAATGTGGTTAATTATCGCCAGCTCAAAAAAGAACTGTTTGAAAAGCATCAGCGTCTGCTGAATTCAGATTGTGATGCCGAGGTCATCCTGAATATTTTTGCCCAGGAACTGGAAGAACAGCGGGTAAAGAGCATAACTCCGGAAAATATTTTCAAAGCAGTGGCTGGAGTTTACCGCCGGGTAAAAGGGAGTTATGCGGCGGTGGCTTACATTGCCGAACAGGGGATGGTAGCTTTTCGCGACCCCTATGGCATTAAACCGTTGAGCTTCGGCCGAAGAAAAGATGCGCTTCTTCCTTCTTATGCTTTTGCTTCTGAAACCGTCAGTCTAAATCTGATGGGTTTTGAGGAAATTGAACATATTGAGGCCGGGGAAGCTATTTTTCTCGACCATAATCTTCAGCTTCACCGCCGAAGAATCGTCAAAAAGAAACATACTCCTTGTCTTTTCGAGTGGGTCTATTTTGCCCGACCGGATTCAGTCATCGATGGGGTAAATGTTTACAAGAGCCGGGTGAACCTCGGTCGTCTGCTGGCGGATGAAATTAAGAAGAGAGACCTGGAGATAGATGTGGTGGTTCCAGTTCCGGACTCGGCCAGAGATGCAGCCATCGAGATTGCCCGGAGGCTGAAGCTTAAATACAGCGAAGCCTTAGTCAAGAACCGCTACATCGGCCGGACATTTATCATGCCGGCTGAAGCCAAGCGTCAGAGTTCAGTCCGGCAAAAGCTGAATCCTATTTGCTCGGAAATAAACGGAAAGAAGGTGCTGCTGGTTGATGACAGCATCGTTCGCGGCAATACTTCCCGGGCGATTGTCGAAATGGTCAGGGAATGCGGGGCCGAGAAAGTCTATTTTGCTTCTTACTCACCGCCCCTGCGTTATCCCTGCGTTTACGGCATCGATATGCAGACCAAGACTGAATTTGTGGCCCGTGATGCGGATGAAGACCTGGTAGCGAGACGAATTGGTGCCGATAAGGTGATCTATCAGACTTTAGACAACCTGAAAAAAGCTATCAGAATGGAAAATCCCAAACTGAGATATTTTTGTGCGGCCTGCTTTGATGGCAGCTATCCCACCGGAGATATAACAACCGATATTCTTAAAGCCATAGAAGAAGAACGAAAGCTGATTCAGGAAAGCCAGCTGGAACTTGATATCAAGAAGTCAAAATAAGTTGATTCCTGGTTGAAGATTTGTTTCAGGCTGTTTGCCGCCAGTAGTTCAATAAATCAAGCAGCGATTGCTTTAGATTGATCTGTGGTTTCCAGCCGGTCAATTTTATCAGCCTGGTAATGTCAGCCAGAAGGATGGGTGGATCGGATGGCCGGAGTCGCTTCTCTTCAACTTCGACCACTATCTTAGCTCTGGTCATACCGAGCATGGTTTTGAGGATTTCATTTCCGGCCCAGCTCTGGCCAGAACCGAGGTTATAGACTTCACCGTCATCACCTTTTTCTGAGATCAGCCACAGAGCTCTGACCAGGTCGCGGACGTCACAATAATCTCTTTTGCTTTCCAGATTGCCCACATGAAGGATTGGAGTTTTTTTCTTTTTTTCTATCTCCGCAATCTGTTTGGCTAGGCTGGAAGTAAAGTAATATTCAGGTTGCCTCGGTCCGATGGAGCCGAACAGACGGCCCCTGATGACCTTCAGCTCGTAGCTCTTAAAATACTGAAAACCCAGCATATCCTGGGCGGCTTTACTCACCCCAAAAGGGTTGAGTGGCCTGAAGAGTGAAGTCTCTTTCATCGGCAATTCATCGGAAAAAGCCAGGCCGTAGGCTTCTCCAGCTCCGGCTATCAGAATCCGGGGATTTAGACGAAGTTCTCTCAGGGCTTCTAATAAATTAATAGTGCCCAGAACATTGACCGAAAAAGTTTCAGCGGGCAAGTTCCAGGAAGACCGGACAGCGCTCTGACCGGCCAGATGAAAGATACGGTCAGGTCTGATCTCGGCCAGAACGTTCAGAACTGAAATAAAATCTTTGAGGTCTCCTTCGTAGAGTTTTACTTTATCCAAAACCTTACTGAGATTCTGCAGAGAAGTTCGGGGCCTGACCAGACCATAAATTTCGATGTTCTGGAGACTGGAACAAATGTATTCAGTAAGATGGCTGCCGATAAATCCAGAAATCCCGGTAATTAGAACACGCATTTTCACTCCTCTAGGGAATAAGGATTTTATCTAATTTGCCACATCTGATCATTTTATAGTTATTTTTTTCTATCTGTCAATGAGTCAAATGGCTATTGTCCAGTAAAAAAATGGCTAAAAAGCGGGAGACAAAACAGCGTCCCCATTTTCAGCGACTAAAAGCCAAAGGCTCCGAGTAGGTCGGTTGTCCGGCTGATATTACCCAGGCCGACAGAAAATTTAAACTGGGTTTCCGGTCGGCTGCGGTAATAAAAAACTCTGAGGTCAAAGCTGAAGTCTAAGCATTGATAATGATAGATGCCGGCTAAGCCGGTGTAGAGAACTTTTTTTTGCTGAAGGTCGAGTTCGATCTGAGCTTTGAATTCCAGTTTTTCTGGCCAGCGGAAACTTCCCTGAAGGCCAACCTGATTGCTCCGGAAAAAACTATCGGGCCCGAGCATCTGGTAACTTTTAGACCAGTTAAGGCTGAAGAAAAAGTTATCTTCTGGGGCTCCGTAATTAGCGCTTAACCTTGAACTGAGAAAATTATTTTCGTAAGGATTAAAATCAGCGGCCATATCGAAGCTGAATTTATTCTGAGGATAATAGCGCAGAAAAGCATTAACCGGTGAGAAATGACGCTCCGGGTTCTGAGGATAATAAAATTTTATCGGGCTGTTTTCTGGGTTAAGATAAAAAGCCTGAGAAAAACCAAGAGTTAGAATTTCCCGTGGCCCGTTTTCATTTTTGACCAGCAAATGCTGGTTCAGACCGTATTTGAAATCGTTATTGCGGAAGATACCGAAGGGAGAAATGATTCTGGAAGATGTTTGCTGACTTAACGGGCTATCGAAGCTATAGGAAATATATGGAATGACCAGATGTTTAAGGAAAGGTTCACCTCCCTGGAAGAAAATTCGGTAAAAAACTGGCCCTTCCAGATTAAAACCAAATCGAGCCTGGGAAGTCAGCAGGGGCTGACCGGAACGGTTGGTTGTTTCGGGTTCATAGCTCTGGAAATACCAGGTGAAAATTCCAGCAGTTGTGGCGGTTAGGTTCAGCCAGGGAGCTGGTTTGAGGGGCAGGCTTAAGGCTGGTCGGAAGTAGCCATTGCCTAAGCTGTAAGTTGTTTCGGTCTGGTCCTGACTTTTCCAGGAATATTGCCAGTTGCTCACTCCTGATTCCCAGGATAAATAGACTGAGGGGAGAAGGCGGTAGTTCAGTAGATTAAAGGTCGCCTGGGGTAAATAGGCAGAAATGACACTCTGGCCGGTCTGGGGGAAATAGGTTTCGAAGCGGGAGCTTCTAATATTCAGGTTGAAATACGACCAGCTTTTGCTCAGGTTAAGTTGATAAGAACGATTGTTGACTGTGGCCGAACTGAAGTTGTTTTCGAACTCCCGCAGAAAGTTGAACGAGCTTGAATAATCAACCTGGCCGGTCAAGCGAAAATTAAACGGGAGTGTCTGTTGATGGTTAAAGCGCAGAAGATAAGCCGGGTCGGGTCGGACTCCGGTGGCATCTTTTTTAAAGAAAAAAACATAGACTCGAGCGTCACCTTTAGTGCCACTTCTGAGAAGATAACGGTATTCCACCCCTGCTCCTTCTCCCTGTTTGGAATAATAATCAGCGGTCAAAGTGGCGTCAGTATTCCTGGAAATTGCCCAGTAAAAGCTCTGACTAAGGGAAAAACCTTTTACCCGATTATACCCGACCTGAGGAAACAAAAAGCCCGTAGCTCTTTCTTTTAATGGATAGCGCAGATACGGTACATACAGAACTGGCAGGTCTTTAATCTTAAAAACAGCTCTCTTCATAGAGAGGTAATCATCCAGTTTCAGACTGGCTTCGGAAAAAGCGAAGCTCCATCTGGGAACAGGCTGGGTGCAGGTGGTCAGCCAGGCGTTTTCCAGGTCGTAAAAATTATCAGCAGATTTGTTGACCTTTTTTGCTCCGAACAACAGGCTGGGTCTGGCTATGGCTCGGACATTCTCCAGCTTCCCTTCCCGGGTTTTAAGGTTGTAGGTCAGGCGCTCACAGGTAACTGCCTCTGTCGGGAGCTGCAGGGTAACATTTCCTTCAGCCACTACCTCATAAGAAGATGTGTTGACTTCAAGTCGGTCAGCCAGAAGGGTCAGGTCTCGGAAATGGAGCTCTACCTCACCTGAAGCCAGAACCACCTCGCCCTTCTTTTCCTGGTAGCGGGCCAAAAGGCGAATTAGCTCTTCAGAATCAGATTTAAGGTCGGTCGTCTGGGACCATAGTAAAAAGTTAGTCAAGAATATGGCTGAAACCAGAAAAAGGAAAAAGTTTCTCTTGTAGTTTAACTTATGATTCTGTCTGTCCTTAGGTGCCATCTGTAGATTAATATACAATCACTTAATCGAATTAAACAAGCGAGAAAGATCTAAAATAGGCACCTCAGAAATGTTAGCCCTAATGATTTGATGACGGTTGAAGGGTCAGGATAAATCTTGTTCGCTAAACTGAAAAAATTTAGGATCTTTACCCTTGGGCTCTTTATGACATAAATTGTCTTACTTGTTAAAAAAATTGCCCACCGAAGAATCCGTTGGGCGAAATACCATTAACTAATGGTTAACCGGTCATTAGATTGACACAGGATAAAATTTATGTTAAAAAAAGCCTAAATAAAATTTATGTTAAAAAAAGCCTAAAGATTGGAATTGGAAAGTGATAAACAGGGAAGTAGGTGGGGTTCTTTTCAAAATCGGTTTTTTTATTTTTCTGCCTTTGCTCCTTTCTTCAGGATTGTTGGCTGAGACCTGGAAAGCTTGGCAACTCCGCCGGGCCTGGGAGCAGGCTGCTTGGAAATTCGGCCCTCTGAAAATTCAGCCGGCCATTTTCATCAGGGATGCAGGTTATGATTCTAATATCTACTATCATCCGCAACCGGTTTCGGATTTCTGGCTGACCGCTGGTCCGGCAGCGGATGCTTATCTGATGGTCAAAAAGCGGATCATCCTTCATGTCTTCGAATCTCCGCAGTATGTATTTTTTCTTAAGACTAAAAGAGAACGAGCCTGGAACAATTATCTTAACGGAGATGTTTCTCTCAGTCTGAACCGCTTTCTGTTAACCGCCGGTGGCAGTCTGAATGACGCCAGAGAACGCTGGAATACGGAGATAGATATCCGTCCCAGAAGAAAAGAAGAAAGTGGCTTTGTCTCTTTGCTCTACCAGAGGTCTTATCGGTTATCGTTTGAGCTCTCGGCTAGAAAAATAAATTATGATTATGAGAGCATTGAGTATGGTTCGGTCAATATCAAAGATAGACTCAGTCATTTTGAGGATTATCTGAGTGGGAAATTTTACTACCGGTTGAACCCCCGCATACAATTTTTCATCGAAGGAGAGTGGGGCCGATATGATTTCAAAAGCTCTAATAGCCTGGGCGATTCTAAGAGCCAGACTATCTATTCCGGGTTGGAATTTTCTCCGGCTGGACGGATTCGCGGTCAGGTAAGAATTGGCTATAAAAAGTTTGATACCTTAGCTTCAGAGATGCCTGATTTTAAAGGCCTGGTGGGTGATACTTCTGTCAGCTGGGAGCTGTTCCGGCCGCTGGTGCTTCGGGGAAGCTACCGCCGGGATGTTAATTTTTCCGTCTGGTCTTATAATCCATATTACATTGGCACTTCCTGGTCAGCGGGTTCTTCCTTCTATTTTCTCAGAAGAAAATTTAGACTCGATTACACTTTCAGCCGGCTGAAAAATAACTATCCCTTAGGGGAAGTCCCAGGTTCTGAGCCGAGGTGTGATGATTATACTTTAAATTCAGTGGCCATTTATTATAGAATAAAGAAAACGATCGGACTGGGAATAACTGGTGGTAGCTGGACACGGCAGGTGAATGTGCTCGAGTGGGATGCTGGCAGAAAATTCATTGGTTTAAATTTAACCTATGATTTTTAGGACGGCTTAGCCAATAATTAAGAAGCCACAAAGGGAGAAGCGATGGAAAGAAAAAACCGAGTGATCGTTCTCTTCAGCCTTTTATTGCTGGTGATTTTTTCTTTTCTTAAGGCTCAGGAAAGGCAGGTGGTAATTCCTGAATCTGAACAGCAGGAGAATCAAGTTTCGGCGCGGGATTACTTTATCAGAGAATATGCCATCGGGCCGCGGGATCTGCTGGAGATTAAAGTCTTCGAACTGCCGGCATTTGACCAAACAGTCAGGGTTTCTGAGAATGGGACAATAACCTTGCCCCTGATTGGAAATGTCCAAGTAGGTGGGCTGACCAAGGAAAAGATTGAAAAAAAATTAGCTGAACTTCTGGATAAATATGTCAAGAAGGCTCAGGTCTCCGTTTTCATCAAAGAATACCAGAGCAGCCGGGTGGCGATCATTGGCGCGGTAGAAAAGCCGGGAATGTATGAACTGGTAGGCCGGCAGACGCTGTTGCAGATGATTTCTCAGGCCGGTGGTTTTAAAGAAAATGCCGCCAATGAAATTTATGTGCTGCGAGAAGGACAGGACGGTAACACCGCTTCGATCAGCATTGACCTGGAAGATTTGTTGCTCAATGGTAACCAGAAGCTGAACATTCCGATTCAACCGAATGATGTCATCAATATTCCGGTGGACCGGCTGATCACCATCTATGTTTTTGGAGAAGTTCGTACCCCGGGAGCTCTTGAGGTTAAGCTGTCACAAAAGATAACTCTGTTGCAGGCCATAGCTCAGGCCGGTGGCTTGAGTGAGAATGCGTCTAAAAGGGGAATAACCATAAAAAGAAAAGATAAAGAGGGAAAAGAAATTAGAATCCAGATGAACTTGAATGATATAATCAAAGGAAAGAAAAAAGACATCCCGCTCAAAGAGGGGGATGTGGTCATCGTTAAAGAAAGTATTTTTTAGTTAAAAATAGACGAGGCCAAAAATGAACGATAATTATGTTGAACCCCAGTCGGCTGAAACCGGAGAAATCGATTTAAGAAAATATGTCGATATTATCCTCCGAAGACGCTGGACGATAATCTCGATAACTCTGATAGCCGCGGTCATCACTCTGGTGGTTTCTTTTACCATGAGGCCGGTCTATACGGCCAAGGGCACGGTGATGATCGAAAAAGAGCCCAACATCTTAAGTTTTGAAGACATTTTCCAGATTGAAACTTTTCGCGACGATTACTTCCAGACTCAGTACAAGCTGCTTCAGAGCCGCAGCCTGGCTGATAGGACTATCGAAAAATTGAAACTCTGGGAAAAAGAAGATTTTACCAGCAAGCGGCAGGTTACCCCAGAAGAACTGAAAAACCAGGTTTTCAGACGGAAGATGGTTGACCGGTTTCTTGACCGGCTGGAAATTAAGCCCGTCAGGATGACCAGACTGGTGGAAGTGGCTTTTAAGGCTCATGACCCGAAGCTGGCCAGCGATTGCGTCAATGGTCTTTTCGATTCTTTTGTCGATATGAACATTGAAAACAAGTCTGAAGCCACAGAACAGGCTACCGAATTCCTCACCCAGCAGATCGCTGACCTGAAAAAAGAAATCAGCCAGAAAGAGCAGGAATTACAGAATTACGGTCAGGAAAAGAATATAATCATCCTCAGCGATAAGGAGACCACTATTCTTGATAAGTTGAGCGAGCTGAATAAAGCCTTGACTGAAGCTCAGATTGATCGGGTGCGGAAAGAAGCTTATTACACTGAGATTAAAAATGCTTCTCCTGATTACATTCCGGAAGCTTTGAGCAATCCTTTAATCCAGCGATTGAGAGAAGATTACCTCAAATTGAGCCGTGAATATTCCAAGATGCAGGAACAATTCCAGCCCGGGTATCCGGAAATGCAGCGGCTGAAGGTCGAACTGGAAAGTGCCCGGGATTTGCTAAAAAATGAAACCGAAAATTTAATCAAAGCAGCTTATTCTGAATATCAGGCTGCCCTGAAAAGGGAGAAATCACTTCAGGACCTTTTTGACCGGCAGAAAGAGGAAGCTTTTCGCCTTAATTCTAACGCTATTCTTTATAACAGCCTGAAGATTGAGATCGAGAATAAGAAGAATCTTATGGAATCATTGCTCAAAAGACAGAGCGAGACCGGAGTTTCTGCCAGATTGAAAGGCTTGCGAACTTCGAATATCAGAATAGTTGATCGGGCGGATATACCTATTTCCCCCTCCAGCCCCAAAAAATTCAGAAATCTTCTGCTGGCCCTCTTCCTGGGGCTTTTTGGCGGAGTGGGGCTGGCTTTCGTCATGGAATATCTGGACAATTCGGTTAAGTCAGTCGAAGATATCGAGCGTTATTCAGGTTTACCCACTCTGGGAGTGGTTCCAGCCTTTGGTGAAAACTCCAGGGCCTACGGATATTATTACGCTTATCGCTCTGGAGAAGATGGCCATAAGAAAAAAATGTCAGAAAAGAAGGATGAAAGGAAACCTGAGGACCAACCAAAAAGCATAGAACTGATCACTCATTTTGCCCCGGAATCGGTTTTTGCTGAAAGCTATCGTTCGCTTCGGACTGCTCTGTTGCTGTCGGGACCTCAGAGCAACCTGAGGAGTATGATTGTCACCAGCGCTTTGCCTACTGAAGGAAAATCGGCTACAATTTCCAACCTGGCGGTAAGCTTAGCTCAGATGGGGAAAAAGGTATTGCTGATTGATGCTGATTTGCGCCGGCCCAAACAGCACCGGATTTTTAATATGAAAAATCATGATGGCCTGACCAATTATCTGGCTATGGATTTAGAGCTGGAGAAACTGATAAAAACGACTCTGGTGCCTGGTGTTTGTCTGATTAATTCCGGCCCCATTCCTCCCAACCCGGCTGAACTATTAAGTTCGGAGAAAATGTCTGAACTGTTGAAAAAAGTCAGAGAGCAGTTTGACTTTGTTCTGATAGATACTCCGCCACTCTTGGCGGTTACCGATGCTCAGATCTTGGCGAAAATGGTGGATGGGCTGGTGTTGGTGGTTAGAGCGGAAAAAACACCGCGGGAGGCTCTTAGGCAGACTCGTGAGCTCATTGACCTGCTAAAACTCAAAACATTTGGAGTGGTAATAAATCATCTTAGCCTTGACGGACAGGGCTACTATTACCGGCGTTATTATCGCAACTATTATAAAGAGTACAGAGGATAAACGGATGATTGATCTACATAGCCATTTTTTGCCAGATTGGGATGATGGTCCAGAAACCTGGGAAGAAACCGAAAAAATGGTCGAAATAGCCATCGCCGATGGAATAAAAAAAATCTGTATTACGCCCCACTTTTTCCGCTTTTCCCGTTATAACAATGACCCCGGAATTCTGGAAAACAAAATCAGAGAGTTTTTTGATAGATATCGTTCAGACAGCAGGATTGAATTTTACCGGGGAGCGGAAATATTTATCTATCCAAATTTGATTAGCCAGATTCAAGAAAAAAATTTGACCATTAATCAGGGTGAATATTTTTTCATTGAGTTTCCATCTGATCAAGTTCCCCCTGGCACCAAAGAACTATTTTATCAGCTGATGTTAGCCGGCTATACGCCAATTATCAGCCATCCGGAAAGAAATAGTGTTTTTGGCAGCCAGCCAGAGCTTCTTTATGATCTGGTAAACCGGGGAAGCCTGGCGCAAGTTACGGCCATGAGCCTGACAGGTGAATTTGGTTCAGAGGTTCAAAAGAGAGCCGAACTTTTTCTGGAGAACAATCTCGTTCATTTAGTTGCTTCAGATGCTCATGATTCACAAAGAAGAAAACCGGTTTTAAGTAAGGCTGTTGAGGCAGCAAGCAAAATTGTGGGTCGGGATAAAGGAGAAGCCATGGTTGAGGAGGTCCCCCAAGCCATATTAAATAATGAAGTAATCCCGGACTGGGGGAGTCCGATTAACCCGGAAATCAAGAAAAAATTCTTTAATTTTTTTAAGGATAAGTTTTTCAAAAAAAATTCTTGACTTTTATTTTAAAAAATTATATAAGAAATAAAAAGAAGCAAAGGAGGTAAAAATGCTTCGTAAAAGGTTCTATCACTCACCCCTCTTTGTAGGGATCACGGTTGTGTCTTTTATGTTTCTGTTGCTTCCTGTGGAAAGCTTAGCTCGTCCGGCAGCTCCGGCTGGTGCTATTGTTGGGTTTGTTTATGGTAGCGATATGAAGACGCCTGTCCAGAATGCGGTGGTTAAGATTCGTAATGTTGATGACGGTAAGGAATACGTCAGCACGGCAACCGATGCCACAGGTGCCTATAAGATCGAGCAGGCCAAAGAAGGAAAATACATTCTGGGTGTTAGTGCTCCTAATGGTGATTACAACTTTCAGTATGTTCTGATGGTCAAGGGCGGGGATATCGGGAAACTGTCCTTAGCTCTTAAAACCGGTAATGCTACCAGCCTCGGACAGGAAGAACAGAAAGCCCCCGAAAAAGAGAAAGTTTCTTTCTTCAAAACTCCGGTTGGTGTTGCCGTTTTGATGGTGGCTACCACTTTGGCTCTTTATGGCACCTTCAAACTGCTCGAGGGCAAAGAAGAAGCTTCTCCGTCGAAAAAGTAAGTCAGGTTCTAAAACTTAATCAATTTTTTAAACCGAGGGTAGTTTATCAGGGTATTAAACCAGGGGCCGTAGGTCCCTGGTTTTTGTTTAGGTGAAAAGTCATTAAAATAGAGGCAATGGACACATGGTTTTTCATTTTACTCTGCATCCTCATCTGGTTGTTGCCACTTCCTTTTGGTGGAAATATCGAATGGGCGGTTTTTGGATTTGAAGCCTCAGTTTTTATTCTTTTTCTCGTTTTTCTGATTGGTCAGATTAAGAGAAAAGAAAATCAGAAAACTCTCAGCTCATCAGAAAAAACAGTCCCTTTTTTCGTTCTTATCCTTATAAGTATCTTTTTTTTAGTTGGTTTCATTCAGATTCTCCTTGTTCCCTCGTCACTGGTCAAAATCTTATCTCCAGCAGCCTGGGAGTGGAGACAGGGGTTAATTTCTTCCGGCCTGCTGGAAGCTGCGAGTTTTAAGACGCAGACTCTTTCTCTGTCACCCTGGGCCAGTGCCTACGAGCTTGTCAGATATCTGGCTTATGGGGTACTTATCTTTCTGCTGACAGGAGCTATAAACGGCAGGAAAAAAGCTCAGGCTTTGGCTCTGGTGCTCATCAGTGCCGGAGTATTTCAATCTCTTTATGGCCTTTCAGAATATTTCGGGGGAACCAATCGAATCTTCAGCTGGGTCAACCGTTATTACTCGGGGAGTGCTTTTGGCACTTTTGTTAACCGCGACCATTATTCAGCCTTTCTGGAGATGACCTTTCCTTTGAGCCTTGGCTATTTTCTGGTTAGAGCCAATTATTTTGCTTTAAAGCCTGGATTGAGCCTGAGGCAGAAGCTAGCCAGCTTTGGCCAGGAAAATCTTCAGAAATCGCTAATCTTTATTCTGCCGCCGTTTATTATTGGAATAGGATTATTATTTTCCAGATGCCGCACAGGAATAATTATTTTTGTCATAACCTTTTTTCTGACCCTGCTGCTCCTATCCCTGACCAGTATAGTTGGGCGAAGGAAGACTGAAAAGAGGCTGGTTAAAGTCATAGTTTTTATGGTGATCGCCAGCGTTATCCTTATTGGAATAGAACCAATTCTGGAACGGTTTACCTATGGCGGGTTTTTTGACCAGAGCCGGATGTTATTTTATACCTATACGTTGAGCCTGATTGCTGATTATCCTTTGCTCGGCAGCGGACTGGGAAGCTACATCCAGGCTATCAATCCTTATCTCCAGAAAGATTTTCATGCGATTCTTGACCACGCCCATAATGATTATCTGGAGATGCTGGCAGAAGCAGGTTTAATCGGCGGAGGAGCGCTTATCCTGGCCGGGTTTCTAGCTCTGGGGATTGGCTTCAAACGCTGGTTGAAAGCTACTGATTCTTTAGCCCGGGGGATTGGTCTTGGGGCGATGATGGGTGTTTTTGCTCTGTTTTTGCACAGCCTGACAGATTTCAGCCTGAGAATGCCAGGGAATGCTGTTGTCTGGCTAAGCCTGTTTGTTCTCTGCCTTAAAGTTCCGCTTTTAACGCAGAAGAAGCCCGAGACTTCAGCTTGGCAACGAGAATGAAGTGAAGGAAATGAAGCAGAAAGTCATCAATATTCTGGGTTTGATTATCTGTCTGCTGGCACTGGCTGCCGCCCTGTCTTTCTATACTGGTTACAAATTTTATTATCAATATCAGGCTGAAAGGCAGAACATCAAAAGTTTGGAAAGAGATTTTATCGGTCTGAAAAAAAGACTGGAGCAAGCCGTTGGCTTCTATCCCCTGCCGCTTTTTTATCTGGAGCTGGGCCGGCTCCGTCTCGAAAGAGCCATGGGCGAGATTGAGTTTGGCCTTCCTGAAAAAAGCGAAGAATATCTTGACGGAGCCAGGAAAGCATTGGAATCAGCAATAGCTGGTGCTCCTGTAGATTACTCTCCCTTCTGGGAGGTTGGTAAAGTTTATTTCCTCTATAACTATCCGCTTTCAACCTATGCCCAGAAAGGCAGAGAATTTTGCCAGGAAGCTGTCAGACGATATCCTTATAATGAATTCCTCAACCTGAATGTTCTGTTTGTCTTTTTTGATCAATGGCCATTGCTTGAAGAAAGTGAGAAGAATTGGGTTAGAGAAAGGATTCAAAAGCTATCTGCGGCCAATCCTGGATTCCTGAATAAATTAAAAAATAAATGGCGGCAGAATTATAAAGAAACATCACGCCTGGAAATGATGCTTAAAGAGATAGGCTTAGAAAAGGCAACCATACCTTGAAGACAGTTAGTTGAGGTGAACAAAAGGTTCGTCTGGAGCTCGGAATGGGTTAGGCCGCTTCGTCAGGTGCCCTACCCTTCGTCACCTGAAGCTGTTCTGAAAGCTATTTCTTTGGTTGAGCGGGAAGATATAAAGAATTATTTCCGGCCAGACGGGGAAGAACGCTGGGATGATCAGAAAATTGACTTAAAAATACTTAAGGCTGTAAGTGGGCGGGATTTGGCGCCTATCAAACTTATTGTCTGCCCCAATACAGGAAAGTCTGGATTAAAGATGTCCGAACAGCTCTGGGCCAACTTTATCCGGTTACCCCATTTTTAAATGTCGATTGAATCTTATCAAATTGTTCCTTCAGTTCCTTGGGCAGGCGCGAACTGGAAATTCTTGCGTTCAGCTTGAAGCGAGA
>Ga0315280_10008555_pt1 | contig 13364 bp, 3 predicted proteins | sample YL17G06_40_MG_FD_203697 | JGI IMG/M metagenome (GOLD analysis project Ga0315280, IMG submission 203697) | Sediment microbial communities from Yellowstone Lake, YNP, Wyoming, USA - YL17G06_40 | ecosystem: Environmental > Aquatic > Freshwater > Lake > Sediment | place: USA: Wyoming | collected...
CCATGTGCCCCGAACAACGCCTAGCGCGTCACTGCGACATGGTCACGCAACGGCGCGTGACCATGCCACCCCCCTAAGACTAACGCCGTACGTGTGCGGATTGCTGCTCGTGGGCGTTGTGCTTGGAGCCCAAGCGGTCGCCGCCGGCGCGGACGACCCCGACGGTTACCTGCGCTACGCGCATCCGACCATCCGCGAGCCGTTTGTCGATCTGGTCAACCTGGGCGTTCCGGCCGAGTTGGAGGACCAGCGTACGGCCGCCCTGGGTTACGTGGATGTGACCAAGGGGCCGTTCCGCGCCGATCCGACCGGCAAGGCGGACTCGACCCAGGCGGTTCAGGCGGCCGTGCTATTCGCGCGGGACCACCAGATGGCCTGCTTCTTCCCGGCGGGCGACTACCTGATCTCCGACACCTTGAGTTGCACCCAGCAACTGTACAAGCGCGCCAATGGCCGGGTTTTCGGCGGCAACCGGTTCCCCAACATGCTGGTGGGCTCGCGCGCGGGCGCCCAGCGCCCGCGCCTGGTGCTGGCGCCGCGGGCGGCCGGTTTTGGAGACCCTGCCAAGCCCAAGATCTTCGTCCATTTCTGGTCGCGCGGCTACAAGAACCCGACCACCGCGGATCGCGTCACCGACGGCCTGCCGCCGGAAGTCGAACAGCCCAACATCGGCATGAACCAGATGCTGGTCAACCTCGACATCGTCATCGGCGAGGGCAACCCCGGCGCCATCGCGCTGAGGCACCAGGCCGCCGAGGGCTCGGCCATTGAGGACTGCACCATCGACGCCACCCACGGGCATACCGGCATCCAGGGCGGCATCGGCTCGGGCGGCAGTAGCGCGGGCGTGACGGTCATCGGCGGCCGCGTCGGGCTCGACTTCACCGGCTACCTGTCGGGCACGCAGCCCACGCCGGTCATCACCGGCTTCACCCTGATCGGGCAGACCGAGGCGGCGATCCGCAGCACGAGCCGGCAGACCCTCGTGGCGGTCGGATTGAAGATTCTGGCCGACCGCTGCGCAGGCCCGCTGATTCAGGTCGGCAGGAATCTGCCGGCCAATCACGGCGAGTTGACGATGGTCGACTGCGAGATCGAATTTGCCGGCAAAGCGCTGGCACGGGACGCGCGCGTCGTGGTGGATTCCGACCGCGGAACGTACCTGAACAACGTGTACGTCCGTGGCGCAACCAAGGTGGTCGTCGATGCCGAGCAGAAGACGGAACTGGCCGGGAACCCCGCGGGCTGGCTGCGCGTGCGCCGGTTCGCCGCCACGAGCAGCCCGCGGGTGAACCAAGGCAACTCCTATCGCTACCCCGTCTATGTGGACGGCCGGCGCGTCGAGAAGTTGGCGGAGGTCACGCCGGATCAATCGCCGCCCGCCGGCCTCCAGGCGCGCCATCTCTGGTTGCCGCAATTCCCCGGCTTCGAGTCGCCGGGCGCGGCCAACGTCAGAAGCGCGCCCTACGGGGCCAAAGGCGACGGCCGCACCGACGACACGGCGGCGCTCCAGCGCGCTATCGACGAACACGAGACCGTCTTCCTGCCCAAAGGCTGTTACCTGCTGAGCCGGCCGTTGGAACTCAAGCCGAACACGAAACTCATCGGCGTCGGGCAGACGATGTCGCTGCTGGTGCCCGCGAATGCGGGGAAGTTCGCCGATGCCGCGCACGCCGAGCCGCTCGTGCGCACGGCCGACGCGGCGGACGGCGCGACGGTGCTGGCGTTCCTTGGCTTCTACACGCCTTCGGCCGTTGTAGGCGCGCAGTCCCTTCAGTGGCGCACCGGCGGGCGCTCGATCTTCCGCGGCGTGGAAATCCACGGACAGGGCAAAGTGTCGCCGGCCCCCGTCATCATCAGCGGCCACGGCGGCGGCAATTGGTACAACTTCCGCGACGCCAGCGCCCGCCTGCTGGTCGATGGCGCGCAAGGCCCCTTGAACTTCTACCAGTTCAGCGTGCAGCAGGTCACCAGCGAACTGCGCGGCGCGAAACACGTCAGTTTCTTCGGCACCAAGTACGAGGGCAATGACCCGATGCTGATCGTGCGCGACTGCGACCACATCCGTCTCTTCGGCCACGGCGGCAATGCCAAGGGCCGGGCCGATGCGTCGCTGTTCGTCTTCGAGCGCACCGCCAACTTCCTTTTCGCCAACGGCGTCGACGGCCCCACGAAGATCGGCTCCAAGAGCCTGAGCCACCGGGACGGCAGCACCGACCCGCGCGAGTGGCACATGCTCATCGAGCGACAGGCCGACGGCGCCGAGTTCAAACTGCCGCCGCTCGAGCGGCCGGTGGTATACGAGCGTGGCACGGGTAATTAACCCTACAGCGCCACTTAGCGCGGCGGGTCTCCTGACCTGCCGCGTTCCCGGCGGCCACATCACGCGACTGAAACGCGGCGGGTACGGAGACCCGCCGCGCAAAACCTTGGCTGTTTTCGGCGGCAAAGGGCCGTGGCGCCGGCGGCAAGCAGCGCGAGCGTGGCGGGCTCGGGCACGACCGTAAACTCGGTGATGTAGCCGCGCGTCTCGGCGCCGGAGAAGGTGGCGGTCTCGGGCACCACCGACCAGTCCACGAGCGATGCGTCGAGCGGCGAATAAAAGTTGCCGTTGTACAGGCGGCTGCCGTGCGGGTCGAGGCGCCAGTACTGGAACGTGGCCGGGGCCAGGGCGTCGGTGAAGTCGGTGGCGGCGAAGAACTGGGCCTTGTACTCGCCCAGGGCCGGATCGCTCGACACGAAGTACACGTCGATGACGGTGCCGGGCGAGAGTTGGGCCGGGGCGCCGCCCGAGGCGTCGGCGAACGGCGCGGCCTCGTCGGTCAGCCGCAGAAGATCGTTCGCGCTGTTGGACGGGCTGGCGTAGTTGGGGCCGGCCGCGCCGACCTCGAAGGAGAAGTTCTGCGCGGCCGCACCGACGCGCACCTGCGCCATGCTTTGGATGGTCGAGGGCGACCCGGGACTCAGCACCCCGCCCGCCTCGATGACGCACGGCTTGTTGATCGTCCCCTTGCCCATGAGCGTGCCGCGCACGATCAGGTCCCCCGTCCCGCCGCCCAGCGTGCCGTTGATGATAAACACCGCCCCGGATTCGATGGTCACATCGCCGCTCGTGTTGACCGTGCCGGCCGCCAGTTGGTTCGCCAGGTTCTGCACAGTCAGCGTATTGTTGATCGTAAGCGTTCCGGTCGATGTAAGCGTCGAGTCGCCGGTCAGCGTGACGGGTCCGCTGATGAAGCCCGTGCCGCCGAGCGTTGCGGCGCCGACGGTCACCGCTCCCGTGCCGGAGCCGGTGTCGGAGACGTTGCTTATGAGGAGCGTACCCTGGGAGACGGTCGTGCCCCCGCCATAGGTGTTCTCGCCGCTGAGGACAAGCGTGCCGCCGCCGGACTTGTTGATGGCCATGCTGCCGGTGTTGCCGATCGTGCCGGAAAACGTGATCGCGGCCCCGTCGGCCACGCTGACGTCCAGCGGGCTGGCCAGCGTCACGTCGGCCGAGACGTTGTGCCCGGCGCCGGCGCCGGACTGGCTGACGGCGACGGTGGCGTGCGTGAGGCCCGTGTTCTGGAGCGTGATCGCGGAGGGACCCGCCACGGCGTAGTTGCTGGCATTGTCGAAGACCATGCCGCCAAGGATCGTGGGCACGTCCACGTTGACGGTCCGCGTTGCGGTGATGATCGAGCCGAAGGTGGCAACGTCGCCGACGCCGTTGGGGAGGGCGGCGGTCCAGTTGGTGCTGACGGAGGCGTTGCCGCTATCGTCGTACCGCCATGCACCGGGGCCGCCCTGGACGGCGGTCAGCATCATGCTGGTGGCGGTGATCGTGGGGACGAGATTCAGGCGCGGCCCGATATTGAGGCCGTTGATGGCGTCGAACGCGCCGGACTTCGAGGCGTAAGTGAGGATCGTAAAGGTGTTGTTGTGGGCGGGGACGAAGGGGTCGATGAGGCTTATGTTCAGCGTGCCGCCCATCACGAGTTGGATGCCCACGCTGATGGTGTCGTACTCTGTGCCGGGCGTTGTGCCGCCGAGTTCGATATAAGTGGTGGCGGAGGACGAGAGGGACAGCGTGCCCTCGAACGAGACGGCGGCGGGGCTGTGGCCGGGCCGCAGGTCGCCCTCGGAGTAGACTGTGCCGCCGTCGATGCTGCCGCCGCTATACGAGCCGAAGAAGACGATCGAGCAGCCGGGGCTGACGCGCATCTCGCCGCCGGCGGCGTTGACGTCGTCGTAGAAGGTGGTGGTTCCGCCGCCGGAGGTGATGATGGCGGCCCCGGCGTTGTTGACCACGTCGCCGTAGACATCGGCGAAGCCGCCGGAGAAGCCGACGTTGCCGTTGTTCACGAGTCCCGCGCCGCCGACGCTCAGCGTGCCGCGGCCCGAGATGAGCCCGCCGACGGCGTTCGTGAGCGACTGGGTGAACTCGACCGTGCCGCCCTCGAGGCTGATGATGCCGGCATTGGGCGACGAGGCGGAAGTGACGCGGAACTTGGTGCCGGTGGCGGCATTCACGCGGCCGTCGGAGTTGTTGACGAACGCGCCGCTCAAGAGGAGCGTGCCGCCCATGGGCTCGATGACGCCGGAGTTGGAGACGGCGTTGGTGATGAAACCGGAGCCCTGAAGTTCGCCCGTATTGTTGATGGCCCCGCCCTGGAGGAGGGCGACGTCGCCTGCCAGATCGATCGTGCCGCTGTTGGTGAAAGCCTGCTGGATGCGCAGGACCCCCTTGGAGATGACCACCGCGCCGGCGTTGCTGAAGGGGGTGGAGATGATGCCTGCGGAGTCGACAGCGCCGAGGGTGCCGTCTGAGGCGTTCGTCAGGGCGCCGGCGCCGGCGACGACGGCATCTTCTTCGAGGCTCAGGACGCCGTGGTTGGTCAGGGCCGCGCCGCCGTCAAGGTGTAACGTGCCGCCTTCGATGTCCATGACGCCGTAATTAACGTTGCTGCCCGTGTTGGTCAGGAAGACATCGGCGCCGAAATTGTTGCCGCTGTTGTCGAAGAACGCGTTGTTGACAAACCCGCCGGTCCCGGCGATATGGATGGGCAGGCTGTTGCCGTATTCGTCGGATCTGGACCCCATGCGGCCGTTATTAGTCAGAGTGCCGTTGCCCGTCAGCACGCCGCCCTGGAAGGTAAACGTACCCTGGTTATCGAGGCCCGCGCCGTTGAGGGTGAGGGTCTGGCCATCGAAGAGGTAGAACTGTGCGTCGTTCTCCATGCCGTTGCCGGCGATGAAGTTGGAGTTGTTATTGAACGAAAACCAGCCCTGGTTGACGAGGCGGCCGACAAAGATGCCGTTGTTGTAAAAAAACTGGTGGGCGTTGCGGAGGGTGCCGGTCACCGTGCCGCCGTTCTGCCAGATGTTGCCGGCGTCGAGCGTGCCGCCCGCGCCGTCGTACGTGCCGCCCGTGTTCAGGCTGAGTTGCCCGGTGGTCTGAAGCGAGCCGTTGATCAGGCGCAGCGTGCCGCCGCCGTCCACGGTAATGTCCTTGTTAACGTTCAGGCTGCCGCCGGCCGCAAGGTCCAGCACGGCCGCGCCCCCGCCGTACGCCGCCACGCGGAGCGAATCGACGGTCACGGCGCCTGCCGGCCCGGTGACGGTCAGGCTCGTCGCGAGGTTGATGTTGACGGGGTGAACGTAGGCGGGCGTCAGGCCCAGGGTCCAGTTGGCGCTAGTGTCCCACGTGCCGCTTGCGACGGAGCGCCAGAGGAGTTCGGGGGTGAAGAGGAAAATGCCCGCGGCGGAGCCGGCTAACGGCATCCACTCTGCCCTGAACGCCACCTGGCCGAAGTTGTTGACGACGTCGGATGATACGTCGGGCCACATCGCGGTGGTAAGGCGCACGTTGGTTGCCACACTGGAGGTCCCGGGCAGAACATCGCCCTTGCGTGCCACCTTGACGATGTCGATGCCATCGGAGATGAAGACGCCGTGGTCGTCGATGCCCATGCCGGCGGTCATGGTCAGGTCGGCCTCGAAGGCCACCTGCCCGGTGCCGGCGAGGACCGGCGTGCTGAAGCCCGAGAACTTGCCGTTGCCATCGGGCGAGGTGTTGTTCTTGCGGGCGATATTTACCAGCGTGCTGCCGGTCGCGCGGTAGAGGCCTTCGCCGTCCTGGGGCGGGTTGACCGAGGCTGTCAGCGCGGCCTTGAAGGCGACCTGACCGGCGTTGTTGATGACGGGCGCGAACAGGGTGTCGAACACCCCGTTGCCTTCGGGCGCGGCTTGCTGCTGGAGAGCGACGGGGCTGGCCGCGCCGCCGGTCCAGAGGAAGATGCCCTGCATGAGGCCGGGGGTGCCGCCCATCAGGCCGACGCACGCGGCCACCTTGTCGTGCCCGGCCATGACGATGGTGTTGCTGGGCATCATCCCGAAGGCGCCGTAGATCGCGCCGCCCGTTCCGGGGGCCGCGTTTCCCTCCTGTGCCAGGAGCGCCAGCGTCCCGTCGTCATAGATGAACAGGCCGCTCGCGTGCCCTGCCGGCGGCCCCATAAGCGCCGCCGTGAACGCCACGTTGCCGCTGTTGCCCAGGACCGGCCCATTCATGGAAGAGAGGTTTGAGAACGTGGCGCCCCCCGTTCCTGGGGCCACTTGTCCCTGCACGGCCACGGGGGTCAGCGACAGCCCGTCGACGCGGTAAACGGCGGACGACGCCGAGCCGCCCATCACCTGCACGGCCAGGGCCGACTGGCCCAAGGCATTCAACGCAGGCTGCGTCATGGTGCCAATCATGCCGACCGTTCCCCCGCCGGTGCCGGGCGCAGGGTCGCCGTTGCGGATCAACCCGGTGATGCCGGTGCCGTCGGCGCGAAACAGGCCGCTCGCGCCGCCCATGACGTCGGCCCCGAATATAATCTGCCCGGCATCGTTCATTGCATAACCGGTCATCGAACCGAGCATGAACGTGCCGCCGCCGGGGGCGGTGTCGCTGTTGCGGACAAGGGCGCGGCCGCCGCTGGAATCGTACAGGAAGAGGCCGCCGCCAGGCATTCCTCCGGCCATCACGTCGCCGAAGAAGCCGACTTGCCCCGCTTCGTTCAGCCACGGGCTGCCGAACATCTGCATGAAGGTGCCGCCCGTGTAGCCGGGCGCGGCGTCGTTCGTCGCTGCCACCTTCTGGATTCCCGCCCACGCGCTGTCGCACGCAGCCAACCCTGCGACCAGCGCCAGAACGCACGCCCCAGCAAATCCTGACATTCTCACGATATTCTCCTTGTTCTTTCTGTCCCTGGACAATCTACTACGCCGAAACCCTACCCGCGCCTGCGGCCGCGCAGTAGCGACGCCGCAAGCCCCATGCTTACCAGCGCCAACGTCGCCGGCTCCGGCACGACGCCGATGGCGCCCGTGGTGTACAGGTTCGAAGTATCCCACGCAAGCCCGCCGCCCAGGTCGGGCAGATCGAGGGCGGCAAATTCGCCGCTCAGGTTGGCGGGGTCGAAGTTGAGGATGTCGAACGTCTGGCCGGCGTGCGGCTGAAAGCCGTAGAGGAGGTCCACGTCGAGCGTGCCGCCGAGGGCGAGCGTGCCGCCCACGTCGACCACGTCGTACTGGCTTCCGGCCGTCGTGCCGGCGAGTTCGGCCACGAGCGCTGCGCCGCTGCCCATGACAAGGTTGCCCTCGAACTCCACCGCGCCGGGGCTGTGGCCGGGGCGCAGGTCGCCTTCCATGTAGACCGTGCCGCCGCCGGTGGTGCCGCCGCTATAGGAGCCGAGGAAGACCACGGAGCAGCCGGGGCTGACGCGCAGTTCGCCGCCGGCCGCGTTGACGTCATCGTAGAACGTGGTCGTCGATCCGCCCGTCAGGACGATCTCGGCGCCGGTGGCGTTGGTGATATCGCCGTAGAAGTCGGCCGGGCCGCCGGAGAACACCACGACGCCCTGGTTGAGGAGGCCGCCGCCGGCGATGATCGTGCCTTGGCCCGAGATGAAGCCGGTGTTCGTGTTGGCGAGGGCTTTCTGGAACTCGATGATCCCGCCCGCCAAGGCGATCTCGCCGGCATTGGTGTGCGTGCCGCTCGGCGCGGCGAACGTCAGATGGTCTCCCGGCTGCGTGACGCTGACCCTGCCGGCGGGGGCGTTGTTGAGCGCGGCGGCGATGCGTCCGCGGCCCTCGATCAGGCCGGCGTTCGCCACGGTCGGCGAGGCGGACGTGTAGGCCAGCGTGCCGCCGTCCATCAGAAGCGAGCCGCCCGACCAGACCTGGACAGTGGCCCCGCCGACGCGGACGGTGCTGCCGCTGCCGATGGTCAGCGAGGCGGGGCTTGCGTTGTCCTTCACGGCGTCGCCGCCCAGGTACACGCTGCCGGTAGTCTTCCAGAGCGAGCCGCTGCCGCTGACGAAAACCTCGCCGCTGGAACCGGTGTTGCGGCCGACGTAGGCCGCGCCGCAGTTGGCGCTGGCGCCGCCGGAGACGATGAGGCGGCCGCTGCCGTTACGGCCCACGTCCAGGTCGCCCGTGGCGGTCCACAAGGCGCCGGGGCTGTCGACGATGACCGAGCCGGCGCCGGTGGGATCGGCGCCGAGGACGGCGCTGGTGCAGGAGAGGCGTCCGCCCGAGTTGACGGCCACGTTGCCGCCGCCGGCCCTGCCCACGGTCAATTCGCCCGCGCAGGTCCACGTGCCGCCGCTGCCGAGGGTCACGGTGCTGGGGGCGGGCGAGGCGTAGCCCACATAGCCGAGGGCACTGGTGACCTTGCCGCCATCGGTGACCGTAAGCGTGCCTATGGCGGCGGACCCGACGATGAGGCTCGAGGAGTTGGTCCAGGTGCTGCCGGCGCCGTCGACGGTGACGTCGCCCGTGGCCCCGGCCGAGGCGCCGATGATCGCGGAGGTGTTGGAGACCAGGCCGCCGTTGCGAATGGCCATCGATCCCGCGCCCCAGACGCCGACGGTCAGGTCGGACCCGTTGGTCCACTGCGAGCCCGCGCCGTCAACGACGACCGAACTGGCGACCCCGGCCGCGTTGGCGATTGTGGAGTAGGTGCCGGTCTGCACGCGGCCGCCGTTGTGGACGAAAAGGCCCCCCGAGCCGCCTGCGCCCACGGTCAGCGACTGGCTCATCGTCCAGAGCGAGTTCAGGCCGTCGACGACGGCCGTGCCCGACGAACCGCCGCTCTGGCCGAGCATGGCGGAGGTCGTTCCGCTCACGGTGCCGCCGTCCTGGATAGTCAACTGACCCACGCCGACCCAGCCCACGGTCACTGCGCCGTTGCTGCTCCATGTGGCGTTGCTCTGCACGAGCAGTGACCCGCGCGTTCCGCCGTTGCTGGCGATATAACCGCCCGGGCTCTGTACGGTGCCGTTGCGAAGCGTCAGGACGCCGATGTCGCCCGGCGTCCAGCCCACATAGAGCCCGCCGGTGTTGACCAGGTACGTGTACCCCTGGAGGTCGAAAGTGACGGTGTCGTAGTAGATCGTGCAGGCGGCGGTCGCGCGGCTGGTGTCGAAGGTGACGGTGTAGCCCGGATCAAACTGCTTGAACCCGACCGACGTGCCGATACCGGGCACGCCGGCGGGCGTCCAGTTTGTGCCGGTGCCGAAAGACCCGCCGGAGGGGTTGTTCCATGCCGATTCGCCGCTGGCCGCGGTCGTTGCCAAGGCCGCCACAATGATCGCCAGGACGCCTCTTGTCGTATTCGCGCACTTCATGCTGCCAATCCCTTTCATTCGCCCCCTCGCCTCAAGCCCGCTTTGTGGACGGGCCTGTCATCTTGCTTTGTGATGCCATGCTGCCGCGCGGCGGCGGAGCAGGCCGCACGCGCCAAGAGCCACCAGCGCCAGCGTCGCCGGTTCCGGCACGACGCCGATCGAGCCGGTGGTATACAGGCTGGAGGTGTCCCACGCAAGCCCGTCGCCCAGGTCGGGCAGCGAGAGGGCGGCGAATTCGCCGCTCAGGTTGGCCGGGTCGAAGTTGAGGATGTCGAACGTTTGGCCGGCGTGCGGGTGGAAGCCGTTGAGGAGTTCCACGTCGAGCGTGCCGGCGAGGGCCGCCTGGCCGTCGATGGTCACCTGGTCGTACTGGCTGCCGGGCGTCGTGCCGGCGAGTTCGGCGACGAGCGCTGCGCCGCCGCCCATGACGAGGTCGCCCTCAAACTCGACCGCGCCCGGGCTGTGGCCGGGGCGCAGGTCACCCTCCATGTAGACCGTGCCGCCGCCGGTGCTGCCGCCGCTGTACGAGCCGAAGAAGACGACCGAGCAGCCGGGGCTGACGAGCATCTGGCTGCCGGTGATAGCGTCAACGTCGTCGTAGAACGTGGTCGTTCCGCCGCCGGAGGTGACGATCTTGGCGCTCGCGCCGTTGGTCACGTCGCCGTAAACGTCGGTGAAGCCGCCCGAGAAGGCCATGTTACCGTTGTTCACGAGGCCCGCGCCGCCGACGCTCAGGGTGCCGCGCCCCGTGATGAAGCCGGTGGAACTGTTGGTCAGGGCCTGGGAGAACTCGACGGTACCGCCTTGGAGGCTGATGAGTCCGGCGTTGGGGGCGAGGGAGCCTTCGAGTTTCAGGCGTTTGCCGGCCTCGGCGCGGATTTCGCCTGCGGCGGCGTTGGACAGCGGGTTGGCGACCTTGCCGTCGCCGCGGATGAGGCCCGTGTTGGTGATGCCGCCCGGGCCGGTGAATGCCGCGGAGCCGCCGTCGAGGAGGATTTCGCCGATGTTGCTCATGGCGTCGCCGGCGTAGGCGGAGGAGTTGCGGCCGATGACGATGGAGCCGGAGTCCTGATTGGTGGAGGTGGTGGGGATGCTCAGTTCTCCGCCGGTGTCGACGGAGATGGCGCCGGCGTTGTCGAGTCGCTGGGCCTGGAAGCGGCCGCCGCTCACGGTGAGACGCTGGAGCGGACTCAACTTCGCGGTGTTGCTGACGATGAAGTAGCAGTTCGGGCCGACCGTGAAGGAAGAGCCGAGGCTGACAAGGTCGAAGGTGCCGGCGCCGCTCATGCCCACGCCGAAGGTGCCGCTATTGAAGCGGAACGTGCCGGCCGAGGGGTTGAAACCGTCGGTCCAGAACGTGCCGCCGTTAAGGGTCAGGCTGCCGAACTCGCCGATGGTGGTGATGCCATGGACGGACAAGCGCTGGTTGCTGTTCAGCCGGACGTCCTGACCCATGACGCCGCCCGAGCCGACGAAGAACGGGCCGCTGAAGTCCAGCAACCCGCCATAGAAGTAAATGGCGCCTCCGTTGTTGACGAGGTAGCCGAGGTGGACGCTACTGTTGTTGATGCTGATGTAACCCGTCTTGTTCAGGTAGGTGTACCCGTCATCCTGCACGGTGTAGGTGGCGTTGTTGTTGACGCTGAGGCTGGCGTAGCCGGTGTCGGCGCCGACGGTCAGGCTCGAGCCTGCGGCATGGGTGATCTCGGAGCCTGCGCCGGTGACGGTGACCGACCCGGAGGTTGTGCCTCCCGCGTTATTGATGTATAACCCGCCTGACCCCCCGGAACCAACTGCCAGGTGCGCCCCGCTTTCAACGGAGATCGTGGCGTTGGTGCCGTCCGTGTTATCGCTGACGGCCATGATCAAGCCGGCCTGGCACGTGGCGCCGTTTCGGAAGGTGACAGAGGCCGTGTTCCCCGCCGCCCCCCAGTAGCTGGTGCCCCAGACCGCGCTGACGCTGGAGTTCGTTCCGTCGGCTACGAGGGTGCCGTTGCCCCCGATGCCGATGTCCAGGAACCAGCCGCTTGCCACGGCCCCGCCGTCGGTGACGTTGACCTGTGCGCCGTTGAGGATGCGGAAGTAGGCGCCCCCGGGCGTCTCAACCTTCGAGTTCGTGCCTGAGACGTTGACCGTTGCGCCGGTCGGCGTGTCGAAACTGGAGTTCAGGGTGACCTGGCCGCCGGCGCTCACGTTCAGGGTCCGGCTGTTGTCCCATGCGAAGAAGGCCGTGGGAGCGACGTTGATCGCGCCGCCGGCGACCGTGATGTCGCCTTTGGGGTGGAACGTGCCCGTGCCGGTGACGTTGACGGCGCCGGTCGCGTTAACGGTCGTCAGGCCCGTGCCGGTGTGGAAGGCGCCGTTATCGATGTTCAGCGCGGCGGAGCCGTTGGTGGCGGCGCCCAGGGTAAGCGTCGAGGCGCCCGACTGCGTGATGCTCGAACTCGATCCGCTGACGGTAATCGTGGCCGCCGCACCGGGGGCGTCGCTGGTTGCGGCGGAGATGGCGCCCAAGGTGATGTTGGAACTCGACTGCACGGTGAGATTGCCCGTGCCGCCGCCCGTGGACTCCGCCAATTCCAGCGTGTCGCCCCAGATGCCGGTCGAACTGTTCTGGTAGGTCAGGTCTCCCCTGGCGCCGTTATAGCCCAGGTTCCCGCCGCGTGAAGCGATGAGGCTGCTGCCGTCCACGAGAACGGAGTTTGCCGTGCCGGTGTAGCAGCCGACCCATAGATACGACGTACTGACCACGCTGCCGTATCTGACGTTGAGGGTGCCGTTGTCCTCCACCCCCAATACGACCTCGCCCGTCAGGTTCAGTGAATTCGACAGGCTCGTTCCCAGGTTGAGCGTGGCGCCTTTGATTTGGGCCTCGCTTATGCCCGTCGTCAGCGAGTACGTCCTGACCTCGCCCGTGCCGCCGAAGTAGACGTTCCCGGCCGTGACGTTCAGAATGTCGCTGGCGGCGTTGGCGTTGAAGGTGATGGTGTACTCGCCGGCCTCGTTAAAGTTGGCCGTATCGCCGGCGACGGGCGGGGCGAGCGTGGCCCCGGCCGTCCGGGTCCACTTGGCGGCGTCGCTGTACGTGCCGGTGACCGTGCTGGTCCACTCAAACGTGCTGGCGGCGGCCCCTCCGGCCGACAGGACCGTGCCGGCGACCAGCAGAATCGCCGCAACCGTTCGCGCTGCATGGACAGGGTATCTCATGGCTCTCCCCAGAATCTGACAACGTTTCCAGCCCCTCACCGCGCCCGGGCAGCCACCGTGGCCGTCCGTTCAGCGCGAAAGTCTCCTTCGTAGTAGCGCCAAGCCGCCTGCGGCTGGGCCCGTCCGGCCTTCCCTGCGCGCAAAAAAACCGGGGCCGAGCCCGGGCGCAACGGCCCGGCCTCCCCCGGATACTTACCACATACTTAGATAAGACCAGAAACCCGGCGCCTTGGGCCCCCTTGCCCTTGGCGCCGGCTCGTCAGGAACGGCCTCTCTTAAGGAATAGGTGTGACGGCGAGCGCGCCCTCGCGGCGCACAAACCCCACGTGACAATTCTCGCCCGGTAGTATACAACGGAATCCTCGCCAAAGCAAATTGCGCAGAGCAAGGGGGTGCATGACCGTAGCTGCGCGCCCCTGTCAATGAAGGCCGAAACCGGGGTCGGATTCACGCTTGCCTGGGGCGAGTTCTCGTTCTTGCCCGGAAAACCGGGGTCTCGTCTTG
>Ga0315280_10008556_pt1 | contig 13362 bp, 10 predicted proteins | sample YL17G06_40_MG_FD_203697 | JGI IMG/M metagenome (GOLD analysis project Ga0315280, IMG submission 203697) | Sediment microbial communities from Yellowstone Lake, YNP, Wyoming, USA - YL17G06_40 | ecosystem: Environmental > Aquatic > Freshwater > Lake > Sediment | place: USA: Wyoming | collected...
AGCGCTGCGGCGAGCATGATCGAGAGACTCTTGAAGTTCATCGCATTCACTCCTGTGCCGCTCAGTAGCTGTGGGCGCCGTGCGCACCCAGGCTCATCTGGTATTGCAGGAAGACCTGGTTGTCGGGCGCACCCTCGCGCGAGCGGTCCTGCGCGAATTGCAGGCGCAAGCGAGAGAACTCGCTCGGGTTGAAGTCGAGCATCAGTGTGTTCTTGCTCGGTGCGTACGAGTTGACCGCGAAGAACCCGGCATTGACACCGTAGTCCGGCGTGCCGGCGTTCAGGCGTTCGGTGCGCAAGCCGACTCGCCAGCGCGGCATGAACTGGTAGACCCCCTGCCCGTACCACCCCGACTGCACGGCACGGTAGGCGCCGGCGCTGTCGGTATTGCCCGCGTCGTAGATCAGTTCGCCGCTGCGCGTGCTGCGCAGGTATTCGCCCTGCAGCTTGAAGCTGGTGCGCGTCGCGTTGCCCTGCGGTGCCCACTTCCAGACGGCGTCGATCACCCAGACCTGGGTCGTGCCGGTGAAGGCGTTGATCACCGAACTGCCGGCTGCGTTCACGCCCTGCAGGGCCTGGTCATCGGCCTTCGCGTTCAAGACCGAGACCCCCGCGCGCCAGCTGTGGCTGACGCCGATGTCGCCGCCCGCGTGTGCCGTCAATGCCGTCATGCCGGCGCCATTGCGGCTGTTGTCACCGCCGGGGAAGCTGCGGCCGCGGCCGGCCTCGATGCCCAGTTCAATGAACAGGTCGGTCGGCGCGATCCACGTCATCTGCACGCCGTCGTCGCCGTACTGGGTACCAAGCATGGCCTGGTAGGCGAGCGGGTTGTCGACGAAATCCCAGGTGTGGGCATGCTGCGGATTGAGGTAGCCCAGGCCCGAGAAGAAGCGGCCTGCCTTGAGTGACACGCCGTTGCCGAGCGCCGTGGTCTGGACGTAGGCCTCTTCGACCGAGATCGTGTCGTCAGGGTGCACAGCGATGTGGGCCGCGCCGCGCCACCAGGGGTCGATGCTTGCGGCAAAGCCCAGTTCGGACTCGGCCAGGCTGAAGCCGCGCGTGCCGGGGCCGGCCTCGGCTTCGAGCGGCAGCTGAAAGCCGCTGATGGCGTACTGGGCCGGGTCTTGCGATGTGCGGGTGTAAAGGCCCGAGAGGATGAGCGATATGGCCGGGTTGAATGCGTTCGCGCCGGACCCTGCGGCGGCTGCCGTCGGCTTGGCGTCGGTCGTGGTTTGGGCCGGCGCGCCCAGTGGCGTGGCCAGCGCGAGCATCAGGCTCGTTGGCAATAACTTGTGCAAGGGTTGTCGCTCCAGGCAAGGACGATGGGAGACGCCCACCCACGCTGAACGCGGGTCGGGCGCGGCGATCGACGATCAGCGTGGAGCGAGAGGGGGAGCGCGGCTCAGATACGCCAGTGCAGTCGGCGCGAGCCAGATGCTGCGCACCTGCGCAGGCGGCATTTCGTGGCGAGCCGCCGCGATCGAAAGCCGAGGCGGGTCTGCGGGCAAAGCGCCGCCACTCACGCTGGCGGCGGCGAGGCAGAGGTCGCACTTCGCCGCAAAGGGCAAGCCCTTGTCGTCTGCGTAGCCAGCCGCATCGGCCGCCGAGTGCGAGTAGCCATGCCAGATCGCCGCGGAGTGCGCGAGCGGCAACAGCAATGCGAGCCACAGCAGCCATGACAGGCTGCGCTTTAATGCTGGCAAGGGATGAAGTGCACGCATTGGGAGCCGGATCTTACGCCGCGACGACGACGACGACGATTCAGCGCCGCACTGTCCGTGTCGTGTCGGAGTCGGCCTGGGGGCGATGGGGTTTTGAATCGGCATCGGCAATGGCAGCATCGTTTCGAAGTGCGTGGCATCGGCGGCCCGCCAACCGGCGATCATTCCGCTACCGCACACCAAGTCATTCATGGGGGTAGGCGTGGCCGACGGCGAATGCAGCATCGCCACCGGCATCGCCCTGTAGTTCGTCAGCGCGAAGCCGTTCGCGGCTTGAGGCACAGTCGGCGGCGCGACCGGGCTGCGCGCTGGCCTTATTCCCCCATTTCAGGTGAGCGATGGTCCGCGAACGCGCTCGACGGCCTTGCGGTCGCGACAGCGCGGCAGGCCATTCATTTGATGCACGCGCGCGACGCACCTTCACCCGCCCTGGCGGAGGGCCGGCACTGGAACATGGTCGCGCACAACCGCATCGCGCCCCGGCTGCCGGCCGACATCGACGAGCTGCCGCTGATCCCGCCGATCAATGTGCAGCGCCTGAGCCTGCACCAAAACGGCCGCGAAGATGGCCAGCTCGCCAGCGAGCTGGGCGGCGTGGTGTTTTCGCTGCGACTCAAGACATCATTCGGCGTGATGAGCTTCATCAGCATAACGAGGATTTTCGGGACAGCGGCGGATGTGACGCTGCAGGAGCTCGCGATCGAGACGCTGTTTGCGGCTGATGAGGCGACCACTATGTTGCTGCGCGGCCTGGCCTGGCCTGGCCTGGCCTGGGGCACGACCGGGCAGAACTCGACCGTTCCCTGCACTCCTGAAGTTATGCTTCCCGCTTCACCACTCCGTTCCCAATTGCACCGTGAACCTTGAACCGAAGGATTGGATCGCGCTAGTGGCGCTGGCCGGAACCATCGGAAACTTTTGGTGGACGTATCGGAACAAGCGAACTGAGGATCAGCGCTGGAAGTCTTTGAACGACGGGCGCTTCGACCTAAAGGATTTGAAGGTCAAGCCCTGGCGCGAGCTTTCTCGTGAGGAGGCCAGCGGTATCGATTGGGGCCACGATGTGCAGCTTTTGGGGGGCCAACTGCCCACAGGGCACTTCCGCTTGCCGTACTGCATCGCTGCTCGGCGCATCAGTGACGGCGAATTGGTGCCGGCCTGGACTCCTGTCACAACCTTAGCCGAGGCAGGGAAGGAGGCGGCCCGCCTTGGTATCGACTCCGGTACGTTGATTCTTTGTCGAATGGTTCGACCAGAATTCACCTTCGAGAATCTCGGCAAGACAGATGCTGTCGACGGAACGTTGGACGTGTGGGCAAGGGTCGACAAGGGTGAGTGGATAAAGGCGTTTCACACCACCAGTCCAGCCACGCTTCCGCCGCGCAAGGAAAGTGGGTTCTTTTTCGACATGTTCTTGCCGCTCTCAGCGCCGTTTCCAATGTTGTTTGAGTTCAAGATCAAAAGCCAGTACAAGACCGTGGAGGGTGGAGCGCGGTCGAAGGAGCTTGCGGTGTCGTGGCAAGTCTCAACCGATTCCTGCTTCTACGGAACGGTCGCATTGCCTACGCCGAGCCCTGGATAGACATGGTCAGGCGAGCTCGGCCACCAGCGAGTCGGCAAGACGCGACTGGGTTTGTCGCGCCTGTGTCAGCCACTGCCGTAGATCGGAGCAGAGGCGGCGAAGTTCTTCGATGCGGGCGACGATGCGACTCTGTTCGGCCAGTGGTGGCAACGGCATGACATAACGTTTGAGGCGGTTTGCCGCGAGATTTGGCTGCGCGGATCCATTGTCGAACCGCTTTATGAGCTCTCTGCCAAGTGGGCCAGTCAGGAAGTAGTAGGCGTACTTCCGATCCACGGCTTCATTCAATCGAATGATTACCAACGACGAGGCTACGGCACCCTCGGACAAATCAACAATTGCGGTCTTGCCAAGTGCTCCACGAAGGCAATACAGCAAATCCCCCGCCTGCATCTTCCCGCTCCGCAACGAGTCAAACTTCTTCCTTGTCAGGTAATGCATTGAGTCGGGCGACAGCGTTCCGTCTGGCTCGATGTGGCCAGCGTTGACGAATGGCAAACCTGACGCGACGTATTCGGCCCTGTTTGGATAGTTCTTGCCGCGGTCACCGTTGATCAATTCAGCCACCCAGCCCAGCCTAACCCAACGCCAACTGATTGGAATTTCGAAGGGGAGTTCGCTTGCATCAATCGGATTCTGTTGTGCGTTGACCCCACTCTGGAAACTTGAAGCGACGGGCCCTTCTGTTGGCTCTCGGCGGACGAGTCTGCCCTCCATTGCGACGGCAAGGATGGTGCGCTCAAGCTCATCAATTGCCTCGGGCCGGTCGAGAAGCAGGTCGAAGTGCTCGGCGACGCGCTGCCAGTTCTCGGCCAGTGCATGTGCAGACTCGCTGGCGGCCAGGGCATCGAACAGTGTGGACGTAAGCCGCGCATGCTGCTCGTCGGCCAGCCGCCCGTTTTGCTCCAGCACGTCGCAGAGCTTCATCAGTTCTTCAACGCGGGCGACTATGCGGCGTTGCTCTTCGATTGGCGGTAGAGCAATCGTGATTGATCCAATATGGCCCTGGTTGACGGTCTTCTGTCCTGCAGTGGATACGAAGAGCGACGCAATTCTTTCCCTTACGCTCGCTGAGTCACCTGCGAGTCGAAGGTACTCTGGGCAAACGACCGCTGGATCGAAACGCATGCGGATGAAGTGATCGCAATGAATAGCGTCCATGTCCGTACGACACACGATGAAGCGGCCGACCAAGGAAGCGCTTCCGTTCACGCGAATCACGAGAATGTCGCCAAGCTTTAGCGCATATTTCGCACGGTCAAATGCTCGAATTGGAAGGACCCGTGGTTCGGTGGGCTTGATTTCGCCTTCAGAAATATCAGCGAGTCGAACGACTGTAGTCGGCAAGCCGCCATGGTCGCCACGGCTCGATGCGCCGTTTTGAAACGTCGGGCCCAAGTCTGTCAGCCGAACCACGGGCCACGAATTGCCGAATCCTGGAGACGAGCGACCAGGCTGCGACGTCAATCGGCCACTGAGAGCCGACGAGACGATCAGCGACCGCAGGCGCTGAATTCCGCGTTCCGAAGTCGCCAGGAGTTCAAACTGGCGATGAGTTGGCGATTCAACTTGAGCAACATACCTCGCACTCCCCTCCTCCACCCGCAACCCCGCCGTCACGCGCCACCCTCCCCCGCCCGCTGCAACAAGGCCATCGTCGGGTCGCCGCGCGTTGCAGCGTGCAATTCCAAATCGCTGGGCACGGCGGCCCAATGCTTCGTCCCTGTCAATTCGCTACGCAGCGCGAAGCGAATTCGCTGATCCCGAAGCGCAGTCAATGCCCCACGTACCTGGGTCACGCCGATGCCGTCTGCGCCAGTGGGACGCTCTCCAGGTACACCGAGTCCGGGTCGAGGTCGATGCCCCCGGGCCAGCTGACCGTCCCGTGGTCGGCCTGAACCAACGCAAAGAATCCCGGTTCGCGCAGCCGTTCGAACACGGGGTAGGCCAGGTAGGGGCTCACGTCCATGCGGCGTTGCTCGCCATTGTTGAAATGCAGCAGCAAGGCTCGGCCCTCGGCCGGGGTGACAGCGGTGACTCGCGGGTTCATGGTGGGTTACTTCTCACTTCAATGGGTCGGGTAGAAGCTGCTGATGAGGGGCATGGCCGACTCGGATGGCTGCGCGCCCCTATTGTCGCGCCAGTGCAGTACCAAGCAAGGCGTTGAGCTGGTCCCGAATCCCCTGCGCGTCGGCCTGCAGCCTGCCGTACTCTGCCAGCAGATCGTCCGCGTCGTGGCTCACCTCGGGGCCGGAGTGCGGGTTCTTCTGGTCGAGGTTGAAGCCTGCGGCCTTAACGACCAGCTGCAATCGACCTTGACGTTCAAGTCGCTCATCGTGATCGGCGCGGGGCCTTGCTCGGCAGCCTGGCCTGGCTCCTGACTCAGCGCGCACGAACGGTGGAGTCGCTGCCCCGCGCAGCGCCGTTGCCACCGCCAGCGCTCGCAATTTGGCGACACCACCCGGTGCCGTCGCCAGCGCGAATCCGCGCATGTGGGTCGGCTCAATCTGCGACAAATACCTCGCACTCCCCTCCTCCACCCGCAGCACCGCCGTCACGCCCCTCCCTCCCCCGCCCGCGCTGCCTCGATCAACGCCCGGTCCCGTTCCAACTCCGCCTTCAACTCGTCTTCCGTCGGCAGCCACAGCCGATAGCGGCTGGCGAAGAGTTGTTCGCTGTCAGCGAGCAGTGAATAGCGCGCCACGGCTTCGTTGCGTTCGCTGCTCAAGATCAGGCCGAGCGTCGGGTTGTCGCCGGCCTGGCGCTGCTGCTCGTCGAAGACGCGCACGTACATGTCCATCTGGCCTACGTCCTGGTGGCTGAGCTTGCCGACCTTCAGGTCCACCAGCACAAAGCACTTCAGCACGTAGTTGTAGAAGACGAGGTCGATGAAGCAGTCTTCGTTTTCCACGCGCAAGTGGCGCTGGCGGGCGACGAAGGCGAAGCCCTTGCCCAGTTCGAGCAGGAACTTGTGCAACTGGTCGAGCAGGCCCTGCTCTACGTCTTTCTCGTACAGCGCGGCGCCGGGCTGGGCGCCCAGGAACTCCAGCACATAGGGGTCGCGGATAAAGTCGCGCGGGTCGGGTGCGGCGTGGGCCTGGATCAGCGCGCCGGCTTCGGCTTGAACGGCGGCCTTGTCCTGGCTGGACAGGAGCCGCTCGTAGTACAAAGTGCCGATTTGGCGGTCCAGCGCACGCACGCTCCAGCCCTGGCCTGCCGCTTCGTCGGCATACCAGCGGCGCGCCGCGGCGTCTTGCACGCGCATCAACAGGCGGTAGTGCGACCAGCTCAATTCTCTCCACGCTGTGGAGAGAATCGGAAACTCCAGATGGAACTGGCGAAAGTTCCACAGGCTCTGCGCCGAGAAGCCCTTGCCGAACTCTACCGTAAGCCGCTCGGCCAGCAGCGGCAGCGTGCGCTCGCCGTACGCGGCGCGCGCTTGGCCACCTTGCTCGCCTTCCACGATGAGCCTGCCTACATGCCAATAGGTCTGCACCATCGCGTCGTTGACGCTGCGGCGCACCTGTTGGCGCGCCAGGGTCAGCAGTTCGCGAATCTGGCTGTGCAGCTGCTGGAACGCGGGATCGGCCGGCGTGGCCCCTGCAGCCAGGGCCACGGGATTGAGGCTGGCGCGCTTCTTCGTCATGCCCTGCCCCCCAACGCCGCGCCGAGCAGCGCCTTGAGCTGATCGCGAATCCCCTGCGCTTCGGCCTGCAGCCGCTTGAACTCTGCCAGCAGCTCGTCGGGGTCGTGGCTCACCTCGGGGCCGGCGTGCGGGTTTTTCTGATCGAGGTTGAAGCCTGCGGCCTTGATCGCTTCAATGCCCACCTTCCACGCGAATTCGCATTCCACGCGGCTCGCAAAGCCATCGGCTTCAGCGCCCCACCAGGCCTTTTCGGCATCGAACTCCTCGATGCGGATCGGCTTGGTCTTGTTGTAGTTCTTCGCGCCTGCCGGATACGGGTGCTCGTAGTACCACACGGTTGAAGTCGGCTGGCCCTTGGTGAAGAACAGCAGGTTCGTCTTGATGCCGGTGTAGGGGCTGAACACGCCGTTGGGCAGGCGCACGATGGTGTGCAGGTTGCACTCGGCCAGCAGTTGCTCCTTGATGCGGCTCTTCACGCCTTCGCCGAACAGCGTGCCGTCGGGCAGCACCAGCGCGCCGCGGCCGTTGTCGCGCAGCAGGCGCTTGATCAACACGAGGAACAGGTCAGCGGTTTCCTTGGTGCGCACGTCGGCCGGAAAACCCTGCTCGATGCCCGGCTCCTCGATGCCGCCGAACGGCGGATTCGTGATGATGACTTCGACCTTTTGATCCGACGTCCAACTCGTGTAGGGGCGCTCCAGCGTGTTGCCGTGCACCACCTGGCTCGGCACTTCGATGTCGTGCAGCATCAGGTTGGTGACGCACAGCATGTGCGGCAACTGCTTCTTCTCGAAGCCGCCGATCGAGCGTTGCAGCGTGGCCTGGTCTTCTTCGTTCCTGACCTGTCTGCGCAGGTGTTCGATGGCGCAGACCAGAAAGCCGCCGGTGCCGCACGCCGGGTCGAGCACGCGCTCGCCGAGGCGGGGATTGACCATATCGACCATGAACTGCGTGACGGCGCGCGGCGTGTAGAACTCGCCCGCGTTGCCGGCGCTCTGCAAGTCCTTGAGGACTTTTTCGTAGATGTCGTTGAACTGGTGGCGCTCGGTCTGGCGGTTGAAGTCGATCGCGTTCAGCTTGTTGATCACCTGGCGCAGCAACTGGCCGCTCTTCATGTAGTTGTAGGCGTCTTCGAACACGCTGCGCACCACAAAACCGCGCGGGTTGCGCTCCGCGTCACCCGGCAGGTTCTTCAGCTTCGGAAAGAGATCGCCGTTCACGAAGTCGAGCAGAGGGTCACCAGTCAGGCCCTCGGCATCGGCCGCCCAATTGCGCCAGCGCAGGTGTTCGGGGATCGGGCTCTTGTACGCGCCGCGCGTGAGTTCGAGTTCTTCTTCCTGCGCGTCGAAGACTTTCAGGAACAGCAGCCACGTGAGCTGCGAGATGCGCTGCGCGTCGCCATCGACGCCGCTGTCCTGGCGCATGACGTCCTGGATCGACTTGACGACGGAGGAGAGGTTGGACATCGCGGGTCAGGGGCCAGGGCTGGAGAGTTCATGTTCGATGCTGCGCAGCGCAGCATCGTATTGCGCGCGGCCGCCGAAGCTCTTCACCAGTTCTGTCGGCGTGCCCAGTTTGTCGAGCGGCGGCACGCGCAGCACCTCGATGCTTTCGATGGTCTGCACGCCTTCGTCGGCGTACTTGTCGATCAGCGCTTCGATCACCTTGCGCGCCACCTCGCCGTACTTGGCGAAGGCGTTGCGTTTCTTGACTCTGTTGGCGCGTTCGCGCCGTGTGCGCGGCGGCATGTCGTAGGCCACGTGCAGCAACAGGTCGAAGGGGTCGAGGTCTTTGCCGACTTCGTCTGCGAGTGCGTCGAACAGCACGCCTTCCGCTTCGAGCGCGTCGATCAAGACCGCCTTGCGCTCGGCGCCGCTCCAGGCTTGCAGGAACTTGTCGAGCGAGTCGAACTGGCGCATCACATTGATGCGCGTGTAGTCGCGCAGGCTCTCCGTGATGAGCTTACCTTGGGCGTTGAGGTACTGCACGCGCTCGCGGGCGACGCTGACGTTGACGCTGCCGCCGACGATGTAGCGCTTGACGGGCGCGGGGGCGTCGCCTGGGCTTGTTAGAGGGGCACCCGGCAGTGGTGCAAGGCCAGGCTCGCCCGCAGTGCCGCCGCTTGCGCCAGCGTCGCCCAAGGGTGGCTCGGGTGGGTTGATGGGCTCATCGCCCTTGGGCTCGTAGATCTGCACCGGGTCGCCATCAAAGTCTTTGTCGGCAAAGATGTCGGTCGCGCGCTTGAAATCGAGAATCGTGAACCATGTCTTGCCCAGGTCTTCGCGCAGACGCGTGCCGCGCCCGATGATCTGCTTGAACAGCGTCATCGACTTGATGTTCTGCTCGAGCACGATCAACTTGCAGGTCTGCGCGTCGACACCGGTGCTCATCAGTTTGGACGTAGTGGCGATGACAGGAAAGCGCTTCTCGGGGTCGATGAAGTTGTCGAGCTGGGCCTTGCCTTCGGCGTTGTCGCCGGTAATCTGCACCACGTAGAGCGGGCTCAACGCAGCGATGTCGGCGTTGGCGTTGCTCAGGGCCTGGCGCATGCGGCTCGCGTGGTCAATGTCTTCGCAGAACACGATTGTCTTGGCGTAGCGGTCGGTTGCCTTAAGGTACTCGGTGATCTTGGCCGCCACCACCGCGTCGCGCCGTTCGAGCACGAGCTTGCGGTTCATGTCGATGGCGTTGTAGATGCGGTCTTCGATGACGTTGCCGAGCTTGTCACGCATGCCTTCCGGCGGGCGCCAGCCGAACGTGTCTTTGTCCAAGTCAACGCGGATCACTTTGTACGGCGCCAGGTAGCCGTCTTCGATGCCTTGCTTCAAAGAGTAGGTGTAGACCGGCTCGCCGAAGTATTCGGCGTTGGAAATGTGTTCGGTTTCCTTCGGCGTGGCGGTCAGGCCGATCTGCGTGGCGCTCTTGAAGTAGGTGAGGATCTCGCGCCAGGCCGAATCTTCGTCGGCACTGCCGCGGTGGCATTCGTCGACCACGATCAGTTCGAAGAAGTCGGGCGAGAACTGCTTGTAGATGTTCTGCTCTTCTTCGGTGCCCGAGACTGCCTGGTACAGCGACAGGTAGATTTCGTAGCTCTTGTCGACTTGCTTCGTCGTCTTGTTCACTGCCAGGTCGAGGTCTTCGATGAAGCGATTGCCGGTGGCGGCATCGACACGCTCCACGCCCTTCGCGTTCGGGCTCAGCTTGGCCATCGCGCCTTTGAAGGGGCGAAAGTCGTTGACCATCGTCTGGTCGATAAGGATGTTGCGGTCGGCCAGGAACAGGATGCGCTTCTGGCCCAACCCGTGGCCGGAGGCCTTGTCGGCACGCCAGCTCGACTTCCACAACCGGTAGATGATCTGGAACGCCGTGTAGGTCTTGCCCGTGCCGGTGGCCATGACGAGCAGGATGCGGTTCTGCCCGCGCGCGATCGCTTCGACTGCGCGGTTGATGGCGCCGATCTGGTAGTAGCGCGGCGTCTTGCTGGGCGAGTACGGCTGGCCGGCAATGGCTTCTTCGTCTGGCGTCCAGCCTTTGTAGGCGCACAGGCGCGCCCAGAGTTCGGCGGGCGATGGGAAGTGATCGAGAGCGAGGTTCGTCTCCAGTGTGCCCGTGGCCAGCGTGGCGTCGCGGAACACAAAGCCATCGCCATTGCTGGTGAAGACAAAGGGCACATCCAACAAAGCGGCGTAAGTCAGCGCCTGCTGCATGCCGGCGCCAACGGCCTGGGTGTTGTCTTTGGCTTCGATCACGGCCAGCGGGATGTTGGCCTTCCAGAACAGCACGTAGTCGGCACGCAGCACCGACTTCTTGTCGCGGCTGGCATGTGTGCCGCGCACCACCATGCGGCCCGGGCGAAGAGGGTACTCGCGAAGAATCTGCTCGATCACGTCCCAGCCGGCTTGCACCAGCGCTGGGCTGATGAACTTTTCGCAGATGTCGGTTTCGCTGAGCTTGCTCTTGTCCAACCGCGTCCCTTCAGGGCACGCCCGTGTGCAGACACCGGCGGCGCGTGAAGTCTACCTGCGCGAATCTTGCCGAGGCTCGCGGACCGGCTGGAGATTCCCCTGCGCGAGCGCAATGCCATGCTGATAACGCCGGGTAGCGGCGACGTAAGGTGAGTTTCGCGCCGAGCCGAATCGCCGCGCGATGCGCGTCGAGCCGCGCCGCGCAAACCTCGAGCCGCCGTCAGCCACGCCGTCAATACCCGATCGCCGCCCCGTCGCTGCGCGGGTCCGCGCCGCCGCAGCGCATGCCGCTTTGCGGGTCGATCGTGATGCCGTGCGCGTGGCCCGCGAGTTCGTGCCAGTCGCCCCAGCGCTGCAGCGGGTGGCCGCGGCGTTCGAGTTCGGCAATCGTCTGCGGCGGGAAGCGGGCTTCGATGTGCAGGGTGTCGCGTGCTTCGCCCAATGCGAACCGGCCCGACAGCCAGCGCGGTGCTTCCACGGCCTGCTGAATGTCGCGCCCGAAGTCGATCATGTTGACGTAGGCCTGGGCGTGGATCTGCGGCTGGCCGTCGGCTCCCATGCAACCGACAACGCCCCACAGCTTGTGATCGCGAAATGCGAGCGACGCGATCAGCGTGTGCAGCGGTGTCTTGCCCGGCGCCAAGCAGTTCGGGTGCTTCGGGTCGAGCGAAAAATAGGCACCGCGGTTTTGCAGCATCACGCCCGTGTTGCCGGCCACCACGCACGAGCCGAACACGCCGTACAGGCTGTTGATGAGTGCCGCGGCGTTGCCTTGCGCGTCGACCGCGGCGATGAACACGGTGTCGCCGGTCAGGCTGCCGAACGAGCGGATCTTGTCCCAGGGCACGGCGCGCGCCGGGTGCATCAGGCTGCGCCGCGCGTCGGCATAGGCCTTCGAGATCAGGCGCTGCAGCGGCACCGCGGCGAACAAGGGGTCGGCCAGATGCTGGTCGCGGTCGTGGAACGCGATCTGTTTCGCCTGCACCATCAGGTGCACATGGTCGGCGCCGAGGTAGGGCCGCCGGTGCAACTCGAACGGCTCGAGCAGGTTCAGCATCTCGAGCACGGTGAAGCCCTGCGTCGGTGCCGGGGTCTCGAAGATGATCACGTCACGGTAGCTACCGCGCAGCGGCTCGCCCCAGCGCGCGCTTTGCGCGGCGAGGTCGCGCGCCGTGAAGAAACCGCCGCGGTCCTTTGAGAAACGGGCCAGTTCGCGCGCCACGTCGCCCTCGTAGAAACCGGCGTGGCCGCCCTCGGCCAACGCGGTCAGGGTGCGCGCGAGGTCGGGGTTGCACAGTCTGGCGCCGGCGCGCGGCGCGCTGCCCTGCGGCAGGAAGATCGACGCCGACTCGGGGTGTGGCACGAGCTCGGCCTGCGTCGCCTCGATCCAGCCCGCGAGGCGCTCGGTGACGGGAAACCCATCGCGCGCATAACCGATCGCCGCTTCGAGGTTTCGCGCCAGGGGCAAGCGGCCGAACTGGCGGTGCGCCTCGACCCAGCTCGACACCGCCCCCGGCGTCGTGAGCGTCGCGGGCAGCACCCCGCGCAGCGGAATTTCGGTGTGGCCGTGCTGCGCGAACCAGGTGGCGTCGGCGCTCGCCACGGCGCGCCCACCGCCGTCGAGGTAGCGCACGGAATTCGTCTTCGCGTCGTGGATGAGCCAGAACGCATCGCCGCCCAGGCCCGTCATGTGCGGGTAGATCACGGCCAGGGTGCTGCTCGCCGCAATTGCGGCGTCGACCGCCGAACCGCCGCCGCGCAAGGCATCGACCCCCGCCTGCGAGGCAAGCGAGTGCGGGCAGGTGACCATGCCCGAAGGGGCGAGCGTGACGGGGCGCCCGGTGGTGATGTTCATGTGCCTGGTGCCGCGAGCGGCCGGATACGACGTTCAATGTTGTCAGGAGCCTGGCGCGAGTATCGGCGACGCACCGCCGGCGATGCGCCACGCGCGATGCAGGCATGATCGCGGTCATGTTCTCGCGCCTGACCGGCCAATCGCTGCTGCGCCGCACCGCGCATTGGAGCCCCACGACCCGTGGGCTGCTCTGGGTCAGCGGTGCAGGTTTCGCATTCAGCATGCTCAACGCCTTGATGCGTTTGCTCACGCTGCAGGTCGACCCGTTCCAGGCGCAGTTCCTGCGCTACTTCTTCGGCTTGCTGGTGCTGGTTCCGGTCGTGCTGTACCACGGCGCCGGGTACTACTGGCCGAAGCACATCGGCGGGCAGTTCGCACGCGGCGCGTTTCACTCGGTGGGGCTGGCGCTGTGGTTCATCGCGCTGCCGCAGATCCCACTCGCCAACATGACGGCGATCGGCTTCACCACGCCGATCTTCATCATGATCGGCGCCTACGTCTTCTTTCGCGAGGCGATGCGCTGGGAACGCTGGCTCGCCACCGCAGTCGGATTCGGCGGCGTGATGATCGTCGTCGGGCCGCAGTTTTCAGGCG
>Ga0315280_10008557_pt1 | contig 13362 bp, 8 predicted proteins | sample YL17G06_40_MG_FD_203697 | JGI IMG/M metagenome (GOLD analysis project Ga0315280, IMG submission 203697) | Sediment microbial communities from Yellowstone Lake, YNP, Wyoming, USA - YL17G06_40 | ecosystem: Environmental > Aquatic > Freshwater > Lake > Sediment | place: USA: Wyoming | collected...
TACAAAGCCAAGCGCAAGCCATCATAAGCTAGGTGGACTCGTTGGCTATATGGTCCGATAGCTTGTTCCAGTTCATGATTTGTAACCGGCTTATCATAATGCATGGCTAAGTGTGTCAAATAAAGTTGTTGAACTTCAAGCTCCTGACCAATAGCCACTGCCTCACTAAATGACAGGTGTTGTGCCGGATACCAGTTGCGCCCCCAAAACGTCGAATCCAGTAACAAACATTCGATGCCCTTCAAACATCTTCTCGTCTTTTCAGGAGGTGGCCCCGTGTCCGGCAGATAGCCAATGCATTTGCCATCGTGCTCAATAATAAAACCGAGAGTTCCTGGTGCATGCAAAGCTTCTAGCGCTGTCAAACGCACTTCTCCTACATCAAACATTTCCCCTGGCTCAATTAGATTTACACTCAAGCAATCAGTCATGAAGCCGTAATTTATTTGCAATTGCTTCCATGTTTCCTGAGTCATGAATGCTGGCAAAGCGCTCTTACGCTTTAGTCGAACATAGAACTCTAAATCACCCATTCCTCCCACATGGTCATAATGACTATGTGTTAGAAGAATATAGCCTATCTTGCTTATACCCTCACGGGATAGCTGCGAAGCCAGTTCCACCGGGGTATCTATAAGAATAGTTTCTTCATCCAAAATGCTTATTCCACACCGTGTGCGCTTATAGCGTGGGTCTCTGATAGCCTCCTGGCATGCCCGGCAACCACAATAAAACAGTGGCACTCCAGAGCCAGCTCCCGACCCTAGCACCACCAGTTCCATGCTCAGTTCTCCTTGGGTGGTGTAGGTGGTGCCGCATCTGGTGAAGAAGGCTCCTTGGGTCCAGCGGCAGGTGGTTTAGGAGGTTGTATCGGCGGCTGGGGTGGCCGTGCCGCAGGGGGGGGTGGCACCGTTCCTGGCCGAGGGGGGGTAGTTGGTGTGGAAAGCTCCTCCCCACAGAAGGCACAATATTTAGCTCCGGGTTCATTTTCCTTACCGCAAGTTGGGTTAGGACACACATTCTGCCCCTTTTTTGCTGATGGAGGCCGGAAACACATAGTATTATCTCCTCCAGGTTACTTCTTCTTACGTAGCTCTATTGCTCCCACGTTGTTGTCTTTTTCCGTGCTAACCTTTGCCATTCTAACGGATTTATATCCCTCTTTCTCCACCAGCAGGGAATAATCGCCAACCTCTAATTTATGGATCCAGAAGTCGCCAAAGTTATCTGTCGTTGCACTAAATTTTTCACCTGTCTTTGAATTGGTCAGGGTAACTGTTGCCCCTTCTATTTCTTCATCCTCGTCAGGGTCATAGACTTCCCCCGCGACGAATCTCCTGGGCAGGTTGATATAGTATACCCGGGGCTTGCAACCAGCTTCCGGATTTATTATTTCCGCCTGACTGATAAGGTCTTTTAGGTCCTCTTCTTCACCGAATATCAATGCTTGCGTCGGACAGACATCAACACATCTGGGTTCTTTCCAACCCTTGTCCAACAGGTGAGCGCAGCCCGTGCATTTTTGAGCTATGTTTAAATCCCAATTAAAGTAGAGAGCTCCGTACGGGCACGCGTCACTACATTTCCGGCAACCTGTGCACTTCTCCGGGTCGATTATCACGAGAGCGTCTTCCCTTTTGTATATGGCGCCTTCCGGGCAGGAAAGCAGGCACGGCGCATTATCGCAGTGCATACAAGGTGTAGCGATGTATGACATTTTAACCTTAGGAACACTGCCTCTGACCATCTCATTTATTTTCATCCAGAATTGCCCGGTATCAGGCTGTGGTTTGGCATATGGCGTCCAGTCATTACCAACATGCTCATCTTTACAAACAACCTGGCAGTTGTAACATCCGTTACACTTGGAAACATCGACAACGAAGGCTTTCATTACTTTTCTCCCTCCACCCAACTTTCAACACGAATGCCGGCAGCCGGATCGTATTGTCTCTCGAATGCTTCGGGATACTTGGTCCTTAGTTCGCCCATCTCAGTCGCGCTGACCTTTGCCACCTCGACCAGGAATCCGCTGGTAACCTCTCCAGCAGCATTTTTTGAGGTTGTTTTATGCGGGGCTATCAGGTTATTCGCACCACCCCGATCAATCTTTCCCAGTAGTATCGAGTCTACCCTTGCGCCATGGTCCATCAATACGGCACTGGGCACAATTCTCTCGGTCACGTAAGCACCGCCGAGGACAATGCCCCGCTCGTTGAAGACCTTAACTATATCACCATCGGCGATACCTCTTTTAGCCGCATCAACCGGATTAATCCATACTGGCTCATACAGATATCCATCAGAACCTTTGACTTTACAGGTGGGAATTTCTCTCAACCATGTTACATCATCAAGTTGGGCGTGTACTCGCCACCTCGGGTGATTTGAAACAATGAGCAAGGGATATTTTTTCGCTCGCTCATGTAGCTGGCTTTCCTGGTGGGAATCACCAAAGGGTATCCAGTGGGGCACTGGCGGCCTTTCTTTATCATCCGGGAAATGCAGGGCTAAATTCTGAGCATAGAACTCAATTTTACCGGACGGTGTTTTCAAAGGATGGTTCTCAGGGTCTTGATAAAAGTCTGTCATACCGACTTTGAATTTCTTCCATTCAGGATGGGTGGGAACAACATAGTACCCTTTTTCCTGAAATTCCTCCCAACTGATTAAATCACCAACGTGGGAAGTGTCAAAACCATTTTTTATTATTTCCTTGGTCGTCAGACCTCCCGTATACTGTTCGTATAAGCCAAGTTTCTCAGCTATCAGACAACAGATTTCGTAGTTGCTTTTAGATTCTCCAACGGGTTCAATACACTGTTCTTCATAGAGAAGTGTAGTGTACTGTCCGCTAAACTTGTCTATACCTAGGTCCTCCTGCTCGAATTTGGTATTGGATGGTAAGATGATATCGGCAAACTTACAATCATTTTCCAACCACGGGTGTTGTGCCAGGATAAACTCTATCTTCTGGCTTCGCAATGCATCTATCATTCTATTTCCACCATTCCAGCAGGTTATCCAGCAGGGTGTGTCCGTCCACATCATGTGTATTTCCGAGCAACCCTCCTCAGGATACTTATACAACTTGAATTGGTCCTCAACTGGCGTGGTGACTACTGTGTTGCCGTAAAAAGTCAGTGGTGCATTAAGAATAGCCTCGTGAATTAGGGTTTTGGGGATAATCTGCTTTGGTAATTCATTCCATAGGACCCATCCACGGTATGCACCGCCTACGGTGGCATAAACCAAGGGGCGCGGTAAAGGATTATCCCAGAATCCCCACAGACCCCATTCGATTGTAGAAACCTGATGAACCCCCGGTTTGCCTATCCCTTGCATCGCCAGGTTTAAGATTTCCAGCCTGGCGGGTTCGTGTGAATACGTTGACCTGATATAGGAACCACCATTACCATGGACTAGAGAAGTCCTGTTGGACGCCCAGGCTCTAGCCAGTGCCTTGATTGTCCTTGACGGAACACCGGTTATCTCAGCAGCCCATTTCGGCGTCTTGGGAATGCCATCCTCTTTCCCCATCACGTATTCTTGGAATTTTTCGAAGCCATATGTGTGCGTGGCCACATATTCTTTATCATATGTCCCTTCGCTAATCCAGGTATAGGCTATGGCCAGGTGTAGTGCTGCATCTGTATTTGGTTTAACGGGTATCCACTTGTCTGCGTGAATGGCAGCTCCATAATTGAGGTCGGGGCAGACATATATCGATTTTATACCAAGTTCACTAAACCAGTAGCATAAGCGGCTTGCCTGTTGCCCTCCCCATCCCCAGGGGGTCGTTTCCGGGTCACATCCCCAGAACAGGAGAAGGTTAGTATTCTCAGCAATATCAGGGAAACAATTAGTTAGCGGCGCCATTTTACCGCTGGGTTCTATCCCCCAGACATGCTTACCACCCCAATACCAACCCTCCCAGCTATCTGGCTGCCTGGTTTGCATAGTGAATCCACCTAAAAGTTGACAGAGCATGGCGTTGCATCCATGGGGACCGTGTACAGCCATTGTCTCCCCATGCCCATCCCCCTGGCAGAGTATTGCATAGGGACCGTATTTTTCGTATATTCTCTTTATTTCTTTGGCTATGATGTCGATAGCCTCGTCCCAGGATATCCTGACATACTTGCTTTTCCCTCTGTTCTCGGCATGCCTATTTCCATCAGGGTCCCAATCAACTCGCTTCATCGGGTACATAATTCTATTAGGAGAATAGACACGTTTTTTATAGACCAGGCTAAAAGGAGGTAATAGTGTTTTTGACCCTGGATCGAAGGACTTTCCACGTGCTTCCAGCTTCCAGGGATTATACTCTTCGGGTTTATACTTGAGGTCGTAGCGCAAGGGTCTGGTCCGGACTATTTTCCCATTCTTGACATCAATTATGGCAGCATTCGAGCCTTGTCCGAAGGCACATAAACCAAGTCCTTTGAAAAATGACTTTTCTTCAGCGCTATCTTTTTTAGGCATAAATTACGCACCTACCTCCCTTACATATTTTGGGACACTTCTAGGAGACCTATTCGCAAAATTATAGCAACCTGGAATAACTCATGTCAATTATTGCACTTGTGCGATTGACATTGGATTAACCAATCCAAAATGCTAAAATGAGCACTAAGGGAGGATTTATTTTTCGGGGTCTCTTAATGGTGGTCGGGGCGAGTGGATTTGAACCACCGACCTCAGCGTCCCGAACGCTGCGCGCTAAACCAGACTGCGCTACGCCCCGATGTATTGATTATAATATATTCTTAATGTAAACCCCAGCGTCCCGAACAATAATAGATAGCACACTCAACGGGTTGTGACCTCACTCAATCTGTCATGAGGTAGCCTCAGCCCCCTCGCGTTTCCGCCATGGCTTTATTACCGAAACAAAAACCATCGAAATTAGAAGAAGCAGGTAGACCGTCTGAATGATAATGAGCCTGTTCCAGGCGCTGGTATACTCCGGATTCTGCAGGGCGCGGAGGCCTCCCGCATCCACCAGAGATGCTAGTTTATTGGTCATCGGTAGGATAAGAGGAAAATAAATTAGAAAGGACAAGATAGTCCCAGCTAACGTGTATACAACCCACTTGTGTTTGAAAAATCCCCAGGGGGTCAGCCAGGAAAGGAGTAACCCGGTGATAAAAGTGCCAACCGCACACGGCGCGATGGCGATACTAAGCATATCAGGTATATTATACATGGCTTGAAGTCCGCCGTCACTCTGTGCCGAGCCCGTGAATGCAAAGATGACCAATAGGCAAATATTCCCCGCTACAAATACCGCCATGAAAAAAATGTGGAAAGCCCTCAGCCAGAGCCTGCCTTTTCTCCCGATTCTCGCCATTTCTACTGCCTCCTTTTGGACAGCATTTTTGCGATTGACATGAACTGAGACTCAATCTAGAATATGAAAGAAAGAGGATATTTGGTTATTAATGTAACTCTCAGCGTCCCGAACGCTGCGCGCTAAACCAGGCTGCGCTACGCCCCGATGGCTAATATTATAGGCTGATTTGGCTTCTTCGGCAAGGGTTAAAAGAAAGGATTTTAGTAACCCATCCCCCTGACCCCCTTCCCTTGGTAATCTGTTAGGGGAAGGGGGAGCGAAGAGAAGAGAGGGGGCGAAGCCCCCTCTCTAAAATCTCTTCCCCCTCTCCTTGCCAAGGAGAGGGGGATAAAGGGGATGGGGTTTAATAAAAAATGAAATACTGTGTTCTGATAATTGATGGTGCCTCCGACTTACCCTTGCCCGAGCGTGGCAATAAGACCTGCCTTGAGTTGGCTAAAACCCCGAACCTTGACGCCCTGGCAGGGGAAGCCGTCCTCGGGCTGGTTCGCACCGTGCCCGCGGGGATGGAGCCGTCCAGCGCCTGCGCCTGTATGTCGGTGCTGGGCTACGACCCTAAAATTTATTATAAAGGTCGTGCCGGTATTGAAGCCAGAAGCCTGGGCATCGATGTTGGTGAGGATGAGGTCGTTTTTCGTTGCAACCTGGTAGCTATCCGCAATGGCAAAATGCAGGACTACAGCGCCGGTCATATCAGCACCGGGGAGGCAAAGCAGCTTATTGCTGCCCTGAACCAAAGCCTGGGTAATGAGCGGATTCGCTTTTACCCCGGCGTCAGCTACCGGCATATATGTAAGCTCATGGGGAGGGAAGAGACACTTTCAGCTAGTTGCACCCCGCCCCACGATATCCCCAATAAGCTGGTTAAAGATTTTCTTCCCCGGGGTAAGGGGAGTGACATTCTGCGAGAGCTGATGAAACGCTCTGAGGCGGTGCTGAAAAACCACCCAATTAACGTCAAGCGGGTCTCTCGCGGTGATATACCGGCGACATCAATCTGGCTTTTCTGGGGTAGTGGCAAGGCACCTGAGATGCCCAAATTTAAGCAAGTCTATGGTCTTAGCGCTGCGCTCACCTCTGGCGTTGACCTTTTGCGTGGCTTGGCTAGAATGTTAGGCATTAAAGTATTAGAAATACCCGGTGTGACCGATGGTCTGGACAATGACTATGCGGCTCAAGCAAATGGTGCTCTTCAGGCGCTTGAAAAGCATGACTTGGTCGTTATTCACATTGAGGCACCAGATGAGGCGGCTCACGCCGGCTTGATTGATGATAAAATAGCGGCGATTCAAATGGTGGATAAAGAGGTTATCAGCCGTCTGCGGGGCGGTCTCAGGGTGCTGGTTCTCCCCGACCACCCCACCCCGATAAAAGTTCAGACCCACACTGGCGACCCGGTCCCGTTTCTGTTGTGGGGGGGAGGTTTTAAGGCTAAGGGGGCAAAAAGATTTACCGAGGCTGAAGCTAAAAGGACTGGATTTTTTATTGAGGAAGGTTATAAAATTATGGATAAGCTGATTGGGGGTGAGGTTTAGAAGATGGCGCTAATTGTTCAAAAATACGGTGGCTCATCGGTGGGGGATGCTGGGAAGATAAAAAACGTCGCCCGGCGGGTTGCCCAAACAAAAGATAAGGGCAACCAGGTCGTGGTCGTCGTCTCGGCGATGGGGGATACCACTGATGAGTTAATCAAGCTCGCCTACCAGATTAATGAGCGCCCTGATGAGCGGGAGCTTGATATGCTACTCTCTACTGGCGAGATTATCTCCTGTACCCTCATGGCAATGGCGCTTGAGGCAATGGGCTATGAGGCGATTAGTCTTTCCGGCGCTCAGGCGGGGATAAGGACGGATGCTGTTTATAGTCGAGCCCGAATCCAAAGGGTTGACCCGGAGAGGATAAATAAGGAATTAGATAAGGGGAATATTGTCATTGTTGCCGGCTTTCAGGGGATTACCGATGAGATGGATATAACAACCCTGGGGCGCGGTGGTTCCGATACTACTGCCGTCGCCCTGGCGGTCAGCCTGGGGGCGGAGGTCTGCCAGATATATACCGATGTTGAGGGGGTCTTTACCGCTGACCCGAGGATTGTCCCTGAAGCCCAGAAGCTACCGGAGATTGGCTATGAAGAGATGCTGGAGCTGGCAACCTACGGGGCTAAGGTGATGCACCCCCGGGCGGTTGAGCTCGGGGAGCTATTTAGTGTCCCCATTCTGGTTGCCTCCAGCTTCAATGATAATCCGGGCACACTAATTCATGGAGGGGTATCTATGGAAGTAAGAAATAAGGTTAGGGGTATTGCTCATGACCTTGATGTGGCTAAGATAACCGTGGTCGGTGTCCCTGACCGCCCCGGCGTTGCCGCCTCTATCTTTGAACCACTGGCTAAAGCAAATGTTAGCGTGGATACCATTGTTCAGAATGCCAGCATCAATAATATTACCGATTTAACCTTTACCGTCGCCGAAAGCCAGTTAGGCAAGGCAATGGGGGTGGTCAAGCCTATAGCCCAGTCTATTGGCGCCAGGGAGTGCGTCAGCGATTCTAAGCTGGGTAAGGTCAGCATTATCGGCACCGGGATGCAGAATACGCCGGGCTATGCCGCCAGGATGTTTGGCGCCCTCAGTGAGAAGGGGATTAACATTGAGCTTATTACCACCTCGGAGATAAGGATAACCTGTATCATTGATGAGGCGAAGGTCAAGGACGCCGTCAAGGCTTTACACCGTGCCTTTGAGTTAGAAAAGTAAGGGGCGAAGGCGAGGATGACATATCAGGAAGAGGAACAGGTAAGGCTAAGACGCCAGCGTAGCAAGAATGCCATCGCCCTGGCGATGCAGGGGCGGTGGCGGGAGGCGGTGGCGGCTAACCAGGAGATAATAGAAAGCTTTCCCAACGATGTTGATGCCTATAACCGTTTGGGCAAAGCCTATATTGAGCTCGGTGAGTACTCACTGGCTAAGGAAGCCTACACCAAGGCGGTAGAGCTTGACCCGTATAATATCATTGCCCAGAAGAATCTTCGCCGCCTGTCTTATTTAGGTGAGGCGGTAGTTAGCTCGGAGGGCTCGGATAAGGCTAAGCCTGAGCATTTTATTGAAGAGACAGGTAAGGCGGGGGTGGTTAACCTCTACCATCTGGCACCACAAAAGGTGCTAGCCAAGATTGTGGCTGGTGATAAGGTACATTTGCGGGTTAGTGACTTAAGTTTAGCCGTGGAGAATAGCCGTGGTGAGTATCTAGGGGTGGTGGAGCCTAAGCACGCTCAGCGGCTTATCAAGCTAATAGAGGGGGGTAACCAGTATGCCGCCGCTATTGTCAGCTCAGCCGAGGACAGGGTGACCGTCATTATCAGGGAGGTATATCAGGACCCTTCCCAGGCAGGGCAGCTTTCCTTCCCGCCAAAAGGGGGCGAGGGCCTTCATCCTTATCTTAGCGATAAAGTGCTCAGGCGCGGCTTGGAGTACATAGAGGCGGAGGAGGAGTTTCCTGAGAGTGAGGGTGAGATTATTAACGAGGAGTAGGAGGTTCTAGTCAGCATGGTTTTAGGCAAGACCAGACCGGTAAATATAGAAGACGAGATGAGTAGCTCTTACCTTGATTATGCTATGAGTGTCATCGTTTCTCGTGCCCTGCCCGATGTCCGGGATGGGTTAAAGCCGGTACAACGGCGCATTCTCTATGCTATGGCTGGGCTTGGGCTAACTCATACCACCTCCCACAAGAAGAGCGCCCGTATTGTCGGCGAGGTTTTGGGCAAGTATCATCCTCACGGTGATGCCCCGGTTTATGAAGCCATGGTTCGTATGGCGCAGGACTTCTCCATGCGATATGTCCTGGTTGATGGGCAGGGCAATTTTGGGAGCGTGGATGATGACCCCCCGGCAGCGATGCGCTATACCGAGGCACGTCTGACCAAGATTGCCGGGGAGATGCTGGTTGATATTGATAAAGAGACCGTCGACTTCATGCCCAACTTTGATAATAGCCTTAAGGAGCCTCTGGTCTTACCCACCCGCTTACCTAATCTGCTGGTTAATGGTAGCGCTGGTATCGCTGTGGGGATGGCTACCAGTATTCCCCCTCATAATCTCGGCGAGGTGTGTGACGCCATCTCTTACCTCATTGATAATCCCGATGCCACCGTTGATGAGCTTACCCAGTTTATTAAAGGACCTGATTTCCCCACCGCCGGCATTATGCTGGGTGGGGAGGAGATTAAGAATGCCTATGCCACTGGCCATGGCAGGGTGGTAATCAGGGCTAAGGCTCACCTCGGTGACATGGCCGGGGGGCGGCGGCAGATAGTTATCACTGAGCTGCCGTATCAGACGAATAAGGCTGCCCTGGTGGAGAGGATAGCCGACCTGGTCAAGGACAGGAGGATTGAGGGAATAAGCGCTCTTCGGGATGAGTCAGACCGCCAGGGGATGCGTATTGTCATTGAGCTGAAGCGGGAAATTGAGCCACGGAAGGTACTGAATAACCTTTATAAATACACCGCAATGCAGTCCGCCTTCTTTATTAATATGCTGGCTCTGGTTGACGGTCAGCCCAGGGTAATTAGTCTTAAGGAGTCACTCCAGTATTTTATTGACTTCCGCCACGAGGTTATCACCCGGCGCTCTCGGTTTGACCTTGGGGTAGCTAAGGCGAGGGCTCATATTCTGGAGGGGCTTAAAATCGCCCTGGGCAATATAGATAGGGTGATTAGTGTCATCAAAAAATCGGAAACCCCCGAGGTTGCCCGCCAGCAGCTTATGACTGGCTTTGGACTGTCTCAGATTCAGGCGCAGGCGATTCTTGATATGCAACTCAGGCGGCTGGCAAATTTAGAGCGGCAGAAGATACTTGATGAATATGCTGAGGTGGTAAAGACCATCGCCTATCTGGAGGACCTTCTGGCTAACCCAAGGCGAATACTTCTCCTCATCAAGGAGGAGGTAGGCGAGTTAAAGTCCCAGTATGCTGACCCCCGGCGAACCGAGATAAGCGAGGAGGAGGTAACTGAGTTTCGTGAGGAAGACCTTATCCCGCATCAGGATGTGGTGGTTACCCTCAGTAACCGGGGGTTTGTGAAACGGGTAGTGGCTAAAAGCTATCGCTCACAGCAGCGCGGTGGCAAGGGTATCATCGGCATGGTGACCAGGGAGGAGGATGCGGTAAGGCTTCTGGCGGTGGCTGATACCCATGACAACCTGCTTTTCTTCACCAATCGGGGTCGGGTGTTCCATCTTAAGTGCTATGAAATCCCCGCCGATAGCTCCCGGCTGGCTAAGGGGATGGCGGTGGTTAACCTTTTCTCTATCGCTGGTGAGGAGAAGGTTACCGCTATGGTAACCCTAGCTGATTTCACGCCGGGTGCCTATCTGCTGATGGCTACCCGCTATGGGGAGATAAAGAAGACACCGGTGGATAGTTTTGCCTCGGTGCGAAGTAGCGGGCTTATTGCCATGGACCTGGCAGCGGGTGATGAGCTGGTGGCAGCCTGTTTAGCCACTGACAAGGATGATGTCCTTTTAGCCACCGAGAAGGGGCAGGCAATCAGGTTTGCCGTCTCCGAGGTAAGGGCGGTCTCCAGGACTGGCGGTGGGGTGCGTGGTATCCACCTAAGCCTGGGTGACCAGGTGGTGGCTATGGATATTGTCCATCCCAAAAGCTATGTATTAGCCGTTACCACCGGCGGCTTTGGTAAGCTAACCCCAGTTGCTGCCTATCCCAGGCAGCATCGGGCCGGTGGCGGCGTCAGGACATTTAAGCTTACCGAGAAAACGGGCGTGGTTGCCGCCGTTGCCATCGTTTCCCTCTCGCAGCAATTAATGATTATATCGGCTGAGGGTATTATCATCCAGACACCAGTGAAGGAGAAAGACCCCAAACAAAAAAGCATTAGCATCCAGGGCAGGAGCACTCAGGGGGTAAAGGTGCAGGAGCTTGACCCCGGCGATAGGGTGGTGGCGATTACCTGTTTTGAGAAGGAGGCTAAATAGCGCCTAGCCTTCGCTGGCAATCGGCGCTCAATCGCTCCAGTCCGCAGGCATTACAAGGTTGGTGGCGACAGTCAGGGGTTTCCCTGCCTTCTATCGCCCGCTGGTATTCTCGTTTGAGGAAGTCTTGACTTACCCCGCTGTCAATATGAGCCCAGGGTAGGTGCTCGTCTAGAGGACGCTCCCGCCGGGCATAAAATTCAGGGTCAAGTCCGCTCTCGTCAAAGGCGCGGAGCCATTTTTGTTCGTCAAAGCATTCATCCCAGGCATCAAAGCTTGAGCCCAATTTCCAGGCGCGATGGATGACCTTACCCAATCTTCTGTCCCCCCGCGACAACACCGCCTCAAGCCGGCTTACCCTTGGCTCTTGCCATGAGACCTGGCTCCCCTTTCGGCGTAGCCCAAGCTTTAGCAGTTCATGCTTTGCGTTTAGCTCGGTTTCGCTTTCCTGGGCTACCCATTGAAAGGGGGTGTGGGGCTTGGGGATAAAGGTTGACAGGCTCACCCTCACCCGTGGCATTCCGCGCCCCCCTGACCGAATCTTGTTCACTAGCTGGACGATGGCTTCAATATCCTCTCTGGTCTCGGTGGGTAAGCCGAGCATGAAATACAGTTTGAGGCTTTTCCAGCCCCTGGCGAAGGCGGCAGCAGCGGTTTTTACTATTTCATCCTCAGAGGCGCCCTTGTTGATGAGTTGGCGCAGCCTTTCACTGCCTGCCTCCGGGGCGAAGGTCAGCCCGGTCTTCTTGCGGGGGAGGGAGTCCATCAATCTTACGGAAAAGTTATCAATGCGGAGGCTGGGGAGTGAGAGGGTGATGTTGCTGTATTTTTGGACAAGGCTACTCACCAATTCCTCAATTTTGGGATAGTCACTGGTGCTCAGCGAGACCAGGGAGATATCATTATAGCCGCAGTTTGAGATAAGCTCCCCTACTGCCCCTATTATCTCTTCCTGAGGGCGCAGGCGCACCGGGCGGTAGATAATCCCTGCCTGGCAGAAGCGACAGCCGCGAGCGCAACCCCGCTGAATCTCCACCGCCCCGCGGTCATGGACGACCTCAATGTAGGGGACTACTGGCTTGGTGACGGGGGGAGGTAGCTTGGACACAATCCGGCGCTGAATAACCGGTTTAGCCTCAGCCGCAGTTGGGGTAATGCTTTTAACTGAGCCATCAGCCTGGTATTCCACCTGATACAGGCTCGGCACATAGACGCCGGCGATTTTAGCTACCTGGCGCAATAGTTCTTTCTTTGGTGCTGCCTTGACCTTCCAGTCCCGGAGGCAATCAACGAGTTCTAGTATTACCTCCTCCCCATCCCCGATAACAAAGAAGTCAATAAAGTCAGCCATGGGCTCAGGGTTTAGTGCCGAGCTGCCGCCGGCGATGACTATGGGGTGGGAGCTTCTTTCTGAAGCCAGGACTGGTATTTGTGCCAGGTCAAGGAGGTTCAAAACATTGGTATAGGTAAGCTCATAGTCCAGGGAGAAGCCGATGATATCAAAGTCCTTTAGTTTGTGTTTGGATTCAAGGCTGAGCAGAGGAGTGCCTGCCGCTCTCATTGCCGCTTCCATATCTATCCAGGGGGCAAAGACCCTTTCGGCGAGGACGTCCGTCTGGCGATTTAAGAGGTCATAAAGAATAGGCAAAGCCATATTGGACATGCCTATTTCATATAAATCGGGGTAGCACAGGGCAAATTTTATACGGGTCTTATCCCAGTCTTTTATAACGGCGTTCCACTCGCCACCGGTATAGCGAGCCGGTTTGGTTACCTGATGTAGGATATTATTGGGGTAGGTCAATGCCATATAACTATAGACGATGGCTTTATTTTTTACAATCAGTTTGAGATTTTTAATTCCCCCTCCTTTATTAAAGGAGGGGGAATTAAAAAGAAAGAGGGGGGCTTCGCCTCCCTCTTAGACGCCCCAAGAGTAGGAGAGTCAAAGAGAGGCGAAGCCTCTCTTAATAAAATATTCCCCCTTCCCTTAATGAAGGGAAGGGGGTCAGGGGG
>Ga0315280_10008558_pt1 | contig 13362 bp, 12 predicted proteins | sample YL17G06_40_MG_FD_203697 | JGI IMG/M metagenome (GOLD analysis project Ga0315280, IMG submission 203697) | Sediment microbial communities from Yellowstone Lake, YNP, Wyoming, USA - YL17G06_40 | ecosystem: Environmental > Aquatic > Freshwater > Lake > Sediment | place: USA: Wyoming | collected...
CCTGAATCCCTGCTCCCGCCACTTCTCGCCTGCGGGAAGCGCCACTCGCACCGTCTCCAGGTCCATGGAGGAGAAGAAGTCCGTCACCGCCCGCCGCCACGACTTCTCCACCGACATGATGGAGGTGAGCGCGCACACCCCCACCGCCACCCCCGCCATAGCGAGGAGGGAACGGAGGCGGTGGCGAGTTATGGAGAGCCAGGCGAAGGTGAGGGTGTCCCTCACTTGTCGTGTTCCTTACACGTTGGGCAGGGGCTTGCCCCTGCCACTCTATATCTGCGCGAATGCGGTGCCGAAGTCATTCACCTTCCCATCGGTCATTCGCACCCAGAAGTAGATATGGACGATGTGGCCGCCTCCTGCGGTCTTCGCAGTGAAGCCGACATCGACATTCGAGAGGTCCTCCTTGGCCCCCATCTTGTAGAGCAATATGAGGTAATCCTGAAACTCCGGTTGCGCACCCTTCATGGCCTGGCGCCAGGCGTCAAACCACTTGTCGAGAGCCGCGCGCTGAGCCGTCACCAGTGACTTGGCCGGTATGCGGATCTCCTTGCTCGACTGGAACTGCCCGACCTGCTCGTCCGTCAGCGTGCCGAAGAACTCGTAGATCGCAGGAAATGAGGCCTGAGCTCGTTCAAGAAGCACTTTCCCTTCGGCGCTTTGCCCCGCCAGGCCCCGCAGCAATTCCTGAGGAATCGGCTTCAGCACCCGCGCCGCCCGCAGGAACTCCGGCGAGGGGTTCTTCGGCGCCCACTCGGGCAGTGGTACGCCGACCGACTGCGCCACCGGCTTCGGCGGATGCTGGGCCGACTTCCGCCCACAACCCGCCATGCAGAACGCGACCAACACTGCTGCCAAGACGCCCATCGCACTGCCGCGCATACCGCCTCCTTTCGATCCCATCAGAGTTGCCCGATCCCCGCCGGGCACGGGGCGCTGAACTTACCACCGGCCAACTGCGCCCGCATCATCATCCGCACGATATGGCTGGTGCGGACATCGAATGTGATCTCGACGTTCGACAGGTCCTGCTTCGCGCCGAGCCGGTACAGCTCAACCAGCCAGTCTTCCCCGAACTGGTCCTGGTAGTCAACGGGCACACCCTTCATCTGCTCGCGCCAGACATCGAAGTAGTGGTACAGCGCGGCCCGCTGCTGCGGTGTCAGATCCTTCACCAGCAGGCGCAGCCTCTTCGTCGCCACGAAGCGCTCGATCTGCTGATCTGTCAGACTGCCGAAGAACTCCCAGGCCACGACGAAGGTGCGGTGATATTTCTCGCTCCACGCCCTGCCGACCATGTCCCCTTTGTCCCGCGCTACACTGACCTCATCCGGCATCGGCCTCAACACCCGCGCCGCCCGCAGGAACTCCGGCGATGGGTTCTTTGGCGCCCAGTGGGGGAGGGGCGTGCTCGCGGCAACCTTGCGCGCTTGTGGTGCATCGGCCCGCTTGGTGTGCCGCCCGCATGCGACAGACATAGAGATGGCAATAAGCAGGAGTCCGACCAGCCATCTCGCTCGGCCCATGACCTTCACCTCCGGATATGAACATCAGCTACTGATGTACCGAGATCGCAATACGCCCGCGGCCATGGCTCACAATGGGGTAATGTCTACTCGATCCGAGGCCGGATGTGTGATGCCGCCGAGAGCACCGCGGCGCACGCGGCCCCTACCGCCGCGCCGAAGACCCCTCCGAACAGCGGGGCCAGCAGCACCATCTCGAGCATGCTCGAGGCCGGCTCCGAGCCGCCCCCTGCCCGCGCCAGCCAGTAGACCACCGACTCGGCCAGCCAGAGCACCGCGCCCGCGCTCCACCCTGCCAGCACCCCTCGACCGCCAGCCGCCAGCAGCCCGATCACCCCGCCCGCAGCCGCGCCGTTCATGACCACCGGAGCGCGCGCCATCTCTGCCGTGTCGGCGAACGGCAGCAGATGCGTGATCAGCCCGAGGGCGCCCCCCGCTGACAGCGCCAGCGACAGCAGGCCGCCGACCAGCATCCCGAGCCCCATCCCTCGCAGCCGCCGCAGCCACCACGCGTCTCCCTGGTGCACGCGGTCCAGGCGCTCGTGGATCGTCCCAGGGTCCCCGAATGAGGCTATTGCCAGGTCCACAGCATCCCGCTGACCCGTGCTACGGGCTGCGCACTCCTCAATCGCCGAAGTGAGATGTGACCGCAGCTCCTCGCGGATGTCCTCGGCCTCCGCCGGATTCACCCGCAGGCCCCTGCAGACGCGATCGAGATAGGTCTCGACGCTAGCCAATCGGCCGCCCCCCGAGCACCCGGTTCACCGCGCCCGAGAATGCCAGCCACCGCTTTCGCTGCTTCTCGGCCTCGCGCTTCCCCCTCGATGTCAACTGGTAATACTTGCGTCGAGGGCCCTGGCTTGACGACTGCCACTCCGCCTCCACCAACCCCTCTCTCTCCAGTTGATGGAGCGCGGGATAGAGCAGGCCCTCCCGAAACCGCAGCGTGCCCTGGCTCCGCCTCTCGATCTCCCGGGAGATCTGAAAGCCATACATCGGCTGCTCTTCGAGCAGACTCAGTATCAGTGTGAGCGTGTTTCCCTTGAGGATATCACCGCCGAGCGCCGTCATCCATTCCTGCCTGTTATCTACATCAGATGCTGACTATCAGCCGCCATCATACTGGCCGCTGCCATGTGTGTCAAGCGGCGCTTCCGTTGCTTCGGTACTTCAGTGCCGAAGCCCCCACTGGCATTCGTCGCCGCCGTTGTCGTCTGTCATTCCGAGCAGAGCGAGGAATCCATATGGAATAGTGCCCGAGCGAAGCGAGGGACACCGCTTCTCCCTCATCCGGCCGGACGACGTCCGCTCAACAACTCCCGCAGCTTCACCTCCAACTCGTTCACTGCGTGCTTGAACGCGGCCTGTTTGAGCCTGGTGAACACCGGGTACCCGGCCGCCTGCTCTCGCTCCCACTCCCGGGCGAAGCTGCCGTCCTTGATCTCCTCCAGCGCCGCCTCCATGCACCCGCCGGTGGCTGCCGGCAGCGCGGATTCCATCCGGCTGAGCGTCCCATACTGGCTCGTCGGTGAATGGAAGTTCATCTGCCGGAAGATCCCCACGTCGGCCATTCGCTCCAGCACTTCAGCCGCTTCCCTCGACGCCCACAGCTCCATCAGCACCGCCTCCGGCTGGTACCCGTTCGCCGTCAGGAAGTCGAACGACCCCACCAGGATCCGGAAGATCGCCGGCCATACGAAGTGCTCGCTGAAGTGATCCAGTTCCGTCTCTTCCGCGAACGTGGTCTCGATCGCCCCCGACCGCGTGCATCCCATCGCCCGCGCGAACGCCAGAGTCTTCGGCCACGCCTCCCCCGAGCCGTCCTGGTGTACCGCCAGGAACGCGGGCACGCTCTTCCCCGCCGCGAACGCGTCTCTCACTCCAACCCCGATCATGCGCGGGGCAACCATGATCACGTCAACCGTGCCCGGCGGCGCGATGAAGCCGTAATGCACGTTGTAGCCGTGAGCGAAGTCCAGCGCCTTGCCCGGCGCCAGATGGGGAAGGACCTGCTCGCGGTACACCTGCTGCTGCACTTCATCCGGGATGAGCAGGCAGATGATATCCCCGGCCGCCGCCGCCTCCGCCGTTGACATCGTCGGGAAGCCCTCCTCCTTCGCCTGCGCCAGCGTGGCATCGGCCAGCCCCCCGACCACCACCTTGATGCCGCTGTCCCGCAGGTTCAGCGCCTGTGCCCGCCCCTGGTTTCCATAACCGATGATCGCGACGACCTTGCCGTCCAGAACGCCGGGATCCGCGTCAGCATCGTAGTGAACTCGCGCCATGGATGCCTCCGAGAGAGATTACTCCGCCGCCGTTCGCCGCGCGACCGCGATCCACCTAGTCTGAACCGCCGCTTCCATCTGCGAGCCCCGCGAGAGGGGAACCCGCGACCGTGGCGGAACCAACGCTGCGTTGGTATCAACGTGCATGGCACGACCAACCGGAAACCGACCCAGTGAGGAGCCCCCATGAGAACCAGCCCAGCCAGGCGGGCCTCGGCCCCCGCGGCCGAAGCCTTGGCGATAAACGGAGGAGAGAAGGCGATCGCGCAGTGGCACGCGCGCCCACAGCCGAAGATCGGCGTTGAGGAGTTCCTTGCCCTTGCCTACGTCTGGGGGTACAGCCGCGCGGCACGTGACCGAATCCGCGCGATCGTCGAGAAAGAGGCCGATAACCCCTCGCCTCAACTCGCCCGCTACTACAACCCGCGGCCCTCACAGGTTGACAAGCTCGAAGCCTACGCTCGCAACCTCTTCGGCGTGAACTACGCGCTGGCGGTGAACTCCGGCACCTCCGCCCTCAACGCCGCCTACGTCGCCGCGGGCATCGGCCCGGGCGACGAGGTGATCGTCCCCGCCTACACCTTCTTCGCCACCGCCGCAGCCGTGGTGACCACGAAGGCGATCCCGGTGATCGCGGAAGTGGACGACTCACTCACCATCGATCCGAAGGACGTCGAGCGGAAGATCACCCCTCGCACCAAGGCGATCGTGCCAGTCCACATGGTGGGCAACTGCGCCGATATGGACCCCATCAAGAAGATCGCCCGCAAGCATAAGCTCCTCGTGATCGAGGACAACGCGCAATCCTGCGGCGGCACCTACAAGGGCCAGCTTCTCGGCACCATTGGCGACATGGGCTGCTTCAGCCTGAGCTCCTACAAGATCACCGGCGCAGGCGAGGCCGGTCTCGTTCTCACCGATGACGAGTGGCTCCATATCCGCGCCACCAGCCAGCACGACACTGCGGCCTGCTGGCGGCCGGACCGCTACGCGAAGGAGCGCCGGCCCGGCGAGCTGTTCTGCGGCCAGAACTACCGCTTGTCCGAGATGGAGGGCGCAGCGAACCTCGTCCAGCTCAAGAAGACCAAGGCCCAGGCGAAGCGCTATAACACCAACGTGCGCCGGATCATCGCCCGCCTCGAGGAGTTCCGAGACACCAGGCTCCGGCGCAGCAACGATCCCATGGGCGATGTCGGCTACACCATCATCCTCTTCGCCAAGGACAGCGCGACCGCCGGCCAGATCGCTGAGGCGCTGCGCGCCGAAGGCCTTTCTGCCGGCGCCCGCGGCACGAAGTCGTCGCGCGACTGGCACATCTACAAGTACTGGGAGCACATCCTGGAGCAGAAGACCGCGACCCCCGAGGGCTGCCCCTTCAGCTGCCCCTACCACAACGCCCCGCTGCCGGAGTACTCCGAGGATATGTGCCCCAACTCCCTCGACCTCCTCGACCGCGCCGTCTACGTCTACCTTGACCAGTGGTGGACGGCCGACGACTGCCGTCAGGTCGCGTCGGCAATCAACAAGGTCTGCGGTGTGTACGGCTAGTGTAGTGTCTCCGAAAGACCTCCGCATCCTTGAGGGCGGCCCCATCGCGTAGGGGAGCCATTCTGCTGGCTCCCGCTGCCTCTTGATGAAAGGAGATGAGACCGTGAGGATCAAGCAGTCGTTCTGCTACCCGATGTACGTGTCCAAGACGCTCTCCGGCGAACAGTTGCTCAAGGCCGCCGCGCAGATCGGCTACCCCGCCGCCGAGATCTGGCACCGCGGTGAGGACTTCGACGAGTTCATCAGGCTCACCACCAAGCACGGGCTCCGCGTCGCCAGCATGGCCGGCCACGCCTCCCTCCCGGATGGCCTGAACAAGCGCTCGAACCACGACCGGATCGAGGGGGAGATGAAGGAGTCCATAGACCTCGCCGTCAAGCACAACATCCCCGGCCTCATCTGCTTCAGCGGCAACCGGCAGCCATACCAGACCGAGATGGAGGGGATAGACGCGGTCGTGGACGGCCTGCGCCGCATCGCCCCCTACGCTGAGAACAAGGGCGTGAACATCAACATGGAGCTGCTCAACTCCAAGGTGGACCACCCCGGCTACCAGTGCGACCGCACCGCCTGGGGCGTCGCCGTCTGCGAGCGGGTGAACAGCTCTCGCGTCAAGCTCCTTTACGATATCTATCACATGCAGATCATGGAGGGCGACGTCATCCGAACCATCCAGCAGAACATCAAGTGGATCGGCCACTTCCACACCGCTGGCAACCCCGGCCGCAGGGACATGGACGACACCCAGGAGCTGAACTACGTCGGCATCTGCCGCGCCATCGCCGCCACCGGATACGACCTCTACGTCGGCCACGAGTTCACCCCCAAAGGCGATACCACAGAGGCCCTGCGGGCCGCCTTCCAGATCTGCGATCAGCAGTAACCGAACTCAGGTTCAGTGGCACAGCCCCGCCCGCCGTTCGTGTGGCGGGAGCGCAGCCGGATGGCGGGCTACCGCTTCCGTTGCCGTTGTGTAGGGCGGATATGGACGCAGTTTCCATGTCCGCCGGCCGCGTGGAGGGAGCGCAGCCGAATGGGCATCCTGTCTGTAGTGGCACAGGCTTCCAGCCTGTGGATCCTGGCCGCCCTGCCCGGTCCGTAGGGCAGGGGCTTGTCTCCTGCCATTTCCGGTGTTTCGGGATTTCCAATCCCGAAACCGTTCCGCAGAGCAGCCACTCCCACTGTCATTGCGAGGGACAGCGGCCTCATCGCTGCCCCTCGCAATCTCGCCGCTTCTCCGCGGACCTCTGTGTCTGTGATACGCCAGGGACGGCCCAATATACGGGCTTCGGCAGAGCGATAGCAGAGCAACGACCGTTACCACGCCCGGGCGCTGCCGGGTACGCACCATCTCAGTGGCGTGGGTTCGCGGGCCGCGCCGACAGGCGCCTGCCCGTAACCCGCGCTGCTAGAAACCCGGCCGGAAAACCCATGATTTGGTGAGTGTTCTGGCGACAGGGAGAGGGGAGGCTGGTTCGGTGTTGCCGGGCGGGATGGCGCGGGGGAGAGCCGGCAGCCTTGCCGAGAAGGCGGCAACGCTCGTCCACGCCGCCCCGACGGCTCTGGAAGTCGCATGGCGAGCGGAAAGGGCAGCCTTTTGTGCGCCGCGAATGCTCGCCCGCCCCAGCTTACCCGCGATCAGCGTCAGGTCTCTAGGCCTGAAGGTCCCTAGGCCTTCGGCCGCCATGGCGGTCGGCTTTGCCGACTTAGCCACATGGCGGTCTCCGCATAGGCGTAGACCTAGCCACAGATCGCCCTGCGGGCTGCGCTTGCCTAACATCTCCTGCTCCCAGCAATGCAAGATCTGCCTCTCCTCTTCGCCATCAATCAATCGCTACCTTGCTAATGCAGAGGACTTTTCGGCCGGATTTCTAGTGCCCAGGCGCGCCGGTCATCGGGATAACTCGCGCAGCCGTTCACGGTCCCACAACAGGATGCCTCGTTCTGCGGCCCACGCAACGGCGTCACCAGAGAAACCACTCGGACAGACGACAACACCCCGCGCTCCGGGATGATACCTGGGCATGGCCCCATTCAACCCCCGGACGACCTCGACGCCGCAAGGTGAGGAGAGGTTATTGCACTGGATGTAGAGCGTCACCTCGGCGCCGACCTCGTCGATGCGGCGAGCGATCAGGTCTATGCCGGCATCGCGAGTACGCGGCGTGGTCTCGGTGCGCCACCCCTTGTGATCGAGAAGCCGCTGGACGTACTGCTCGAACTCCTCGCCGGACATTGCAGCGTAGTGCGGGACCGACTTCCAAACGCTTGGCGCCGCTCGCGCTGCCGACGGGGGCTTGAGGCCGAAGAGTGCGAAGAGGTCGTCCTGCGTCAGTCTCTTGCTGAGGTCCATTGAGACGTCGTCCACGAGTTCGTCGAACAGCAGCTGCTTGTCACGCAGTATCTGGTCAATCCGCTCCTCGATCGTGCCCTCACAGGTGTACTTATAGACGTTCACCGGGGACATCTGCCCCAGACGGTGGCTCCGATCCTCAGCCTGATGTTCGACCGCCGGATTCCACCAGCGATCGAAGTGGAAGACGTAGGATGCCTTTTGAAGATTCAGCCCCTGCCCGCCGGCTCGCAGTGAGAGGATGAGCAATCGGTGATCGGAATTCTCCTTGAACTCGCGAATGACCGCCTCTCGCCGCGGACCCGAAAGGTCGCCGGTGTAAAGGAGCGGCCGGTATGCTGCCAGTGCGGAGGCAAGCGCTCTGCAGCCATAGACGCTATCAGTGTACTGTGAAAAGACGATCGCCCGATGGCCTTCGGCGGTCAGGGCCTCGAGGCGGTCGAGCATGTCATCGAGCTTGGCGGACTGCTGCGTGGAGGGACAGAAATTGCAGATCTGTTTGAGCCGCGTGATCAGTTCGAGAATGTGCTCAATCCGCACGGTCTCGCCCTTCTCACTGAGCTGGATGACGCCCTCTCGCTCGGCACGCTCGTAGCTCTGGCGCTGAACCGAACCGAGCGCCAGGGTGAGGCTGCTTACCACCTTGGGAGGAAGGTCGGGCAGCACATCGGCCTTCTTCCTGCGCAACTGCACGGAGTGGTGTCTCTCTGACAGCGCGGGCCCCGGGACGAGAGCAGGGGCGGCATCGCCCTCCTGGAACGGACGAACGAACTCGAGCACCGAGGCCAGCTCCTCCACCGTGTTCTCGAGGGGGGTTCCCGTTAACGCCCACGCCCGCTCTCGCTGAAGCTGCTTGCACTTCCGACTCACCTCGGTATCGCGATTCTTGATGGCCTGAGCTTCGTCCAGAGCGACCACACCCCAGGTGCGGCGCCGCGGGGGCGAAGCGGGGTTCGCAGTGAAGTCCGACCGCACGGTCTCATAGCTGGTGACAAACACGTGAGCTGGGGCGCCCCAGAGCCAGGCCCGCTCGTCCTGTCGCCCGCGGACTGCCGACACCCGCAATTCGGGCGCCCAGGTGCGCAGCTCCTTCTGCCACTGGCCGATCAGGCTTACTCGAGCTACCACCAGAGCCGACTCAATCTTTCGGTGGTGAAACAGCAGCCGAAGCGCACCGATCGCCTGAATGGTCTTGCCGAGTCCCATGTCGTCTGCCAGGAGCAGGGCCTCGCGTTCGTAGAGCGCCTGAATACCGATCTTCTGGAATGGGAAGAGCTCCGCAGGCCAGTCCAGTGGGCCCTCGGGCGAAAGAAGGAGCTCAGCAGGCGGCTGGAGGACATAGGAGAGGCGCTTCCATAGAGCAAGCCCATCGTCTGCGGTCTGGGCGTGCTCGGCAACGCTTGCTACCCCGCGCCCACGAGTCGCCACCACAGTCGGTGCCATGGAGCTTCCAAGGGCGCCGACATCGGTGATCGCGACGCTCCCTGCCACTCCACAGGATGCCCCCATGGGAGCGGCCGGCAGACTCTGCGCGGCAGCCAGCGAAGGCGAGACGGTCGGCACAGTCGCTGCTGGGGCAAGCACCGGCACGACCTGCACGAGGCACCCGGCCGGACTCTCCCTGAAGCGGGGCAGGACCGCACGCTTCGGCACCCCCTCTCTTGAGGACAAGCGCCGGCGGAAAAGGCCCAGCCAGCGGCCGCGGTGAGGTGCGGCCGAATCACATTCCCGCCACCAGAGGGCCGACAAGCTCACGGCTGGGTTTCCGCGGCGGCCCCGTACACTTCGTCCAGACCTTTCTTGGCCCGCTCGAACGGCTCGAGCAGCAGGCCCCGCCGCGCAAGTTCCTGCACCAAACGTCTCTCCAGTGCGGAATCATCGGGGGATCGCGGAAACCAGAAGAGGTTCACCGAGTCTGAACCGTCGGTCGCCTCTGGGGCCTCCTCCGCAGAGATGGCGGCGACCTCCGTTTCATGTGCGATACGGCAGACGGGCACCGACACCTGAATATCCTGGGCAAAGAGCTCGCTGGTTACCTCCTCGGCAAGACAAAGGATTACCCTTGGCGTTGCCGGGCAGACCGAAAGCAGGGAGGCCGTCAGCCGCCGGTGCGCGTAGCGCCGGATATCCTCTTTTCTCCACAGGAAGGGGTGCGGGGTTTCCACGCGGTTATAGGTGAACTCGAGCGGTTCGCCTCGCGCATTGACGACGAAGAGCGCCCCCTCATAGCCCCCGCGGGCCGCCAAGGGGCGGATAGTCAGAAGCCCGGCTGCGCCCAGTTCCGCCAGCTCATCGGCCTCTCTGAATGGCAGTGGCATGATGGGCCCCTGATCTCACGCCGCACCAGCGGCATCGCCGTTCTGTTCGGTCGGGACCTCGAGGTCTTTGTCCTCGGTGTAGTGCTGCTCCATAGTCGTGGTCGCGATCTCAGGCTGGTACGAAGGATCGAGTCGCTGCAGATCCCACTGATTCACCCAGATGCGAAGGTAGGTTCTCATCGGCGTCGAGCCCAGCGCCTGGCAGGGAAGCTTGGCATCCAATGGATTCGACTGGTAGGCTCTGGCGTAAATGCCCCTCAACTTGTCGCCCACGGCCTCGATCTGGTTCCGTTCCAGGCGCTTCAGCTTTGCCGCTTTCTCGATCTCTCGCATGCCCTTCTCCGCCTCACCTGCCTGAAGCAGATCGTCGGGCAAACCGCGTGCAGAGAGACGAGCGCGCACCTTCTCGCGGTCGTTCTTCCGCTCGATCACCTCAGCCACGAAGTCGGACGTGATCGCGAGGACGGTGAAGAGTGACGGGCAGATCTCATCTTCTCGCAGCATCCCCATCCAGCGCGCGAGTTCGGCGTAAGATCTCGCGCGCTGCAGGAGCGAGTAGCGGCCGATAAGCTCCACCTCGTCCACCAGCAATACCCAGCCAGAGTAGCCTGCCGCCACCATGAGCTGCGAAGCGAATCGGAAACGATGGTAGGCCAACTCTTTCTCTGTGATCTTGCCGAGGCGATAGGTAGCACTCTCGCCGAGCTGTCGCAAGTACTTCCGCATCTCGCTCACGTTGAGCTTCCGCCCGGACCAGAACGAGATGACCCGGTCTCTCAGATCGAATTCCCTGGTCCTGACATTCTCGTAGACAAATAGAGTGGCGGCGAATCTCGAGTCGAGGCCGCTCGCATCGGAGGTGACACGCTGGTAGAAGGGCACATAACCGGCTGACGAGTCGAGTGTCTGCGCGATCTCACGTAGTGCCCCGCCCTGTCTGTCCGGAACGACGGCCGCGTCGATGGCTGCGCGGTAGAACTTCGCCGAGTCATAAAGTGGCGTCTCCTTGCTGATGACGACCTTGCTGGAGACGAAGTTCTGCTCCAGCGCGAGGTGGTGGAGATGCTCGAGCAGATGGGACTTCCCGGTCCCGAAGTCGCCGGCGACCAGCAGCCCCCTGGCCTGCTTTCCCTGCTCTGTTAGTTCCTGGCAATCCCGCAGGCCCTGATGGAACTTCTCTTCGATGTGCGGTTGGGAGCAGCCGAGAGCGCGCACGGCATCGCGGTTCGGGACACCAGCTCTAACCGCCTCAATGGCGCGGCGGCAGGCGAGTCGGTCAACACTCATGATTCCTCCCTCTCCTGGGATAGCCCAAGGGGTTCGGCCGCGTTTGAGATGCGCACCAGTGTGGATAACGGGTTGGGGCGGCGCCGATCAAACACCTCAGTATCGTCAACCCGGAGTTGGAGCGCCTCATACGACTGGAGACCGCGCCGGTCGCTGCTCAGGAAATCAGGGCTTGAGAGGACGACCACAAGGCATCTCTCCGCATCATCGGTGCCGTCAATAAGCTGTCGCACCACCTCGTAGGCATCGAACATCGCCGGCCTGCTGTAATAGAAGGTGCCATCCGGCTCCTTGGGTCGCTTCTCGACCGTATAGCGGGAGATGTCGAGAGCGAGGATCAGGCCGCTCTTCCCTGTCAGCGGAAGCCAATGCGCCAGAGAGAGTAGCATGTGCCGGGCGTTGTGGCGCGCGATCTTCTGAAAGACGAGACACGGCTTCATCGCGCTGACGAGCCGCAGTTCGCCCCGCAGCCACTCCTCCACGACCCCTTCCGGCAAGGCTCCCTGACCGAGCGCTTCTCGGCAGAGCTCGATCATGGCGAAGCGGAATTCCTGGCAGATCCCGTAGTCTCGAAGCAGGGCCTTTTCGAGCAGCCTGTTGATCTCTTGGCCCAGTAGGTTTCGGTCACGCTCGTTGAAGCCGGCAAGCTTATCCAGACTCAGGTCCGCCTGGTCGTCCGGCAGGCGGTAGCCGGCTTCTGCCAGCAGGTCTCGGGCGAATGAGCCAGCGAGCGCCTTCCATGGGATCTGGGCGGCCACTGCGTGGAACACCCTGTCGATCAGGTGGACTTTCGTGGTGGCGGCATCCACGGCTGCAAAGGCAAAGCCCTCCTGGTCCGCCAGAGAACGTAGGCCGTCAAGAACGATCCCGCAGTCGCTGCTTTCGATAGGCACCACGAGCTTGGCGGCAGCGCCGCCGGGGCGGATGAAGTCGCGCAGGTACTCGTGGCGCACCACGTCAAGCCAGTCACCGGGTCTGATCCACCTCTGCTCGCTGCTCTCCATCGGCTCAACCCTTCTCATGCTCAGCTTCGGATATTGACCAGATTCCTTCAGACGGGAGACTCGAATGAGATCCCGTAGTAGGTCTTCTCGCGGCCGTTCTCTGTGATGACGCTAATCGTTGCGCTGGGTGTTTTCGTGCCGGTGCTGGCCGGGAACTCAACGATGGCTCCGCTGCGTGTCTTCGTGACTCCGCTCCGATCCAACAAGTAGACGTCCCTCGCGAATTCCGCCTTCGTGTATTCTCGCGACATGCCGGGAAGGATGGTCAACATCTCATAGATCTGCAGCAGCCTGATGACCCGGCTGGTGCCGGGAAGAGAGCGTTTCTGCTGCGAGTTCAACCTCCGGTATGCCTCATAGAGGCCCTCCAGGAAGGCCTCCGGCCTGAAGCGCGGGGGATGCTGCTGGATCTCCTTGAGATGAGCGACGAGGACGCTCGGCCGCAATCTGCCCTCTCTCGCCTTGTCTATCCTGACCGACTGCTCACCGGGAAGAATGCGGATCAGACTCGGGTAGCAATAAAGCCGCTCGTCCTGCTCGACGATCCTCACCCCCTGCTTGCGAGCGGATTCGATCACCTCCTGTGCAAACGCGCCGCTCGACAGGTACCCCTCTGCGTCGAAGGCCCAGCCTTTCTCGGCATTGGCGAATTGTTGACTCAGGGCCCTCATGGCCTGGGCCGCCGCGGCGATGTTGCTGTTCAGCTTCCGAAGCTCGCCCTGCTTCACCGCCTTCTGCAGGGCCCTGATTGCCCGCACGGCTGCGGTAGCGGCACGCGCAGTCGCCTCAACATCTTGCTCCAGAGACGTCAGGGCTGACTCTAGCGTGATGTCCTGCCCGCCTGCCATTGGCTCCCTCCGCTTCTCGGCATCCCGGCCTATGTAGCTGTGATGCAATTCGCTAGGTCGGCGGCCGATCCCTTCGAGCTCGTAGGCAAAGAGGGGCGTGCCCGTCAGCGCCTCTCTATCGTCCTTCTCGGCGCCGCCGCCCACCCCGCCCAGTCCGCAGGCATAAGCAAGCCTGCACTTATCTGCTTGCCTG
>Ga0315280_10008559_pt1 | contig 13361 bp, 11 predicted proteins | sample YL17G06_40_MG_FD_203697 | JGI IMG/M metagenome (GOLD analysis project Ga0315280, IMG submission 203697) | Sediment microbial communities from Yellowstone Lake, YNP, Wyoming, USA - YL17G06_40 | ecosystem: Environmental > Aquatic > Freshwater > Lake > Sediment | place: USA: Wyoming | collected...
CAATAATGAGGCAAACAGATTCCTTATTACGAATATGCCTAACACTTTTACTTGTGTATTTGAAATTCTTGTCTCTAAATGTAAAATTATATGCACCTTTAAAATCTCTGCTTTCGCGGGAATGACAACACATGCGCAATTTATTATGTCGTTATTATAACAAAACACATTTTCCCCTTCGATCATGCCATGGCGATGATCGAAAAGGGAGAAATTCAGGATGCGACCACGATGATTGGAATTAAAATGGCCTATCCGATTTGGCAGAGGAGAAAAGGTTCGGTCAAAATAACCTGGGTGGTCAACGATTATGGGTAGAAAGCAAGCATAATGTTTTTTGAATAATCGACTTTATGAGCTTTCGTTAGACTGAACATATAGACACCATATCGTAACTTTTGGGGGTTGTTGGAAACAGTGCATAGATAGCAGAAATCCACTCCTTGGAAACGTTCTTTCTATTAAGTCGGGCCCCCCCAACAAAACCTGAACCACCAAAAAGCCAGTAAGGAAGTTTGCTGAGGATAACACCTGTAAAGATTGAGGATGAGCTATTTTTATGATCGAAGATTTTCAATTGTAATGGAATACACCGTCAAACCTTTAAATCTCGGAGGCACCTTTGTCCCGTGTCAAAGTCAGATCCCTATCTTTTTTTTCGATTTACAAGGTAGTTTGGATAATTGCTTAAAACATTGCAATGTAGTCATTAATCATTGGTTAATTTTTGTACACTATCCTGTCCAAACGGGTTGAAGGCTCAGTGCGTCGGCGAAATGACACATGACGAAATGCTCTTTATCGATCTCTCGATAGGCTGGCGCCTCGTTCCTGCAGGCCGCCTTCGCATAGCGGCAGCGGGTGTGAAAATAGCACCCCGAAGGCGGGTTCAGAGGCGTCGGCACATCCCCCTGAAGTCGGATTCGACTGGCCTCGTAATGAGGGTCCGGAACCGGAACCGCCGACATTAAAGCCTCCGTATAGGGGTGTTTGGGGTTCAAGAACAATTCATCGGTTTCGGCCAGTTCAACGATTTTCCCCAAATACATCACGGCCACACGGTTGCTGATGTGTCTGACTACAGAAAGGTCATGGGCGATAAACAGATACGTCAGGCTGAATTCCTTCTGCAAGTCTATGAGAAGGTTGATCACCTGTGCCTGAATAGAGACGTCGAGGGCGGAGATCGCCTCATCAGCGATGATGAACTGTGGGTCCAGAGAAAGCGCACGGGCGATCATAATCCGCTGACGCTGTCCCCCTGAAAACTCATGAGGGTACCGCTTCATGTGATCCGCCTTAAGGCCCACGGCGCGCATCAGCTTGCGGGTTCGATCCTCCAATTCCGCACCGTTGGCAACACCATGTACCAGCAGGGGTTCTCCGACGATTGTACCCGCCGTCATTCGAGGGTTCAGTGAGGAGTAAGGGTCTTGAAAGATGATCTGCATCTCTCGACGGAGAAGCTGCATCCGTCTGCGGGAGGCAGTGACCACATTTACCTCCTTGAATTCTTCGCCCGGATGAGCCATCTTCTTACTGCGAAAGATGACTTCCCCTGCGGTCGGCTTGAACATTCGAATGATGGCCCAACCGGTGGTTGTCTTTCCACAGCCACTCTCACCGACCAATCCCAGTGTCTCCCCCGCTTTGATTTGCATGTCAACATCGTCCACCGCCTTCACATGGCCTACTGTGCGCTTGAGGACCCCTTTTCGCACCGGAAAGTATTTCTTCAGGTTTCTGACTTCAAGCAGTACATTATGGGAAAGCAATTTTCACTCCTTGTCAATGATAAAGCCAGCATGCAGCTGGATGTTTCGGCGTTATCGCCTTGAGTTCAGGGATCTGCCTTTTACAAATTTCTTTCGCCTGCGGACATCTGGGCTCAAACCCACACCCCCGGGGCGCACCAACGGAGTCCGGGACGATTCCTTCGATGGGGACAAGCCGCTTCTTTCTCGAAACAGTGAAGGATGGAATCGAATTGAGAAGCCCTATCGTGTAGGGATGTCTGGGGTTGTCGAAGAGTTCGCCGACAGGTCCGCTTTCCACGATTCTGCCCAGATACATGATGACCACATCATCGGCCATATGCGCAATCACCCCAAGATCGTGCGTAATGAACATAATCGCCGTCTTGAATTCTGTGCGAAGGTCGTTCATGAGATCCTGCACCTGTGCCTGTATGGTCACGTCGAGGGCGGTTGTCGGTTCATCGGCTATCAGAAGGCTCGGATGACAGGACAAGGCCATGGCGATCATCGCACGCTGGCGCATACCACCTGAAAGCTGGTGCGGATATTCGTCGACCCTCTGCTCGGGAGACGGTATCCCCACGGATGCCAGGACCTCGATGGCTTTCTTTTTTGCCTCCTTTTTGGATAAGCGCTGGTGAAGAATGATGGCCTCCATGATCTGGTTGCCGATGGTATATACCGGATTCAAAGAGGTCATCGGCTCCTGGAAGATCATGGCGATCTCATTGCCGCGGATATGTCGCATCTCTTCACCCCTGGGATTCAGCTTTGCCAGATCGATGATGTGACCGTCTCGATGGAAAAGAATTTCTCCGCTCTCAATTCTGCCGGGCGGTGATTTCACCAGCCCCATGATTGCCTTGGCGGTGACCGATTTGCCGCAGCCACTCTCCCCAACCACACCGAGGGTTCTTTCCGGATCTATAGAGAAGGTAACGCCGTCGACGGCCCGAACGACACCGCCCTCAGTATCGAAATATGTTTTGAGATTTCTGACCTCAAGAAGTGGCATGTCCGTTGTTCTCCATAAGTGTCCTGCCTAAATCAATAGGCAATGCAACGAATAAAAAGCATTCAACCGCACTTTAGAACTTTCCCTGGGGTTGCGTCGGTATGCCGGCCCTCTGAAACGACCACCACTCCGTTAACAATCACGTACTTGATGCCTAAAGGAAATTGTGAAGGTTCTTCATAAGTTGCGGTATCCTGAATAACTGAGGGTTCAAACACCACCAAATCGGCCCAGAACCCCTCAGTGAGCGTACCTCTTTCCCGCAAACCAAGTTTCTGAGCCGGAAAAGATGTCATTTTCCGGATTGCCTGCTCAAGTGTAAACAGCTTTTCTTCACGCACGTAATTGGCGATGACTCGCGGAAATGTTCCGTAGTTTCTAGGATGTGGTTTATGTTTTCCCAGAATGCCAATGGGGGAGAGTGACATGCCGTCTGAGGCAATCATTGCTATTGGATGACACATCACAGTCCTGACGTCTTCCTCGCACATCTCATGATAAATGCAGGTTATCTTTCCATTTTCTTTTGCAAGGAAATCGAAAAAAACATCAAAAACATCTCTCTTTCTAGACGCAGCAATATCCCTAAGGTTCATTCCCTCCGTTTCAATATTCTCCTCTGCATTAACTGCCGCAATTACAATTCGATCCCACCCGATAGATTTGACGGGACTTGCCCAGACCCCCTGCATTTTATTGTTCTCCATTTCTTTTCTGATTTGGATTCGGGTCCCTGCGTCCTTTATTCTTTCCAACATTTTCTCTGTGCCACCTTCTCTAACCCAAGGTGGTAGGCAGGTGGTAAGGTCTGTGCTACTTGCGGAATACGGATATACATCACAAGTGACATCTATTCCGCTTCTCCTGGCATTATCCATCAGCTCCAATGTCCGGTTTACCTTTCCCCAATTATCGAGACCAGCGGCCTTGTGATGCGAAATTTGGACCCGGACTCCGGCTTCACGGCCGATTCGCAAGCCTTCTTTTACTGCATCGATCAGATTTGCCCCCTCACCCCGGACATGGGTTGCATATAATTTTTGGCCCTCATTAAGAAGTTTGGCAAGCTCAATGACTTCCTCTGTTTCAGCGTAACAAGCAGGCGCATAAATCAAGCCTGTGGAAAGACCAAATGCCCCTGCATCCAGGCTATCCTTCAAAAGTGTTTTCATTTTATTGATTTCCGACTTCTTGGGTTTCCTGTTCTCAGAACCCATAACGGCTATTCTTAAGGTGCCATGCCCAACCAGTGATGCGATGTTTAGTGATGCTGGGTTATTCTCATAAGTGGCGATGAAATCGCTAAAACGCAGCCAGTTCCATTCGAACTCGGGAGGGAAAAACTGACTTTTCAAATACTGTGAGCTTTCTGTTCTCATTGGAGCAGGAGAGAGTCCGCAGTTGCCAATGACCTCCGTCGTCACACCCTGCATGACCTTGCTTCTACTTCTGGGATCAATCAGGGATGTAATATCGGAGTGTGAATGTATGTCAATAAAGCCGGGACAAACCACATGGTTGCTTATATCCAGAGTCTTTTTTGATTCTTCTTCTAATGTGCCAATTTTCTTTATCCTGCCATTAAGTATTCCCAGCTCACCGGAAAACCAGCAGTTACCGGTTCCATCAATGATTTTTCCGTTTTTCAGGGCAAGATCGTACACAATCGTTCCGTTATAAATGAAATTACTTTTTCCTGTACAATATCACGCCTGGTGAATGTGCTCCTAGGCATGAGGATCGAGTGCGTCACGCAGCGTATCTCCCACGATGTTGATGGATATCACTGCCAGAGAAATAGCCACACCCGGAAAAATCAAGAGCCACGGCGCCCGTGTGATGTAAACGCGCGCTGTAGCGATCATGTTCCCCCAGGATGGCAGGTCAGGCGTGAAGCCTACCCCAAGAAAATCGAGTATCGCCAATATCAAAATAATTTGAGCCAACTGAAAGCTGCACTGGACAATGATCGGGGACAGAGCATTCAAAATGACATACCGCGTGAGAATTCGAAACTCTCCGACACCTACTGCTTTGGCTGCGGAAACGTAAGTGTTGGTGGCGATTGTCAGGGTGATTCCGTGGACCAACCTTGCCAGCCTGGGGGTGTAAACCACAGTGACGGCAACCAGGACCGTTATGAATCCCGGGTTCATAATCGACGCTAAAAAAAGCGCGATGAGCATGCTCGGAAAAGCCATGGCGGCATCCACAATACGCATCAGAATCGCCCCTGCAGGACGGTAGTAGCCTGAGATGCTGCCGATGGCGATTCCAAAGGAAGCGATAAGGATAAGTATACAAAACGATGTGCCCAGCGTGAGACGCGTTCCAACCACGATACGGCTCAGCATGTCTCTCCCAAAATTATCCGTACCGAACCAATGCTCCATATCGGGAGGCTGTAATCGACTTTTTGCCTGCATTTTATAGGGGTCATAAGGCGTTGCAAACGGTCCTAGAACTGTTAAAAAAAGCATGACCGCCAATACAACCAGCGCCGCAATGGTAATGGGTCTCTTTTTAGCGAGTTTCAGGAATTTCCTCAAGATCCTTGCCTCCTAATCATATTGGATTCGGGGATCCAAAACCGCATAGATGATATCACAGAGAAAGTTGACGATCACATAAAGCCCCGCAATAAGCATGAGCAGGGCCTGCAACGTGGGGTAGTCCCTCTGAAGAATGGATTCCACCACGAGCCTGCCGACCCCCGGGACGTTAAATACGGTCTCTATAACAACCGACAACGAAACAATCTCGGCAAAATAGGAGCCGATGACCGCAACTACAGGGATCAGCGCGTTTCGGAGGGCATGTTTTATGAGTACCACACTCTCCTTAAGGCCCTTGGCTCTTGCCGTAGTGATATATTCCATTGATAGTATGTCGATGAAAAAAGATCGGGTCAGTCGGGCGATCAGTCCGGTTGATGGGATGGCGATCGTCAGACAGGGCAAAATGAGGTAGCGAAGATTGCTGATATTTCCGGTCTCAATGACTCCTGGATATCCTGAACTGGGCAGCCAGCGCAAAGTTGCCGCAAAGATCAACATAAGGTTCAGACCGATCCAAAAGCTGGGCGCTGAGGCTAAGGTCAGCGACAGAGTCATGGAAACCTGGTCAAGCCAGCTGTTGCGTTTTATCGCGGAAATAATTCCAACCAAAATTCCGAAAAACGAAAATAGGATTGTCGCTCCGCAGGCAATGAGAATGCTCGCTTCCGCGCGGTGGGCGATGAGGGAGATGACAGTTTGATGAGAATAGATCGACACGCCAAAATCGAACCGTATAACCATTTGCAACCACTTGAGGAACTGCATGTACAGGGGTTGGTCGTACCCCATCTTCTTCGTCAATGCGGCAATGACGGCCGAATCGGCCTCCGCTCCCAGCATCAGCTCGGCAGGATTTCCAGGGATAAAATGTATGAGCAGAAAGCATATGATACCGACCATCAGCATGATCGGAATCATGAGCAGGAATCGACGGACAATGTAGTCGGTCATTTTTTGGTTAAACCCCCTCTGTTTATTCGGGTTCTCTTTTTGACCGGTCGGCGCCCTTAACTCCCCACAGAACGGCTCTTGTTTTCGATGGAAGCCCCGAGACAGATTTTCGAAGGCTTCCATCGAACATCATGGCTACGGCAACCAGAGATTCCATGCGTAAACGAATGTGTGGATGGGATGGGTCTTGGAACCCAGATTCTTTATCTTGTTTTCGGTGGCCGCCATATGAAGTACATAATAATCGCCGAACTTTATGATGGGCACCTGGGTGTAAAAAATTTCCTGAAACCGAGACCAGGCATCAAGGCGAGCCTTATAGTCGGTTATTGAAACAAAATCTTTCAGAACGGCTAGCTTCTCGGGCGAGTCCCACCATCCCGGATAAGTGGGACTCAACCAATAGCTTATGCCCGGATCGTAATAGACCGCACTACCGGATGTGACGAAGAGTTCCCACTTGTTCGACTGTCCCCGATTGGCGACCACGCCCGCCCAATCGTAGACTTGAAAATCAACGTTGAAGCCGGCATCTTTGAGCTGCTTGGCGACGACCTGGCTCAAGTCATACATGGGGTACATGTTTCCCACAAGCATGCGGATCTTCTCTCCTTTGTAGCCCGCTTTTTTCGCCAGATCCCTGCCCAGTTTGGGATTCTTTTGATTATACTTATCGAGGCCGGCGGTCGTGTACCAGGGCGTGCTTTTAGGGAAGATGGACCCCTGGACTTCAGAAAGCTCCCCAAAAACGGCGACCATGATTTCATCCATATTCAGCGTTGCAAGAATTGCCTGCCTCAGCCCCTGGCTTGCGCATAGCCCCTCTTTGGTGTTGAAGAAGATTTGGCACCAGTAGGGAGGCTCCAGTTTGATGGCACGAATGTTGGGATTTTTGACCAATGAACCGTACTGATCAGCCTGTACACCCGTGGCGTAATAGTACTGTCCGGAACTGACGCCATTTGTCCGAGCCGCCTCTTCCTTGACAATGTGGAATTCCGCGCGGTCGAAATAAGCGATTTTCTTTCCGGCACGACCATTGGGCGGTTCATTTCGAGGAGCATATCCCTTCCACCGATCAAGGCTGACATACTCCCCCTGCACCCACTTTCCAAACTTGTAAGGGCCGGTGCCGATGTAGTTCTCCGGTTTGAGCATTTCAGCACCTGCCTCACGGGCAATTTTGGCGGGGATAATCACCGGTCCACCATTTCCAAAGCCGAGTAATGAGAGCAGCGGGCCGTAGGGTTGTTTCAGATATATTTCAAATGTATATTTGTCGGGGGTTGAAAGCCGATCGAGATATGGTCTTGCGATGCCACCCCGTGCGCCGTTCTTAAACCATCGCTCGACGGATGCCAGCACGTCTTCGGAAGTCAGTTCTGCACCATTATGAAATTTAACGCCTTGTCTGATGTTAAATGTGAATTTCAAGTTGTCTTTCGATACTGTCCATCTGTCTGCCAACTCAGGTGCAATTTTGCCGTCAGCCGTGATATACTGCACCAAAGTCTCGAAGATATGCCCACCTGGTTCGTAAACCACATCCGCTGAACTCATCATGCAGTCGAGGGTCGGGATATCCTGGTGAGTTGCCATTTTGAAAATTCCACCGTACTTTGGTGAATCGCTGCCGGCCACAGCGGGACCGGCAAGTAGAAAAAAGACCAACAAAAAAACACCAAGGATACATACTAATTTCACACAACCTTTGGCCATGATCATCTTCCTCCTTTATTATTTTCTTGAAAACAGCTACAAACGATACCTGCACATCTAGATCTAAATGTATCACGCTTCCGGACTGCTATCCCCTCCTTTCCCTTTTAAGAAGTGATTTTTTATCTGATTAAACAGATTTTCCGAACTGAACACGTCAATGGCAGTCATAGCCAGGGCTTTTGCCGCGTTGATCATGGCCCGCATTCCTTGCGCGGATGAGGCTGCCTTGGTAAATTCCTCCGTGTGTGCTTTCGTTTCGGCAGGGGCAGTGGCAATACGCCCGTGTAACAACGGAACGACCTGGCTCACATTTGCTGCATCGGTCGATCCCATTTCCTGCCTCGGTTTTCTCTCCACTTTGAGGCAAAGGCACTCAAGGTTATCTAAGAATGCTTTCTCCAGCGGTGCGTTAATTCTCATCGGTTCGTAATTTAAATCAAAATACCCGAATCTAACCTTACAACCCGTTGCTAAAACAGCTCCTCGCGCACAGTTCTTTACCTTTTTCACGAGTTCGTCCCGAAATTTCCCATCAGGGGCCCGAATGGAATACCGGCACTGGGCCAAATCTGGAACCATATTTGCCCTCTCGCCCCCCTTCGTAATGATCCCATGAACTGAGGCGTAGGAGGGAAGATGCTCACGCAAAGCATTAACGCTGTTGAAGGTTTGTATTACTGCACTCAGCGCATTTACCCCCTGTTCGGGGGCAACGGATGCATGGGAAGATTTCCCCGAGAATGTGATTTCCAGAGGAACAAGTGTGAGGGTTTTATAGGTGCCTGCGTTCTCGTTGCCCGGGTGGACCATCAAAGCAATGTCGACTCCTTCGAATACACCTTTCTCGAGCATCTTGATCTTGCCTCCACCGCTTTCCTCAGCGGGGCATCCAATGAGCTGCAACTTGCCGGGGAGTTGATCCTTCAGTTTAGCCATCCCAAGAGCAGCCCCAACAGCTATACCGGTGATGATGTTGTGACCGCACGCATGACCGAGTTGGGGCAATGCATCATATTCAGCCAGGAAAGCTATGGTTGGGCCCGTTGACTGAGTTGTGTGGATTGCTCGAAATGCCGTCTTCAAGCCGGCAATATTTTGCTCAATTCCGAACCCGGCATTTTTCATTCTTTCACAGATGGATTTTACCGCGTTGTATTCCTGAAAACTCAACTCAGGGTTGCCGTGAATCTCCTGACTTAATCCGATGATCAAATCGCTCATCTCATCAAGAAAGGCACATATCTGCGATTTTAGCCTAGCACTATTCATCAAACCTCTGTCTCCGATGGATTATCATGTCTTCGTAATTCGAAATTTCTTTCTCGAGAAATCGTTCTCTCCGCCCTCCAGATTTTAATCCGGCACTTTGATTAAGACTTCGCTTTAGGTCAATACCGTATCTATCCTCTCCAGGGCCCAGTCGATTTCCTCCTTCTTAATGATCAAAGGGGGTGCAAACCGGATCACATTCTGATGCGTTTCTTTGCAGAGGATTCCTCGATCCTTCAGTTTCTCGCAGAAATGCCGCGCTCCTCCTGCCTCAGGATAAAGCTCCACGCCAATCATGAGGCCCCTTCCTCGAATCTCACGAATATAAGGACTTTCGATTTCTAAAAGCCTCTCCATGACATAGCTTCCCATGATAGCCGCATTTTCTAACATCTTCTCCTCTTTGATGACCCTTAGGGCGGTGCGGGCAACTGCACATGCCAACGGATTTCCTCCAAAGGTACTTCCGTGATCGCCTGGATGAAAGACCCCAAGGACTTCTTTATTTGATAGAACCGCAGAAATAGGTATAAATCCTCCCGACAGGGCTTTACCAATCAGGGTCAAATCGGACTGAATGCCGTCATGTTCTTCCGCTAAGAATTTTCCTGTTCTACCCAACCCTGTCTGGATCTCATCAAGGATCAACACGACATTATTTCGATTACAAATCTCACGGACTGATTTCAGGTACCCTGATCTGGGAACGATAACCCCAGCTTCTCCTTGAATTGGCTCAACAAGGAAGGCTACTGTATGAGGCGTAATCGCCTCTTCCAGCGCATTTGCGTCATTAAAAGGAATTATTTTGAAACCAGGTGTGAAGGGGCCGTAACCATTTCTGTATTGAGGCTCCGTACTGAATCCTACGATGGTGATCGTTCGACCATGAAAATTATTCTCGCAGGCTATGATCTCAGCCTGATTCTCAGGAATCCCCTTAGCCTTATAACCCCATTTCCTGACCGCTTTGATAGCAGATTCGACAGCCTCAGCACCACTGTTCATTGGAAGAACCATATGGGAATTGGTCAGCTCACACACCTCTTTGTAGAAGAATCCTAATTGATCATTTCTAAAGGCCCGTGAAACCAGGGTCAGGCGTTCTGCCTGTTCAATCAGGGTTTCAAGAATCTTCGGATGGCAGTGTCCCTGGTTTATAGCAGAGTAAGCTGAGAGACAGTCCAGATATCGTTTTCCCTCCACATCCCATACCCAGACCCCTCTACCCCTGGTTAAAACGACATCAAGGGGATTGTAGTTGTGAGCCCCATATTCATTTTCAAGCCAAAGATAATCCTCTGTCTTCATACCGATTCCCTAATTTCCGTCGATCTTTATTGGATGGAGTCATATCTCCCCAGGCTGACCGAGAATAGCGAGATATTTTTATTGAACTTAAACAAGTATTCGAAAAGATTGCCGACTCATCTCATTTTGTGATCAAAAATTAGGTTCATCCCAATCCTTTATTGCCTGTATGGAGGAAAGACTTCAATCCGTCTAAATCGAGACCGTTAAGTCCGAGTGTTTCCACCGTCCTCAGACTTTGGCCAAAGTAGTCTTTGCCTGAAAGGATTTCCCCCATGCGGACGATTAGTTCACACGTTGGGGTGGGAACACCGAGGAATTTGCCTAGCGAGCAGAACATCACAAGGCCCATTCCAATATCCTCATGAAAATACCGGTTATGCAATGAGTCCGGACTTGGAAAGTCACGATACCCGAGTCCTTTTCCGTAACATTCATAGTAGTCTGTGCTTGATGCATACCCTTGCTGAACGGAGGTCACCGGCTCAGACTGAGCAGGATAACCTAAGGCTCTGAGAAGAGCCATCCTCTCTTCGTCTACCTTCTGGATCAACCGAGCAACCGCTGGGGAAACGCCATCCCGATAGAAGAACATTTTGTTTCCTTCCTTCTCAATGCGTGCGGCGTTAAGAAGCGTGATGGCCGGGTGAATGACCGGATTACCATTGTTCAGGCCCACCTCAAGAATGCTGGCGGCTCGGACGAGACCTGGGTAAAGCCCTTCCAACTCAGGACCGATCCTATCTAGATCTACAGCAGGCAGAGTGCTGTAAAGCACACGGGCAACCTTAACAAGTATGTCAACTTTGGCACCCTTAGCACGGCATGCATAAGTTAGAGTTGACGTCTCAACTAAAGTTGGTAGTCTTTTTAAACCCATCTCTTGAAAAACTCGAGCAAAATGGAGTGATCCACCCGTGGAGCCGGGATTGAGAATTACGAGTTGGTCTGGCAGTATAAAGAGTGCAAGTTCCCGGGCTACCCGATCATGCGCCAGAGCCTGGGTACAAACCATGACTGTATCCGCACCATCCAATGCCTCTGTCAAATCACAGGTTATTCGATCGAGCGTCACCCGGCCCGACACCACACCCGTCGCAGTCAGCGCTTTTTCCCTCAAGACTTCCTCAAGATTTATCTTGAATTCAGAGAATTCAAATAAATGAACACGTTTACCCTGAAGCGTAAGATCTGCGGCTGCCGCTTTACCGCCGTTCCCCGCACCGATGATAGCAACGCGATCAATCATAATATGCCAATATGCCTCCCCCCCATTGATCCCTGAGAAATATAATCAGTGAGTCAAAATCTAACTGAGGAAAAGCCTTCACCGGTCAAATTTTGGAATTGGTGAAGAATACATCCGGCGATTCAACTTCAATGAAACGCCCTTGGTCTAAGGAGGCCATTCGGTCTGCTCTCTCCGGGATTTTTTTAATTTAACCACTAACCTTCTTAGGAGGCTTGGAACAGTTAAATGTCCTTGCCACCCTCAGGCAAACGAACCCAATTCTTTCTCGACTTCATGACGACAAACGTTTCACTCCGAAGGACATTTGCCATCTTGAGGATGGTTTCCGTTGTAAACCGGTATAACTCTTCAGTCCCACCTTTAAAAACAACCTCCGCAACAATATCGTAGCGTCCGGTTACTACACCCGCCCATGCAACGTTATCCAGATCTGCTATCTTTTTCAGTATCTGGTCCATCTTTCCATGAGAACGTATGCTCATGGCTACTAGGGCGGTCGTAATTTTGGGATGCCGGTCTGGATCAACCAGTCCACTTACCTTCAGTAAACCCACCTCTTTGAGATTTTTGATCCTTGTACGAACGGTTGGTGCTGTGACATGCAGGCGCTTTGCCATGTCGCCGATTGGCATCCGACCATCCTCATCAAGCAGACGAATAATCTTATTATCAATAGAATCAAGACTTCGTTTATTCATCTATTATCTCTCTATTAGTTATAGATGCTTGACTATTTTCATATGCTGAGAAAATCAAATGAGTTCTTCAACACTTTTATAGAATTGACCACTCTTGCTTCAATCCATAACAATAACAAATTTTACTATTTATATAGGCCTACCCTTTTTTAAGCCCCATAAATGGGCTCATTTGATATTTTAAAAAGTAAATAATAATCTAAAATATTTTCTAAAAAATAACATTTTGAGCTAATATATATCTAATTAAATAATTTGTCAAGTAAAATTATTTCAATTAAAAAAATCATGGTAATTTATTTCATAAATACTAAGAAGTTTGTTTTTTGAAGCTAAAGTTTTGCGAAAAGTCGCTTCCAAGGACACTGAGAAGAAGATAGGAAGAAGGAACAAACAGAGTGGCAATAAAGAAATTTCGACCCGTGGATTTGCCAATATGCACACCTGCCAAAAAGTTGTGATATGGAAGACATATCAAAACCTAAAATCAGACGAAGAGACTACCCTGGATTCTTTATCAATGGAAAAAGAAGAGATACCTTCTATGCATTATCAATTGTAAACGAGCATGCTCCGCTAAATTGTCCGGATCTCAATTACAGTTGGAGTAACCGGTGGTTGGACTAACCAAAAATTATTACCTAAGGTTATCAAAAATATGAAATTTATTAGTTTGACTCATATTAAACAACGTTTTATAAATCGCCAGTATAGATTCTTACATATAAAGGTCTGAGAGTTTATCTCTAACATCTACGCAGCCAGAAGATCAATGGTATTTTGGATTGCTTCATCTGCTTTGTGATAAGCGGCTTCTAATTTGCTTTT
>Ga0315280_10008560_pt1 | contig 13359 bp, 18 predicted proteins | sample YL17G06_40_MG_FD_203697 | JGI IMG/M metagenome (GOLD analysis project Ga0315280, IMG submission 203697) | Sediment microbial communities from Yellowstone Lake, YNP, Wyoming, USA - YL17G06_40 | ecosystem: Environmental > Aquatic > Freshwater > Lake > Sediment | place: USA: Wyoming | collected...
AATTCTATCGCCTTTTCTGAGACCTCTATACCATGAGCTTCGATTCCCTTAGCCCTCTGAAGGTAGTGGAGAAGGGTCCCGTCTCCACACCCAATATCCAGGACACTGCTGCCTTCATCTACTATCTCCCCTATCAATTTAAGCTTGAAGTGAGATATCGGAGGAACATTTTTCCCCGATAACCTATCCCAATACCACCCGTAATCGAAATTCCCGGCACTAAAGGGAAAACCCTTAAATAGATAGGCGTGTACCCTTCTAAGCTTCCCTTTGAGGCTGGAATCAGTTGGGAACAAAAGCTCCTCTTGACGCTCGCCCTTACTTACCCCCACTAGATACTCTCCACTCTCTATCTACACCACTCTACCGATAGCGAATATATCCGTGGCATACCTGTAGAATTTTCATTTAGCTCCGCCGATTTGCTCTATTATCTGCTCATACTTCCCGGCAATTTCACCCTGGGTATTTCGTTAGACATTCTTGGCTTTTGTCATCATCCCCAGGGCTTTTTGGGCGTCGCTGACAAACTGCTCTACGGTTGCCCGCGTGTATTTATGGTCTGCCATTCTGGTGAGGAACTGAGGTGGGATAGTAATGATATGAGCTCCAGCCACCGCTGCCTGGAGAATGTCAGCTACCGACCTGATGCTGCCGATGATAATTTTATTCTTGTATTTCCAGCGTTCAAGCCAGTCAACAGAATTCCTGATAACCTGAGAGACATCTCCTCCTTCATCCCCCACCCTGCCGGCGAAAATGCTGATGTAGGTTGCCCCGGCCTTTGCCGCCAGGATAACCTGGCCCAGGGACATCGCTATTGTGGCATTCACCTTTATGCCCTCGTTTTCAAGCTGGTTAATTACACCATAGCAGGGAACGCCGTCCTGAGTTATCTGCGGGATTTTAACTACAATGTTGTTTGCCCAAGAAGCAAATTCCCGTGCCTGTTTTACCATTTCATCAAGGTTGTTGGTGGTGACTTCCACACTCACCGAGCGGGGATTGACCAAGGCAGCAATATCCCTGGCTCCTGCTTTCATATTGTAAACTCCGTCTTTTAGCATAATAGAGGGATTAGTGGTGACACCGTCTACAATGCCCATTTTGAGCCATTTCTCAATCTCAGAGATACTCGCTGAATCAATAAAGATTTCCATGTTTAGCCTCCTATTTTATGTTCTATGTCCGATGTCCGAGGTCCTGGGTCCAATGTCCGATGTCCGAGGTCGGGGTTTTCGAAGATAGCGGATAAAGCCATTAATCAAGTTTACCACACTATTTGCGTGCTCAAAAATTGCTTCAAAATCACTGTGGTCTATATATCCTCTATCTAAGGCTATATGCAGCTGGCTTTTTACTTCAGAGGCTGAAGCTCTTGCTATCACGAGGAACTGGATAAATTCTCTGTCCGAGCTACGGTCAAAGCCTTCAGCTATATTAGACATTATGGAGACAGAGACATTACGGATTTGATTCTTCAAGCTGAAGTCCTTGGCAAATTCCCTCTTCTCAGAAATATTATAGATTAAGTTTACCAGCCCTCTCGCTTCTTTCCAAGCTTCAATATCCTTGAATCTCTGTATTGCCTTTGTCGGAGTTCGAGGTCCTATGTCCGAGGTCCGAGGTTCTATGTCTGATGTCCGAGGTCGTATGTCTGACGTCCTGGGTCCGGGATTTAAATGACTGCGTCCCCTGATATTGGACTTAGGACTTAGGACTTTGGACTTCTCCTGACTCAGGACTTCCTCAACCTTCTGTGCTGCCTGTAAAAGATTTGGGGCGATGGCATCGGGTCTGGCATCCTGTTCATCCATAAGGTGACACAACTCACACTTCATTTTACCTAAAAGTATGGTTCTACATCCAGCGCTCTTTCCCGCTCTGACGTCGGTGAGCCCATCGCCTATCATCCAGGATTGGGATAAATTTATATCCATGTCTTCTGCTGCCTTGAGTAAAAGCCCGGGCTTGGGCTTCCGGCATTTACAATTAGCTTTAAGCCTGTTAACCTTTGCCTCAGGATGATGAAAGCAGTAGTATTCCCCATCTAGAAATGCCCCTTCCTTAGCAAGTTCTTTTTCCATCTTGTTCCTGATTTCGGCAAAAGTTTCCTCGGATAGATACCCTTTAGCGATTCCAGGTTGATTAGAAGCAATTATAACCTTAAATCCCAGTTTGTGGAACTTGGTAATGGCTTGGGCAACTTTAGGCAGAAGCCTGAACTGCTCCGGCGTAAAGGGTGAGTCAATTACCCCGTGCTCCGAATAATAGATAAGCTCATTTATTACCCCATCTCGGTCAAGAAACACTGCTTTCATTTCAAGATAGTCTAGCTCTCCTCAATCTTTTGCCTTAAGCAACTGCATATCAAGTGCTCCAGCGCTAGGTGAAATGATTCGACCTGAGGAGTGGAATTTATCGGCACGACAATACAAGCATCAGCTATCTCTTTCATCACCCCGCCATCAAAGCCAGCAAGTCCGATAGTGTGTCCCTTCATCTCCTTGGCATACCTCATTGCCTTCACCAAGTTCTGAGACCATAGCTCAGCTTTATCTCTGCCCACCCCTCCATGGACACTGATACAGATTAAGATGTCTCCTTTCTGAAACAGGTTTTTGAGCTGCTCAATGAACAGATTGTCAAATCCCTCATCATTTATGATAGCAGTTATAAGGGGGATGTTATCATTAAGGCAGTGAACCCTGAATCTCCTTTTACCCTCCACAATAGTAGTCTTGGACAGGTCACAGGCAAAGTGGGTAGCCGTGGACGCCGAACCACCATTTCCACAGATGAAAACCTGATTTCCTCTTTCCCAGGTACTAAAAAGCAACTCTATTACCCGGTCTATATCATCTATCGAGATAGTCCTGGTAACGTTCTTCATGTCCGAAAGGTAAGTCTCTATGTATTTCTTATTATTAATCATTTTAGCTCCTCAAATTCTTGATACCAACCATATCGCTGGCCAGCTTGGGAAAGAAGTATACCAAAGGACCAGCACAAAGTCACACGATATTGCCTAAAGGTCTCAGGGCTTTTGGGATACGGCTCACCAGCTGTTTTTCCCCAAACAGACCCTGGAGCCCATGTCCCCTGACTTTATAGTCCAGACTTTTAAGTTCAGCAGGATACCAAGGTGCACGATGTTCTTGATATGGGTTTCTCTCCAGGGTGCCTTGCTGATACCTGCCGGCCGGCGTGCTTATGATGACCTGCCTTCGGGCAATTTTCTCCATTGCCTTGAGCAGCTCTTATCCAAGCTCCGCCAAACTGTATTTAATCTGGTAAAGGGAAAACAAGGTCGAATACGCCAAGCAAGGCTTTCTAGTTTTTCTGGAAGTTTGGTTATTCTCATACTGGGCCACTAAAAACGCTTCATATTGACTAATGTCTTCGCTCCCTCGAAGTCAAAATGGAACTTCATTGGTCTTAGCCCCACCTTTTTCATAGCTTGCGATAACCTGGATTTATCGTTGCTGTGGCAATAGAACATAAAAAAGCCCCCACCACCAGCCCCCATTATTTTTCCACCCAGTGCGCCGCTATTGCGAGCCAGCTCATAGCACTCATCAATGAACGGATTGGATATCTTCTCAGAGCGTCGCCTCTTCATTTCCCAGTGGAGATGTAGAAGCTCACCAAACTTATCTATGTCACCTCCTTCCAAAACTCTCCTTGTTTCCAGACCTATTTGCTTTATCCTATGGAGGTTTTCGATGGTTTTGGGGTCGTTTTCCTTACTTTTCTCATCCTGCTCGGAAAGGATTTCCGAGGCGCTCCTCTCAATTCCGGTATGGAAAAGTAGTATATTATCTTCCAGCTGGTCCAGAGTATCATCTGAAATCCTGAGAGGCTCAATAATCACCTCTCCATTCTTCTCAAAGGTGAGGCAGGTGATACCACCAAAGGCAGCGATATATTGGTCTTGCTTGCCTATAGGCTCACCAAGAACGTCTATTTCAATATGACATGCCTCCTCAGCCAACTGCTTTTGAGTCACAAAATCCCTGTTATACGTATGGAGAGCATTAAGGAGCGACACAGTAAAACTACTAGAGGTGCCGAGCCCACAGTTAGCGGGGACATCAGCGATGGAGACAAGCTCAATGCCTCCATCAATTTTGAGGAGTTTTAAAGTCTCTCGGAAGATGTGATGTTTTATATCAGCTACACTATCTACAATCTCCGTCTGGGTGTAACTTAAGCGAATGCTGTCATAAAACCTCCTATTGGCAGAGATAAAGACATATCTATCAATAGCCGCTGCGATTAAGAATCCGCCGTATTTGGAATAGTAGGATTCTAAATCAGTCCCTCCTCCACCCAGGGTTATTCTGACAGGTGCTCTAGAAATTATCACGGCGTTACCTCGCTCTGCAAAACATATCTCTTGAACTCTTCAAGTCCTTCAGGTGAGCCTATCTGATAAAAGCGTTTATGCACTTCATAAGCAAGCAGTTCTTCCTGCTCTATTAGCCTGGGGAAGAGAGCTTCGAGGGTATAAGGCTGCCCCTCTGGTATAAATTCAAGAACCCGCTTCTTAAAAATGTTCGCTCCGTACTCGATATACACCATATCCTCGGTTTTTTCTTTCTTACTGTAGTATTTTACTAAATTACCAGCGACGACGGTATTACTTTTGTCATATCTATTGTAATTCTTGTAGACTGTCATCAGCGCCAGTTTATTCTGTCCCTCGAAATAGCTCATAACGGCTGCAAAATCTGGAAATAAGTACGAATCTCCGTAGAGCGTGAAAAACTTATCTTCAAGGAGGGTTTCTGCTCTCTTCAGGGCGCCAGCGGTGCCCATCAGTTGCTCACCTTCACGGCTGTACTTTATATTTACTCCAAACCCCCTGCCATCCCCGAAGTAGCCCTCGATCTGCTCTCCGAGGTAACCGATGCATAAAACGATATCCTCTACCTTATTCCTTTTCAATAGGCCCACTTGATATTCCAGAAAGGGCTTCCCCAAAATCCTGATCATTGACTTGGGTGTTTGCTCTGTCAGGGGTCTCAATCTAGTTGCCAGACCGCCAGCCAGTATTGCCACCTGCATTGTTCCCCTCTAGACTCCCAATTTCACCACGCAGCCCTGGCTGTTGGATTCGTATATAGCGTAGGCCAGCCTCAGCGCTTGAAGGCCATCATAGCCATTGCCCAGCGGTTCCCGACCCTCTTTTATAGCGGTGGCGAATTCCTTCCACTCCTCGTACCACGAGCGGTCTTCGCCACGGAATTCAATTATCTCCTCTTTGAATGGCTCCAAAAAGGCCCTTCTTCCCAGGATAGCCCTCTCCACCCCATAACTTCCACCCAGGCCTTCTACTGTGGTATACCCGTCTCGGCCAAATATCTCCAGAGAAAAGAGGTTTTTCCATTGTGTCCAGCTAACATGTAGAGAAGCTATTTGCCCTTTTGCAGTGCGTAACAAGGCAAAGGCATTATCCTCCATGGGGGCAATATCCCAAAAGCTGGTAGCAAGAAAGCCAAAAACCTCAGCGAATTCCCCCATAAACCAGCGGGATAGGTCGAGGGCATGCATTCCTTGATCCATTAACTGACCGCCGCCGGCGATTTCTGCTTTGGCTCTCCAGTCCTTCTCATAACCAGGTCTGCCCCCGATTCCATAGCGCATGCGAATGAAGCTTGGCTCTCCAACGGAGCCTTTATTAAGCCATTCTCGGGCCTGCCTCATGCCGGGGTGATGGCGGAGGTTAAACCCGCATTTAAGCTTCATCCCATTTTCATAAGCCATACCCACTATCTGCTTTGCCTCCTCTGGATTCCAAGCCAAGGGCTTCTCACAAAGCACGTGCTTACCTTGCTTTAAGGCAGCAGTGCAGATTGGTAGGTGCAGATTCGGCGGAGTGGATACAATTATTGCATTTATGTCTTCCCTAGCGACCGCATCCTCCCAATTGGCGGTTGCTTCACATCCCATCTCGTCAGCTAGAAGCTTTGCTCGCTCCAAATGGGCAGCCGCTACTATGACCAGTTCAGCATCGTCAAACTCTTTTAGTGCTCGAGCTCGACGCCTTCCCTGAAGGCCAGCTCCTATTATACCTACTCGCATTTTTCCCCTAATTTACCACTGATATCCTCTATCTTTTGGGATAATTCTCCGCATGGTGTAAATATCTGACGACATTACCTTATCCAGATATTTGGGGATTTTCCTCCAGTTGTCCCACTGGAGACTTATAAGCCGGCCGGACAAACCGTCAGATTCGGATGAAGCTAAGAAAACAGCCAACTCCGCTACCTTTTCTGGAGGCACGCCACCTTCTTCTTTTTGTTTAATGGATTTAGCTAGGGAGTCCTTGCCAGCAGCCTCACCTGCTTCCAGGACTTGACCCAGCAATCTGGTATTTACCGCACCAGGTGCGATGGCATTAATATCAATATTGCGTTCTTTAACCTCCTCAGCTAAGGTCTCGGTTAATCTCACCACCGCTGCTTTGGAGGCACTATAGGCGCTGAATCTGGGGCGAGGGGAGGCAGCTCCTCCTCCAGAAAAATTTATGATCTTACCCTTTTTATTTTCTATCATGGTTGGTAAAACAGCCCTTATACACAGAAATGTTCCATAAAGATTTATATTTATGGCTTCTATCCACTTTTCGCTGTCGATATCAGTTACAAATCCAATGGGTCCATAGATTCCAGCGCAATTGACCAGAACATCGATAGTAGTAAATTTTGCTAAAGTGAAGTCCACCAAATCCTTTACCTCTTTTGGTTTGGAGACGTCCGCTCGAAATACCTCGACCCTTGTGGAAACGAAGTTTTCTAGTTCCTGCCTAGCAGCCTCAAGCTCCGACTCAGTCCTTGAGGTTAACACCAGGTGTGAGCCCTCTCTGGCGAAAGCCAATGCTATTGCCTTGCCTATCCCCATGCTCCCTCCGGTTATGATTGAGACCTTATCCTTCAGCATCATCGCTTAATCCTTACTTCCCCCTCCCCACACCAAAATATAGAAAACCTTTCTTAATCATCAGTTCATCGTTTAACATATTTTTGGTATCAATAAGGACTGGCTTTTTCATCGCCGATTTAATCGAATCGAAGTCCAGAATCTTAAATTCGGGCCAGTCGGTAACAATAACCAGAGCATCAGCTCGCCTAGCTACCATATACGGATTAGAGCAAAACTGGAATTCTTTATGAAGCTTAATTTCTTCTAGGTCAGCCTTGGGGTCATAGGCTTTAACCACAGCACCGTTGTCCATTAGGTCCTTTATAATTTCCAGAGCCGCGGAACGACGTAGGGTACTTGTGCCCGCCTTGTAAGTTAATCCTAAGACACCGATAGTCAAGCCTTTTATCGAGCCATATACCTTCTTCAGTTTCCTGCCGACTATTTTATTTTGCTGTTCGTTTACCTTTAGAACACTGCTAATGAGGTGTGTTTCGTAACTGCAGTTATTCCCAAGACTCTCGAGGACTTTCAAGTCCCTGGCAAGCGTGCCACCAGCAAAACCTAAACCTGGCAGTAAAGGCGCTTTGGGGCCTATCCTTCCATCCAGGCGTAATGCTTCTGCCACTTTCAGAGCATCTGCCCCCAGTTCATCGCAAAGATTAGCGATTTCATTGGCAAAGCTAATGGATGTGGCTAGGAAGGCGTTGAGAGCATGCTTTGTCATCTCAGCCGTTCTTAAATTCATCCTCACTTTAGGAGCGCTTATAGGGGCAAAAAAATCTTCCACTTTATCTAAGGTGGATTTACTCTCAGCGCCGATTACTATTCTTTCGGGATTTTTGAACCGTTGTATTGCCTCTCCCAGTCTCAGATTCTCAGGGCTGTAGGCAATATCAAAATCTAAAGAAGGGTTATTCTGTGCGATTACTGACTTTATCTGCTCGCAGGTGCCTACCGGAACCTGGCTGCTAACAATGATTAATGAGTGATTTTCAAGACACCTAGACAACTCTGTGCTGATGGCAAAGATTTCGGACAAATCTACCTCGTCCTTCTCATTCACCGGAGTATCAAGGGTTATTAGAGCGTAATTGGAGCCCTTTAAGGCAGCACTTAAATCTGTGGTAAAGCTCAATCTCCTAGAGTCGAGATTACTTCTAAGTGATTCCTCCAAGCCTGGCTCAAATAGAGGCGGACTGCCACGGTTTAGATTCTTTACTACCGCTGAATCTTTATCCACACCTACTACAACATAGCCCAAATCAGCCAAACAGACTGAAACCACAGAGCCCAGATGCCAGAGCCCGATTACACAAACCTTCTTGTTTTCTCCAGCCATGATGTTATCTTCCAATCAGTCAAACTTCTACCAAGGACAAGCCTAAGGTCTGTCCGCTTCTGCCTACCATCAATCTCTAACATTCTCTATCAACCTCCTCGTCGCTATGCGCACCGCTTCAGCTGAGGTATGCCTGGCTTTCCAGCCCAGGCTTTTCATCTTGCTCACATCGTAAATAACTACGGGCGCATCTCCCGGCCAACCCCGCTTGCCACCTGTGTATCTGAATTTTACGTCTTTTAGTCCCATCTCATCCACCACTATTTGTGCAATGGTACTCACCTTAACGGTGGACTCACAGCCTAAGTTGAAGACATCATATTGCTTATCGGAATGGTGCAAGGCGAAGAGCATGCCATCGAGGCAATCCTCAACCAAGAAGAAGTTCTTCTCCTGATTGCCATCTCCTAATATCTCCAGCTCTTTCGGATTTTTCCTTAGCTTGTGGATAAAGTCATAAATGACCCCATGTCCCATCCGAGTCCCCACTACATTGCCGAAGCGGAATATCCACGCCTGCATGTTAAACAGGTGGCAGTAAGCACTGATGAGACCCTCGCAAGCAAGCTTTCCAGCACCGTAGAGAGAGATGGGTAGAAGTGGCCCAAAGGTTTCACTAAGAGGCATCGGTGGAGCATCTCCATAGACGGTGGCACTGGACGCGAAGAGGAGCCTATCGATACCGAGACGCTTCATGCCTTCGAGGACATTCCAGGTAGCAATGGTGCAATTCTTGAGGTCGACATCTGTAATTCTATTTCCCCCAACGATGTCGGTGTTTGCCCCCAGGTGCCAGACAACCTCGTGGCCCTGCATCGATTGTTTCAAAGTTTCGAAATCCAAGAGGTCGGCCTGGATGAGGCGAAACCCGTTTCTGCCAAAATGATGCTCAATAAATTCCTTCTTCCCCGAGCTGAGATTGTCATAAACAGTTACCTCACCCATCTGAACTAGCCTATCAACGAGGTGGCTGCCAATGAACCCTGCGCCGCCGGTGACGAAGTATTTAGCGGATTTGATGGCCTGTGTCATATCTTTGCTCCCAATGAACTACGGCTTTCCCCCTGACTGAGGAGGGTTTGGAATCGGTAGGAGAAATAGCCAAGGGCGACGAAAGATACGGCGATGATAGTGACCTGAAGCTTGCGCCAGGAAATGATAGGATTCCTGAAAAGGGTTTTCAAAATGCTGGGGAAAAGCTTGATAAAGATACGCTTTAGGAGTTGGTGTTCAGTACTAAGTAAGTTTTTGCCTTCGTCTGCCTCAGGGTAAAGCCTCTTTAGCATGCACTTAGTATAACCTATCCAGTAAGAACTTCGAGCGATGAATTTCGACTTCAGTCTATATTTGTATACCTTGTGTTCGACTTTAACCTCTGGGTTGTAAACTATTTTACCCCCCGTTTTCCTTTTCATTCTTAGTGACAGTTCGACTTCCTCCCCATGAAGTCTCCTACCTTGGACCCCGCCGATTTCAGTTGAGAAAAGGCCACATAGATCGAAAGCTTCCCTCCGGAAGGAGATATTTGTCCCGTAGCCATTTCTTACCTCGGTGGGCTCGGTCCAATCCCAGTAAGTGCAGGAAAATATCCAGTAAAATTCTCGGGGGAACCAGCTCATTGACTTGTCTTCCCATAAGGGCAGGATAGGTCCGGTCAGACCGATGATTGAGCTATCTTCAGCATAAGCCTTGGCCGTTTCCTCTGCCCAGTCAGGGAAAAGAATAGCATCATCATCAACAAAAGCTATGATATCTCCTGAAGCTTGCCTGATGCCCAGATTTCTAGCTGATGAAAGTCCCCACTCCCCTTGATTGAACAATATCTGAACATTGGGGTAGCTTTTTTCATCTGCATAGGCTCTGATTTTATGGCATAACTCGGGTGACCTCTCTGCGACAAAGACCATCTCAATACTATCATAGGTTTGAGCTTGTATACTGTCAAGCAGCTCAGTGATATCCTTAAACCTATCCATAGTATAGGAGGTGGTGATTACGGATATTTTGGGGAGTTTCATGCCTTCTTGCCTATAATGTCGTTTACTGCCTGCCCAACTGCCTCGTCTGAACTATATCTGGTTGCCACGCTCCCCCTTCGCTGATTGCCACGCTCCGCTCGCAAAAACCCCTCTCTGTCATTGCGAGGAGCGATAGCGACGAAGCAATCCTGGGACAGGCTGCACAATCGCGCCCCGCCGAGATTGCCACGCCCACTTCGTGGGCTCGCAATGACGGTAGAGAAGGGCTCGCAATGACAATAAGAAAGTCGTGCAATGACATTGCTTCCAGCCTAAGCGGCTTATTTTGGTTATTGTAGTTTAAATTATTGCTGGAGAGCATTACAGTGAACAGGATGTTTTGTTATATCTCTGCTCCCTTCTTTAAAGCTTGACTTACAATTGAAATTTCTTTTTGTTTCTTTTGAAATTCCTTCGGAGTATAACAAATGAAATCTACAGGTAAATCGATTTTCTGATTTATATGCCATTCATGATAGAGAGACTGAAGTAACCTCAACTTTTCCCTTTCTTTACTGACAACTATCAGGTCTACATCGCTGGACTCCTTTGTTTTTCCAGTTGCCTGCGAACCAAAAAGTATGATTCGTTCCACCTTGTATTTTTTTGCTATTTCTTTGAATTCCTTTAGGCTTTCTATTAGTCCAATTCCCGCTTTACCCATTCCATTACCTCCTCACTCGCTTCAATAATGGATGAAACTTCGCGTTTATCATAGGAGATTTCTACATCAGGATACCTCGTTATCGTGTAAAAGGGAGTTATTTTCTCAGTAAGGGCGATAACTTTTTCAGGTGCCCCGATGTGCTTAGCTATTAGGACGAGGTCGTGAGTCTTTTCAAATTTAGCGAACTTTTTATAGTATCCCGCATAACTTCGTATAAAAATCCCTCTAAATCCCCCTTTAGAAAAGGGGGAGTAAGGGGGATTTGACATTCCAGGAAAGCAAGTGAGATTATAAATAGTTTTGTGCCTAACTATATTTTGTAATGACTTTAGTGCCTTCTCTGCAGCTTGTTGAGCAAAGAAAGCTGCTGCATCAAGCATGTCTCCATCTAGATTGTACTTAGCTACGTCTAGGTCCCCTTTTGCCTTTTTCCACCATGCTTGTGCCTCTCTCATTATTTTATCCTTCTTGTGTTGTTATTAGCCTCTGAAGGGACACAACTTATTATATCATTTATTGCCTGCCTCGCAGCCTCATCTGAATTGTATCTGGTTGCCACGCTTCGCTCGCAATGACAATAAAAAGAAGGCTCGCAATGACAGTAGAAAAGGGCGTGCAATGAACCATCAGGCTAGATTTTATAAATATCCTTTCTATGTCCGATTAGGTGAACGGTGATAATACGCTTATCGGCATCAAAGCTATAAATCACTCGCCAATCTCCCACTCTCAGCTTATAAGTTCCTAAAAGTGCGCCTTTAAGTGGGAAGGGAGTTAAATTATCAAAACTCTGTGAAAGCCAGGATAGTTTATCCAAAATTCTTTTGACAGTAACCTTGTCCAGAGACTCCAATGCATCGAGTGCTTTGGGCAGGACCGTTACTCTATACATTATACGCCCAACTTATTCTTAGCTTTCTCCAGTGGAATCCCCTCCCCCCTCTTTTTTTGTTCCCAGGATTCTCGCAGAGCCTCTATTACCTCATCTCGTAATTTAAGCCCATAATCAGGGTCAACAATCTCAGCAACAATTTCCCTAACGAGTTCCCTCAGCTCTCTAACTGTGATGTCTCCCACTTTTTTATCCGAAGCTATATTCATATAAGCACCCCCTTTCTATCAACTACTTCTTTCACTTCTCCAGCCATCTTTCTCAATATTGTAACATACGTGGGTATCTTCAGCTCTCTTCATGTAGCCCAGCAAGCTGCTGCGCAAGTTCATTCCAATCCCATAGTTTTACATCACCGACTTCTTTACCGATATCCTTGGTTATTAGCCTGCCAGTCTATCACTGTATCAGGGAAATTGATTTAGTTACTCACTTCTTCAATAGCTGGTTAAACTTCTCAATGGAGATATAAGCATCGCGTATTAAAGACCTTAATAATCCGCGGTCTAAAACCTTGTGTTCTGGAATGGATAAAGTGGTTACTACTCCTTCTTTTTTCATGATGATATGCCTGCTTTTAGCTCTTCTTACAACTCTCCAGCCATCCCTCTCAAAGGCTCTAACTGCTTCTTTGCCTGAGATTACTGGCAACTTTGCCATTAGACTGTTATGTCAATCGAAGCTAGTTCTTTTCTCTCAGAAAGCAAGTCCTCATCTAGAGCAGATAAGCAGCCTCTAATAGCATCTTTGATGTTCTCAATTGCTTCTTCTATAGTATTTCCTTGAGAATGGCAGCCTGGAATGGCAGGGCAATGCGCTACATAGCCGAAATCTTCACCTTTTTCAATCACTACCCTATAGATCACTTAAACCTCCTTTATTGGTTAACAAGACTAGCAGTCCTGTAACTTGTATACTATTATACCATATACAATATCCTCAACTGGAATGGGCTTCGTCTCACCACGAGGTTGCCACGCTCCGCTCGCAATGACAATTAAAGGAGGGCTCGGAATGGCAGAGGAAGGTGAGATTGCCACGCTTCGCTCGCAATGACAATTAAAGGAGGGCTCGGAATGACAGAGGAAGGTGAGATTGCCACGCTCCGCTCGCAATGACAATAAAAAGAAGGCTCGCAATGACAATAAGAGAGTCGTGCAATGACATTGCTTCCAGCCCAGGTTTTTCATCTTAGTCATATCTCAAAACCTCTTGGCGATTAATGTCCGTGCTATGCTCGCTCCTGCTTTTATTGAGTGGAGCTTGCTGGTTGACGACCGGCAGCGGTAGTTGATAGGCACTTCGCCTATCCTCCACCACGGGTTTTCAAACCGCGGCTAAATCAAGCCTTATCTCTACTTGCTGGACTGACGCCGAGCAACCAGTTGACGCACTTTGGGAACCAATTCATGGGGTATTTCCATCATGCTTAATTCCTCCTGCTCATATGCATCCTCGTCTTCAGCCACTGCTTCTTCCTCTGTCTGGTGTTCGTAGTATTCTAAAACAC
>Ga0315280_10008561_pt1 | contig 13357 bp, 12 predicted proteins | sample YL17G06_40_MG_FD_203697 | JGI IMG/M metagenome (GOLD analysis project Ga0315280, IMG submission 203697) | Sediment microbial communities from Yellowstone Lake, YNP, Wyoming, USA - YL17G06_40 | ecosystem: Environmental > Aquatic > Freshwater > Lake > Sediment | place: USA: Wyoming | collected...
CTTCAGACGGATAAGAATGAGGTTTGAACTCGTGATAAAGATTAGGAGAAGTTACCGTGGCAGGAATTATGGACCTGCTGTGAACTCTTAAGAAGCGCTTCGACTACCAACTGAAATCAACCTGTATCAAACACGGGATAATTGGTCCCATTGCCCGATATTCTTCAACAATTCAGAGAAGAATGCACCCAAGCCTTGAAGGCTGCTCTCAAGATGGTCTTCCCTGACTGGGCAGACAAGGTCCCGCGCTTAACGATTCCTCCGACCGTAGAGTTCGGAGAACTTTCCTCATCAGTCGCGCACGACATATCGAGACAGGTTCAACTCGCACCAAAGGAAGTTGCGCACCGGATCAAAGGAGCGATTGACATGAGAGGAAAGTCGCTCATAGCGGCTGTGGAAGATGTTGGAGGCTACGTGAATTTCCGGTTGAACTACAATACCGCGGGTACCGTCGTACTTGAGGCCGCTCTGCGAGAGAACGAGGCTTTCGGTATCGAAAGAGTGCAAGAGCCTCTCAGAATATCGGTCGAGCATACGAGTGCGAATCCTAGCGGCCCACTTACAATGGGTCATGCTCGCAACGCGATACTTGGTGATGCGCTAGCGCGGCTTCTGAAGGCCAGAGGACATGTTATCAACAGAAGGTTCTATGTTGATGACGCTGGAAGGCAAGTAGCGATCCTCGCATACGGCTACAAAATGCTGAACCAACCCAAACCTGTTGGCAAGGTCGATCATTGGTTCGGGCGCCTCTACGCTTGCACAAACTGTGCCCTGCAGATTGAAACGACCAAGAAGAAGCTACGACTCCTTGGTACCGATTCAGAGCAATCCGAGCAGAGACTGGCTCTGCAACGCGACTTGGACGAATGGATAGGCATAGCTGCTGAACTTGAGAACACGAACAAAGAACTACTCAATCAGGTGCTCAAGGCGGTGCAAGGGCAACCAGATCCCGAAGAAGACGTCCAAAGGCTGGGACGGAAATATGAGGAGAACGACAAGGACGTCGCGGGCCTGATTCGCAAAATGGCCGATCTCTGCCTTGAGGGTATCAATGCCACACTTTCCGACATGGAGATTGAATTTGATACTTGGGATTGGGAAAGCCAGGTTCTGTGGGACGGGGAGGTCGATAAGCTTCTGGAGAAGCTTCGCAGATTGCCATTTGTGCGGTCTGAAGGACTTTCGGTTTCGCTAGATGTGAACGCCATAGTCAATGCTTACTCGCTCCGCGAAGAATTCAGACTCTCACCAGGTTACGAAGTCCCGCCTCTAACCCTCGCTCGAAGCGACGGAACATCGCTCTACCCAACTCGGGACATCGCATATACTATGGTCAAGTTCAAAGACTCGGACAAGGTCATCAACGTGATCGCTACGGAACAGAGCCTTCCTCAGCTCCAAATTCGGTTGGCACTGTACGCGCTCGGAGAACACGAAGCGGCTCGCAACCTAACTCATTATGCCTATGGTATGGTTGAGCTGCCCGGGGTGAAGATGTCCAAGCGACGGGCACGATACATAGCCTTGGACGATGTGCTTCAACAGGCTAAGGCCCGCGTTAATGAGACGATGGCGGGGAGGAGGGAGGAACTTGGTGCGACAGAGTCTGATGGGATAGTTCGCTCGATCGCGTTAGGCGCCATAAGATTCGCCATGCTCAACATCAACAGTACGAAGAACCTCACATTCACATGGGACAGGGTTCTCAGCCTGGAACGCAACAGTGCCCCATTCATCAACTATGCATACACTAGGGCTGGAAGTATCATCAGGAAGCTCGGTGAGGTCCCCGAAAAAGCAAACCTTACTCTTCTCAATCATCCTCTGGAGCGGCTCCTCATCCTGAAAATAGCTCAGTTGTCCGAGGTCTTTCGTGAGGCAGCTGACCAGTTGAAACCTGAGGAATTGGCGGGCTACGCGAACTCTGTCGCCGAGAAGTTTCATGAATACTATGAAAAGGTAGACGTGATTCACTCGGACGAGCAAGTTAAAAACGCGAGGGCCGTGCTAGTTAGAGCGGTGCAGATAGTCCTCAAGAATTCGATGGAGTTGCTTGGAATCCGAGCAAGTGAAAGGATGTAAGGTATTGCACAGCGGATTGTTATCTAAGCTCGGTTGGCCTCGTGAAGGGTTCACCTTTCGATTGAACTTGAGTTTGAAAGACCTGTATGACCGATTATTCTTGGTCCTCTTGGTTGTGGATATCGTCCTTCGGGCGCTATGGCTGGACAAGCCTCATGGTTCGCTGATCTTTGATGAATGGTACTACGTGAATGTCGCACGTGTTATCCTGAGACTCCCGCAAAGCGTAGGAAGCAATGGGGTCGCACCCTATCCGGATGCTCCCCCTGGTCTGGATCCGAATCACGAACACCCACCACTTGCGAAGCTAATCATCGCACTATCAATGTACTTCCTGGGCGACAACGGCTTCGGATGGCGAATTCCGTCCGTAATATTCGGTGCGATAGCCGTCTTGATCTTCTACCTACTGATGAAGAAAATCACCAACTACAAGATGGTTCCATTGGTCGCAGCTTTCTTGTTTTCGTTCGACAACTTGGTCTTCATCCAAAGCAGAATCGCAATCCTAGACATATTCACTCTGACCTTCATGCTGCTTGCAGTCTATTGGTACTTCTCAGACCATCTGTACCTAAGTGCGTTAACACTGTCTCTCAGCACTCTCAGCAAGGCTACCGGCGCAGCAGGCTTCCTGCTCATCGGAGGATTTCACTTGGTCAAGTTCCTCGCAGGCAGATCCAAAACGCGGTCGCGGAACGAACTGTTGAGATGGTTCGAAAAATACATCGCAGTATACGCCATATCTTTCCTTGCGATCCTAACAATACTCGATAGACTTTGGGTGGGCTATTCTAGCCCACTCGCGCACCTGGAGTACATATTGAACTATTCAACCGCCCTTGTGTCGGCATGTCCCAATGGGATAATCAGTTGCCCGTGGCAATGGCTGCTCAATCAGATACAGATCCCCTATCTCGTCGTAAATGTGCAGGTCACTGCAGGAAGCGTGAACAAGAGTTTCTCGTCTGTATCCTTTCTTGGCGCCATGAACCCCGCGGTCTTGTACTTGGCAATACCTGCGATGCTGTACGCGGCGTACGATTACTACCAGAAGAAGAGCGACATTAGTCTTCTATCCTTGGTCTGGGTCGCAGTCACATACCTTCCCTACTTCCCAGCAGTGATATTCGGGAACAGGGTCACCTACATCTTCTACTTCCTCATGGCGATGCCCGGTGTCTGCGCTGCAATAGCGCACATGATCGCCGACCAGAACCCACCAAAGTTAGTTCTGATATTCTACCTAGCCGTTGTAGTTCTGATATTCTATTTCATGTTCCCATTCAAGATGGTGCCTTCTTAGGACCAGACGGAGCGTGGTACACTAGCGTTCCGAGGTAGGTTGTGTACACCGAAATCGACAAATAGAATTCCGGGTTAAGGGAGCACGGCACAGGCTTTCCAATCAACTGCACTGCATCAGAAACCGGAAGACTTGGAGGTGACACGAGTATGGCACAAGAAGCAAAGCCCGATTCGTCGCCGAAGGTTCAGAGACCCAGAGAACCAATCCCGCCGGACACTATATTGATCGGCAAGAAACCGATCATGGCTTATGTAACGGCCGTCATGATGCATTTCCAGTCAGGCGCTCAGACCCTCAGCGTGAAGGCTCGAGGAAGAGCGATCAGCACTGCTGTTGATGTTGTCGAAGTTGTCCGACGTAGATTCCTCGCGGGCAAAGTCACTATCAAGGAAATAAGCATCGGAACCCAGCTAATCGGAGAAGGAAGCGACGCCAGGAACGTCTCGACGATGGATATCCAGTTGCAGAAGTCCGCGTGACGGGAGGGGACAGCTGTCTCCTCAGCTGGCGGGCATCAAACCCTCTTTTCCTCTCTCTCTACGCATTCGGGAATTGGCGTTTACACAATCATTATCACGAATGCTTGTTGAATCAGAGATAACTCTTGTGGACACGCATCAATTGACATGAACATGCTCTAGTTTCGTCCAAATCTGAAGTTGTTTCTATTCTACGCTCAATCAGAATAGACGAGAGTTCGAGTTCGTCACCGCCGATTATGAAAAACTACTTTCGGTGACTCAGAGGTTCTTGACAGCTTTCTTTCACGAAATTTGAATAGTGTTCGTTCTCGTACGGACAACGGACGACGAGATTTGTTGCAAGCACAGATTTGGAGATTGAACCATTGAACCATGAGTTTCTCAAAGACTGGGACAGGGAGTCAAAGGAACCGGTATTCAACCGAATGACCGAAAGACTCCACCACAAAGCACCTATGAAGGAACAAATCGCATCCGCCCTCTACAGGCTCAAAATACAACAAAACAAGCTTGAATCGGCAGCCATGAGGATGCAACAGCACGACAAGGACATCTTCGCCAAATGTGTCAATTCGCAGATGTCACACGACACAGCACGAGCCGCAATGTACGCGAACGAGTGCGCTGAAGTGCGAAAGATGGCCAAGGTGACGCTCCAATGCCAACTAGCACTGGAACAAGTCGCACTCAGGCTAGAGACCATCGAGGAATTCGGCGACATTGCGAGAATGATGGCCCCCGTAGCAACCGTAGTGCATTCGATAAAGAACCAAATTTCGGGCGTGATCCCCGAGGTCGGATTCGAGCTTAGCCAGATCGGAGAAGTACTAAGCAGCGTAGTAGTTGAGGCCGGAGAAGCAACCGGGGAAACCTACGAGCCAGAGGCCTCGAATACGGAGGCTCAAAGGATCCTAGGCGAAGCCAACGCAATAGCCGAACAACACATGAAAGACAGGTTTCCTGAACTGCCAGCCAATGGCTCTTCGATTTCGCAGAAGAGCGGAGAACTCGGAATTTCTCATTAGGAGAGCTTCCCCGCATATGACACTGACGGTCGAAGAGATCGGAAAATACCTCGGCCAGAGCATCGAAGACATCATGGGCCGACCTACAGGCAAGTTGGTGGGCTTGACCGCCGACATAAAGGACGAAGTACAGGCTATTCAGGTAGCTAGGAACAACGGCGAAGTATACGAGTACTCAATCAGCTTAGTCAAAATACTCAACGGACACCCCGTACTATTGGAAGACTGGCGAGTCGAAGCGCAAGATCTCGCGAAAGAACATGACATAATCAAGCGTAGAAGCCAAGCCCTGGAACTACTCTTCAAAGATGGGGACATTGAGGAGACCGAATACAATCAGCAGCGCAACAGTTACGAAGACATTAACAAAGAAATCATTACCAAGCGGGAGAAACTTGCTGAAACCCTGAAACAAGTAGAAACAAGACTGGAGCACCAGATCCGAGATCTACAGGCCGCCCTCACAAACAACAAGATGCTCTATACTGCCTCTGAAATCGACGAGCACACCTACGCCACCGTAACCGAATCCATCAAAGCAGGACTGGAAATCGCTAGGAAAGAAATGAAGGACCTAGACAATACTCGCGAGCACTTGAAAACAATAGGTTCCCTAGAAGCCAAAGTTACACCCATGCCGGAACCCACGATTCGACCCAAAATCCCAGATGTTGTAGTCATCAAAATGACCGAGCCAATCTAAGCGAGACGTGGTTTCCTTCTCCTTCATCAAGAAACTCGAGGACAAGATGCATCCCGTTTCCATGAGGGAGCGAATTGACCACGCAACCTTTAGACTTCATGCCCAACTGGAAAAGCTAGAACACATGTACGCACGCCTCCACCAACGTGACACGGAACTTTTCCAGCGTTGTGTTGGGGCACAGGTTTCGAACGACTTCGCACACGCCAAGATCTACGCCAACGAATGCGCCGAAATGAGAAAGATCGCAAAAGTGGTTCTAGGCAGCCAACTCGCTATTGAAAAGGTAATCCTCAGACTGGAGACGGTCGAGGAGTTCGGCAGCATAGTAGCGCAAATGGCGCCAGTCATGAGCATCGTCAAAGAAACAAAGTCGAAAATTGCGGGAGTCGTTCCACAGGTTGCTAGCGAATTGGATGAAGTGAACAATCTGTTGGGCGATCTGGCGACGGAAACAGGAGAAGTGACGAGCACAGAGCTACCAATAGAACCCACCACTGATGAAGCCAAGAAGGTTCTTGAAGAGACTGGCCTAATTGCGGAGGAGAAGCTGCGTGATCATTTCCCCGAATTGCCGAGTTTCGATACACCAACTTCACACGCGGTTGAACAGATCGCAGAAACGGCTACACCAGGGACGTCCGGACTTGATGGCGACATTGACGGTCATGTATACCGATATGCCAGGGAACATGATGGCCAGCTGAGCATACATTCCTGCGCCGATGATTTGGGAACATCTCCCGAAGAAGTCAGAAATGCCCTCCAAAGGCTCAGGGACAACGGGAAGGTCGTAATCGAATAGCCACAACCCGTCCATCACACATTGACAAAAGGAGCAATCACAATTGCAGATGTCGGCTTCGGAAGAACTCGAACAGATGGCAGTAAAATACGCACATGAAGCCATTCAATTCGACAAACAAGGGTCCACAACGAACGCCATAACACGCTATGAACGAGCCACCGAGATCCTATTGAAACTGTGCACCCTGTATCCCGGGGCGCCTCAAAACCGACTATACATGGAGCAGATTGAGAACTACAAACGACGAACAAAGGAACTCAGACAAGGAAACGGTCACCTAGAAGATGGTCAACATTCGGACACAAGGCATCCACCGAAACTGGAGCAGCTGGTTTTGGCGGAGAAACCGGACATAAAATGGAATGAGATCGCCAACCTGAATGATGCGAAGAAGGCTATCGAAGAGTCGGTGGTCTTTCCAGTTAAACGTCCTGACCTATTTCCGTTAGGTTGGCCTAGGGGGATATTGTTCTTTGGTCCACCGGGCTGCGGTAAGACTCTGCTCGCGGCCGCAATAGCAACTGAGATTGACGCAGTATTCTACAGCGTAGATGCCGCATCGATAATGTCAAAATGGCTTGGGGAATCAGAGAAGAACGTAGCTGAGCTCTTCGGTTCCGCTCACCGCGTAGCGCAACAGGGGACACCTGCTATCATTTTCATCGACGAAATCGATTCACTCGTTGGAATCCGAAGCGACGAGGTTGGTGGGGAGGTCAGGATGCGAAACCAATTCCTGAATGAAATGGACAACGTCTTGGATAAGAAACGCCCCGCCCACGTATATGTGATAGGTGCCACAAACAAACCCTGGGTCTTGGACGAACCATTCATTCGCCGATTCCAAAAGCGCATCTACGTTCCGCTCCCCAACGGTGAGGCAAGACGAGAGCTCTTCAAGATATACGCAGGCGACCTAAATCTGGCGACTGATGTGGACCCCGAAGCCATAGTTGAGAAGAGCGCAGGCTATTCGGGTAGCGACTTCCGTGACGTATTGCAAGCCGCTCAAACCAGAGTTGTCCGCGAAGTCTTCGAAGACACGACAGACGGTCAAGGACCAGCACGAGCAATTACAATGAGCGATTTCGACGAGATTCTGAGAACCAGAAAGCCGAGCGTCTCGTCTCACATGCTTAGTCTGTACGACAAATGGTTTGAGGCTTTCAAAGCCCTTTGAGGAAATGAAAGATGATTGATTCCACAGATTTCAAAATCCTGGCAGAACTCGTGGAGAATGCCAAGTATTCTTTTGCCGAAATTGGACGTAAGTTAAGTCTTCATCCAAACGTCGTGGCCTACCGAGTAAACAAGCTGGAGAAGACTGGAGTAATCAAGGACTACACAGCGGACATTGATCTAGAGAAACTCGGGGTCTCAGAGCAAATCCTGGTCGGTGCGAGCTTCCCGCGGGACGCTGAAAGAGATGCAGTCATAGAGAAGATTACTGCGATTCCGCAGACGGTCAAGGTAGTCAGCTCCATAGGCGAGCCTGAGAGCATCGTCTTCCTAGTTGGGAAGAACAAGTCAGAGATCGACAAGCTCATGACCAAACTCAGGTCACTAGACATTAAGATAACTTACACCGGCTCCATCATCAAAACGTTCGAAGAAGGCAGGCTTGGCAATTTTCTGAAAATTCTTGCCAGCGAATACGAATCGACGCATAACTCTGACGGCAAAAATGGAACGCTCACAAAGGGGGGATAGAATGAATGTTTAAAGAAAGAACTCCTTGGACAAAGCGTCTCAAGGAAGCCGTTCACCCAACGCCTTTCAAGCAGCGCATTAACGAATGCCTTTTCAAGCTTAAGGTTCAGGAACGAAAGCTAGAGCGAACTTCATATCACATGCAACAGCGTGACCAAGCACTTTACGGAAAGTGTGTTTTGGCGGTCCAAGGCAAGAACACTGAGCTCGCTTCCATGTATGCAAACGAATGCGCAGAGCTGAGAAAGATGGCAAAGGTCGTCCTTCACAGCGAACTCGCCCTTGAACAAGTTACACTCCGGCTCGAAACAGTAAACGAGTTCGGCGATCTCGCCTACACGATGATGCCAGTAGCGCACGTAGTCAAAGCGCTCAAGACACAACTGCAAGGCGTCATGCCCGAAGTTTCACTGGAACTCTCAGAGGTCAACGAAACACTCGAAGGCCTAGCTGTCGAAGTTGGAGAGGCAAGCGAAACCTCATTCGACATGTCTGCCTCAAGCGAGGACTCACAAAAGATACTACAGGAAGCCAATATCGTTGCGGAACAGAAAATGAAGGAACGGTTCCCAGAGCTACCACCCATACCTACATCCGAAGCCAGAGTGTAGCACTGGCTTTCCTCCCTCTTCCTTTTTCAATCTCCTTCTATATAGTCGCACCATCTCGAAGTGGAGATGCGGCCAATGGCTGTCGTAAGCAAGGTGTTGACTTTATCATCGTCGGAAAGAAGGCAGCTTATCGATATCACAGATGAAGTAGTTCGCTTCGTACGCGACTCAGGCGTCAGCAATGGGGTTTGTGTAATCAGCGTACCACACGCCACGGCGGCTGTGATTGCGAACGAAAACGAACGAGGCTTAGTACACGATCTGCTCGCAAAAATCGAGGACCTCTTCCCGCAATCGTCGAGGTACGCACATAATGCAATTGATGATAATGCAGACGCCCACATCGCCTCAGCATTCCTAGGGCACGCTCGGACGTTTCCGATAATCGATCGCAAGCTTGTTCGAGGAACATGGCAGAACATCTTCTTAGTCGAGCTAGATGGACCTAGGTCAAGACGTGAAGTAGACCTGCAGGCAATCGGTGAAAGGTGACATCCTCCCACGACTAAATCCGTTCTAAGATTCTGCATCTAAGCACGCGTTCAAACACTCATCTTTGCAGGGTTGGAGGGAGAAGTTTTAGCGCTCGCAAACCCTAAATGCGACCCAAAATGGAGCTGTTTTCTTAGAAGGTATGTGAGCTGACGGAAGAAAACAATCTCACCTGGGTCATTGGAGGACCTCAGGGAAGCGGAATCAACTCAGTCGCAGAGACTTTCGCCAAGGCATGTGCACGAGGTGGCCTTCATGTTTTCGCAAACATCGAATACCACTCGAACATTAAAGGGGAGCACAGCTACTACCGAGTCCGAGCCTCAGAAAGAGAAGTTCAATCTCACGTTGACTGGATCGACCTCTTAATCGCGTTGGACAAGGAAACTCTATTTGGAGACCTTCACAAAGAGTTCCCCACTCATAGTGGTCACAAGAACGAAGTAAGCCCAGGTGGCGGCATAGTATACGATGCGGCCCTAAAGCTGAAGCCTGAGGATATTGGTCGTCCCGACGTCAACCTCTATCCAGTCCCGTACATGGACGTCCTCATCGGTGCACTAAAGGAATCGGGACACGAGCACGAACTGAGCAAATACCAAGTCATGACTAACACAGTGGCCTTTGGAGCGTCAATGGCGCTCATTGATTATGACTTCGACAAAGTTGGTGAAGCCATCAAGGAAGGCTTCACAGGAAGAAAAGCCGCACTCGGAGACCTCAACGTCAAAGCCGCAAAATATGGGTATGATTACATGAAGAAAACATTCCAGAACGGTTTCGCCTACAGACTTCACCCTCTCCCAACAAAGGATAGGCGGATGATGATCAGAGGAGTGCAAGCCATCGGAATCGCCAAGTTCAAGGCCGGCTGCGCCTTCCAAACATACTACCCAATCACCCCTGCAACTGACGAGAGCGAATATCTGGAAAACCATCAAAAGGACTACAACATAGTTGTCGTCCAAACTGAGGATGAGATATCGGCCGTACTCATGGCGGCGGGAGCCGCTCACGCAGGCGTCCGGGCTTCCACATCCACATCGGGACCAGGATTCTGCCTTATGGCCGAAGGGTTAGGTTGGGCGGGTCACACCGAGGCCCCAGGTCCAGTAATAATCCTCTGGCAACGCGCAGGCCCGTCAACAGGCCTTCCCACAAGGACAGAACAAGGGGACCTACAATTCGCGCTTCACGCTGGGCACGGAGAATTCCCAAGAATGACAGTCGCTCCTGGTGATACTATCGAATGTTTTCAAGACACCTTTGACGCCTTCAACTATGCCGAAAGATTCCAGATGCCCGTCATCGTGCTCGCCGACAAATTCCTAGCATCAACTTACCGAACCGCTCCGATTCCTGAAACTAGAGACTTACAAATCGACCGCGGCCAGATTGCCACAGAATCCGACCTCGCCGGCAAGGGCGTCTTCAAACGATACGAATTCACCACATCGGGAGTTTCACCGCGAAGCATACCGGGCACAAGAGGAGGCATCTTCCATACTACCGGCGATGAGCATGACGAATTGGGTCACATAACTGAGAACTCAGAGAACAGAGTAAAGATGATGCAGAAACGCATGCACAAACTAGAGCTGGCTGCTGGACTCATACCCGACAAGAAGAAGGTAAACTTCTTCGGTCCCCAACAAGCCGATGTAACGATCGTCGGGTGGGGTTCTACGAAGGGAGCAATTCTAGATGGCATGCAAGACTTGGAGGCGGACGCCATAAGATGCAACTTCCTCCAGGTCAGATACATGAGCCCCTTCCCAACTGAACTCGTCACGAAATACCTCGCGAACGCGAAAAAGAAGGTGCTTGTCGAGAACAATTACTCGGGCCAACTTGGCGCATTGATCCGTGAGCATACAGGAATCACTATGGACTACAAGATACTGAAGTACAATGGCCGTCCATTCTCGCAGAATGAAGTGTACGAGGGTGTCAAAGAGGCGATCAAGAACGGCGTGAGGGAGGTGGTGATGGCTCATGCTTGAACTCAAAGATTTCAGAACCAAAGTCCACAATGACTGGTGCCCAGGTTGCGGAGACTTCGGCATACTGAACGCAGTTCAAATGGCACTGTTCGAACTTAAACTGGAACCGCATGACGTGGCCATCTTCTCAGGCGTTGGTTGTTCAGGGAAGACGTCACACTTCGTCAATACCTACGGATTCCACACTCTCCACGGGAGAGTTCTTCCAATCGCCACTGGCGCGAAACTTGCGAATACGGCGCTTACGGTCGTTGCCGTTGGCGGAGACGGTGACGGATACGGTATAGGCGCAGGCCATTTCGTAAGCACAGGACGACGCAATCTCGACTTCACGTACGTCGTGCACAACAACGGCGTCTACGGGTTGACTAAAGGTCAAGCCTCACCGACACTACCCAAGGGTCAAAGAACGAAGTCTATGCCGTCTCCGGCGATCGTGGAAGGCATCAACCCTCTAGCCACAGCAATTAGTGCGGGATACACTTTCGTGGCTCGAAGCTACGCCCTAGACGTACGACATCTCAAGGAGACTTTGAAGGCAGCCATACTTCATAAAGGGAGTGCCTTGGTGGATGTTCTACAGACCTGTCCAACCTACAACGACATCAACTCGAAGGAATGGTATGCTGGCTCAGATCTGCCACAAAAGGCGCCTCGGCTCTACAAGCTTGAGGACACTGGTTATGATGGAAACGTGAAGGATCCGAATAACTCGGCCGAAATATACGAGAAGAAGGGTCAGGCGATCGTCCGATCATTCGAATGGGGCGAAAAGATACCGATCGGATTGTTCTACAGGATCCAGGAACCCACGTACGAGGACATGCTCGCCGACAGAATGCCGGCCTACAAGGAAGTCCCATTGACCAAACAGGACATGTATCACAGAGACGTAACGCCGCTCTTCGAATCCCTGGTCTAGATTCGGTTCTACTTTCCTTTTCTCTTCTTTTTCTCCTCTTTTCCGTGCACTCCAGGCGTAGTCATATCGTAAGGATCTAGTATCTCGTTCAATTGTTCCTTAGTCAGAAGGCCCTTCTCCAACACAACTTGGCGGAGGGGGACACCACGGGCTAGGGCTTCCTTCGCGACCTCCGCTGCCTTCTCGTATCCGATGAACGGATTGAGAGCCAAAGCGACTCCTGCACTCTTTTCGAGGAGAGATGTGCAACGTTCTTCATTCGCCTTGATTCCCCTAACAAGCCTGACTGTAAACAAACGTATTGCATTAGCTAGAATGGTGAGGGACTGCGTGAGATCGTATGCGATCACGGGCATCATCACGTTCAACTCGAACTGCCCTGCCTGCGCTGCCATCGTCACCGTCAGGTCATTGCCAATGACCTCAAAGCAAACCATGTTGAGCATCTCAGCCATAACCGGGTTGACTTTTCCTGGCATTATGGAAGAACCTGGTTGCACAGAGGGTAGAACGATCTCCCCGATCCCTGTGACTGGCCCTGAACTCATCAGACGCAGGTCGTTTGCGATCTTCGTCAGATCCACGGAGAGTGCCCGCAGTGCTCCGGACATCTGAACGAAATCAGCCATAGACTGCATTAATGCCGCGTAGTTGCGCGCAATCCTGAACCCGAAACCCGTATATTTGCTCAAGTTCCGAACGGCCGATTCCACATACTTGGGATCGGCGTTGAGTCCGGTTCCTACAGCCGTTCCTCCAAGATTCAATTCAAATATCTTATCAAGCGCCTTCTCGATGGCATTCAAGTCGTCCGCTATGATGCGCGCCCATGCAACGAATTCTTGACCTAATCGAATAGCCGAAGCGTCTTGGAGATGCGTCCTACCGGACTTCACTATGTGGTCGAATTCCTTTCCCTTCTCTTCCAAAGCGATCTTCAGTCCAGTAACCGCCTCCACCAAGGGGTTGGAGAGTATTGCGATCGAGACGCGGATGAATGTTGGATATGTATCGTTGGTGGATTGCCCCATATTCACATGGTCGTGTGGGCTCACGAGCTTGTAATCGCCTTTCCGACCGCCGAGAAGCTCGATTGCTCTGTTCGCAAGGACCTCGTTAGCGTTCATGTTATGCGAAGTTCCGGCGCCAGCTTGGAACACATCCACCACGAACTGGTCGACCAGCTTCCCTTGAAGAACCT
>Ga0315280_10008562_pt1 | contig 13357 bp, 11 predicted proteins | sample YL17G06_40_MG_FD_203697 | JGI IMG/M metagenome (GOLD analysis project Ga0315280, IMG submission 203697) | Sediment microbial communities from Yellowstone Lake, YNP, Wyoming, USA - YL17G06_40 | ecosystem: Environmental > Aquatic > Freshwater > Lake > Sediment | place: USA: Wyoming | collected...
TAGGGTTTAAGGAGACGGCCGAATTCTATGGGGCTAAGGCGGTTGTGACCGGACATGCGGTCCGACGGGCGTTTTTCAGCGTGCCGCCCCGAGAGCACGTTCTGCCCTATACGATCCTGGTTCTAGGCGGCAGCCAGGGCTCGGCGGCGATCAATGATTGCGTGGTGAGAAGCCTTGCGCTGTTCTCGAAATGGGATGAGCGGCCGAGATTCATCCATCAAACCGGAGAACGGGACTATAATTCTGTGCGGCAGGCTTATCAGGAACGAGGGTTTCCCGCCGAAGTCGTGGCCTTTATCGAGGACGTTCCCGGCGCGTTCGCGCGCGCGGACCTGGTCATCTCTCGCGCCGGCGCCAACACGGTCGGCGAACTCGCGGCGGCAGGGAAGGCCGCCGTGCTCATTCCTTTTCCGGGCGCGACGGACCAGCACCAACTTGGCAATGCGCGTGCTCTGGCGCGTGTAGGGGGGGCACGTATCATCGAGCAGCACGAGCTGACGCCAGAGAGACTGGCTGCCGAAGTTCGCGATTTGTTTGCGGCGCCGGGAAAGCTGACGGAGATGGAACGGGCCGCGAGGAGCCTGGCACGCCCCGACGCGGCGTCGCGCATCGTAGACTTGATCGAAGAACTGGCTGGGAAACGATGAATGCTGAACGAGCAATTCTGATTCCTGGCTTCTGACTTCTTATGTTGGGCAAGATTCGTAAAGTCCATTTCGTCGGCATCGGCGGCATCGGCATGAGCGGCATCGCGGAAGTGTTGCTGAACCTGGGTTATGCCGTTTCAGGCTCCGACCTCAAGCACACACCGGTCACGGAGCGGCTGGCGGCGCTGGGCGCGAGAGTCTCGGAAGGGCACGCGGCCGAGAATGTACGCGGCGCGCAGGTCGTGGTGACCTCGACGGCGGTGGCCGCGGCGAATCCCGAGATCCTGGAAGCGCAGCGCCTGCAGATTCCTGTCATCCCGCGTGCCGAGATGCTGGCGGAGCTGATGCGGCTGAAGTTCAACGTCGCGGTGGCGGGCGCGCACGGCAAGACGACGGTCACGTCTATGGTCGCGGTGATGCTGGCCGAGGCGGGGCTCGATCCCACGGCCGTGATTGGCGGCCGCCTGGATGTGTTCGGCTCGAGTGCGCGGCTCGGCAAGGGCGAGCTAATGGTGGTCGAGGCAGACGAGAGCGACCGGTCGTTCCTCTACCTGCTCCCCTCGATCGCCGTGGTCACCAACATCGATCGCGAGCATCTGGATCACTACCGCGACCTCGAGGAAATCACCGCCGCGTTCCTGGCTTTTGTGAACAAGGTTCCGTTCTACGGCGCGGTCATTGCCTGCACGGATCCGCCCTGGGGTGAGCGGTTCCTGCAACTTCTGCCGCGCATCCGGCGCCGCGTGGTGACCTACGGCCTTGAGCCGGGAGCCGACTGCCTGGCTTCCGCGATTGAGCTGGCTCCGCAGGGTTCCAGGTTCGACGTTGCTTTTAAGGGAAAGCCCCTTGGCCGGTTCAAGCTGAGCATCACAGGTCGGCACAACGTGCAGAATGCGCTCGCCGCCGTGGCGGTGGGTATCGAACTGGAACTGAGCGCGGACAAAATCCGCGATGGCCTGGAGCGCTTCCGTGGCGTGGACCGCCGCTTCCAGGTGAAGGCGGAACGGAACGGCATCACGGTGGTGGACGACTACGGCCACCATCCGGCCGAAATTCGCGCCGTGATGGAGGCTGCCAAGTTGCGCGGCGCGCAGCGCATCCTGGCGATCTTTCAGCCGCACCGCTACACGCGCACCAAGTTTCTGATGGACGACTTTGCCGAGTGCTTTGACGGCTGCGAGCGCGTCTATGTGCTGGACATTTACCCGGCCAGCGAACCGCCTATTCCCGGCGTGACTGCGGAGCGACTGGTGGACCGCATGCGTGAGCTGGGGCTTGACCGCGCCCGCTACGCGCCCTCCGAGAAGGCGGTGATTCAGGAAGTGCTTTCGGATATGAAGCCGGGCGATTTGATCATCACGGTCGGCGCGGGAAGCGTTTGGAAAGTCGGCGAAGCCCTAGGCGAGGCAATCGGACGACCGGTTGCGGAGCGCAATTCGGTCGCAGTCGAACGCCCATAGGCGTTTGTGGGGGCAGGACAGCGAATGTCTGCGCTGGCACGCGAATCCGGGATGGCTGAGCAGATGGCTGCCTTCGGCGCCGAGTGGCTCGCTGCCGAGCCTCTGAGCCGGCATACGTCGCTCGGGGTGGGTGGCCCCGCAGATATGGTGCGACTGCGCGACCTCCGATGCCTTCCCGAACTCATCGGCGACTTGCGTCGGCGCGGCGTCAAATGGCGCCTGCTCGGCGGGGGAACCAACCTGCTGGTGGTTGACGAGGGCCTCAACGACGTGGTTCTCCACCTGCTCCGCGAGCCGGACGCGCTCAAATTCGAAGGACAGCGCGTCGAAGTTCCCACCGCCGCGAACCTGGGCACCACGGTCATGCAGTGTGCCAAGCGCAACCTAGGCGGGATGGAAGGCCTAATTGGCGTACCTGGCACGGTGGGCGGCGCGTTGCGCATGAACGCCGGCGCCTACGGCACCCAGATCGGTGACGTTGTCCGCGCCGTCACCGTCTATCGCGGCTCGGCCGGGCGGGTGGAAGTCCTTCGCACCGAGGACGTGCGGTTCGAATACCGCCACTCCAGTTTCGCTGCGGATGATATTCTGCTTTCGGTGTCGCTGGAGCCGCCGGAAAAGCCCTACGGGGAGATTCTGGAGAGGATCAAGCAGTGCAACCAGAAGCGGCGCGCATCGCAGCCCATCAATGAGAAGAGCGCCGGATGTATTTTCAAGAACCCCCCGGGCCACTCGACTGGCAGGATGATCGACGAGTTGGGACTGAAGGGCACTCGCGTGGGCGGCGCGGTGGTTTCCGAGCGGCATGCCAATTTCATTGTCAACCGGCATGGAGCGACCGCCGCGGATATCTTCAAGCTGATGGACCTGATTCGGGCACGGGTGCGTGGAGCTTACCGCGTGGAGCTAGAAGAGGAAGTCATTGTCTGGAGAAATTAGTTGGCAGTCAGCAGTTGGCAGCGAAGGCAGACCAAAGGGTCGTCTTGACTGCGGACTGCCGACTGCAAACTGCCGACGAGCTCTTTACCATGGCTGTTGAAGAAGTAGACGACATCACCCTACCGGTGGATCTGGACGCCGAGGAGGAATCCCCCTACCGGCGCCGCCAGCGGGCTGTGCCGGTGCGGCGCGGCGGGCTGGGCGGGATTCGTTTCTTTCTGAAGTGGGGGCTCGCGGCGCTGCTGGTGCTGCCCCTCGTGGGCTATGCCGGATACTCCCTGGCGGTGTTCATGCTCAGCTCGCCGCGGTTCCTGCTGACCACCGAGGATGACGTCGTCGTGACGGGCAACCGCTACGTTTCCGCCGACGAGGTTTCGAACGCCCTGGGCCTGGCCCGCTCGGGAAAGCCCGTGTACGGGATGAACATCCTGCGGATATCGCTCGATGAGAAAAAAAAGCAACTGGAGACGATCCCCTGGGTGCGGTCGGCCACGCTCACGCGCGTGTATCCGAACCACCTGGCGATTCATCTGGTGGAGCGCATGCCGGTGGCCTTCGTGAACATGGACGGGCGGCTGAAGCTCGTGGATGGTGAGGGTGTCCTGCTTGACAAGCCCGAGCGGGCGACGTTCGATTTCCCCGTGCTCACGGGGCTGGGCGCCGCGAACGGCCAAGCCGAGCGTGTGGCCCGGCTGGCGCTCTACGAGGCGTTCCTGCGCGAGATCTCCGGTGAGATTCCGGGCTCCGGATGGATCGTTTCCGAAGTGGACCTGGCCGATCCCGACGACCTCAAGGCCATGCTCGTCGAGGGCCGCGAAACCCTGCAGGTGCATTTCGGTCACGGGGCTTTCCAGGATCGTTTTCGCAACTTCCTGACCCTGCTTCCCGAGGTGCGCAAGGCTCAGGGCAGAATTGATTCCATTGACCTGCGTTACCGCAACCAGATCGTCGTGAACCCGGAAACCTCGGAAGAGCCGACCACGGGAGTCAGCTTGCCGCCGGCGACCCAGGAGAACTAGGACTGCCTTGGCGCACAAGGATCAATACGTCTTCGGGCTGGATTTGGGAACGACCAAGACCTGCGCTCTGGCTTGCCAGCGCAACGAGGAAGGCAAGCTGGAAGTAGCGGGGCTGGGCGTGGCGGAATCGCGCGGCTGGCGCAAGGGCGTGATCGTCAACCTCGATTCGGCGGTGCTGGCCATCAAGAAGGCCGTAGAGGCCGCCGAGGCCGAAGCCAAGGCCTCCTTTGAATGGGCTTACCTAGGCGTGGGAGGCGCGCACGTCAAAGGTGTGAACTCGCGCGGCGCGCTCAACTTGGGCATCCGCAGCCGCGAGGTCACCTTTGAAGACAAGGTCAAAGCCTTCCAGATTGCCAAGGGCATTACGCTGCCTGCCGACCGCGAGTTGATTGACGCACTCCGCCAGGAATACCTACTTGATTCACAGAATGGCATCCGCGACCCGCTGGGCATGACGGGGAAGACGCTGGAAGTGAACGTGCACCTGATCACAGCCTCTATCACCGCCTGGCAGAGCATCGTGACCGCGGCGAATCGCTCGGGGATCAAGGTGCCGGACAGCGGGACAATCTTCGAGCCCCTGGCCTCGGCCTGGGCGTGCGTGACCGAAGACGAGCGCGAGCTGGGCGTGGCGCTGCTGGATATTGGCGGCGGCTCGTCCGAGCTGATCGTTTTCCACGAGGGAGCGGTGCGACATTCGGCGGTGCTGGGGATTGGCGGCGAGCACTTCACCAACGATATCGCGGTTGGGTTGCGGACTCCCATCCCCGAAGCCGAGAAGATGAAGCGCCTCTGGGGCGAACGCGACCCGGTTCAGCCTCCCCAGGCGGTGCTGGAAGTGCCCAGCGTTGGCGAGCGGCCCTCGCGCGTGGTGAGTTACGCCATGTTGAGCGAAATCATCGAACCGCGCGCGCTGGAACTCCTGGAACACCTGCAGAACGATTTGACGCGCGCCGGAGTCGACAAGCAACTCCGAGCCGGCCTCGTGCTCACCGGAGGGGGTGCCAAACTCGGCGGACTCGTGCCGCTGGCGGAGCAGCTGCTGGGCATGCCGGTGCGGCTGGGACGCCCCGGGGGACTGGAGAAGATGGGCGAGATTCTTCCCGATCCGGCCTTCGCGACGGTCGTGGGATTAGTCACGTATGGGAACCGACTGCGGCTCTTGCGCGAGTCGGGAGAGAAGACCTGGGCGGGCAAGCTCTGGGGCGCCCTGCGGGGCAAAAACAGCTAGGTGTCGGGTGCCGGGTCTCAGGTGTCGGGAAAAGCCAATGCTTGTGGCCCTGACACCCGATACCCGAAACCTGACACCTGCTCTTACAAGGAGCGAGAATGGCAGCCGACGAAGTTAACGACAGTCTCCGCGTCGGATTCTCCGACGAGTTGCGCCACGGCGCCAGGATCAAGGTGATCGGCGTGGGCGGCGGCGGCGGCAATGCCGTGAACCGCATGATTGCCGCCAAGCTCGAGGGCGTCGAGTTCATGGTGGCCAACACGGACTTGCAGGCCTTGCAGGCTTCCAATGCGCCGGTGAAGATCCAGCTCGGCACCAAGCTGACCAAGGGTCTGGGCGCGGGCGCGAATCCCGACATCGGCCGGCGTGCCGCTCTGGAAGATACGGAGAAGATTATCGACGCCATGGAAGGCGCGGACATGGTCTTTGTCACCGCGGGCCTGGGCGGGGGCACGGGCACCGGCGGCGCGCCAATCGTGGCGAGTCTCGCCCGCGAGCTGGGCGCGCTCACCGTGGCCGTCGTGACCAAACCGTTCGCGTTCGAAGGCAAGCGCCGGATGCAACAGGCGGAACAGGGACTGGGCGAGTTGAGTGAGGCTGTGGATACCGTGATCTGCATCCCTAACGAGCGCCTGATGCAGTACGTGGACAAGGGCACGAGCTTCTTCGAGGCGTTCCGCATCGCTGACGACATTCTCCGTCAAGGCGTGCAGGGCATTTCCGACATCATCACCATCACGGGGATCATCAATCGCGACTTTGCCGACATCAAAACTATCATGGAGGGCATGGGTTACGCGGTGATGGGCACGGCGGAAGGCACGGGCGAGAACCGCGCCATCGATGCGGTCAATCGCGCCATCGCCAGCCCCTTGCTCGAGGACGCTTCGATCAACGGCGCGCAGGGCATCCTGCTCAACATCACCGGGTCGAGCAAGCTCACCATGTACGAGGTTCACGAGGCCTCGACGATCGTGCAGAAGGCCGCGGCGGAAAATGCCAACATCATTTTCGGCGCGGTCCACAACGAGGCGATGAAGGACGCCGTGCGCGTCACCGTGATTGCGACGGGCATCAAGGCTGAGAAGATGGGCCTCAAACCGCGGACCACGGTTTCACCGGCACTGCGCACCGCCCAGCAGACCGTCAAGAACGTCCTGCTCAGGAAAGAGAAGCTCCCCATCGAGACCGGGGTCACCCACGTCACGACGGACATCCCCGAAGACGATCTGGACGTTCCAGCCTTCCTCCGCCGGCGCAAGCCGGAAATGAAATGACGCGTGGCGGAAGGCTCAACCCTCCCGCCCGCTAAGGATCGCGATCCAGACTTTCGAGATTGGGTGCAGGGCTGGTGTGCAGAGGCTGGCGCCGAGGTTATGGCTGCCCTTCTGGGTATGTCCCTTCGTGGAGGGATGGATGTGGGGCGCTCATCCAGCCTGGGTATCCCCTCATTCGGGCTCACGAGGCAGCGGCGCCATAGGCTGTAGCCTGAGGTTGGCGCAGACTTGCCTCAATAGCTTCTCTGTCCCTTCGTCCAGAGCTGCGAACTTCACGCCTACCCGCGTTCCCTTGCTGTTCCAGACGGTCTCCCCCTGAATCCGCAACGGCTTGCCTTCCCATTCGGTATTCACCTCGCATTTCTGACCGGCCGGGGGGAGCCCCGAGCCTTCGAGGCAGCCGCCTAGGACGGAGAGGGTAACGAGGGTGACGCGCGTGGTCGCTCCGGTAGCGGGATCCGAGAGGCTGGCACGCAAGTCGCTGACGTAACGGGGAACCCGACGGCGCTCGCGCTTGGGCGCCGGCCGGGATGGCGGCGAGGGACCCATCGAAGGCGGCGCTGCGGCGCGCGTCGGCTGGCGCGCGGTCGCGGAGTTGGCGAGAGACTTGTCCATCTCTCTTTCAAGAGGAGATGACAATGACTCGATTCGCAGCGTGTCGCAAAGGTCGCGCAAGCGCTTCTGGATGTCCTGATCTACGGAGAGAAACTTCAGTCCCGCTCTGCCTTCCGCGTCTTTGGAGACAACCTGTCCTTCGACACCCATCTCGGCGCCACGCCAGTCAATGTACAACTCACATTTCTTGCCGACGCCCAGACCCTCTGCGCCCTCGATGGCACAGCCTTGGGTGCTGATCACTCGAACGACTACACTCGTCCCGACCATTTCTCCTGACGGGTGCAACATGCCTGGGAGACCAAACTGGTATCGAGGAACTTGGCGGCGTTCGCGCATCAGCCGCGAGTGTAGTCCGGCGACTCGCTAAACGCAAGCTGAGGAGGGGATCAAGAGGTGGTGGCAGTGTCGGATTTCCTGGCTCAACCACCCCCGCCCTTCCTGATCCAGGAGGGAAGTCTTGGGAATCCCCCTCCTCGCCTGAGGTGGGATACACGGGCTGGTAGTGCAGACATGGTGGTCCTTGCCATGTCAGATCGGGAGCAGCGGTGGGTTCGCCTTCGGAATCAGGCGTGGGTCTGTGACTTGACGAGCCGCGGAGGTCGAAAACAACTCCGCGCTGGCCACTTAGGTTTCGCAGCTGTCGTGATTTTTTTCCCTCTGATGCAAATGCTGTCTCAAACTCTCACTTCCCTGTCCGTCAACGTCCTTTCCTCCGGGGATGGTGTGATGCCAACTCCCGTCGAGACGATGAGTTACGATATGGTCTTTGGCTCTACGCCTGACATACGTTGACGAGTCGCCGTCGAATTCGTTCAACCAATAGCCGAACTCCGTAAGGACTTCATGCACATCGGGCCTGGCGAAAGCATGATGAGTCTCAGGGGTCACGTCACCCTCGAAATACTCTCTGGCTAATCTCCGACGGGCTTTGCCCTCTCTGCCTTCAAGGCGACGCTCCATTTCGCACCTCCCATGGGTCGAAGGCTTCCCAATCTATAACGACAAGCTGGCCCGGAGCCTTTTGGAAAGTACACCATTCAAGAAACACAACGGGCAGAGGAACATGAATACACTCCTAACCGCTGGCGCTGTCATCCCGTCCTTTGGGATGTGTGCGAACAACGCGTGCCAGAGGAGTACGCATGGTATTTGCGCGACTCGCATGAGCAACGCTCGCACCCACGAGTTTCGCGTAAGGATTATAACTCCGCTCGGACCGACCGTCGCGAAAGGCTGCAAAAGGAGTGGATTGTGGGGCCCTTGGCCGGAGAGCTGCCCGGGGACGTTGGCAACGGTTCCCTTCGCCGCCTGGGAAGGCCTATAATGAACAACCAGGGATTGCCCCCCTCGATGACGACATCAGATGCCAGCATTCGCGATGCTTACGTTGAGTGCCGACGCCTGGCGGGGCGGCACTATGAGAATTTTCCGACCGCGTCGCTGCTGGTTTCGCGCGACAAGCGCGATGCGCTGGCGGCAATTTACGCGTTCGCGCGCTATGCCGATGACGTGGCCGACGAGCCGGGCGTCGAGGGCCGGCTCGAAAAGCTCGCCGAGTGGCGCCAGAAGCTGAGCGAGTGTTACGCGGGCAGGGCTGACCATCCGGTTTTCATCGCCCTCCGCGACGCGGCCGAGAGATATCACTTATCGCAGGAGCATTTTCAGAACTTGCTGCGCGCCTTCGAGCAGGACGTACTGGTCAATCGTCACCAGGATTTCGCGTCGTTGCTCGCGTACTGCACCTGCTCGGCGAACCCGGTCGGGCGGCTGGTCCTGGAGCTTTTCGGGCACCGCGATGCCGAACTCTTCGACCTTTCGGATTGCATCTGCACGGCCCTTCAGCTCACGAATTTCTGGCAGGACGTCGCCGTTGATCTCGAGCGTGACCGCATTTACCTGCCGCTCGATGACCTGCAACGGTTCAACTACACGCTGGACGATCTCCGCGCGCTCACGTTCGACGAGCGGTGGACGCGCCTGATGGCGTTCGAGGTCGAGCGGACCTGGGCGTTGTTCGAGCAGGGCCGCGCACTGCCGGAGAGGGTTGAGCCGGAGCTGCGCGCCCAGTTGCGCCTGACGTGGCTGGGAGGGACGACGATCCTTTCGCGGATCGAAGCGGTGGACTACGACGTCTTCGGTCGCCGGCCGTCGTTGTCCCGGCTAGACTTCCTGCGGCTCTATTTCCGCGCGCGCTGGGCACCGCTCGAACCGGCGACGCAGGGTTACCCCGCCCCCGTGAAGCGCTCATGAACGCACTCTCCCCAAGCCGGCGTCTGATTTCCGCTCGCGCCACCAATTTCTACTATTCCTTTGTCTTCCTGCCCGCGGAGAAGCGGCGAGCCATCGAGGCGGTCTATGCCTTCGCACGGCGTGGCGACGACATCACGGACGGCGGCTTGGCGCCGGCGGACGCCGCGTCGGAAATCGTCCGGTACCGCGCGGCGCTCGACGACTGTTATGCCGGGCGGGCGAACACTCCGGAACTCCGCGCGCTCGCCGAGAGCGTGGAACGCTTCAAGATTCCCCGCCGCCCTTTCGAGGACCTAATCCTTGGTCTCGACATGGACTTGAACGGGACGCGCTACGGGACTTTCGACGAACTGGCGCTCTACTGTTACCGCGTGGCTTCGACGATTGGCCTGATTGCGATTGAAATCTTCGGCTATCGCAACCCGAGTGCGCGCGACTACGCGGTGAACCTGGGCATGGCGCTCCAGCTCGTGAACATTCTTCGCGACCTGGAAAGCGACGGCCGCCGTGGCCGGCTGTATCTCCCCAGCGAGGACTTGGAGCGGTTCGGCGTCCGGCCCGCGGAGATTCTGGAACGGCGCTACAGCGACCCTTTCATCGAGCTGATGCAGTACGAATGCGACCGAGCCCGCCGGTATTTCGACTTGGCGCGGCAGTCGCTCGCGGCGGAGGACCGCCGCTCGATGGTGGCGGCGGAAATCATGGCGGCCATCTACTGGCGGCTGCTCAAGCGGATCCAACGGAGACGCTACAACGTCTTCGGCGAGCGCGTGCGGCTGTCGCGCCCGCTCAAATTCTGTACGGCGCTCGCCGTGTACCTCGGGGCGGAGTGGCACAAGTAGAATTGATGATTGACGATTGGAGATTGTCGATTGAAGAGGCCGTGTCTCTCGGGCTCGCTGGTGCCGCTTCAGATGTTCCAATAGTCATGTCAATTGGCAATATTCAATTATCAATTGGCAATCCCCGTTTGGGGACCAATGTCGCATGAGGTGCTGATCATCGGCGGCGGTTTTGCGGGTCTCGCGGCGGGTGTGACGCTGGCGAGGGCGGACCGGCGCGTCCGCCTGCTCGAGCAGAAGCCGCACCTGGGCGGGCGGGCGCGCTCCTTCGTCGAGCCCCATACTGGCTCCGTAGTGGATAACGGCCAGCACATCCTCATGGGCTGCTACCACGCCGCGCTGCGCTTCCTCGAGGAAATCGGAACGCTCGACCGGATCGCGCTGCAACCCCACCTGCGCGTACATTTCCTCGAGCCGCCCGGCCGCCTGACGACCCTGGAGTGTCCCAATCTGCCTTCGCCCTGGCACATGCTGGCCGGAGTGCTGCGCTCGGATAGTTTCGGCTGGCGGGAGAAGCGCGAGGTGCTGCGCCTGGGGCGGGCGCTGGAGAGCGCAGGAGATTCGCGCGACGGCCTGGAGAGCCTCACGGTTGAGGGTTGGCTCGACCGGTTGGGGCAGTCGGAGAGAATCAAGCGCGGATTCTGGGATCTCCTCTCCATCGCCGCGCTCAACGAACACCCGCGGCGCGCGGCGGCCGCAATCTTCGCGCGGGTACTGCGTCTGGCGCTGTTTTCCTCGCCCGCTGATTCGCGCCTCGCCACCCCGCGCATGGGCCTGAGCGAGTGTTACACGGATGCGGCGCAGGCTTACATCACGGCACGCGGCGGGCAGGTGGAGTTGAACCGCAGCGTCGCGGCATTCGTGGTCGCGGACGGCGTATGCAAGGGTGTGCGGTTGGCGGATGGAAGTGAAATTGAAACCGAATCTCTCGTGAGCGCCGTCCCGTGGCACGAACTGGCGCGCCTGCTTCCCGGCGACCTCTTGCGCTCCGAGCTGGTGTTCACCAACCTCCTTGCTCTGCGGCCGGCGCCGATTATTTCCATCAACCTGTGGTACGACCGGGCCATTACGGAGCTCGATTTCGTGGGCCTGCGCGGGACGACCGTGCAGTGGCTCTTCAATCGCGACCGCATCCCGGATTCGGGCGAGCACTACGTCTCACTCGTGCTGAGCGGCGCGCACGAGCACATCTCTCGGTCGAAGGAAGAACTGTTGAGGGTGGCGCAGCGCGACCTGGGTGAGCTGCTGCCCGCGACGCGCGAGGCGAGGTTGCTCCATTCGCTGGTCATCAAGGAGCGCTTCGCGACCTTCTCGCCTTGCGTCGGAGTAGACGCGCTGCGGCCGCAGGCGCGGAGTCGCGTGCGCGGTCTGTATCTGGCGGGCGACTGGACGGCCACCGGCCTGCCGGCGACGATTGAAGGCGCGGTCCGGAGCGGTTACACTGCTGCACGCGAGATTTTGCAGCAAGCGTAGCGGACTCGCGGTTTGCCCACAGCACCCTGCGGCGGGAACAGGGCCGCCCTATACGGAGATCATTATGGCTTCAAGGACGTGCCGGATCGCGATGCTGAGCGTAGTGCTGCTGTCGGTGGCGGCTGCCGCCCTGACGGGGTTGCGCAGCGGGGTCGGGAAGGCATCGCCTGCGGAGAAGCCTGCGGTTACGGAGCCGCGCCTGAAGGGAGCCTATCGGTTCGACCAGGCGCGATGGGTGTATGTGCATCTGGAAGGCACGCCGAGCCAAATCGGCTACCAGCACGGGTACCTGCTCGCGCCGGAGATTACCGCAGCATTCGCGGCGGTCAAGCTGAGCGACACACACCACACGAAGCGCGACTGGGAGTTTTTCCGCAAGGCCTCGCGCGAGATGCTCTGGCCGAAGATTGACCGCGAGTATCAAGAAGAGCTCCAAGGAATCGCGGACGGCCTGAAAGCGCGCGGCGTGGCCATGGACGTTTACGATGTCGTCGCCCTCAACGCCTTCTGCGAGCTGCCGGACTACTACGTCCCCTGGCTGAACGCGCGCGAAAAGGTGGCGAACGCTCCGCACCTGGCCGCGCCGGGGAATTGCAGCGCCTTCGTTGCCACGGGCAGCTACACGAAAGGTGGCCAGATCGTCATGGCCCACAACTCGTGGACGAGTTACCTGGAGGGCGAGCACTGGCGGATCGTCTTCGATATTGTGCCGCAGCGCGGCTATCGCCTCTTCATGGACGGCTACCCGGGCATCATCGCCAGCGACGACGATTTTGGGGTGAACTCCGCCGGGTTGATGGTGACGGAAACCACCATCAGCCAGTTCAACGGCTGGGACCCGAATGGCAAGCCGGAATTCATGCGCGCCCGCAAAGCGATGCAGTACGCGAGCTCCATCGACGATTACGTGCGCATCATGCTCGACGGCAACAACGGCGGCTATGCCAACGACTGGCTGCTCGGCGACCGCAAGACCGGAGAGATCGCCCAGTTCGAGCTGGGCCTGAAGCACTACGGCCTCTGGCGCACTAAGGATGGCTACTTCGTGGGCTCAAATTTCGCCCGCGACCCGAAAGTGCTCGCCGACGAGACGACCTTCGACCCCTCGAATCCCGAGAGCTCACCGAACGCCCGCCGCACGCGCTGGGTCGAGCTCATGAAGGAAAACAAGGGCAAGATTGATGTATCCTTGGCCGAGAGATTCCTCGCCGACCACTACGACACCTACCTGAAGAAAGAGCAGCCGAACGAGCATACCCTTTGTGGGCACGGAGAAGACTCCACGCGCGGTGAGCCCATCTGGGAGTGGCCGCCCTATTACCCCGGCGGCGCGGTGCAGGGCAAAGCCATGGATAGCCGTATGGCTCAGGAATTGAGTTTTCGCGCCCGTTACGGCCACCCCTGCGGCAGCGACTTCCTCGCCGAGCCGTTCCTCAAAGCGCATCCGGAATACGCTTGGCAGGGGCCCGTCCTGCGCGACATGAAAGCCGGGCCGTGGACGTTGTTCCGTGCCGGCCAGCCGCCCCGGTAGGGAAAAGAACCGCCTGCCTTGATCGCGCACAGGCCGCACAAAACGCGGTGTATGCGCCACCCGCGGCGTG
>Ga0315280_10008564_pt1 | contig 13356 bp, 10 predicted proteins | sample YL17G06_40_MG_FD_203697 | JGI IMG/M metagenome (GOLD analysis project Ga0315280, IMG submission 203697) | Sediment microbial communities from Yellowstone Lake, YNP, Wyoming, USA - YL17G06_40 | ecosystem: Environmental > Aquatic > Freshwater > Lake > Sediment | place: USA: Wyoming | collected...
TTCTTGGAGGAGTGATGGCGGCGGGCCGACAGGGCCGGATCGGGGGTGTAGTGCCACGGCGTGCCGCCGAATCTTTAACTACTTGATTTGCCAAGAGCTACGAAAAGGCACTGTCGAAGATGGGTCTTAGTCCCCTTTGCCACCATCCAGAACTGGGTGGAAGCGGGGGAAAAAAGAGCGACCCAACGCATCACGGATGAGTATCTGGACAGCGTCCTGGCCGACTTCTCCGGCTACATCGCCGCCGCCGAGCTCTACGACGGGCCGTACTGCGTCCTGTCGATCGTCGACAACCACCGCTTCCGGCGGCTCCTTTCCTTCGTGCGTAACCAACCACACAAAGGAAACGCAAGTCGCCGATGCGTCAACTGCTTAAAGCCTGCCGTTGAGGCGGTACAATCTTCGGTCAAGAGCCTGCATAATGAACCAAGTGGCGTTGTTGTAGTACTACCCACGGCGGCCCAAAAGCGCTGCCGCGCGATAGCGCAGGGCTTGCCCGACCTGCTTGACCCGCGTGACCCCCAGAGCCGCATCGATCCGAGCAAGGACATCGCCGGAGAGCCTTATCTCCCCGGCCTTCACGTTCTCCTCCACCTGCCCAGGATGGGTGGCGCCGATGATAACTGTTGCGACCTCCGGTTGCCGCAAGACCCACGCCAGTGCGAGTTGCGCCATCGTGCAGCCGAGGTCGTCGGCGATCGGCCGCAGGCGCTCGACGCGGGCGAGGAGCGCCTGGTCCTCGACCGTGCGGCGCATAAGGCGCGAGCCCTCTGGGGTCGTCGCGCGGCTGCCGGAGGGAGGCGGCGTGCCGGCCTTGTACTTCCCCGTCAGGACCCCCTGCGCCAGCGGTGAGAAGACTAGGACGCCCATTCCCTCCCGGGCGCAAACGGCCAGCACGTTCTCGGTCTCCACGTCGCGGCAGATCATGTTGTAACACGGCTGATCGGACGCGGGCGGATACAGGTTCATCCGCGCAGCCAGCCGACATGCCCGCGCCATTTGGCGGGCAGACCACATGCTGACACCCCAGTAGAGGATCTTCCCCTGCTGCACGAGGTCGTCCATCGCGCGGACTGTTTCCTCCAACGGGGTCTCCTCATCGTAGCGGTGACACTGATATAGATCAACGTAATCAGTGCCGAGACGACGGAGGCTCGAGTGGATCGACTCGAAGATGTGCTTGCGCGACAGGCCGCGGTCGTTCGGCATCTCGGACATCGGACAGTAGCACTTCGTGGCCAGCACGCAGTTGCTCCGGCGGATGTCCTTGAGGACCCGGCCCAGGATCGTCTCGGCTGTGCCGCGCTGGTAAACGTCGGCTGTGTCGAAGAAGTTGACGCCGAGGTCCCATGCCTTGCGCACGCAGGCGAAGGAGGTGGCCTCGTCAGTCGTGCCGCCGTAGGTGATCCAACTGCCGAGGCCCACCTCGCTGAGGCGAACCCCGTACTTGCCGAGCTTGCGGTAGTTCATCTGGGATTCCGTATCTAACGTCCTCGCCGCGCTCAGCGAGGACCATTTCCCAGTGATTCTATGTCGTTCCCCAGGTGGTTACAAGGTCGCCTTAGCCTAAATACCACAGCGCGACATAGGCTCAAGAGAACGGTCCGCTTTCGACGATAAGTCCTTCCAGCCACAGGGGTTGGAAGGAGCGCGGACATGGATGTCCTTCAGATCAAGAATATGGGCAAGGAGATGGAGAAGTTCTTGAGCGAGTTTGACGACTGCTTCAGCCGCAGCGAGCCGCGGGAGAACTTGCGGACTTACGTGCGGGGGCAGTTGTCGGACCTGCTTCGCAAGAGCGTCGAGCCGATCGCCCTCGAGGCCGGCGTGCCGCCGCGGACATTGCAGTTCTTCTTCTCCGGGGGCCAGTGGGATGACCAGCGTCTGCGGGATCGCACCCAGAGAATCGTGGCCCGGGACCATGCCCACCGTCAGGCGATTGGCGTGATTGACGAGACCGGCAACCCGAAGAAAGGGCGGCACACCCCCGCCGTCCAGCGTCAGTATTGTGGCAACACCGGCAAGATCGACAATTGCGTGGTGGGGGTACATTGGGCCTACGTGGCCGGGGACTTTCAATGTCTGATGGATAGCGACCTGTTCCTGCCGGAGGCCTGGGCCAACGATTGGGACCGTCGCCGGGAGGCGGGGATTCCCGACGAGGTGGCGTATCGCAAGAAGACACGGATCGCGTTGGACCAGGTCGGCCGGGCACTGAGGAATGGGATTCGCGTGGCGGCCTGGACGTTCGACGAATGGTACGGGCTGGACCGGGAGTTCCTCGACGGGATGGATGCCTTGGGCCAGAGTTATATCGGGCAGGTGCCGTCGGACTTTTTCGGGTGGCTGCGTCCGCCGCAGGTGCTGGTGAAGCCGGCTGGCGGGGCGTCGGGGAAACGGCGTTTTCCGCGGCTGGCCTGCAAGACATTGCCGGCCTGCGCGGCGGAGAACCTGGTGCGGTACTCGCCGATCTTCACGGGGCAGAAATGGCGGCGGTTCCGCGTCAAGGAGGGGGAGAACGGGCCGATGGTGTGGGAGATCAAGGTCGGCCACTTCTATCGCAAGCACGGCCCCGAGGGCTTGCCGGGACCGACGCACATGCTGATCGTGGCCCGCAACGTGCTGGAACCCCATGAACTCAAATACTTCCTGTCGAACCTGGTGGCTGGACGGGACGGCCTGACGCTGGAATGGCTCTTGTGGGTGGCCTTCTCGCGGTTCCCGGTGGAGCGGTGTTTTGAACTGGGCAAACGAGACTTGGGGCTCGACCACTTTGAGATGCGGACCTGGCGCGGCATCCATCGGCACCTGTATGTCAGCCAACTCAGCCTGCTGTTTTGTGCCCGGGTTCATCAACGCCTCAGAGAAAAAAACGACCGATTCGCTCTACCTGACCGTCGAGCAGGTGCACGAGGCCGCCTGCGCCTGGCTGGAGGCCCAGAGCTTCCCGCCAACACTACAGCGCATCTTGATCATAGATCAGGACACTCAAGTGTTGTCGGACCCAGGGCTGTCGGCCAAGCTGCCCGAAACGCCGACTTTCCGGGTATCTTGACCGTAAGTTGTGCAACAACCGATAGTCATCGCGCTACCTCGCCGCTAAGGTGCGCTGTAGTGCTAAGCAGCCGTGGCTAACCAGATTGCCCTGTGGCCGCAGGGAGCGCCGGGAGCGGGGAGGGTGCGGTGGCGCGCATGGCGCGGGGGGCGACCGGGGCGGCCAAGGGCGACGACGGTGAACGGGCGGGTCCAGAAGCCGGGCACGTCCACAGAGATGGGCCCTACGAACCGTCGAGGCGATCTGGATGCGCGCAGCGGCGGACCTCAGGAGGGCCAAGGCTGTGGCGCAGGCTCCCCGAACCCGACGGAGCAACTCCACCAGCGGGCCGTCCGGCACGAGGGCGGGCACCTTCCGGACGGTCTGCAGGCTGGGGCCGTCTTCGAGGCCTTCCTAGGCAAACAGCGGCTACGTCACGGCCAGGCGCATCGATGGTCATTCGCCATCCCCCCGACCAGCGGCAAGACACCCCGCAGCACATCCCCGCGCCAAGAGGTCGCGATCATGGGAATCTCTGCCGATCCCCTCCCATCGCTTCGTATCGCCACCGGCGGCGGGGAATGGCCGCACGCCACTTCTCCTATCTGCCAGCCTTGCACGAACTCGCAGCCGAAGCAACCACTTTCCCAGACCAAAACCTGTTTGACAAGGTCGCGTTAATGGCTATAATTGTTAGTTAGAGGAAGATAAACGGTCGGCCTTTGGGGGGATATGCGCACGTGAGGGCGGCACGTCCTCTTGCCTGCCATATCCGTATTGGCAGTCGCCGTCGCCACCCGGCGGCAAGGGAGTGCTGTACTCCTCCCCCCAGAGTGCGTCTGGCCCAGTGGATATGCTGTTTCTCAAGGCCTGGGGCTCTGAAGGGGATTTCGGATGGACAGGCAGCAACAGATTCGCGCCTTTATTGTGGAGAGTTTCCTGCTGGGTCAGGACAACGGGTTGAGCAATACCGATTCACTCCTCGAGGCAGGTGTCATCGACTCCACCGGGGTTATGGAGTTGATCGGGTTCCTGGAGAAGACCTTCGCTATTGAGGTCAATGACAGCGATCTTGTGCCGGCGAACCTGGACACAATCCAGAACATGGCAACCTTCGTGCAGCGCAAGTTGGCAGTCAAGCAGCTTGCCGGGACGTGACCCTGTGAAGATCCCTGTCCACGATCTCCTGAAAGACAGCGCGAATCGCTGGCCGGAGAAGTCGGCCATCATCTGCGACGGGAGAGTCCACACCTTCGGCCGGATCGACCAGGACAGCGACCGCGTCGCCTGCGAGCTTCAGAGCGCCGGAGTAGCCCGCGGAGACCGCGTGGCGGTCTTCATGGAGAACTCGGCCGAGCTGGTCGTCTCGGTCTTCGGCATTCTGAAGGCGGGTGCCGTTTTCGTCGTCATCAATCCAACGACCAAGCCGAAGAAACTGGCGTACATCCTGAGCGATTGCGGCGTGCGGGCGCTCATCGCCCAGTCGCGGCTGGCCCGTGTGGTCGAGCCTGCCCTGGCCGAGGCGCCGCACGTGCGGACCGTCGTCTGGGTGGGCGATCCTCCGGCGGATGCAAGACCGGGGCGCACCTTCGCCCAGGTCCTCGGCGAACCGCACGAGCCGCCCGCCGACCCCGGTCTCATCGACCAGGACCTCTGCACCATTATCTACACCTCCGGCTCGACGGGGCATCCCAAGGGCGTGATGCTCACCCACTGCAATCTAATCAACACCACGTGGGCGATCAGCACTTACCTTGAGAACGTGCCGGACGACGTCGTGATTTGCCTGCTGCCCTTGTCCTTCGGGTACGGCCTTTGCCAGGTCCTCACCGGGGCTCGCGTGGGCTTCACGGTCTTGCTCGAGCGGTCGTTCGCGTACCCTTACCAGACGCTCCAGCGGATGGCCGAGTACGGAGTGACCGGCCTGCCGGCCATCCCGACGGTTTTTGCCACGCTGCTGACACTGACCGAATTCAACGGGGAACACTTGGGCTCGCTGCGGTACATGTCAAACGCCGCGGCCGCGTTGCCAACGGGCCACATCCGCCGGGTTCGGGAATTGTTCCCCCGGGCGAATCTCTACTCGATGTATGGCTTGACCGAGTGCACCCGGGTCTGCTACCTTGACCCGTCAAGGCTGGATGAGAAGCTGGCGTCGGTGGGCAAGGCCATGCCGAACTGCGAAGCCTACGTCGTTGACGAGCAGGGCCGGCGCGTCGGCCCCGGCGTGGTCGGCGAACTCGTCGTCCGCGGCGCCAACGTGATGCGCGGCTACTGGGGCAACGCCGAGGAGACGTCCCGTCGGCTGCGCCCGGGGGACATTCCCGGCGAGTTGGTCCTCTACACGGGGGACCTCTTCCGGACAGACGAGGAGGGTTTCCTGTACTTCGTCGCCCGGAAAGACGACATCTTTAAGTGCAAAGGCGAGACGGTGAGCCCCCGGGAGATAGAGAACATGCTATATGAGTTGGGCGCCGTGGCGGAGGCGGCCGTTATCGGGGTCGACGATCCCGTCGACGGCAAAGCTGTCAAGGTGTTCGTGGTGCCGCGTAACGGGGCGGCCCTGACGGAGCAGCAGATTCGCAGGCATTGCCAGGCCAATCTCGAGAGCCACATGTTGCCCAAGTTCGTCGAGTTCCGGGAGTCGCTTCCCAAGACGGAGTCCGGCAAGATCGCGAAGGTGTCGCTGCAGTAGCGCCAGCGGGACCATACGTTGAGCAGACGTTTCCGCCGCGCCGTGGGACAGGAGACTCTTCAGGAGCGAGTGGGCGATGTGCGGAATCGCGGGCATCCTGGCAGGACCTGAAGCCGGACCGGTGCCGTTCGAGGACCTGCGCCGCATGGTGGCGGTGCTGCGCCACCGCGGCCCGGACGGCTACGGCCTTTACCGCGACGACCGCGTCGGCCTCGGCCACGCCCGCCTCAGCATCATCGACCTCGCCGGCGGCTTCCAGCCGATGGCCAACGAGGACCGGTCCGTTTGGGTGACCTTCAACGGCGAGATATTCAATTATCTTGAGCTCCGCGAGGTCCTGGAGGGCCGGGGCCACCGTTTCCGCACTCAGTGCGACACCGAGGTGATCGTCCACGCTTACGAGGAGTACGGCCCGGAGGCCTGGGAGAAGTTCAACGGGCAGTTCGCGCTGGCCCTGTGGGACAGCCGGCTTCGCCGGCTGTGGCTCGTGCGCGACCGCGTGGGCATCCTCCCCCTGCACTACGCCCGCGTGGACGGCCGGGTGCTGTTCGGCTCGGAGGCCAAGGCCCTGTTTGCCAGCGGGCACCTGGCCCCGCGCCTGAGCGGCAAGGGAATGGTGCAGGTCTTCACGCAATGGGCGGCGGCGGCCCCGGAGACCGTGTTCGAGGGCGTCCGCAGCGTGCGGCCCGGCTGGGCGGTGTGTATTGATGAGCACCTCCAGGAGAGCCAGCACCGTTACTGGCAGGCGGACCTGGCCGAAGATCCCAATCGGCGCGAGATGTCGGTCGACGAGGCGGCCGACGAGCTTGGGGAGCGCCTGACACAGGCCGTCCGCCTGCGCCTCCGGGCGGACGTTCCCGTCGGCGCTTACCTCAGCGGCGGCCTTGACTCCTCGGTGATCGGCGGCTTGATTCACAGCGCCGACTCGAGTCCCTTCCAGACCTTTGCCATCCGGTTCCGGGACCCGGCGTTCGATGAAACGGCCGAGCAGCGGCGCATGGCGGCTTTGCTCGGCACCGAGCACCACGAGGTCCTGTGTGGCGCGGAGGAGATCGCCGGCGCGCTGCCCGACGTGGTCTGGCACGGCGAGACGCCGCTCCTCCGGACGGCGCCGGCGCCGCTGTTCCTCTTGTCCGGCCTAGTGGCCGCCTCCGGGATGAAGGTGGTGCTGACCGGCGAGGGGGCGGATGAACTGCTAGCGGGGTACGACATTTTCAAGGAGGACAAGGTCCGGCGGTTCTGGGCACGGCGGCCGGATTCTGACGTGCGTCCGTTGCTGCTCCTACAGCTCTATGCGGACGTGGGGCAGAGTGTGGCTAAGAACGCGCTTTGGCAGCAGTTCTTCCGTCGCGGCTTGACGGACGTCGACCATCCGTTCTACTCCCACCGGATCCGGTGGCAGAACACCGGCTGGGGGTTGCGGTTCCTGGCGCCGGAGTTGTGCGATGGGATCCGACTGGAGCAACTCGAGGCAGAAACGGAACAGGCCCTGCCCGATGGTTGGCGCCGGTGGAAGCCCCTGGCGCGGGCCCAGATGATCGAGATCCATACCTTCCTGAGCTCTTACCTCCTATCCTGTCAGGGGGACCGGGTGGCGATGGGTCACGGCGTCGAGGTTCGGTACCCGTTCCTGGACCCTGAGGTGTTCGATTTCTGCGCGCGCCTGCCCACACGGCTGAAGCTACAGGGGCTTCGCGACAAGGTCGCGCTAAGGCGCCTGGCGTCGCGGTTCCTGCCGCCGGAGATTTGGGACCGCCCCAAGAAACCGTATCGGGCGCCGATGACGGACGTGCTGTTCGGCCGGGGCGCTCCCGACTACGTGGCCGAGATGCTGTCGGAGTCTGCCTTGGCCAGGTTGGGACTGTTGGAGGCCCGGTCGGCCGGCATCCTGATCGGCAAGGCATGGCGGCAGGCGGGGCGCATGGCGGGCGAGCGCGAGGAGATGGCCCTGGTGGGCATGCTGACCCTTCAGCTCCTGGGACACTTCTACCTGGAAGCCTTCGCCGATCGCGCCGCCGAGGCCCGTGCCGCACTAGACCGCGACCGGCCCTGCGTTCTCGAGGACCAGAGCACTTTGGCGGTGAGGAGTCAGGCATGACGACGCCGGCAAGGGAAGAGAACGCCAGGAAAGGATCCGCGGCGCGCTTCGATCCGAGCGCGCTGGACATCGACTGCGCCGCCGCGACGCAGCGGATTGAGGAGGCTATGCGGCAGATCGTCGCCGGGCGGCTCCGTCGGCGCGGCGCTGTCGTGGCCGTCAGCGGCGGGGTGGATTCGTCTGTCTGCGCCGCGCTGGCGGCGCGCGCCTTGGGGCCGAAACGCGTCTTGGGCCTCCTGATGCCCGAGCGAGATTCCTCGCCCGGCGCGACGAGCCGCGCCAAGACGCTCTGCGAAGGCCTGGGCGTCGATTACGTCATCGAGGACATCGCGCCGGCCTTGGAAGCACTTGGGTGTTACCGCCAGCGCGATGAGGCGATCCGTCAACTGTTCCCGGAGTACGGCCCCCGCTATCGCCAGAAGATCGCCGTGGCGGAAAACCTCCTGGGCCGGGACCGCGTGAATTACTTCAACCTGATCGTCGAGCCGCCCGACGGGTGCCGCGAGAAGAGACGCATGCCGCTCGAGGTGTACCTGCAGGTGGTGGCCTCCACCAACATGAAGCAGCGCACGCGGAAACTCCTGGAGTACTACCATGCCGAGCGGCTCAACTACGCGGTGCTCGGCACGCCGAACCGGTTGGAGTACGACCTGGGCTTCTTCGTTCGCGGCGGGGACGGCCTGGCCGACCTCAAACCGATCGCCCATCTCTACAAGACCCAAGTGTATGCGCTCGCACAGTACCTGGGGGTCCCGGAGGAAATCTGCCGCCAACCCCCGAGCACCGACACCTACAGTCTCCCGCAAACACAGGAGGAATTCTACTTCGCATTGCCGTATGATCAAATGGATCTCGCACTATACGGATTCCTGCACGACATCCCGGCCGAGGAGGCCGGACAAGTGCTCGGCCTGACCGCCGAGCAGGTCCAGCGCGTGTACCGGGACATCGTCAATAAGCGCCGCATGGCGGATCGGTTGCTTCGGCGGGCAATCTTGGTCGAAGAGACGGAGTGACCCTCATGGGGAATCGAGTTGCTGCAGCAATTCTGGGCAAGAAGTGGCTGGCGGTGTCGCTATACTCGCTGTCGCCTGTGCCATGATCTTTGTGCATGTCATCACAGGAGGACCCGCTGTGGGCCCTGAGGGGCAAGTGCGCCCTGCCGCGCTGGGGGCCGTTTCCGCGGCTGATTGGGAGAAGCTGCCGCACGCTCGCGTCTACTTCGGCCATCAGTCCGTGGGTTACAGCATCCTCGATGGCCTCGGGGACATCATGAAGGAGAGTCCTTGCGCTCGCCTCAAGCATTGTGGAGACCACTTGTCCCGCGGACTTCGGCAATCCCGTTGTCGGCCACAACGCGATCGGCAGGAACAGGTACCCGAAGTCCAAGGTCGAAGCGATCATCGGCCTCATGGAAGGGGGGATCGCCGAGAAGGTTGACATCGCCTTCTTGAGGCTGTGCTAATGCGGATGTGGCCAGCGAGACGGACGTCGGAAGGCTCTTCGACGAATACAGGAGCACCATCGGCTGCCTGAAGGCGAAGTATCTGTGACGTTCGGGAGATCCGAACCAAGACTGATGAGCGGTGGGTACTCCCGTACCCGTGGATGCGGCATCACGTTGCCGGCGAAGACATCACACGCTGCAGCCGGTGAGCCGGGACATCGAAGCCCGTCGGGTGCATGAGATTGCCCTGAGCCCCCTGCGGCAGGCGCATGGTCAGTCATCCGATTGGTGCCGGAGGGGACTTCCTGAAGAGGAGGGCTGTTGTGGCAGATTGCCCGAAAGTCGTCGTGCAGGTCGTCGATTCCATCACGCCGGAGGTGAAGTGCGGGCTCCGGCTGTTTGCGGAGACAATGCACTTCAAGAACCCCGACAGGCAAGCCGAAGACTGGCTCTACTGGTTTGAACAGAACCCACTCGAAAAGGGGTTGTTCTCCATCGGGCGATGCGGGGAGGAGGTAGTAGGCATCATCACCCTTATTCCCCTGGAAATGCATTTGGGGAGGCAGACGGTCAAGGGGGCGAAAGCAGAATTCCTCGTGGTTGCCCCGGCTTTCCGCAGGGCCATCGATCCCGAGACGAACAGGCCACTCCCCATGGCACTCGTCATGCACCTGTACCGGGCAGCAAAGGAACGTGCCTACAAGGGCATCGTTGGCGTTGGGCCTCCTGCCGCAGGATTGCTTCAGATTCTGGCCGGAGCCAGGACTCTGAAATATCCAGCGACCTCGTACACGCGATATGTGGTCCCGCGCATATCGGCGGGTTCTCCCAGGGAGCGGCTGCGGGGCCTCCTGGCCGTGCATGTGAGGAAAGCGCTGACGACCGCCGGGTGTATCCAGTCCGCCGGCCTGCGATTCCGGCTCAGCCGTACCGGCCAGAAAGGACGTGGGTTCGAACGGGTCGGTATTCGCGACGTGTCGGATTCGGCCGAGGCCGAGAACATGCTGGTCGCGCCCAGCGATCGGATGCTTCCTTTTGTCCTTCGTGACGACCTGCACATGATCTACAGAGTCCCACAGAACGACGGCCAACCTGGCTATCTGGTCTTTTCACGTCCCGAGAAGGGGAAGATTGTCCGGCTGAAGCACTGGACGAGCCTGAATCTGCCGCCTGCCAGCCTTGTGGGCGTGCTCGATGATGTCGTGCGGCACTGCCGAGCTGTCGAAGCGGACTCGATTAGCATCCGCCTGCCCTTGCCAGAGGCCATCGCGCCGGAATTGGCCAAGACCTGCCAGTTATTCTCAAGGCCGGAGACTGGCCTGATCTATCTGACCACATGGCTTGATTACGATATTGATCTCTCACCGGCCTCGTGGCGGATCACTAACCTGCATAAGAATTTCATCTGAACGGCAACGGGAATGCCTGCGCAGGAGGAGTCATGCAGAGCTTGCAGAAGTACAGAGCGTGCATTGAGTACGTTCAACAAGTTCTCTTGGACGGCCTGCAAGATCCGGGCGTTCTGTCGCGTTTCGTCAGGTACTCACGGGATACGCCCAACCCTCAAGAGCCCTGCGTGCATATTGTCCCCAGTGGGTTCTTCTCGGAGGAACTCTACGGAACCCCGGCGTCACTTCCGCGCCTGCCGTTGCAGGAAATCAATGGAACGCCCCTTCTTCACGGAAGTCCTCGGATTGCGCGCAACGGAAGATGCGTGGTGGTTCATGCTGATATTATCGCATCCGCGTATGTCATGTTGACGCGGTACGAGGAGATGGTGCGGCGCGGCGTGCGGGACGTGCACGGCCGGTTCATGGGTAAGGAATCGTTGGCGTTCCGTGCAGGATTTCTTCATCGGCCGATTGTGGATGAGTACGCGAGTCTCCTGCAGGGCTGGCTGAAAGAGGTGGGCATCGACGCAGACCCCGTGAAACGGGATTTCTCGGTTGCTGTGACTCACGATATCGATGTGATCCGGCGATACCCTTCGCTCTGGTACGATCGGAGGCGTGCCCTTCGCCAAGCGGCCACTTGCATGCTCGGACGGCGCCGTATGAAGGAGTTCCTTGCGTCGTGCGCGATCGACCTTGGCCTGAGAGCCGATCCCCATGACACTTTCGATATGATGATTCGGCTCGATGACGAGCTGCGGAGCGCTGCTTCCGCCCCCCGCGTAGAAGTCATCTACTTCCTGTTGGTTAGCGAGTATCCACTGCGTCATCCCCTGGTGCAGGAGGTCATCGAGAAGGTCTGCCGATCCGGGGCCCATATTGGGCTCCAGACTGGCTACGGGGCCAGCAAGCAGCCCGAGTTGCTTGCTAGAGAGTTGCGGAATCTGGAGGATGTCCTCGGTTCGCCAGTGAACATGAATCGGCACCATTTCCTCGCGTGGAGAGAAGTCGAAGATGGATGGGCGATGGCCAAGGCGGGCATCAGGAAAGACTACACGTTGGGCTATGCCGACGTTTGTGGATTCCGCCTAGGCGTATGCAGGCCGGTTCCCTTGTTTGACCCAGCGGGGATGAGGCCCTTCGGCATTGAGGAGCACCCCCTGCTGGTGATGGACTGCACGCTGACATGGAGCAAATACATGGGGCTGAACGAGGAGCAGGCCTCTGAGTGCTGCCATGGTTTGGTCGATCAAACGCGCAAGCATCTGGGCGAGTTCGTGTTGCTGTGGCATAACACGGGATTTATCAAGCATCCAGACAACTACCTCCCCAGGGTCTACAGACGCCTGCTCGCAGAACTGGGAGCAAGCACTGCGCAGACAAGGGAGTGACCAGTCGTATCACGTCCAGGGGTGAGGCCGAGGGTGTCCCGGTTGTAGTTGAAGGTCGTGCAACGCCCGCCTCGCGGCCATTCACTCCTTCTTCCGGCACGCGGCCTTGCAGGAGCCGGAGCATAGCGCTTTGATCCAACGTGTCTTGGCGATGCCCAGTAAACGGCAGGATTGCACTCCGATCGAGTTTCTGATCCGCCCGGAGATTGGCGCGCTCTTGGCAGCGCCTGCAAGGCACGTGGGCAGGTTGTCGCGACACCCGACGTTCGACGTCCACCACCCGATGCCATGGGGCTGTCATGGGGCGCCCAAAACGAGTTAGGAGTTTCTGCGTCGCAACGCCGATGCAAAAACTCCGTTGGACTGAACCGCGAGCGGGGGCTTTGGGGATTGTGTTCGAGCGGGGGTTATGGGGGGGGCCGGAGGCGGGGGATTCGGCCTGGGCCGATGGTCGGGGAAGCCTTGGGCGAGCGGAGCGGCAGGACTATGGGCCTGGGCGGCGTTCGTGGATGGGGGCGCAAGGAGCCGGGGGCCTTCGATGGACGCACGATCCCCTGCGAACGGTTGGAAGGCGGCCGTTCTGGGCAGGGTGCCGTGCTGGAACGAGCGGGGCTCATGGCGGGGCCCTCGCGTGAGGTGCAAGGGGGCCGGCCCAGACGAGCGTCCCATGGCCGCAGCACGGGCAGGGGCGTCCCTCTCCATCGGGTGCGGGCTCCGCGGCTCCTCGGAGGTAGGCGGCGCCGGGTCGGGAGGGGCGGCGGGGGCGTGGACCATGACACCGCAGCCTTTGCCGTGAATACCATCCGCCGCTGGTGGCGAGCGACAGGCCGACGGGCGTATCCGCGGGCGCAGTCGTTGCTGATCGTGGCCGACAGTGGTGGCAACAACGGGTCCCGCGTGCGGCTGTGGAAGTGGGAGTTGCACCAATTGGCCCAGGAGACCGGCCTGACAATCCAGGTCTACCACCTGCCGCCGGGAACGAGCAAGTGGAACAAGATCGAGCACCGGTTGTTCTCGTTCATTAGCCAGAACTGGCGTGGCCGGCCTCTGCTGACGCATGCCACGGTGGTCAACCTGATTGCCAACACGCGGATGGCGACGGGCCTGAAGGTCCGTTGCGTGCTCGACCGCAAGCACTACCCGAAACAGGTCACGATCGGCGATAAGTTCGACTTTTGGGCATGGTTCAATAGGGGTCAGTTTGGCGTGACAGTGTCGATAGTGGGGGCAGGCCAAGGGGGTTGGCGGGAAGGTGTGGAGGAGTTCAGTTACGCTGGAATCGCTGGAAGCCCAGCAGTTC
>Ga0315280_10008566_pt1 | contig 13354 bp, 13 predicted proteins | sample YL17G06_40_MG_FD_203697 | JGI IMG/M metagenome (GOLD analysis project Ga0315280, IMG submission 203697) | Sediment microbial communities from Yellowstone Lake, YNP, Wyoming, USA - YL17G06_40 | ecosystem: Environmental > Aquatic > Freshwater > Lake > Sediment | place: USA: Wyoming | collected...
CGTGTAGCTCGTATGACCGCTTTCGCATCAGATGCGAGTTCAATACGTTATACACGACCCGGACATTCTTCGCACCGCGACTTTCAGCATAGCTTGCAATGGATTGATAGACGGGCAGAACCAAGTCCGCATTACGTAACGCCATGTCTTCAATCGTTGTGTGCATTCTCGCAACTAAACGGAACTTCCAGTCAGGTGCTTCAGCCCGTGATTCTTCAGGATGCGAGTGTAGTGAGACTATCATCGGGATGCCCAGAGCATGTTTTATCTCGACCCCGAGGTAACCATTGAACGAGTTGCCATAACAACGGACTAAGTCTGGCATGATTTGTCTCGCAAGCAGCACACCTGTCCGTGCCCATTGCTTCAAAAGCCAAGGCCGGTATCCAAGACTCCTGATGAAGGCCCTGCGCGGAAGTGGCATGTTGTAGAGAAAAAGCTCGGCGCGTCCCACGGTCGTTTGAAGATCCGATGGGTTTGCCCTGTCATCATTGGTGGCTAAGATATGCACTTCGTCGAAGAAACCGCCGGGATTGTAGTACCGAGTTGTTACCTCACCCTTCTTGACGACGGCGTTCAATGCATCCGAGACGATGACCATCAGACGCTTCGATTTCACATGGCGCATGGCTGTGGGCATTCTTCCTTGCTCGGTTTCCCGCGCGCACATTCCCTCAAACGTCCCTGACTCGTCAGGACTAACTACGGCCAAATATGACCTCGCATCCGGATCTTGGCCGGCAAAGACTGTATTGTGGTCTTAGTCAACTAGAAAAAGCTTCAAGACTTCCGGCAAGACTCTGCAGGCGTAGACGAGGAGCGCGCTGCGGCAGAGCTTGGAGTGGAAATCCGAAGATCGGTTGGCCCGGCACCATTGAACACTTGGGTCTCATAGGCGGAGTCATGAACAGTCTTCCAGACCACCTTCTCCACCGATCGACTCTGCGAACGATGAGATTGTCTTCCATTTTCCTTCGTTGTTTGTCGTTGCGGCTTCGAATTGCCGGTCTTGGCCTTGCTTGGTTTCGACATTCACTTGGACCTTTGTGTCAGCGAAAATAGTACTGTGGTTCTCAGATTGGCCCATGGCATTCGTAAGCTGCTCGATATCTGCAGACGTTTTCCGTGGTTCGGCCAACCTGTTCTCGAAACGGAAGCGCATCGAGCTCTGCCGTCTTTGGAAAGAGTTCACATCAGCTCCTACTGAAGGCCATAATGACCCACAGCGACCCCCAACGCGAGCCCACCGGTTCAGGTAGGTTGAGTGATTAGCTGCGGTACCATTCGATGGTCTTCCGCAAGCCAGCTGCGTAGTCTGTTCCTGGCGAGTAGTGGATGAGCTTCTTCGCTAGAGATATGTCTCCTCGATGCCGTCTGACATCGCCAGGTCTGGGCTTCTCGTGTATCGCCTTGCCGGAGTAGTTCATGAGTTTCGCAATCATATCGATGAGCTTCTTGATCGTGATTTCCTTTCCGCTGGCCAAGTTGATCACCTTTCCTCTGGTCGCCGTGTGCTCGTAGATTCTCGGAATAGCTTCTGCAATGTCCTCCACGTAGCTGTAGTCACGCGTTTGCATCCCACTACCATGTATTAGGGGCGGTTTGCCTTCCAGAATTCTCTTGATGGTGATCGGTACCACCGCTGCGTATGTTCCTTCGTTCTGTCTCGGACCATACGTATTGAACGGGCGCGCTATGGCAATATCCAATCCGAACGTCCTGTAGTACGATAAAGCGATATGGTCCGACGCAATCTTGCTCGCTGCGTACGGGGTCAATGGGGTGACAGGATGGCTTTCATCCATCGGGACATACAGAGCTGACCCATACGCTTCTGATGAGGAACAGTGGACAAGTGTCTTGAACTTCCCTTTGCGCAAGAGTTCGCAGACAGTTGAAGCAACCGTGACATTCTTGTCTATGCACTGTTTCGGTCTTTCCAGAGAAGCGGGCAGCGGAATCACTGCCATATTGAAAACGACTTCAATGTTTTCCTTCTCGAAGAGTTCTGACATGAGATTGTAGTCCGATGCGTCCGCCTTAACAATCTCAGTCTCGTTTCTCAAATGAGCGATATTGGATTCTTTTCCAATGGAGAAATCATCTACTATTATCAACTTGCGTGGATTCTTCGTCAGAAGCTTGTCGCATAGATGACTACCGATAAATCCAGCCCCACCCGTTACAAGAACAGTAATTCCCTCTAGAGTCTCCCTCTGCGACATCACTATCTCCTATAGTTCTGAATTTGCACATAGATATCTTCTCCGCAGTTGCTAGGACACGACAGGAGCCACGACACGGCTTGGCCGGCGACGCCGTCTTCGAGCAGCTTATTCTGGCCTTTGAACATCAAGCAAACCAGAATGCTCTTGTACCCACCTTGCTCACGTAATCATGTGCAATAGAGGAAAGATGACCAGAACGAATTTGAAGATTGTGGAGTGCACGCTTCGCGACGGCAGCTACGTAATAGATTTCCAATTCACGGCCAAGGATACTGCCATCATTGCTGCTGCGCTCGAGAACGTCGGATTTGACCTCATCGAAGTGGGGCATGGAGTTGGCATGAATGCTTCGAAATGCGGCAAGGGTGTTGCCGCTGCGACGGACGAAGAATACATGAAGGCAGCTTCGAGCACTCTCAAGCGGGCTCAGTGGGGCATGTTCTTCATTCCTGGAATCGGACGACACGAGGACTTGGAACTTGCGGCGAGTTACGGGATGGATTTCGTTCGTGTTGGCACTAATGCAACGGAAGTGGAGCAATCAAAGGAATACCTAGAGCACGCCAAGAAATTGGGCATGTTCGTCTCAGCAAACTTGATGAAATCTTACACGTTGTCTCCTGCCGACCTGGCCCGGCATGCCGCACTTTCGGAGAGCTATGGGGCGGATCTCGTTTGTCTCGTTGATTCGGCGGGCGGAATGATGCCAGAGGACATACGCGCCTACATGACGGCCCTTCGAGACACAGTCCACGTACCGCTCGGACTGCACTGCCACGACAACCTATCTCTTGGCATCGCGAATGTTCTTGCTGCGATCGATTGTGGAGCTGTGCGCATAGACAGTACATTGCAGGGAATGGGTCGAGGTGGGGGCAACGCGGTGACTGAAGTGCTCGTGACAGTGCTGAAAAAGCGTGGCATAGATCTTGGGATTGATTTGAACAGGCTGATGGATGTTGGAGAGCGCATCGTCAGGCCCATAATGCGAGAGCGCGGAGGGTGGGACTCGATCAATATCACCTCGGGTTATGCCCAGTTCCACTCAAGCTATCTGCAGACCATACTGAAGTACGCCAAGTTGTACCAAGTCGATGCGCGGGACTTGATCGTGGGCGTCTGCGAGGTGAACCAGACTAATGCCCCTGATGAACTCGTGGAGGATGTGGCAAGACGCCTGCAAAGGGAGAAGGGGGGTTCTGTGCGCCTGCGAGCAGTAACCTCGCTGCCTTTGACACTGAATCTGCAGCATGATTCCTCGTTGTCCCTGACCGAAGCAACGCGTAGGGTAGTCACGGAAATGCGTGCAACAGCAAAGAAGACGGGCAAATATAGCGTATTCAACATCGTGGCAGCAACGCAAAGAGAGCAAGCAACTGTGTCGCGCTTTGTGCAAGAAGAGTTCGAATATGTCATCGGCAACGTACAGGTAGGCAGCACCGACCAGCTCGCTGAAGTCATCCAAGCAACTGACGGAGTTGTTGACTTCTTCTTGGTGGACGCCGATATTCGACCTTTCCTGAAACGCAACCTTGTCAGCGAAGCGCGGACATCAGCGAAGCATAGTGCGCTACTGGGATACAGCGACAGCGACGTTTGGGCACGCAGTATAGCTGATGAGGTAAGAGCGCTGAAGACTGATGTGGATGACCTGCAAGTAACAGTTCTGGGCGTAACTCACCAAGCGCTGCGGACGATTCTTCACTTGCTGGAACATGGAGCAACGGTCACGCTGACCGGCCAGCTCACGAGAGACCTCTTGACAGCGTCCAAGGCAATGGCGAATGCGGCCGGGCAGAAGCATGCCTTGCGGTTAGACAATCACGTGGATTCAGCGATACGACGGGCGCACGTCCTTGTTGCCTTTCATAAAAAGCGACCAGTGGTGACTTCTCAAATGCTGCGATTGTTGAAGAACAACTCCATAGTGTTCGATGCAAGCTTGGGCGCCGTCATGCCGGAAGCCATAGAGTGGGCAGCGGAACACGGGATACGTGTTGTGAGACCGGATATGCGCGCCGCTCTGACTGGTGAGCTCTCAAGTCTCCTTGGAACGACGGAGATTGCGAGCCAACTGCTCGGGAAGGGTGAGATTGGGGGCGTACCAATTGTTGCCGGTGGTCTGGTCGGCCGCAGGGGAGATGTCGTGGTGGACTCGATAGCAAGCCCCACACGTGTAGTTGGAATCGCTGACGGGACTGGGCGACTCCTATACCATGACGACCAATTCAAAGAACGCGTCGCAACTGTAGAAACAGAGATCAACCGCCGTCGTGCTTTGTTGCTTTAGCGGGTCCGTGTGAAGCATTGGGATACGAGATATCTACTGGATGCTCGCCCAGGCAACTTGACCCCGAAGCATGTTTGGTGAAGAACGATGGGTAGCATGATCGTGAGCGAAAGGCTTAGGTCACTTCCCCAATCCGCTACGGTCGAATTAGCGGACAAGATCCGGCGGCTGTCAGCGGAAGGCAAGCAAATAATCGCCTTGCAGACAGGGGATCCCGATTTTCAAACGCCGCGACCGATCGTTGAAGCAGCTTGTCGTGCCATGCGTGAGGGGTTCACCCACTACGTGGACAGTCATGGACTGCACGAGCTACGCGAAGCCATTGCCCGAAAACTGAAAAACCTCAATCGAGTCGAGTACGATCCTGCCTCCGAAATCCTCGTCACCCATGGCGGAGTACATGCGTATTACTCTGCGCTGCAGGCCATCCTCAACCCTGGCGATGAGGTATTGATTCCTGACCCAATCTGGATGACACATGTAAACGTCGCCAGTATGCTAGGCGCCACTGTGAAACGCGTGCCGTCCAGGCCGGAGGATGGCTTCTGGCCACGAACAAGCGATTGGGAAAGCGCGGTATCTCCCAAGACGGTTGCATTGGTGATTAATTCCCCCAGCAATCCTACCGGCTCCGTAGCATCAGAGGAATATCTTACTGCATTAGTGCAATTCGCTTCCCGTCGGAACCTTTACGTGATCTCTGACGAGGTCTACGACTCCATTCTGTTTGATAAACGCAAGCATGTTTCTGTAGCGTCACTTCCTGATGCTCAAGAGCGAACCGTTCTTGTCAATAGCTTCTCGAAGACTTATGCTATGACAGGCTGGCGAATTGGTTATCTCGCAGCCCCATCGCCGATTGTAGATCAAGCGATAAAGGCTAGTCAGAACTCGATTACGAATGTCGCTCCCTTCGTCCAGAAGGCCGCCCTGTGCGCCCTCACAAACCCAGGCGTAGCTGAAGCCAGCCTTGAGATGGCCCGCCAGTACGAACATAGACGGAATCTTGCACTTTCAGTGCTAGACGACGCACCAAAACGTATAACAGCGGTTCGCCCCCAAGGCGCATTCTACCTATTCGTCGACATCCGCTCATTGGGTCAACTCTCCGTGACACTTGCAGAACACTTGCTTATTGAGAAGCTTGTTTCCATGGCACCAGGGTCAGTATTCGGGATGTGCGGCGAGGGATTCCTACGAATGACCCTCGCAGCCTCAGAGCACGACATCGAAACAGGGCTTATGCGGTTGATCGAGTTCGCAGAGAATCGATGCTAGTTGACAGCAATTTTCGACAGCCTGACGCACGTAACCCCAGATGGACGCTGGTTCTCGACGCAATACGATGCGGGTGAAGCTCGCTTGCTTCGGGAGATGGATGCAAACGGAGTCGAGAAGGCCGTAGTCGTTGCTCTGGCGGATTACATAGGCAATGAGTTCGTAGCCCAATTATCCCAAAGGTGTCCTGAGCGATTCATCCCGGGAGCGTCACTCAATCCAGTTGCCTACTCAAGTTGCGATGAACTGGAAGATGCAGCCAGAGTCGTGCTGAAGAATGGACCCTTCAAGGTGCTTAAATTGCATCCGAGACTCAATCGATATGATCCTCTGGATCCACGTTGTCTTCGTCTGCTTGAAGAGATAGCTTCTTGGAGCCGACCACCGCTGATTTGGTTGTGCACCCACTTCCGGTATCACGGTGCCGTATTGCGTAAATCGCCCGTGGACACCTTGCATGAATTGGTCGGACGCTTCGCCGGACTGAAATTCGTCTTATTGCACGGCGGAGGCGCAGATATACTGCGCCTGGCCGAAGCGGTTAGGGACTGCCCGAATGCTTTCTTGGATATCTCTTTCACATTGCACCGGTATCAGAATAGTTCAGTGGCTTTGGATATGACGTACCTTTTTCGCACGTTTGAGCGTCGGATTGTCTTCGGTTCTGACTTTCCCGAGATCTCGATAGGCCAAGCTCTTCGAGATTTCAGATCTTTGGCACGCAATCTACCTTCTCGCAGCAGGGCTCAGATACTGGGAGCTAATCTCGCAGAAATCCTTGGGATGTGAATTCGACATTTGTCTGAAGGGAGAGGAGAGGGACTACACCCTCAGGACCGCCAGGCGTACATTGATAGATACGAGTCTAGGTTGAGACAATTCGGATACGCGCCGGAGACATTAGGATGGGGCAAGAAAGGGCGGCAAGAGACAAGGTTTGCTGTACTATCCGCTGAGATCATCCAACATCCTGAAGCCTCGGTTCTCGATGTGGGATGTGGATTTGCCGACTTGCACGAGTTCTTGACCCAACATGGGTGGCGCGGACGATATACTGGCATTGACATTGTGCCATCATTACTTGACATCGCAAAACAGAGACATCCGGGCGTCGATTTGCGCTGCGTTGATTTGGGCAATTTCTCTGCTGACTCGGCCTATGATTACGTAGTGGCTTCGGGCGTTTTCAACGCGAAGATTTCGGCTGAAGATAACCTCCGTTACATTCGCCGTTCACTAGTAAGGATGTTCAAAATCGCCAGAATTGCTGTGTGCGTCGATTTTCTTAGCACGTACGTAGACTTCAAGGACCCCATTGCTTGGCACACTGATCCCTCTTGGGCACTGACCGTAGCAAAGGAACTGAGCAAACGCGTCGCATTGAGACACGATTATATGCCCTTTGAGTTCTCTTTGTTCGTGTATCGTGACCAAGAGATCTCTAATAGGAACGTGTTTGCTGGTTTTTCTCTGAGTTGAGGAAACATGTGCAGACAAGAGGATAATGACGTTACAGGACGAGGGCGCCTGTGGTCGCAGCACGCGATTCTTAATAGTGTTGTGATGTCTTGTTGCGGCAAGGAGTTGCAACTAACGTGACTGGTCGAGACCTGACATCGTTGTCGTTGCGAGATGAAGATGCACCATGAGCATAATACGCGAACACATTGAACGACCTAGCCGTGAGCTTATTACTCGTTTGCAGGCAATGCCTACGACTATCATTTCAGATGCAATGAATCGCGCAAACGGAATGCGCGCAGCAATCAAGCCACTGCGTCCCGGCGTCAGTTGCTGCGGTCCAGCAGTAACGGTACAAGCGATGGTAGGATGCAATTTGCTCAGTCACAAAGCGATCTACGTTGCTCAGCCAGGTGATGTAATCGTATTTGACGCACGTGGACATGTTGATACTTCCGTCTGGGGATACTTGCAGACCCGCGCTTGTCAGATTCGGCAACTGGCCGGTGTTGTCATTGATGGGTCGGTCCGCGATAGTGCTGAAATCCGTAAATCAGGGTTTCCGGTATTCTGTGCAGGCGTCTCCTCTCTTGGGCCACACAAGGGATGGGCCGATAGGATTAACGTACCAATACAGTGCGGCGGAGCTCCTGTAGTGCCGGGGGACATAATCATAGGAGATGACGATGGGGTCGTCGTTGTCCCGAAGGGATCAGCAGAAAGGGTTGCCCAGATCGCTCATGAACTGCTTGAGCTCGAAAAGAGTTGGTTCACCCGCCTCGAAAAGGGTGAAACAACTTTGTCAATCCTTGATCTTGACACCAAGATCAAGGCGCTCGGAGAGCGGGTCGTGTGACGAAACGGAGAACTCTCCTCGTATTGTCCGCCGGAACATATAATTGCCGGATCTTTCCGCAAATTAAGCAATTAGGGTACCGAGTAGTAGCTACTGATAATAATCCTGACGCGCCCGGATTTCAATTTGCGGATCATTCTGAAGTTGTCGATATTACCGATAAAGAGGGCACATTGAGAGTCGCGCGGCGATATCAGGTCGATGGCATCATGGCAGTCAATGATTATGGAGTACCAACGGCGGCCTTCGTCTCGCGGGAATTGTCGTTGCCAGGAGTAAGCATCGACACGGCTGAGACCGCCACTGACAAAGGGTTGATGGGCGATTGCTGGCGTCGGGCGGGGTTGCCGATCCCGCGCTATCGGGTTGTTCGGTCGCTCGACGAAGCTATCGCTGCTGCAGGTTTGCTGGGCTTCCCTCTAGTAGTGAAGCCGACTAACGCAAGCGGTGGCCGTGGTGTGTCCATTGTCGAGTCTCGTCACCAAATGGAGTGGGCATATTCCTTTGCACTTCCACACATCCGCCAAGGGAACATCATCGTTCAGGAATTTCTCAATGGCATCGAGATGACCATTGAAGCGCTCTCGTTCCACGGGCGCACTCAGATATTGGCTATGTCGGACAAAGTCAAACCGCCAATTCGATACCGAGTGGCCACCAGCCTAAACTATCCAGCGTTCTTCCCGGACAAGATGTTGCGGCAGGTGTCTGATCTCGTAGTTAGAGCAGTAGAGGCCCTAAGTATTCGGACTGGAGCATCGCATGCCGAAGTCATCGTTACAGCTGACGGCCCCATGCTCGTTGAATTAGGCGCACGCCCCGGAGGTGGACACATCTTCTCTGACATCGTGCGTGAAACCAGTGGTGTGAATATGGTCCATGAACTTTCCAAAATCCTTGCCGGTGAAAATCCCAGTTGGCAACCAAAGTCCCAACGTGGTTGCGTGTATCGGTTTTTTGCTCCACCGCCCGGGATAGTCCGCTCAATCACTGGTCTGGAGAAAGCTAGGAGACTGCCTGGAGTTGTGGACATTGGTGTAACACGCAGACCGGGAGATCGTGTTGGAGAACTCATCAACAGCATGGAACGGTCCGGCTATGCCGTGGTTGCAGGACGAGACCGTGCGGAAGCAATTGCCCGCGCTGACCTCGTTGAGAGAACCGTGGTATTCGAGATGATGAATTAGCTAGCGTCCTATTGACCTAGCTAGTGTCGTTTGGGGGTATTGCTCAAGAGCGAACATGCCGCACGTTCTGCAATCTGCATTCTGTTGAGATCATTTTCTCTTGAGCTGACGCACCAGCTTGACAACTCTCTTCACTTGAGATGGCGTCATCTTTGACGCGATAGGCATCGATAGAGTCGATTCGTATGCAAGAGCAGAGTTGGGGCATTGACCCCGGACAAATTCCCTGAATGCCGGTTGCAGATGCAGAGCATACGTTCCTATCTGAGTCTCCACACCCATTTGTCTCAAACACTTGATCATGTCGTCTCTGCGTGGTCCGAAGTCGTCGGTAATTCTAATGACGTACGATTGGTATGTGTGAACATCCTCCGTCCGGGAAGGAGTAACAATTCCCCCTATGGATTCCAGCAGTCGGGTATAGAGTCTTGCTATTCTTGCTCTAGAGGCGATTAGTCGCTTGATTTTCTTGAGTTGCACAAGCCCGATGGCTGCGTGGACATCAGATAGGCGATAGTTGTAACCCATCGAGACGAATTTTGATCTTCCGTGCTCTCTTATTGCTCCATGATTCTTTAGTCTGGCAACAAGCTCTGCGATAGCTCTGTCGTCAGTCGTAATCATCCCCCCCTCAGCAGTTGTCATTATCTTTCGTGGATGAAAACTAAAGCAGGCGACATCGCCAAGTGTGCCGACCTTGGCGCCGCGGTATGTGGCTCCGATTGCGCACGCGGCGTCCTCAACTATTCTCAACTCTTTCTCTTTAGCGATTGCCCGAATTGGCAACATGTCGGCTGATAGGCCGAAGAGATGAACGGCGATTATTGCACGGGTTTTGTCTGTGATCACTTCTCTGATTCGCGAAGAGTCAATGTTGTACGAGTCCACATCTATGTCCACTAGAACAGGGCGAGCTCCCGTCATAAGCACGGCATTCGCCGTGGCTGGGAAAGTAAAATCGGGGACTATCACCTCATCCCCGGCACCAATGCCGATTCCAATCAGAGCCAGATGCAGCGCTGATGTGCACGAGGAAGCAGCGACAGCATAATGGCACCCTATGTATCTAGCGAATCGCCGTTCAAGTTCAGCACAGACCCTTCCTTCGGTAAGAATCCCTGAATCGAGGACTCGTTTGATGGATTCCAGTTCCGCAGTGCCCACTTCGGGAGTCGTCAACGGAATGTGCTTCAGCCCAATCGCCTTCAGTCAATCGAGAGTTTCAGTTTATTACTTGAAGACGTTATACAGGTTGCGTAACGCAACTTGAAACCCCCGTCAGCGAAAGCTCCAAGTTGCGCGTATTGCGTGAAAACAAGCAAATCGGAGAAAGTGGAGTGTCGCAGCTAAGCGTAGAGATCCTCGAGTCTGTTGATCCAACACTATGGAACAGTTGGGTATCGCGGGCCGAATTCGGGGCAATGTTCCAGACAACCTTCTGGGCAGACAAGATCTCCGATCTCTGGGATTGTCGACCATATTTCTTTGTTGTACGTCATGAGAATCAGCCACTCGACCAGCCGGCTCTTGTGCTCGTTGGGTTTGACATCCGTTCAGATTTCATCGCTGATGAACACACTCCAAGAAGCACTTTCCTCAAAGAACTGGCATACAAGTTCCTGGGAGTGCGTCGGCATTTTCAGTGGTTTGGTCAGCCTGCAGTCGTCGATCAGGCAGTTGCAGTGGAATCGTGTAAAGTTCTTCTATTGGAGATGGAACGATTCTGCCGAGCAAAGAAGATACATAGAGTAGGCCCGTCCGAGCTACCAATATCGAACATGGCTTCCATACCTCCTCACTGGCAAACCAAAGAGTGGGCAACTCTGATCGTGGATCTTCAGCAAGGCGAAGATGCTTTGTGGCGAAACCTCAAGAAGACTGCTCGCAAAGCCATTCGCTCAGCACGGGAAAAAGGGATTTCGGTTCGTCAAATTCGTTCACCCGATGAATTCCCGGCCTACTTCGATTTTGTTTCTCGATGCGCTGCCAGGTATGGCAAGAAAGTGTACTTCAAGGATCTGGAAATCTCGTGGCGCCGCTTACATGATAGCGCAGTCTTCGAAATCTTTATCGCTGAAAAGGATGGAAACCCCATCGCATCGCTCGGCGTGTGGGGTTATAACGGAATTATCGCCGAGCTCGGATCGTTTCAATCAGAGCACAGTTTTTCGGAGAAACTCTATGGCGGAGATCTCATCAAGTGGGAAGTGTTGCGTTGGGGCTCAATGCATGGATACCGCGCTTTCGACCTTGCAGGAGTGAATCCAAACCCGCTGACCGAGAAGGAGCGAGGAATTAGACAGTTCAAGGAAAAGTGGGGCGGACAATACCAACCATACATGATCATTTCCTGGAAAGACAAGGATGCGACTTAATGCCGCCCGCTCGTGTTGCTCTTGTAGGCAACTTAGCGAACCTTGCGTATCAGACATGCAAGTTCCTGAGACGAAAGGGAGTCAAAGCTGACGTTTTCATTGATCAGGCCGAGTTGTCTTATGCAACCTCAAACCCAGATAGCCATGATCCTGGCATCCTGCAACATCCGCCCGATTGGCTCAAGACTGTGCCGCGAGCACCACAAACACTGCGAGTCTGGACACCTCTGCGAAAACTGTGGAGCGCAGCTTTCAACAATCTCTCGGACTTCAGTCTTCTACACACTCTACGCAGGTACGACTTGATCGTATCGTATTGCTGTGCGCCATGGTTCGTTCAGGAGATCGGACGCCCGTATATTTCTTGGGCAACGGGCAGCGATCTGCGTGAGTTGGCAATGACCGGCAGTCCCAAAGGTCGCCACGCCAGATCCATCTTCCAGCATGCTCAGATGGTCTTCCATGGACCAGATCCCGCCAGCTTGGAAGCGGCCAATGCATTGAAGCTCAAGAGCAGCTTCGTCTTCTTTCCCGTTGATACAGAGTTCTACTTCCCGAACGACACATTGCGAGACCGCACTTCCACAGATGAATTGCTTGTCTTCCATCCATCGAACTTGGATTGGACCTATCAAAAGGAAGACCGCTGGACAAAAGGCAACGACAAGCTGTTCAGGGCTTTTGCCAGGCTTGTAAGAGACGGACACAACGCCAGACTGGTCTACCTGGAGAGAGGACCGGACACAGAAGCGACGCGAGAATTGGTCAAGGATCTAGAGATAGAGCAATCGGTGGAGGCAATTTCAGGAAGCGTATCCAGAGTGAAACTACGCGATCTCTATTACATGGCCGATGTAGTGGCCGATCAGTTCGGCCATACAAGCTTTGGCCAAATCGGACTCGAAGCAATGAGCTGTGGCCGACCTGTCCTAGTAGACCTTGATATCAAAACCATCAGCCTATACTATGACGAGTTACCGCCCGTGCTCAACTGCGGAACTGAGGACGAAATATACGCGCATTTGAAAGCTGCTCTCGATCGTGAGTATAGGAGAGGTTTGGGTAGGCATGCTCGGATCTGGATTATGAAGTACCACGGCATCGAAGGAGCAACCGTAGAGCTAATCAAGCGCTTTGAGACAGTTCTCGGCAGAGGCATAGTGTAGTCAAACCAGATCGTTTGCGCTTCAGAACTTCATTATCGGCAACGTCAGTCCTCCCGCCCAGAACTGGAGCTAAATACCAATGTCCTTTGATTTTGCAGGCGAATGCACCGCCAAGTATCACAAGAAGGTCTATCTGAGCGACTTGGCTTACTTGGCACATGCTTCACACTGCAAAACCAGCCCCCTCCATCGTTCAATCATTTGATACCCGTCACAATCGCCCACGTCCCACGTAGTCCGTTTCGATAGAGAAGAATTCTTCTTTGGACAGCCCCCACCTCCCGGCACACCGGCAGCAAAAGCTCGCACTCTGCGAATCCGACCTCGTGAACGAGATTCTTCAACTGCCACTGGGACCAGCATGGCCGCTTGTGCCCTTCGCCGACTTCAAGGCGCTTTTGCGTTCTGCGATTGTAGTCGAAAAGCAGAACGCGGCCTCCTGGCTTGAGGATCCGGTAGCACTCAGCCAGCACCCTGCGCGGGTTCGTCATCTGGTAGAGGGCGGCCACCGAG
>Ga0315280_10008567_pt1 | contig 13352 bp, 7 predicted proteins | sample YL17G06_40_MG_FD_203697 | JGI IMG/M metagenome (GOLD analysis project Ga0315280, IMG submission 203697) | Sediment microbial communities from Yellowstone Lake, YNP, Wyoming, USA - YL17G06_40 | ecosystem: Environmental > Aquatic > Freshwater > Lake > Sediment | place: USA: Wyoming | collected...
TCTTCTCCCTTGGTAATTGAATAAGGCTTGGTTTGCCTGCCCGTACTTTGGTTCCAATAGGACCTTGAAGGGCCACAGTTTACACGCGCCAGGTTTCATGTTTTGAAGCCCGCAAAAGTACGTGTTTGCAAAGCGGCACAAAAACGCGCAGGAACCGTCGTCTACTCTTTTGATGTAAAGCCTATCTAAACCTGCAACAGTTGTCTCTACACCAAACGTTTTCACGATTCTGAGCCATTCGGGAAACTTCAAGACTACGCTGTACAGTTTGCAACAGTAACCACACGTCGTACATTTCCAATCTGCAATGCACCGCCATGGAACAAACTGCATTCTGGACACTGTCAAAATCAGAGTAATCACCGAACTAAATCTTTTTCACAAAACCCAAAAACTATGGCTTCTGGTAGAGGTAAATTGTATGTGAGGGATAGCCCAGCTGCGGATTCTCGCAGAAATTCTCCACCTTCACGGGTTTCCACCCCACGATTTCGTAATCATGGGAAACCACGCGAACACCCTTCTTAAGCTCGGTTTCCAACTTCGGCCTGACTTTTTCATTCGCGCTCGTTGTCAAATACAGGAAAACCACATCGGCGGACGTCAAATTCACGTTAAACATGTCGCCGTTCACTATCGTCACTCTGTCCGCCAAGCCATTATCGTGGATGGTGCTGAGCGCTTTTTTAGCCAAATCCTCCCTTAATTCGACGCCCACAGCTCTAGCGCTGAAAGTCCTGGCGGCCATTATGACTGTTCTGCCGTCCCCTGCGCCTAAGTCAAATAAGACTTCGCCAGGCTTTAGTTCAGCCAGTTGGAGCATACGCTGAATCACTGGAAGCGGGCTTGGAACGAAAGGTGCAATGAACAGTTCATAAGCCTCCAATCGGGTTTAAAGATTATTCTCTTTAAAGATTTTACGCTGCCCCTATGCCACATAGGTTTCTCTCTTCGGCGTTGGCCTTTTGGCTTCCCCGCATTTCAAGCAACTTTGAGCGCATAATTCCAAGTATTTTTCCTCGTCTTTGGAACCAACCGCTTCAGACGCCTTTTGGCAGATTTCGCTGGGTTCGGAGCAGCCTTCTTCTCTGCAAAGGTTCGATACGTAACTGCAGACCTCCTTCACGTCTTTGGGTTCCAACACGGCTCTGTTTGTGCGCACTAGAAGACATAATTCTCTGGCCATAACGCATGTTTTAACGTACTTAATGCGCTCAAGAACTTCCTCACGCAGCTTTCTTCGGCTTATCTCCACTCTTTTGAATCTCCTATCGATTTGATGAGCACTTACGCACAACTAGGCAGCTTTCCGCTTAAAAAGCTGTTGTTAACTGTCCTATAGGTCTTAATAGAGATAATAAAGAGGCGAAACAATTATGCAAGCAGCTTCGCTGCGACTAGCCCCCAAACTGGGTCAAGTCCGATAATCAACCATGGGCAATTTGAGACGCTATGGCAGTCTTGAACGTTTTCTTGGAGCCTTTGGAAGCACGTCAAAAACTCTACAAAGCTAAATTTTTAGTAAGGGCGCGCTCTTTTGGAGGTTGGGCGAAAAGTTTTCTTTTTGATAGCTGCTACGGTCGCTGCGACTGTCATTAGCGTTGCTATCATGAATAGTGGCAAAATAAGGAATGTTGGGAATTCTGGAATATACCCAATGGGCGTATACTGCTCATTAACGGCACTCGGTGACATTTCCCCAAAACCACTGGCAGGCAAAATTACGCCCCCCACCGCATAAAGCGTGTCGTTTACAACAGTGACGCCAACATAACCGCGGGCTGTCGGCATGGAAGCGCCAACAGTCCAACTATCATTAGCAGGATCATAAACATAATTTCCCGTCTCGTCCAAAAAGTAAATTCGCTTAGGAGCACTCACTCCAGATGTTACACCAGCAGTTGCAGATACGCCATATGTGGGTGAGTATCCTCCAGTGCTCCAGGTGTCATTCACGGGGTTATATATTTGGACAAATGCTCCTGTCCATAACCCTGAAGAATTGGTGCGTGTGCCTATAAAATATATTTTGTTATCAACAACGGCTGAAGCACAACTCGTAATTTCGTATGGCGGTGGGGTTTTTGTGGTCCAAGAATCAGTTGAAGGATCATAAACTTGGTTTTGACTGTTATTGTCTAGCGCACCTATCAGGTAGATTTTGCCGTTTACAACGTTCGCCGTTAGGAAACGTCTATGGGTAGGCATGGGCGTCTTGGTTTCCCACGTATCTGTTGCTGGGTCATAGACCTCGTTTACTCCCGTATAAGACATAGTAGAGCCGTTACGGATTTCTCCGCCTATACAGTAGATATTGTTCTGGTAAACTGCTATGCCAAAATTCTTTCTCGGGGTCGGCATGGACGACTTGAAAACCCACGTGTCCGTTGCCGGATCGTACTCTTCGTTAGTGCTCACAACCGCACTGGTACCAATAAGCTTGTAATTCTCAACCAAACCACCTACGCTACCAATATCGCCTCCTATAGCGTAGATTTTTCCGTTAACCACGGCAACTCCAAGGCGACCCCTAACTTCATGCATCGGCGTCATTTGCGTCCAAGAATCTTCGGGAACCACCCAAACAGACTTAATGACAATTATGCATGAATCTGTTAGGAAGACGAGAGCAAGCAAAAGAGCGATACTTTTACTCATGCTTATCCCAATTGTATTATGCTGTTTCTTTGATTAAAGGGTTCTTGTAAGGGTTTTTTGACAAAACAAGCTACAGATAGGCTTCTTAGTCAAGAATTCTTGACAAACAGAAAAATAGGGAGAGTTTTGAAGCAATACCATGTTTCGTTTGTTATGGGAGCGGAGGAATTACGAGAACTGAGTCTACGTATAGAACCGCAGGGGCGTAATCTGCATAGACGACGACTGCGATGTATTTGAAATTGCCTGAGTGCGACCCGACGTCAATCCAGTATGGAGAACTTTGAGAAATCCATAGATTATTTACGTAGTCCCGGTTGCTGCCATCGTAAGAAACGTATACGTAGAGGTGGCTATAGTAGCCCGGGTAGGAGTAGCCGTAAAGGTAAATGTGACCATGCGCTTCGTTAGCTCCCGTATATCCCATACTTCCAACTATCATTGCTTCATCACCATACCAGCCTACTGCATACAAGCAGGCGTAGTTACCATCGTTTGAGCCACCTGTAATGCCGTTAGGGTTAATTACACCTGCGTTATAACCGTACCAAGTAGCAGAAACAACATCGTGCACAAAGTACTCATATAAATGTATGTTTCCGTTTCCATAGACCGCCAAGGTGTCTTGGTTGTGACCAAGGAAAGTATCATGCCATCCATTACTTGGATCCCACATTGGCCATATTGCGGTGAAACCATTGTAAAGATCGGTTTGATCGAAATCCCCGCTAAAGATGTCTGCCGAGGCTATATCCAAAGCTTGGTTGATCGAGATGTCGAATGACAAAGCCTTATAAAGGAATCTCTCAACCCACTCCCAATACTTTGGATAACCTCCCGTCACTGTCTGATCCAAGGCCGCTGCTCCCATACGAAAACCCATGTAACAGAAAGCACCGTTATCTGGGCGAGTATAGCCATTATCGCTCATGTTAAGTGCCGTAGTAAACCCTGGTGCATCTCTGTAAACCACCGTGCGATGTGTCCAAGCATACGGCATTCCTTGAGGTTGGCCATTGTTTGGGCCCTGCCAAGTTATATTAGCTGACAGACATGTGTTAATTAACGCAAAGAAGGTTTTTTCCAAAGTAGTATCACTAGCTATGTCCATGTCGTAGACGGCGCCATTATGATTTACTTGGCCCGGCCATGAACCGATTAGGCTACCTACGTTGTCTTCGAACAGGTAATGCGGTTCATTTGGTCGCGCTTGCGGGTAGTCAGTCCTGTACACTCCGTGGTCGAAATCAACAACCGCCACACGAGCGTAATTCTGCTCATTATATGAAATATTGCCTTGATGTGAAGCATCGCCTACGATCTCATACTTCAGCGAATTACTTCCTTGATAGTTGCTAGCAGTATAACCGTCATTTTTGAAATAATCACTAATATGTAGGGCAACAGATCGTTGTCGTGAAATCTCCGCTTGCGTTTTACGCCAGCTGCAACCAGGAGGAGTCGTTATTGCGCCAGTACTTTCGGAGCCCCAAATTGTAGCACGTCTGGTTGGTTCAACTGCGCTAACCGTTGAGATCGGAACTAGTAGCAATTCGGAAGATATCAAAAGGCAAAATAACACTCCGCCAATCTTGAAAGAACGCTTTGGCAAGTTTTTCTTCCTGCCCAACCAGACCGGAACGGTTCCTAGCACAGCGACAGCAAGAACTGGAAGCGCTATCCATATGGTTGTCGAAATCGAATTCGACTTTGCCGCCTCAACAGGCGCATTATCATTCAGCGGTTCAACTGCGGCGTCATTGATAGTAGCGACTAAATCAGCTGGCGGGTCCATTGTGGAGAACCGTTCTTGGATGTGGCAGATGTCTTTCGTGTCAGCCCAGACATAAACCTCTATTCCGTAAACGTTGCCAGGGTAAAACTTGTCTAGAGAAACCCAGACATGCCGTATGGGATAAAGCATCAAAAGGTCTTCGCTACGTGCCTCATCCGCATAAAGAGAGCTACAGAAAATCGTTTGCCAGATCATTGCCTGTGTCACGTTGAAGTTCTTCACTTCGAACGTGTTATTGTCCGACCCCACTTTCCATGAGAAAGTCTTAGCGCGTTCCAGCGCTATGTCTATGGCTTCCTTTTCAGAAAGGTTTACGGTCGTGCTGCCAATTTTGTAGAGATTCCAATTGTCAATAAAGTATTTGAGGAAACCATTCTTGTAACGCAAGGCTACGATCTTGGATGGAGCTTCAATATCATTATATGTGTATGTCCACCTGAAAGTGGTAGAACCCTCTGAAGCATTCACTTGTAGTTTTACGTTCCCAGATATCTTCGTTAAGTCCTTGTTAGCATCAACCTTATCAAGCATTGACGCTAATCCCCCGTAAAATGAGTTTCCAGAATAGCTTTGATAATTGCTGAGGAAGCCCTTAGCCATTTCAAGCGCGCTAGTGGTTGATTTGGTCATGTGTGGCGAACCCTCACTTTCAAGCACATGTATCATACGCAAATTCCCGTTCGCAAACGTGCAAAGCATGTCCAGCTTGCTTCCATTAGACTCGAGATAGTAGCGCACATTCTCTTCTGGAACAACGCCCATGTACAAATCTTGAGGGCATTCTTGTGAAGTAGTCGCGTACTTTGCCAAGTCAAGACCGAGCACATTGCTTAAGATGGGTAGCCCTTTCTCTTGAATGGCTGAAGTGGTCACATTCACACTGGGTATCGAAACTGGATTCTCTCCTTGGATAGGTGTTTCTGCAGCTTGCGCGTTAGGTGTCAGAACCGCGTAAGCGCTGGAAAACAACAGTATCGTGAGGATAGCTGTTGTGAACAGGAGTTTTCGTTTATTCTCTTTAGCCATTTTCTTTTTACCTCCTTTCTTGGTGGAAAGGCTTTCTTTTCCACTTGTTCTCTTTCTACCCCTCACTTGGGGCTAGGCGGTGACACGCCTCCGAAGCAGTGTAGCTCCGGCTTAAAGGCCCATGATTTCAGTTAAGAGGCATAAGCCTTTTTCACAGGCTACTCAACTCATTCTGCATGACTTGAACCTCTTGAAGTGCATCCTCCAGCATTCGAGCTCGTTTATCTTCTGCAGCCTTGGCCTTCGGCTTAACAGTAGCAAACTTTCGACTCGGCACAATCTTCTTCTTTGACTCAGTTTTCCCCGGTTCTGTGATGGGGCGGGTCCGTCCGCGTTCGTCTCGGTAAAACCCAACTACTCGTTTTTGATTCTTATTCTTCATAGTCACTGGTACCTAACAAAGAAATATACAGAAAACATGTAAGAAAGGAGAAGAAATCGAGAAGGAAAAGCAACTCTACAAAAAATCCATTAAGAAGGAATAGGAAAGAAAGCCCAAAACTAAGCTGGAAAGGCTAGCCTAACTGCGCAAGAAACCCGATTTCTGAACATAGCCCTAGAGGCTCAGTTGGCGCGCACTGCGCTAGTCTTATAAGGACAGTGACAGAGCACTGATTGAGGAGTCTTGATGGTTGAACAGTGGTATGTGTCAGGTTTGAAGGCCTGAAACTAGGCCCAAAAGATAAGCAATACTTAGCGCCCTACATGAAAGAACAACTTCTATCGCCTCCATGCGAGGTTGAAGCAGTAGACCTTGGGGACCCGTTCTGTCTCCTATTTCTCTTCTTTTTCGATCCACGCGTCCATGACTGTCGAGTATCTTTGCATAACTCAAGCTGGTCCGAAGTCTACTTTTTGATAGCCAAGTTCAACATGAAGTACAGCGCCTTACGAATCAACTGCAAGAAACTCGAAACCATGTTGAGGCGCATTCATCAGGGTGTTTCCGAAGGCAGCCCAAACCTGCAAAGGCCCATTTCAAAGGGCTGAAATATAGATTAACTGTGTTTTCTTCAAAGATTGCCTTGTGGTCTTTCGGTCGCACGAGTAATCTGAGAGTCTGTAGCCAAGATTGTGGTTAACGTTTCAGTCTGGGATATACCAAGAATGTGCTTGTGTGGTCACGTTTTTCGGGGTTGCGGAGAAAGTGTTATCGTACACGAGATCGTAATTTCCGACTGGCAGAGTGGCTGTGATGTTGCCACTGTTTGACTCTCCGCTGTCGTAGTACTTGCTCGCGTTGCGTGTGTCTTGCCAGTTGGTAAAGTTTGCACTGTCCATAATGTACACCCTGATTTTTTGGTCATTGCCTGAAACTGTAAATGTGCCTTGAACAGTAGGATGAAGATGTCCTATGAAAACAGTGAAGTTGTAGTACACGTATGAGCCTGAATTAACTGTCAGGTTCCCATCCACTATTATTTCTGTTACAGGAGTAGAAGGGGGATATGTTTTATTTAGCATGACAGATGCAGCTAAGGTTGCAGCTGTTGCAACTATTATTATAACCGCGATAGCGAGGAACATCTTGTCAGTTCTGTTACGGCCAGACTGGCTGTCCGAAATTTGACTTGACATTGGCTCTAAACCTTCCAAGCATCAACAAGGTTGACGCGCGTAGACCTGCACAATATTGACCACATCCGTATATTTTAATGCTATGCATTACAAAAGTTTTGTATTAGCTTTTAGAAAAAACACTGTTTTGGTTTGCTTCCTCCTCAGGCATCCTCGGATCTTTCGTAATTGGGTTGATCTGGGTAGGCGTCAAGTTAATCGCCCACCAATTAACAAACGTTGACCGATGAATCAAATTCAATTGGGTTCTGCACATAATATTTCATCACCTATGAATTTAGAAAAAAGACGGAACTAAAAAGGGAGGGGATTAATGCTGTCATTTTTTCCTACCCACTTGCTTTAACAGCATCCACGTGTAAATTCACGCTATTCCCTGAGTCGTAGCCGACAACGGCCATGTATCTGAAAGTGCCTGGCGATCGTCCCATATAAACCCAGCTTGGTGTACTTGAGCTAATCGTCTTATAGGTCCCACCGACTAAGGACCAGCTTTGACCATCGTAAGATACGTATACGTACAGGTCGCTGTAATATCCCGCGGTTGAATAAACGTATGCATAGACATATCCACCAGACGGAGCATTCATGTTCCCTAGTATTTGCCCACCGTCTCCTGGGTTTCCTCCGTAGATGCCTGCGTATTGACCATCCGGTGTACCTACGATGTTGTTGGGATTCGAGACAGAGCCTTTACCATAAGGTGCAGAATAATAGACGCTTGAAATGGTATAAACATTGGTGCTAATCATAGCCCAGTAGTAGTAGTTAATTGGGCCAGAATAGAAAAAGGTATCAATGCCTGATGGTACTGGTCCTGGTTGCCCATACACGCCCTCCCAGACGGTATTTTCGCCATACCCTAGGTAAGTCTGGAAGTATGGGACATTTGTCAGCTGATTGTTCGTTGTCCTTCCTTCGATTGCACTCGCTGGAGAAAACGGGTGTCCGGGGGTTGTAGAGTAGATCATGGTGACGCCAGGTATTGGCCAATCCCAAGCGCTATTTGTCCAAGATGCGCCCGTTGTGGTGTCTGCAATATAAAAAATCACGATGTTGGTACCATATGTCCACAGTGCAAAGCTGTATGTATGCCCGGGTGTATAGCTGAGATGATCACTGATGTCCTGCGAGGCGTAGTCGCTATCCTGGAATGGGTATTTAACATCCCAGATAAGCCAGTCAACGCTACCACCTGGGTTGAACTGAATGTCGAACTGGAACCATACGCAGTTGGTGCTTGACGTACCGTAAATCACATTCAACGGCAGATAAAGGATGCTGTCGCCGGATACGAGCCCACCTATTGGTGGATTAGGCACAGCCAAGAATGTCCCATACATATAAGATGGCATACCCGTGCCAATTATAGTTGCCCAGTAATCCACTATCCACCAGTGATTGTTCCACATAGGCTTCAATGTCCAGGTGTAACTTCCGTTAGGTAGTCTTTCCACTACAGGAGTTGAAAGCATAGTGTAGTTGAAGTTGAATCTTATTTTTTCAGTTTTCGGCGAAATAGGCGTATTCGGGGTTAAATCGTGTGGCAAGGTTGTGTTTGCTGAAACTTCAATGTTGGGCGGCAAAATTGGTGCAGTCGCGGTTGAACTATCTGAGTCTGCAAGACCTTTTACACTCGGTGCAATTGCCGAGAACACGGAAAAAACGATGCAAGCGAGCGCTATTGCTGCTAATGTTTTTTTCATCTGTTTTTTCATCTCCTTTTTCACTGTTCTCTTTCTGCCTTTCACTTGGGGCTAGGCGGTGACACGCCTCCGAAGCAGTGTAGCTCCGGCTTGAAGGCTCGTGCTTTCAGTTAAAGAGCATAAGCCTTCACAGGCTACTCAACGGATCAGCTATAAATGGGAGACGAAAAGTTTCGGAAACACAGAGGTAAGTTAAAGTGAAAGACTCCTATGGAGTAACCAGTTAAAGTGAATGGCTGAGAGTTCACTTTAATCGATCTCTCTCCGCTGCTCTGGCTGCTCGTTTCTTCACTGCAGTTATAAGTGGTACCGTGCTTATGCAGTATCGGCTGGTTGCTGCAATTTATGAATTCGGAGATGCTGCTGGCTTCCTCGTGCAAGCGAAGAATCCTGCGGGTTCTCTCAAGCAATGGGCGAGCTAACGTCATGGAGCTCGTGCGGAGAGTCAACAGCACCTACAACCAAGTTAACTCGAACATGCAAATCCTGCGGGAGGAAGGAATAGTCTTTGAGAAGCGTTTCGGTCGAATGCGAGTGATCAGACTAAACAAGGAAAACCCTAGAACGACGCTTCTGCTTCAAGCGTTGAAAATACTCGAAACCTCGGAAGACATGCAACTCAGCAAAAACAGACAGCCTCAACTCGGTAAAACCAAATCATAACATCTCGGTAAAACGGTGAGCGAAAAAGAAAGGAAATCGCTGCAAAATGACAAGCTAAATCGCCGAAAGATGTAGGTAAAGGAAACATTGTCAAATTTTTCTGTTTTGCCTCTCTGTTGAACACTTCAATACAACTGGTTATAAGTGAGTGGTTTTTGGTGTCTTTCCGAAGAAACTGGGAGACACGATATTGATGATATTGCCAGTTTTCTTTTTGAATAACAAATTCATTTTCAATCGCTTTCTTGCTTTTAACAAATTGGCCTTGGACAACCCTATGGGTAGGCATTGGCTACGAATATCAGAATCAAAAGTTTACCTGTGGGACTTTATCGCAAGGTACAAGCCTCAGCTTCGGCACTAGACAGCAATCTCTGGAAGTAAATCAGATTGTAACTTTTGCAGCTTTGAATAATAGATGAAATGGGAGAAAGCACCGTAGAAGCAAAATTCGGCATCCAAGAGAACTTAGTGGTTCACCGCAAGAAATGGCTACTCAGATCTTAGCGATATCCTTATCTAATTATGGTAAGAATTTTCGGCTTGTTATTGCTCCAGGTATGGAACCTTTGTTACTTGCCTATTCCATGAATAGATATAAAAGACAACCCTCGCTTCAGCATTATATCTATAACCCAAACGGGTAAGTTAGGGATTAAGCATTAGGATGTGTATTGTTTGGCTCAAACTTCAATCAAGCGAAGAAATAACATGATTGCTACAATAATAATTGTAGTGCTTGTGTTTTCTTCAGTTACGGGATTGATTGTATTCTATCATCAACCATCAACTCCTAAACCTACGCCTAGGCAACTTAACGTAAATGTTTCGATAGATCATACAAACGTACTTCAAGGAGGTAGTCTGCTAGCAGGAGTTAACGTGACATCAATAGGAAACTCCGAAAACATCACTTTGGGCTGTGATGCAGGTTCAAGCGGTATAGGATGCAGTTTTGAGCCTGCAATGGGTACGTCAAACTTTACAAGTACCCTAACTATGAACGTGCCAGATTCTACTCCTACTGGTAATTACACTTTGGTTGTGACTGCATCAGGCGACGGAGCGGCAGCAAACGCTTCGTGCGTTATTTCAGTAGTTGGTGCTAACGTACTTAGTCCTAACGTTACGGTCTCAGGCACGGCTTCGGGTAGTCTCGGCCAAACAACCTTAACCCAAATCCAATTCGTTGATACTCAAACAGGCGCAACAATAGTTGACAATACCCCAAGCGGTATGTACTCTGTTACCCTTCAAAATGAACACATTTACCTTGTAACCTTGAAAGTATCTGGACCATTCGGGCAGCCTCATACTTATGATGGCGGAGACTTATACGTGTATGCACCCGCAGGCAATAACACAATGCGGCAAGACTTCTTTTTACCGTTATAGCATTGAAAACTTTCCGTTCCTCTCTTTTCCTACGGCTATGTATAGCCTACCTACCTGCAATTTTTAACTTTAACTAATGTCTTTAAAAAATAACTGCTATCTTCCAACTACTTACAAGCAGCCATTTACTAACATTGAACAGTTGGTGAAAATAGTTTAGTACCTGCATATTCAGGTCTCTACCGGACTCAACCCCATACGGGTACGAGTCCCCATCGTTCGCTTGCGCAATTGGACTCGGTTCCTGACTCAAAGCCATGGCTTGGAGCCGCTGGGACTCACTTGTTTGGCATTTTCTACCTGAATCGTCTGCTTAGTGCTTTGCGTTCTGCTTCAAGAACCAACTCGTAAAATCTGTCGGTGAGTTTAGGTTCTTTTTCAAGAACGCTGGCAATGTCTGAAGGCTGAACTTTCCTGGCGCTCAAAGCCACGGCTGCTGCTTTGCCATATTTCGCGATCAACTGCGAGGTCTGCACTGCTTGGGCTCGCAGTTTTTCTTCAGCCTTAGCCAATTTTTGGTCCTTCTTTTCGATTAGGGGCAGCGCTTTTTCTTCTTCCACCTTCAAAAGCCCTATGGCTTGAGAACCGCATCTGGGACACTTGGGTTTTTCGGGCAAGTCTTTAACGCGAATCATTTCCATGTAGTTCCAGCAGTTCGCGCATATGAAGTTGCCGGTTTCGTTCAGCAACCTCGCCCTAGCTGATTCCACGAGCACGGCGCGCATTCGCTCGGGGGGAATAAGGTCTGTTTTCATGCTTACCCTTTCGATGCCCACGCGAGCGACTGGAGTTGCGTTGCCGCCAGTCTCCACCACTTGTAGTGTAATTTCGCCGTCTCGAATCTTGCCCAAAACATGGACGAGGCTTTCAGCATCAAGATCTTTCGTGAAAACTTCCTTCAAACCTTCCTCGTAAATGGGCGTATCCTCAAAACTGGTTACCAGCTTCTGGAGGCTCACGTTACTGAAGTCGGCCCATTTTTTCAACGCGCCAAAGCGGCGAGCTACATGAATTACGCGTCGTTTGAAAAGCCCTGTTTTCACCGTTGACCTCGTTAACGTGTCTTTGACTGCTCGCTCCGACATGTTTCGCAACTCGTCAAACACTTCGAGGATGCGGACTGCGTTAGCTGTGCCCATTGTTTGCACGAAGATGCGGTAGGGATCGTGCTGAACCACTATGCCGTGCCCGAGTTTGTCAGAGAGAATCTGCCCCAGCAGCTGAGCTAAGGCTCTGTTCGTAAGAGAACCGAAGTTAGCGTGGATTATAACGAACTCTTCCCAGTCTTCGATCACTATTCGACTATCCGTAGGAACCGCAACGCCCGCGTTCACTTGCTCTATTGTTTCCGCCAAAGCACGTTGTATAGTTGCTTTGTCAGCTGGATACTGCTCACTGAGCAACGCGCTAACCTCTTCCTGTGAAAACCCGCTCCGCATTTTCTCTTCAACAAGCCCTCTTATCGAAGCCACTTCTTGCGCCACTTCAAAGGGCACCGGGATTTCCTCCCCTATCCAGCTCGGTATAGCGCCCGTGGGATCATCAACAGGTCTCACGTAAACTTTGTCTTCTGTCGTGTGAATTATTTGCCACGGACTGCCTCTGATAATGAATTTTGTGCCCGCTTTGCCATATTCCGCCATAAACGCTTCGTCTAGAACTCCAATCGAAGAGTCGCTTGACTCGTCTACAACGAGGAACTGTTTCTCCTCAGGAATCATGGACAAATTATCAAAATAGTATTCGAAAAGCGCTTTTGTCCGCGAAGGCTTCAAAACCACCTTATCCTCAAAGGAAACCCAAGCCAAACGCGGAAAACGCTCATGCATATACCTAAGCACTTTTTCAACATCTTCCAAGGTCATACTCTGATAGGGGTAAGCGTTTCGCGCTATCTCCAAGATTTCGTTGAATTCCAGTCGTCTATTCTTAAGCAGCAATCCCGCTATTTGATGAGTCAGCACATCATAAGGTTTAGGAGGAATTTCCACAGGCTCCAACTCTTCCTTCAAGGCTCTTCGCGCAATGACCAAAGCCTCCAGCGTATCGTCGGAGTCCATTCCGACAACCACGCCTTCCGCCACGCGACCCACACTGTGACCCGCTCTTCCCACTCGCTGAATAAGCCTGGTCACTTGCCTAGGACTCATGTACTGGATGACCAAGTCTATGCGGCCCACGTCTATGCCTAACTCGAGGCTGCTGGTAGCGATAAGCCCCTTAAGCTCGCCTCTCTTTAGCCCTGTTTCCGCCGCTATCCGCGAGGGCTTAGCAAGGGAGCCGTGATGTATGGAAACTGGAAAGTCTATGTCCCACACCTTGAACCTGCTGGCTAGAACTTCCGAAACCGCGCGGGTGTTCGTAAACAGGAGCACGGATTTGTGTTTGTTCATGTAATCTCGGATTATCCTTAATCTAGCGGCCACCTCTGGGTGCGTGTAGAGTTGTCCTGCAAGCCGCGCATCTTCCTCGGTGGGCTGCGGAAAAATTACCTGTAGCCGCATCATTTTGGCGACGGGCACGCGGATGAT
>Ga0315280_10008568_pt1 | contig 13352 bp, 12 predicted proteins | sample YL17G06_40_MG_FD_203697 | JGI IMG/M metagenome (GOLD analysis project Ga0315280, IMG submission 203697) | Sediment microbial communities from Yellowstone Lake, YNP, Wyoming, USA - YL17G06_40 | ecosystem: Environmental > Aquatic > Freshwater > Lake > Sediment | place: USA: Wyoming | collected...
GTTGAAAAAAGTCGTCTTGCCGGTGTTCGGCTTCCCGACCAAGCCGAGTTCAAGCATGTTCAACCCTGCTCGTAGCAGCCCGGGCCCTTCTTCTTGCCGAAACTGCGCAGCCCTTGACGAACCAACTGCTCTCTTAACCGCTTCGCATAACTTGAGTCAATATCTCCCTTGACTTCGAGGAAATTTATTATCTCAAGCGCCTGCTCGTCGGTGTCGCAGCGCCTTATGAAATCAACTGCGGTTGGCTCGTACCCGTGAACGCTATGCGCCGCTTTTTCGGCTGCCTCTTTTTCCGCCCTCACAGCGCCGATGCGCACAGCGCTTCTCCGCTCGTCAACCTCCGTCATCAAATTGGGAAAACGTCTGCGGAGTTCCTCACGTTGGCCCTCGTTCATTTGCAGGTGGTCTCCTCTAGTTGTTGCCTTACCAACACACATTTGTTCGGCGCCAAATCTTTGTAAAGCACCGCCCCCGGCCCGAGCACGGAATTCGGCCCGAGCTTAAGGCCCGGGTTTATTATGCTGTTCAGCCCGGTCTTCACGCCGTCCGCTATGATCGCGCCGAGCTTGCGCCTTCCGGTGTCGACGAATTTGCCCGTTACCTCTACCTTGACGTTCTTCTCATCGAGGCGCAGATTGCCCACCTTCGTCCCGGCGCCGAAGTTGCAGTTGCGGCCGATGACGCTGTCACCAACATAGGTGAGGTGGCCGATGTGCGTGCCGTCCATGACTATACAGTTCTTGACCTCCACCCCGTTGCCGATTCTCACGCGGTCGCCGAGGGTGGTGAAAGGCCTTATGAAGCAGTTGGGGCCGATATCGCAATTTTTTCCTATGCGTGCTGGGCCCTCGATGTACGCCCCCGACCTCACCCTGGTCCCTTCGCCAACCCAAACGTTATCTCTGATAGTGGCCCCGGGCTCAATCACGCCCTTCACCCGCCGGTCCTGCTTCTGGAGAACAAACTCATTTGCGGAGAGCAAATCCCAAGGCACGCCGACGTGCTGCCAGCGCTTCAGCTCATGAACTTGAACGAACCGGCCCTCATCGATCAACCCCTGAATGGATGAAGTTATTTCAAGCTCCCCGCGCTTAGATGGGCGAGTCTTGTCGATGGCTGCAAATATCATTGGGGAGAAGACGTACACGCCGGCGTTTGCCAAGTTGGTTTCCCCTTTCTTCGGCTTCTCGACAACCTTCAGCACTTTTTTGCCATCGGTGAGCAGAGCGCCGTAAGCAGTTATGTCATCAACACGATACGCTCCAAGAGTCGCCGCCGCCCCAGTTCGCTTGTGCACCTCTATCATTTCCTTGAGCGAAGCCGCATCGAACAGCACATCACCGTTCACGGCAACAAACGCCTCTTTGAGATTTGCAAACGAAACCGCGTGCGCAGTGCCCTTCTGCTTGGGCTGCTCGACGTAAGAAATTTGCATGCCGAGCGCTTTACCGTCACCGAAATGATTGATGATGTCCTGCTTGCGGTGCCCCACGACAAGCGTGACCACAGTAACGCCGGCTTCCTTTAGCGCGGTCAGAGCGTGCTCAAGCAGCGGCCGCCCCGCAATAGGTAGAAGCATCTTCGAAATCGAATTGGTGAGCGGCACCATTCGCACGCCCTCTCCGGCTGCCAAAACCACGGCCCGCAAACCCTCACCTGCCAATCAATTTCTTTGCCGCCTTAACTAAAGCATTTACTCGTTCGACCGTTTTTGCTTCTGCAGTTATCCTTATGAAAGGCTCGGTCCCAGACGGGCGTACCAGAACCCAGCTGCCGTCACTCAACATCAGACGAACGCCGTCAACGGTTGAAATGTCTTCAACGTCTTTGAAGGCTTTCTTCGCCCGCGCAGATGCCTTTTTCATAACCACCGTTTTCCTCTCGTTGGGGCACCTGACTTTCTCACGAACGATCGGGTATTCCGGCACCTCGTCCACCAGCTCAGAAAACGGTTTGGCCGCCTCATCCATCAGCTCGAGAATCCGCGCCCCGGCGAGCGGGCCGTCAGGGCAGAGGTGGACGTCTGGATAAATCCACGCACCGCTCGGCTCTCCTCCGAAGACCGCCCGATTGGCCTTGACCGCTTGGGCGACTGCGACATCGCCTACGCGCGTCCGCACGACCGAGCCCCCGACCGCGGCCACCCGTTCATCTACCACCATCGAAGCGTCGACGGTGGTCACGACCTTGCCCTTGGCCTCCTCGACGGCGTGCGCGCTCGCCAGAGCCAGCAGCTTGTCCCAGCCCACCACGCGCCCCTTCTCATCTACGGCCGCTATCCGGTCGGCGTCCCCGTCGTGGGCGAGTCCCAGATCGGCGCCGGTTGAGCGCACCACCTTGCCCAGCTCCCGCAGATTCTCCGGCGCCGGCTCCAATGGCCTCCCTGGGAAGAACCCATCTGGTTGCGAATTCATCGTGATAACTTTGCAGCCGATTTTTCGCAGGATGAACGGTGTCGCTAGACTCCCTGCCCCATTCGCGCAGTCGACGACGACCTTGTAACCGCGGCTCAACGAGACCGAGCTGGCTACCTTATCAATATAATAGGGTAAAATGTCTGCACTTCCAACCCTGCCTATCTTCTCCCACGCGACTGCCTTCGTTTTTCTGGCGAGTCGCTCGATTTCATCTTCTTGCTCTGGCGTGAACGACATACCATCGCCGCCGAAAAATTTGATGCCGTTGTACTCGGGTGGGTTGTGAGAAGCAGTTATCATCACACCCGCGTTCGCGCCCATGTGATGAATCGCAAAACTGACTGCAGGCGTCGGGACGATGCCGAGCTTTTTGACATCGCAGCCGCCAGAAAGCAGGCCCGAAACCAAGCACCCTTCAAGCATGTTGCTCGAAGTGCGGGGGTCCTTGCCCAAAACGACGAGGCCCGAGTTTTTGAGGTACGTCGCCAGCGCCAGCCCGAGGTCCAGCGCGAGTTCCGGTTTCAAATCAACGTTCACTATGCCGCGAATACCCGACGTGCCGAAAAGCCTGCCCATGTTAGCATCCAAAATAAATAAATGCTCGGGCTACTTATCCTTGCCTTTTACTATTCGCTAACCACGGCTATAATAAACGCCATGCTTAAAACTAATTGGTAAGCGCGATGAAAAAAATATTGCTCCCAATTGTACTTGCGCTCGGCATCCAGCTGCTCTCGGCTGCGAGCGCGAGCGGGGCCAATCTGGATTACACGGTAACCGTGGAAAACTCGAATTCCTTGGCCCATGTAAGGCTAACCATCTCAAATATCCCGAGCGGGGTCTCTTCGATTCGCCTCAGCATCGCCGTGCCTAAATACTCTAGCGAACAATACGTGAAAAATCTGATGGTCACGAGTGAAAACGGGTCTGTACTCTCCAGCATTCACTCGGAAAATATTGTGTGGGTATGTGAGGTGGCCACAGGAGGCGAAAATTCGGTAACAGTCGAATACGACGCCGAACAACTCATCCCCTCCGCTCTGAATGAAGAAGAGTACTACTCCTACATTGGCCCCGCTTACGCGGCGATTGATGGTTCCTATCTGTTTCTCACTCCTGATAATCTATCCACATCTTCCATCAAGGTTAGAGTTGAAACCCACGTGGCGGGCTGGACGGTCATAACGCCCTGGCAAGAGGCCGAAAACGAATATGAAGTCGACCAAGAGACCGCCCTCTTTAGATACGTCCTGCTCGGGCCGTTCACAAAAACTGAGAGGACGGGGGATGGCGTTACGACGGTGATTGTCAGGCATCAATCGGTGGCAGTCATGGTGAGCGTGGAAGACGAGTTCGGGGGCTTGGAGAAGCTAACCGACTTTTACAGGAGAGCGTTCGGCCTTGTTGCAACTGACAAGACCTTTTGGGTCACCGTTCCGCCTCCAATGTACCTCCTCTTCAAACAGGGAAACACCGTTATCCGTAGCACCAAAACCTTGACCAAGCTCAGTTTCTGGGAGGGGTCGGCGCATGAATACTGCCACATGTGGAACGGAGGTCTGGTTCGCTTTAAGGACTCCGCCCGCTGGTTTAAGGAAGGAGGCACGAACTACTTCGCAGACCTAGCCCTCTTGGGCACCGGCCTGGGCTCTGAATCTGAGCTCAAAATTTTCAACGCTTGGAATTATTACAAAAGCAAACTGAGCCTTGTAGACGAGCCGTTGGCAGGAACTTCTAGCACGGACATGATCTACACGAAAGGCGAGCTTGTCACTTACCTCTTGAACGAAAGGATTGAAGAGGCCACCGGCGGGCAGAAAAACATCTATGACTTCGCCGGATATCTGTTCCAAAATTATAGCTGGAGGGTGCTTTCAAACGACGACATCCTCCGGGCGGTAAACGCGGCGACAGGACAGGACTCCTCGGATTTCTTTTCGAAATACGTGTACGGAACCGAGAAGTTGCAGTCGGCTGAACTCGACTCGGGGGAGCTTTCTGTGCCGACACTTCCGGGCACTGCTGCTGCAAGCAATATCCGTACCCTGTTAATGGCGGCTGCGGCCGTGATTTGCTTGATAGCCGCTGTGTGCATCGTAGTTTGGGCTAGAAAGAGGTTGCCGAAGAAGTTCCCGGGCAGGCCTCTTGGGATAGAGCATGCCCCAAAACCGCCAAACACAGACAGGATATTAGATTTTGAACGTGAGGTGTAAAGGAATTTTGCACTTGTGCTGTTTGGTGGCTCAAAAAATGAGGAAATCTATCATTTTTGCGCGGAAGAAAACTTTTGCGGCTATTTTTATATGGATTGGTGTGCTAATCGTATCTTTTGCTCTCCAGCCCCCAGATTATGAGTGGTCCCCAGTCTTGGACATTTATGCGCAACCTTTGCCCTACATGAATTTAGAATCCATTTATATGCTTTCTCCAAACGACGGTTGGACGGTTGGCAGTACGTGGTCTGAAGGGATAATTCTCAGGTGGGACGGCGAGAATTGGAGAACCGTTTCAACCGCCGCCCAGAAACTTATCTCAATAAATATGCGATCGGCGGACGATGGATGGGCAGTCGGCGAAAGGGGGATCATCCTCAGGTGGAATGGCTCGAACTGGTCACAAGTCCAAGCCCCCACGACAAACACTCTCAACCGTGTCTATACCCTATCGTCCACAGAAAGCTGGGCAGTTGGTAGAGGGGGAACAATTCTCAGGTGGAACGGCGAGAACTGGCTACAAGTCGGGTGCCCAACGGCGAAGGACTTGAATTCGATTTTCATGCTTTCATCGAGCGATGGATGGGTCGTGGGGGCGGATGGGGTTATCGTGCGGTGGAATGGTGAGAACTGGTCGGAGACCCCAAGCCCGACCACTAACAATCTCACTTCAGTTTACATGCTTTCGTCTGCCGAGGGTTGGACGGTCGGCTACAGCGGGACGATCTTAAGGTGGGACGGAACAGCATGGGTAACGGTTGAAAGCCCTCTTCTGGCATACCTAAAAAAGGATTACGGAATTTCGTCGGATTTAATGGAAGTCCGTATGCTGTCACCGACCGAGGGCTGGGCAGTCGGGAAGAACGGGGTTACTCTCCGGTGGGACGGATGGGCCTGGTTGGGAATGGCGTACCCGCTTCTAGGAGAGGTCGGCTCGGTTTACATGCTATCGCCGACAAGCGGCTGGGCAACTTTTAGCGATGGATTGATGAAGTGGGGTCAAACCCAAGAACGAGGAGTCCCCAGCGAACTTTTCATTTTGTTCTGGATATTTGTTCTAGTTCTTTTAGGGCGCGATATCATCTCAAAACGGGGCTCAAAAGACGGTCTGGGTGTCCCACCGATAACTTTTGGGCTCATCGTGATCAACATCGTGATTTTTAAACTGGTCGGTAGCTCGATTTTCGCCGTTTCCGACTATGGGCTGCGCCCCGAGGCAATTCTGCAGATGCGAAACCTCCACACCATCCTGACATCAATGTTCATGCACGCCGATTACTCACATTTGGTTGGTAACCTATTTTTCTTGCTAATATTTGGGCAAATAGTCGAGCGCGGGCATAGAAGTTTGAGATTTTTGGCACTTTACCTCCTCGCGGGAATTGCGGCTTCGGCTTTAGAGATATCCTTTGACTCGAGCTCGCTCGTACCAGCAATCGGGTCTTCCGGCGCAATTGCAGGCGTGCTCGGTGCCTGCGCGGTAGGTTTCCCAATGGCGAAGATGGGGCTATCTATTTTATCCTTGTTGATCCTCCCAATTTTTGCGCTCTTCTTACCTTCTTACTTCATGCTGGCCGCGTTACTGATAATTCTAGCACTTGTCCTTCAATTTCCTGGTAAAAAATTCCCTGTGTTCCCATTCCTGTTCACCTGGGCCTTTTATCAACTTGGAATGGGGGTAACCCTCCTCGCCGGAAGGGCAAGTCAAATCGGATACTGGGCCCACGTGGGGGGTTTCGTCGGGGGAATGTTTCTTTATTATTTGTTAAAGAAGAAGGAAACTAACGAGGTTAAAGAGCCGAGAATTCCCCCAATAGGTTAAGGAAGTGAGAATGTGCCGCGTTGTCTTGGATGTGGCCAAAATATCCCGCCCGGTATAAACGTGTGCCCTTACTGTGGAACTCGCCATTGCGTCAAATGTGGGCAAAAATTGCCGTCAAGCGCCGAGTCTTGTCCATACTGTGGCGTGTTGATTCATCCACAACCGAAAGAAAAACAGTACGTGTCAAATAAATGGTATTTATTGCCCATTCTGCTGGGCGGTGTGGCCCTATTTGCAACGTTTTACACAGATCTTTCAGGCCCTTACATCGCATTTGTCCCAGTCCACAGCACTTATGGACTCATCGGTGGCTTTGTTGCTTATTTCCTGAACAAAAAGAAAGATTCTCAAAAAGCGGAGCGTTTTCTAGTGGTTGGTGCGCTGACACTATTAGTCATCGGGGTTGCGATTGTGGCGCATGCTTTGCTCACTGCACAGGGGAGAATATCCACCTTGGCTCTTGTAATTAAAAAATTATGCATCATAGTTGGGTAAAATAGGGGGGTGCCAGAGTTTCTCGGCCTTCCAGATGCTATACCTCAAAACCGCTAGCTCGAAATCGCCGACTTACGCTGGCTCGCCGATTAACTTGGTCTTCTGGACCTCGACCCGCCTGACCGGACAGATTTTCTTTATCACCTTATAAATGTCCGACGAGAGCTTGCCGAGCACGATCTCCTGCACGAACTGGTCGAAGGTCCGCTCCTTCGCCCGCTGCCCTATCACCTCGCTCATCAACGCGCGAATCGCCTCGATCTGCGAGCGCTGAATCCGCTTGAGTGTCGTCACCATCGCGTTCATGCGGAGCTTGTAGCCGTCACTCGTCGTCGCGCTCCACGTTCCCTCTATCTTGCTCACGCGCCGCCTCACCTGGCTCCGCACGTAATCCGGAGCGACATCATGACCTATGAACTTCGTCACCGCGCGGTTGCCCTCGATCCCCTTCACCTGAAAGAAGAGCTTGATGTGAGACTTGGAAAAATCATCGATGAGGTCCCCGAGCGTCGACTCCAGCACGCGCCCCTGAATCTGCCGCGCGTCCAAAGCCGGAGTCTCCCCTATCTTGGCGCTCCCGAACATCGCCGGGGCCATGACATCGTACCACCCCTTGGTGCGCCACGTGTCGCGCGCCGCCTTCCGATCCCGCTTTTCAACTTTTTTCCCTTCTTCCATATTACAAGCTCCGTAGATTATCAGTGCCCTTTTGCCTCATAAACTTAAATATTCTTGGTAACCCGCCCACAAAGATTTTTAGATAGGATAAGGAGTGTTGACTGTTGGTGGGGATAAGAATGCTTGATATAAAACTGGTACGCAACAATCCACAAATCGTTAAAGACGATTTGGTCAAGCGCGGAGATTTGGACAAGGTAAAGTGGGTAGACGAACTGCTTGAACACGATAAGAAATGGCGAGAGCTGACGATAGAGGCAAACAAGCTGAGAGAAAGGCACAACAAAATCACAGAGGAGATATCAAAGTTAAAAAAAGAGGGCAAAAATGTAGCGGAAAAAATAAAAGAGGAAAAAGCAATCCCCTCAGAAATAGCCGATCTTGAAGAAGAGTCAAAAAAACATAAAGAGAAAGCCAATCACATTCTCCTTCGCTTGCCGAACCTGATGCATGAATCTGTGCCCATCGGCAAAGACGAAAACGATAACGTTGAAATTAGACGGTGGGGAAAAATACCGAAATTAGATTTCGCACCAAAGGATCATATTGCCCTCGGTCTTGACCTTGATCTAATCGACTTGGAAGTTGCTGCCAACGTGTCAGGTGCTAGGTTCTATTATCTAAAAAACGAGTTGGTCCAGCTTAATTATGCCCTAATAAAATTTGCACTCGATTTTATTACCAAGAAAGGATTTACGCTATTTCAACCGCCTTACATGCTAAAAAAGAAACCTCTCGAAGGAGCAGTCGCACTATCCGATTTTGAGGATACAATATACAAGATTGAGAACGAAAACCTGTACATGCTCGCTACATCTGAGCACGCTTTACTTGCTCTGCATATGGACGAAACGCTCGATGGAAAAAAATTGCCGCTGAAATACAGTGGAGTTAGCCCTTGCTTCAGAAAGGAGGCCGGGACACACGGGCGGGATACCAAGGGAATATTCAGAGTTCACCAGTTCGAGAAAGTTGAGCAGTTCGTGTTTTGCAAGCCGGAAGACTCATGGAAAGAACACGAACGGCTAATCGCAAACGTTGAAGAAATAACTCAGGAACTGGGGCTGCCCTACCGTGTGGTAAACGTCTGTAGCGGCGACCTCGGAACAGTTGCGGCAAAGAAATATGACTTGGAAGCATGGCTACCGGGGCAAGGAAAGTACCGCGAGGTGGCATCTTGTAGCAATTGTACCTCTTACCAATCAGTGAGATCAAACATAAGATATAAGGACAAAATGAATGAACCTACAAGGTTCGTCCATACTTTAAACAGCACTTTAGTCGCGACCGAAAGGATTCTCATCGCCATTCTCGAAAACTATCAGCAGAAAGATGGTTCAATTCTCATTCCCAAGGTGCTGAGGCCATACGTGGGCATAGATAAAATTGGCCAAAAGTAAGCTAGAGCACACTCTCAGCCGTTGAGGTGCACGCGAGCAAATCGTCGAGCGTCGCCAACAGCGTCTCGATTTTCCCATCTATCTTGATATCTGTGCTGATCCGACAGCCACGCCAAGCAGTCAGAATTTGGATGCCCTCGGGGGCCTGAAAGTTGTCCGGACGCAAAGCAGCGGCCACGGCACGCGCAGAAGAGTCGTCGCCGTAAACGCACGTGACCCTTGCCCGCATCCGCATGCGAACACCTAAAAAGTCCCGGGCTTTATTGTGCCGACTTCTTTGCCCTCTGGAGTTATGCGCATCGAACCGAACTGAACCGACGCGATTTTGCTTGCGTCGTCCACCGGAGTGATCACAGCGATTTTTTCCCGCTCATAATCTATTTCATCGACTATCCCCAGGCCAACGAGCTCGTTGCTCGCATCCGCCAATCCGACGATGACGTTTTTCTCGCTGCCCAGCTGTGTGACGTGTACCCCTCTAAACTTGGCCACAAGCTCCTGCATCGTTTCCTGGCTCAGCTCTCCATCAGCGACAACCAAAACGCCCTCCGGGATTTTTTCGGCGTAAACGATCGAATTATCACCCCAACCCTTTGGATTGAGTGGCTCGCCCGTGCGATAATAACAGCGCTCCAGCGACACTTTTCGGAGATCCAAGAGGAGTCTGCTGGCCCCCTCGAAATATCGTGCAAGATACAGCTCACGCAGAAACGTGCGGTCGCTTTTCGACCTTGGCCGGATTTGCTTCGACACCGTGATCCGCCTGACCTTAGCAGGGTTTACGGACTTTAGAAGGTGCTCAAGCTCCTTCCCTCGCTGGAGCGCCACGACGATATCTGGATTCAGCAACTCCATCTCGTAAAGCCTGAGCGCACGCCCAGATCCGCCTGACGTCCAACCAGCGGTATTCACCACTACGATATCGGCATTTTGCAGCCCGTGCTCAACCATTCGCTTCATGCCAACCATGAACTCAAGCATGTGCCCAGACACCGACATCGAGCCCACAAAATACGCAGACAATGGCTGAACCGCCTGCAAAATCACGACGGGTTTATCTATGATGCCTATTCCCACGGTAGTCGGTGGGCCAACATCCGATTGCCCAACGTCCCCATCGATCACCGCGACGCGCAGGTTCTGCCTGAGTAGCGTGTTCGCAACGTAGGTCGTGAAAAAGCTCTTGCCTGTGTCGACCTCGCCGAGCATCAATATAACGCGGGGCTTGGTTTGAGCTATCTCCGAAACAAGCTCGTCCCACTCCGGCGGTATCGTGCGCCCCGCTAGTTGCTCGACCGCGCCCCCCTGGCCGATGGTATACTCGATAACTGCGTCGCTCTCGGCCTCGACTGGTAACGCCTTGGCCTTTGGGACCACGACTTTGGCGCCTTTCTCATGCAAGCCGCCAACTATAGAAACTCTGCCCTCTTTTACGTGTAGACTAACGAGCCCCTCGACTTTTACCACATCACCGCGCTTAAGCTGAAGTTCCGGCAAGGTCTCACTCCTCGAAGTTCAAGTCTGGCCACTCCTTTTGCAGAATATCACGTGTGAGCAACCTGACTTCTCGCAAGTCGCTTACCGACACCACGTGGTCAGAACACAGTCTTTGTGGATCAAACTCGCGGCAGTCGGTGATTGTGATGTCTTTGGGGGTGACGCTCATGACCCTCCCAGAGAAGATGCGGCCATCCTTGAGGCGCGCCACCACTTCGTTGCCCTCCTTAAGCTGCTCGACTTTAGCTGGCTTCACGACTTTTGGCAAACACATCACGATGATGCCCGGGTAAATGGGTATCTTTCTGTAAAGGTCTTTCAGCTCGGACAATACTACATCCAGCACGCTGGGGTTATCGCGGTACTGCTCCAGAAGCTTGATTATCTCGTCTACCACCTGTTGAAACTCTGTCTGTTCAAATGTCAAGATAAGGCCTCTAATAACCTCTATCTTGGCTTTTTAAAGGCTTTTAGAGGGGGCTTTTTTGGACCGCTCGGCTTGCTCTTCTATTAGCTTTACGAGCTCGTGCATGACCGCGTACATCGGCACCGGCTTGTCAACGACGCACTCTGCCGCCCTGTCATGACCGCCCCCGCCGATACCGCCCTGACCCGGATACATGGCTTGCAAGCGGTTCGCCAGCTCACTGCACATCGCCCCACAACCCACCAGCCCTCCCCCACCCCGCATGGAAATGTGCACCCCGCGATCCTTCGGGCAAAACACAATCGCCATCGTGTGGGGATAGGTAGAGGCGCGCTTGAGCGAGTCAAGATGGATGGACGCCACGTACGGCAAAATCGCGGGAAACGGCGCCCCCTGCATCGCCGGAGCCTCCTTTGCAAACATGATGTAAATGCCCACCCCATTGATTACCTCAAGCAGCACGGCGTTCTCCACCCGTTTGCTCAGCACGCCCCAATCGCGCTTGTAGTGCTCAAACACGTTCAAAAGCATCCTGCCGTTTGGTAAGACGGCCTCAAAATCCGCCAAGGTACGTAGCCCGTCCAACTTCGGGCGTTTTTCTATTAACCTGAGCAGTAGCTCGAATACGAAGCTCGGCCCGTAGTCTACGTTTATGCTCTCGTCGACGCGGTGGTACATATGCGCGAGGCAGCCAGCATGTAGGACCTCGGCTATCTGGTTTACCAGCGCCGTCCTTTCCCTGTCTACCAAGTCAAATATCGTCGTTCGCTCGAGTTTCGGCTCAAAGAGGTGCGGGAGCCTCTCGCGCATGTCATCTATGAAAGGCCCAACGAAGTCAACCGAAGTCTTTTGCACGGGGTCAAAAGCAAAATCCCCCCTACAGCCGAGGAGGGCCGCGAAATCGTCGTACATGTCGGCGCCCCCAAATTTGCTGCTCACCATGTGGCAGAGTAGGGAAGCTGCTGACTGAACAGATTGCTCCGCTGACGGATTGAAGAGCACGCAACGCTTGGGTATACCATCGTTCGTGTGATGGTCGATGATTACGACGCGTTTCACGAGTTGCAGAAAATCATCGTAGTAGTCAAATGTCCCTTTATCTGTAATCAATAGCATGTCGAACGACTCGGTTTCCAGCGCCCGTTGAATCTCGGGTGTGGTGAGCCTGAAGAGGGGAGGAAGCTTCGTCACAACTTCGGCGTTGAAGTGTCGCTCAAGTAGCCGCCGCATAACTATTGCGCTGCCTATGCCGTCAAGGTCAATGTGAGAAAAATTCAACACTCGCGGCCGCTCGATTTTGTTGAGACCTTTAATGGCTTCCACCGCACTCATGAATCCCTTGTCGCTCGTCGATATGTGCCGCACCTGCTCTGAGTAAAGCATCACGACCCACCTGCCCCAGCCAACGCTTTGTCGAGCATCACCATAAATTCATCCATGCGTCCTCGCTGTATCCTCGCGGCCGCAGCAACATCGTGGCCCCCGCCGTCGCCCCCGACATCCGCGGCGACTTTCATTAGAACGTCTCCCAAATTCAGGCCTTGCATCGCTAGGCCGGGTGTCGCCCTAGCGGATATTTTCAGCTCATCACCCTCCCCGTCCGCCATCCCTATGACCGGCCTATCCGTCGCAACCAGCCCGGACTCCATCGCGAGCGAAAGCGCTTCTCCTATCATGGTTGGCTCGACCTCCTTGCCTGTATAAATATAGCGAACCTGTGGGGTGACTTTAAAGAGGTTTATGTTCTTGTTGAACCAGCCGAGCACGCGCACCATCTGCTCCTGGTACCTGCGCAAGAGCCCCAGCGCCTCGTTATAAGCCACCCTGTCGCCGAGTGCCGCCGCGAATCCAATTTCCGGCTTACGGAGCTTTCCACATGCGTCTAGCATCGCCGCATATTCGCGAATGTCTCTAGGTCCCGTGGTCTTAGCCGCCGATTCGTATATCGTGCCCCAAAGCGTGTGACAAAAATCCTCGTTGGTGGCGACTTGACCAACGCGCACGAAAATGGCGTCTCTGACCTTTATCTCCTCGTCGGGACCGAGTTCGGCCAGGGTCGCGCCGGGAGCAATGCCCAATGTATCCGCCAACGCCCGGCATGCTATTGGGTTTCCAGACAGATTCGGCAGGTATGGCCTTATGCACCACCTCAAGCACTCGACCATCGGCGAAAGCTCGCGACCTATCAGCTTGAGCCCCTCGCTGACCCTGATCAAACCCAAGTCGACCGCACGCTTGACGAGAACCTCATTCACACCTGTAAAACCAGAAAAGAATTCTTGGCGATCACCGATTGCACCGACCGCCGCAAGCCCAGCCAACGATCTAAAGTCCTTGTCCACCTGCTCGACGACCGAGTACACGACCCCGGCGGCGCCAACATCTTTCGCGCCGTTCAGCCCG
>Ga0315280_10008569_pt1 | contig 13352 bp, 20 predicted proteins | sample YL17G06_40_MG_FD_203697 | JGI IMG/M metagenome (GOLD analysis project Ga0315280, IMG submission 203697) | Sediment microbial communities from Yellowstone Lake, YNP, Wyoming, USA - YL17G06_40 | ecosystem: Environmental > Aquatic > Freshwater > Lake > Sediment | place: USA: Wyoming | collected...
AACAAATTCCTGAATCTAAAATTAGCGATCGGTTTCAGTCAGCAACCGGTTTTAGCAACCGCTTTTAACAACCGGGTTTAACAACCGCAGATTGAACAGAACCTGATGTGATATTAGATACATTCACCAATCTTCAATCGGTAATGCTTGCTCGCAGCCGCTTCGTACTCTGGACAGCCTTCGTCGTCAGCCTCGTCACCGCGTTCTGGCAGTACTTCGAGTTCGCCTACACCCTCGCCGAGAACGGACTCATCACCAGCCCAATATGGAGCGACGCCCTCGGCCCACCCTGGATACATCACGGGTACATCGGCTTCGTCGGCGCGGGGGCAAGCATCGCAGCCATGCAGGGGTTGAGGTGGAGAAGTGACCGAAGAAAAGGGAAGGCTCATAGATAAGGCCGAGACGGCGACCGTAGCAGCCGCCGCAGTCGTGATCCTCGGCGCCGCGGCCACAGTCTACTACGGCAAGTGGGAGCTCTTCGGCATGATCATCGGCGCCGCCGCAGCCTACCTCTTCCCCAAGAAGAAGACCGAGTAGAGCTCACGTTCCAGCCGCGCCCTGAAAAGAATCAGGCGCTGCGGCCTCAGAGGATTCTCCACATGTCACCCAGAAAATTTTTCAGAGGAGTCTTCAAAGGAGGCTCTAGAAAAGGTTCCAGGGGAGGTTTCAGAAGCCGAGAGGCCATGGAAAAGCGCTTTGAAGATTCGATTAATAGGGCCAGGAGCGAGGTCAGCCGCCTCGCTAAAATAGAAAAAGAGGAAGATGAAACCGTTAATGTCCTCGACTTCGCCGAACTCGCCGAGAAGATCTCGAAGGCCTCAGCCGGAAATCTGCGATACCTAGATTTGGAGGTCGGTGAGATTCTCTCTGACAGCCGGGGTCAAGGATCCTTCCAGCAAATGGGAATACTTGCACAGGAGGAATAGAAGATAAACATCAACCCGTTGAAGCCTAGAATCGTCGCCGTAAGCGACGCAGACAATCCAGATAATGTCACAGGCGTCTCCGAAACGGCTCAACCCATGTCGTGGCGGGACGCCGCGATCGTCTCCATAATCCTCACCCTCGGACAGATCTTCATCGTATTCATGCCCATGTACGGGTACGCCTCGTTCAGCGCGGACGTCCCCAGCTTCCTCTTCGAGCTCGTGAAGTTCTCGGGGCAGAGCTGGTTCGCCAGCTTCCTCGCGCTAAGCGGCCTCTCGCGGCTCATGGCGAGCAGGCAAAAATAGGGATGTTGAATATGAATTATAGGGCGCTTAGAGTCGTCTTCCACAGGTCTCCGCCTCGGCCTGGGGAGAAGCCCGGGGATCTCTGGCGCGTCGAAGGCGATCAGGTTTGGCGTCACAGTTGCTGCGGATGCGGGGCCACGCTCACCCTCGATCATGATGTCGCGTTGAGGGATGGCTTGCCCACGGTCACGCCGAGCATCATGTGCCCCCTCTGCGGGGCCCACTATCACGTCTCGGACGGCTGGGTGCAGCCCTGCTGAGAATCGGACATGTTCACACGGAACATCAAATGATGGCTCCGTAGAACACGATCCTTTGAAGAATTATGCCTTTTTCAGGCATGGATTCGTGAATAAGCCTTAAACCGATACAGTTTATCTGAATGGATAATCAAACAATCATTCAATTGTCCCTGAATCAACCTTAACCCGAGCAAAAATGGAAAGCCAAAAAATAAGCTCAACGGACGGATACGTCCTAAGGATCGCGCACGAGGCCCTGGTAAACCAGGTTTTTAGCCTCGGAAAATACTACAGCGGGATTCAGCGGAACTTTATTCGCGGGACCCCGCTGTTATTCGCCGCCAAGTCTAAGGACGGCGACAGCATAGTCGGCTACGGAGTAGTCGACGAGGTAGAATACCTGTGGGAGATGACCCCAGAGGAAGAAGAATACGCAAAAGAGCACAACTGGAAAATCGGCCTCACCCTAAGAGAAGCAAAAAAATTCTGGACCCCTCTCCTCATCAAGAACAGCCTCCTCAAAGATGACAAGAGGAAGGGCGCCTACCTACACGGAGCCAAGCTTAGCGAGGAGATCATAGACGCTCTCCTCAAGCAAGTAGAGGAGATCCAGGAGGTCGCCTAAATGGAGATAAGCTTCGGAATCCCATACACGGCGTGGAAGCAATACGGACTAGAACAGTACCCGATCCAAGTAGACGGGAAAGACACGAGTTACAAGGCCATCTTCAGAAACAACGTCCTCGTCAAAGTCCTAGGTAAAAGCTACGAACTCTTCCCCAACGAGGAGGCCCTAAAGATCGCGGACGCAGCAGCATCCCTAACAGGCTTAAAGCCCTTCGCCCCCAAAGCATTCGGACTGAGAACAGAGGGGCACGCACTCTACAATAAGCAGGAGACCAAGATGCGGGCAATATACACGCCCGGCAAAATAGAAAGAGTCGACGGAGACGAGGTAAACGTCGGCGTCAACGTCTTCAACGCGATAGACGGGTCAAGCAGCTTCGGATGCGGAGTCTTCACCTTCAGAAGCATCTGCTCGAACGGAGTCATCTACGGCTACGAGGAGATCATGAGCCTCAGAAGAATCCACACCAAGGGCCTACAAGCCGCCATAGAGGACATGAAAGAAAAGATGATCCTCGTAATGGAGAAGGGAGCAGAACTCCTCGAGACATACAGGCGGATGGCGAGAATCAAGGTAACGGAGAAATTCGTAGACAAGATCCTAAGCAGCCGCCTCCCAGCCAAGGTCCTACCCTACTATCTAAAAGAAGAGGAAGCCAAAATCCCAGACATAACAGAATGGCAACTATACAACGACATAACGGAGCTCATATGGCACAACGAGAGGACGGGGCTACATAGCAAGATCTTCCAGTTCAACACGCTTCACAGCATCATGCCCCTGACACCGAGGAGAGTCTAAACATGCAGGCTCAGGTCAGGAAGGTCAGCGACCCCTTCGAGAGGAGTTGTAAGGTCTGCGGACACGTAAAGATCTGCGCAGTATTCAGAGCCATCGGCCCACTCCTCTCCCAAAGCTGGGACAACGAGAACAGACCATTCGACCCCGAAAGCCTAGCCACCATCTGCAGAGAATTCGTCTCAGCAAGCACAATAGAGATCCTAAAGGAGGCACAATAAATGCCTCTATGGATTTATCCCGAGAACGATAAAGAATTCATGATCAAACTCTTAGAAAATTACAAGACGATTCCGAACTGGGAGCAAACGGAGATTTATCAGACCAAATTTGAAACAGGAAAATATCCGCAGTACCTATGCACCTTAGATCCGAGAGGCGTAGGCGGAGACAAATGCCACCTATGGCGGGACGGACAAACCTGGTGGCCAATGGTCGGAGACTTCTCATTTGAAGAGGAGAAGCTGATCGAGGCCATCCTGAGAAAAAGCATAAAGAAGTTCCTCAAGGAGGCCCAGTAAAATGGCCGCCACCGTCACGGTCAGGTACAGGCTCAACGTGAGGCTGCCCGACGCGGAGAGGAAGTACCGCGACGAGCTCACCCAGGAGGCTGAGATCCAGCTCAACGAAGAATCCGAGGGCACGAAACTCGGCGTCGAGGAGCTGACCAGGAGGGTACTCGCCAAGGCCAGGGAGCTGAGGGACGGCTTCTACGTCGAGGCGAAGAGGCTCGGGGCAACCGACTACACGGAGGAGGCCCAGTAAATGGGCCTCGAGGAGAGCCGGAAACGCTTCCGAAGGGAGATCGGGAAACTCGACAACTGGCTATACCACAAACGCATAGACGAATACCTCAAGGAAGAGAAGCCTCTCAGAGAGGCGGGCCCCGATGGCCAGGCATAGAACTACGGGAAAGTTCTGGCCCGCCGTAAGGGCGATGATATGGGAGGAGGCGGAAAGCCTCCACGCAGCGGACTTCCATAGAAGCCACGGGGAGAACATCACGCCGCCCACACGCCGGGAGCTCAGGGAGGGAGGATACTTCTACACCGCCAAGCTCATAGTCCTGCGCAACATCCACAGGAGCGGTTTGGGATGATGTTCAAGAGGGATCTCCTCGAGAAGGTCCTATCCGGCTTGAAGACACAGACACGGAGACTTCACACTAAAACTCTTAGAAAGGGCAAAATCTACGCCTTGAAGAAGAACTGGATCGAGAACACTGGAAAATACATAAAAATAACGAAGGTCTACCCCCAGAAGCTCAGCGACATCACCCAGGAGGAGGCCAAGAAGGAGGGCTTCAGCAGCCTCGACAAGTTCCGCGAAGCCTGGATCAGAATCAACGGAAGCTGGGATCCGGAGATGATTGTTACCGTCTACGAGTTCGAGCTCGCAGAACCTCCACCCAAGCAGAGCAGGATTGTGTCCTAACCCAGCCTCGTAAAAATAATGTATCCACGAGAAGATGAAAATAGATTGGAACATACTTACTCAAACTAACCATATCCTCTCCTCATTATTGGACCATACTCATATCAAAAATAACCGATGCCTTATTGCCGCTGAAAGCCTTGAACGCGAACATATAGAAACCACTCTTGGGCACATTAAATAACTGCTCAAAACTCCGAACCCCCGATTCGCGAATAATGTAGTCACTGGGCTTCCCCAGGTTAAAGGGTAATATATACGCGTTTGAGTAGAGGCCGAACTCGATAGGCTTCGACGCGTTATAACTGATCTTGATAGTGGCGCCCTGCTTCAGGAAGGAGCTGTAGAACCGCTCAACGTTACCATAGTACGTCTCCCCATTTCCAGAGTAGTAGTCAAAGCCGAGGTCGAACCTGATCGGGAAATACTCGACCCCCTCACCATCCAATATCTGGTTATTATATCCACTCACAATAACCATGGACTGTTGAGCGTAGAGAGGATAAGGTCCGAAGATCTCGACTGAGTTAACGTGGAATAGATCGTAGATTACTCCGTCGAGGCTGATTTGGAATGGGAAGCCGGTGACTGATATGGTCGAGTTCCCAAGATAGGCGTTGTTCAAGTCTGAGAGTGTGACGTTTCCGAGCATAGTGAAGCCCTCGACTGGAATGGGGATCAACTCGCTTGGGGTTCCGAGGTGGAGGAAAAACGTCTTAGCCTTTGAATCCCCGGATTTGATGATCATCGCCTTCCCGCTTACAGCTTTGAACGTCGAGGAGCCGAGTTTACCAGTGATTGTCGTCGTTTGGCTGACAGCGGGTGGAAAGGGGTAATCAAGTTTCACCTCGCCAATCTTTGAGTCACTGATAAGGGCTGCAGCTTCATCAGGGTAGCTGAGACTGCTTGCGTTTGCTGCTCTGCATCTGAAGGCGACTATGGCTGTTCTCGATTCCGCTACATCGAAGCTGAAGTTGTATGATCCCGTCGAGGGAACTCTGAACGTACTATGATACGAGTACAAATCGTCGTGGCCGATGACTGACCCTGAAGCCGATCTAAAGCTGAAGATCACAGGCTCAGTGGCGTTGTATCCATATACAATCTCTGTACCTTCCCTAAGCGTCGCCTCAAAGCTGATCGACCTATCAGTCCAATACATCCCATTCCACGTTCGGCCGACTACAAAGCTCTTCGGTAGAGGCTCTAGGTAAAGCGACCCCCAACCTATACCACCCATATCGCTGCTGCTGCCACCCGATTCTCTAAAGAGCACATCACTTGGATCCCACTTCATCCTCCAAGCGTTGAACGTGACGTTCGCCTTTATTGATGAGTTGGCTGTGAATACGAAATTGTACACGCCACGCCTGAGAGCGATCAAGCCACTTCTCAGGTGAGTGGTATTTTCCGAGTACCACAAATGGGATGGTTGTACACCCGGGGCGTAGATGCTGAATCCTACCTGTTGAGTTGAGTTAAACTCGAAACCGATAGCATCTCCCACACTCAAGAGTATCTGATAGCTATGTATGCGCATGCCATACTGAAACTGGTTTCTCTCAGCGACGAACCTCTGAGGGAGGCTTACCCTACCCAGGTTCTCCACGGTATGATATATGCCTGTATTGTTGATGAAGTGGTAGACGACTAAGGGAACTTTACTTGTGTCCAGTATCTTGATCGCTGTCACATTCAGCAGGTCATATTCGCTGCCTTCTCGGGTCAGCCTGAGGGGTGTTCCTAAGATCTCGACTCTGAGGCCGTTGGTGTAGGCGTCGTTGATCTCGTCGAGGGTCAATCCGCATATGTAGCCGTTGCCACCCGACTTTGCCATCATCATCTCCCTGTGGAGTCCAGGGCTGTACAGGTAGTAGGTCCTCGAGATGTCGCCTTCTCGGTACTCCATAACGAGGACATCTGAGTCCTGGTATGGAGGTGAGTAACCAGTCGACGCCTCTGCCCTCTGAACCGTGACTGGAAAGCTCCTCGAGCCCATAACCCCTACCAGCGTTAAAGTTGACGGAGTCGTAGGCGTTGGATTGGCCGGTAGTTCGGTGAGGCTGGTGTAAAGGGCTGTTGAGGTAATAGCCAATAGTGTGATCGATAATAGGAGGGCGATGTGGCTCGGCTTCATGTGGTTTACCTTTGGCTAATAGGTGTTAATGTAGGGTATAATACTAGACTTTAGAACAATGAGCGCGGGCGCCTTGGTTAATAATAGCGTCATTTGATTTTGCAGTAATGCGCGTTCGAGAAATTCAAGGCAGACGAGGAAGACGCGGCGCAGATCCCACGAATAATTTCATTCAAGGTGAAAATAATGAGCTAAAACTGGGACAATGTTTTTTAGACAAAACCATTTACATATGCCCGAGAGAATAGAGGTATTTGTTTAGAGCCTTAAGCGGACGCAATATGGTCTCCGGCTCCGCCCCCCTGGGAGGGGCCGGCTAAGGTGAGTGACCCAAACATCGAGGAGCCCGATCAGCCACCAGCTGATGAAGGCATAATTAGTGAGAGCCTCGAGAAGATAGACGACTTCCTAGAGCTTACACGGTCAAAAGGGATCCTCCGCAGATACCTCGCAATGAACGCCTTCGACGGAGCTATGACGAGCCTCGGCGTCGTCATCGGCTCCTACATTGCGACTGTCGAGAACCCTAAGAGCGTCCTGGATATCATCATTCTCGGCGCCGTGGCTATGGCGGTCTCCGGCTTCACGGGAACCTACATGGTTGAGAGCGCTGAGCGTAAGAAGAGGCTCAACGAGATCGAGGAGGCGAGTCCCTCGGAGGCTCCAGCGTACCGTAGAGCCGCACGATTTGTCTCCGCCTTCGCCGCTGTGGTTGACGGCTCTGCGCCGTTCCTCGCATCGGTGCCATGTCTCATTCCCTTCGCACTCGCCTATCTAGGCATCATCGAGATCCACATCGCGTTTTATACTGCAATCGGAGGGGCTCTCGCCACCCTCTTCATCATCGGGGCCTTCCTCGGCAAGATCAGTGAGAGCAGCATAATCTACTCAGGGCTTAAGATGGTGGTCGCCGGGTCGCTGGTCGCCCTCATAGCGTTCGCTCTCGGACAGCAGTAACCTCCGTCGAATAGTGATGTTATCCTATTCGAGATAGCGTATTTAGATTCGTCTAGAAATCGGGGAAAGTTGAAGCTGCCGCAGTGGATGATGGATGAGGGAGCTAAGTGAGGGCTATAGAGCCGTACTCCCACCCAAAGGTGTCCACAGAGCCCTAGCTTGAGGATGAATCACGATAGCAGTCTAGATGATTATCGCAGCTACAACTCTTAATTTTTATTTTTAAGGTGAAAATATTGGACGTAGAGGTACCCCAGGCAGAGCTCATAGACATCGACAGGCTTCAGTTGGATGGCGACAATCCCAATAAGATGAAGAAGGGTCAACTTAAAGCCCTTAAGGAATCTATTGTGAAGTGGGGCTTCATCGTCCCCATAGTAACCAACCGGGACCTCCTCGTCGCCGACGGAGAGCAGCGCATCACCGTGGCCAGGGAGCTCGGCATGAAGAAGGTCCCCGTGGTCCGCCTCGACGTCGAGGACGTGGACCGCCGCCTCCTCCGCCAGGTCCTCAACAAGCTGAAGGGCCAGCATGTCCCGGAGCTCGACCAGGAGGAGTTCATCCGCATAATCGAGGCCGGCGGCGAGGAGGACCTGAGAAGATTCCTAGTAGCCAGCGAAAAGGAGATCAACGCGGCCCTGCAGAGGGAGGCTAACCCCGGCATAAGCCCCGAGACCATGTACGAGGTGGCCGTCGAATGCGCGGACGAGGCCGAGCAGAAAAAGGTTTACGATAAGCTCGTCTCCGAAGGCTACAGGTGCAGGGTCCTAACCCTTTGAGGCCGCGGGAATGGAGTTCAACATCACCCGGAGATGGGATCGCCCGAAGACCTTCCGCGTCGAGAGCGTGGCCAGCCAGTTCACCCTCGAGGACGTCCTCCTCGAGAAGACCTTCAGGGGGAAGCTCCCGATAGAGGACGAGGCCTGGAGCGTGGGCGTGATAGTCGGCAGAAGCGGCACAGGCAAATCCACCATAGCCCGCCACCTGTTCCCCGACGCCTACATCCGAGGCTTCACCTACAAGGAGCCCAGCATCCTCGACGACTTCCCCGAGAACCTGTCCTCATCAGACATAACGAGGGCCCTGAGCAGCGTCGGCTTCAGCAGCCCACCCGACTGGCTGAAGAGCTACGAGCAGCTCAGCCAGGGAGAGAAGATGAGGGTCGACATCGCCAGAGCCATCCTCCTGGACAAGCCCATAATAGTCTTCGACGAGTTCACCAGCGTCGTGGACCGTGAAGTCGCTAAGATCAGCAGCTTCGCCATCCAGAAGGCCGTAAGAAGAGCCAACAAGCAGTTCATCGCCGTAACCTGCCACTACGACGTCGTCGACTACCTGGAGCCCGACTGGGTCCTCTGCACGGACGACATGAACTTCAGTAAAAAAAAATCAGGCATCCTCCCATCCAACTCGACATACGGAGCTGCAGCCCTCGTCTCTGGAATTACTTTAAAGAGTATCATTATCTAAACCATGAACTCCCCCGGACCGTCGACTGCTACGCAGCCGTCTACAAGAACAGACCCGTAGGCTTCGTCGCCGCCACCCATGGCATTGGCAGGACGAGGTACTTCAGAATCACTCGGATAGTCACCATACCAGACTACCAGGGAATCGGGGTCGCGAGGAGCCTCATGGCATTCATCGGCGAAAAGTACAGCCGAGAAGGGAAGCTTCCGCTGACCATGGTGACCAGCAACCCGCAGTTCATGCACGCCAAACTCCCGAACTGGATAATCACCAGAATAGGACGCCAATCACTGCAAGGCGGAGCGAAATACGACAAAAACATCGCGGGCATATCAAGATCGAGCAGCAGGAAGAGGATAACCATCAGCATGAAATACGTTCCGCCGAGAGAATCCCGCGACGCCGCACCCCAAATAGGCGCCGGAGGGCAGCCATGCCCCCTCAACGGATCCTCACATTCACCCGTTCCGGAGAGCCGAAGGGGAAATGCGGAAGCCGCGAAACTGCAAGAATCTGCAAGAAATGACCATTTTTGACGATCGATAACCGAGAAAATCGACGCTTTTCCCGATCGAAGCCGTTTTAGGGCATTGAGAGGTTGTAAATAAGGGTCGTTAAGCTTCGATAAAGTGGTTTTAACTGGACGGAACTGATGCGTTATGAGTGATAAAGTCAACCTAAGGCAGGCTAAGCGTAGGCAGAGGATATTTGAGTTACGTGTCTTAGGGCTGACTATTCCGCAGATAAGCGAGAAACTGAAGGAGGAAGGATACAGGATAGGCACAAGCGAACGCACCGTTCACGTTGATCTCCACTCGGGCGAGGCGAAGGAGTTCGTTGAGGAACTGTTACGCAGACAATTGGCGAACATCGCAATGGAGGAGAATCGGGCGGTGAAGCTGAAGTACTATGATAGGCTGCTCGACAAGTTGATGCCCCAGAAGCTGGAGAGCAAAGTGGAGGGAGGTTCCCTCGTCGTCATGGGATACAATCTTGGGAAGAAGCCTCCAAAACGTGACGGTGGTTAACCCCGGCTATGAGCCGCACGCGGGGAAGCAGCAACAATTCCACGACGATCGGTACGAAGTGTTCGCCCGGCTGATAAGCGCGGGCACCGGCGGGGGAAAGACCGAGGCAGGCTTCCACGAGGCCTGGTCGTGGACATGTGAAAACCCGGACTGTGTCGGCTACATTTTCGAGCCGATATATCCGATGCTGAACAGGATCCTGATCCCCCTCATGGAGATGAGGCTCGGGGCGCCCCTGGAAAAGTGTCCTTTCGTAGCGCAGTTTCACCGGACCGAGAACCGGATCAAATGGAGGAACGGAGCCACCTGGTGGCTCGTGGGCTTGGACGACCCAGAGATGGCTGAGGGCCCCAACGTGGACTGGATCTGGGCCGACGAGTTCCGCCTAGTCGGGGGCTCCGGACCCTCCGCCCGGAGAAAACAGGAGACCGCCTGGAAAGTTTTCATCCGCCGGCTCCGGGGAAGCCGCCCGGGAAACGAGACCGGGCTGTGGATCACGACTACCCCCGACGCCCCGGGATCCGTACTATACGAGAAATTCGAGGACCCGGTGAAGAGGTCTCCGAACAGCAAGGTGTATCGCTGGGGTATAGACGAGAATCCCTTCCTGAGCGAGGAGTATAGGGAGGAGGTCAAGGCCGCCCATGTCCCAGGCTCGGGTCTCTACAATCGTTTCATCCTCGGCCTCTTCTCCGCGGTTGCAGCCGGCTCATTCGCCTTCGACCCGGCGACGCATGTGCTGGAAGAACTTCCGGCTCAGGGAGCAATCAAACGCGTGGTCTACGGGGTTGACTGGGGATGGTCGAATCCCGCGTGCATCCTCGCGATCGGGTTAGACGGCGACGACAGGGCCTACGTCCTCGAGGAATTCTATCAGCCCCGCACCAGCCTCGAGACGATAATCAAGATCGCCGGGGAGATGCGGAGTCGCTGGGGCTCCGGGTCCTTCATCTGCGACAGATCCGAGCCGAGGAGCATCGAGGAGATGCGCAGGGCGGGGCTGAACGCCGTCCCTGATAGGAGCAAGCGGGAGGAGGGAATCAGGGAACTGGGCGGACGATTCCAGGTAGCCGGAGATGGAAGACCCAGAATCTTCGTTCATAAAAGTTGCGTCAACTTCATCAGCGAAGCGCAGGTCTACGATGAGGCTAAGAAGGAATATGATCACGCGATCGATGCCGCCCGTTACGTCCTAATGAGCCTGAGACCCTCTGGCGATTGGTTCGTGATGTGAAGAAAAAAGAGGAGATGCTTTGATGTCGTTCAGGAATAGGCTCCGCGCCGTCAAAGAGGCTTTGGTCGAACCCTATGGAACCGCTTGGGTGGGAGGATTCAGGAGCCTCTGGGGCGTATCCGAGCCCCCCAAGATCAACCGCGAAGCCTACGCGGAACTCTACGAGGAGGACCCGATCGCGAAGGGCGCGGTCGACCAGAACGTGGCCGACGCCCTCGGAGGAGGCTTCTTCACAAGCGTCGGGGAGGACGAGGAGGCCAAGGCGATCGTCGACGAATTCGCGGAGAAGGTCGGCCTGGACGAGATCATCAGCCTGATGACGAGGGACATGCTGGTGGTGGGCGACGGATACGCCGAGCGTATCTACGACAACGAGGAGAAGCGGGAGCTTCGGGTTGATGAGAGGAGGGCGTCCGCGGTCTGCCCGGGCGAGGACGCTAAGTTCGTGAACCTGAAGTGGCTCCCCGGGCAGACGATCGAGGTCACCCGGATGCCGACGGGCCAGATCTGTTGGTACACCCAGAAGGTGGACGGCTCGACCGTCAACTTCGCTCCCGAGAAGATCATGAACTTCAAGTGGAACCCGATCGGAAAATCGGCTTACGGGACCTCGATGCTCAGCGCCGTCTATCCCCTATTAAAGGATCTGGAGGTTGTCAGGGAGAACTTCAAGGCCGTGACGAAGAGGTACGCGAAGCCCAGGTTCCTCTGGAGAGGAAATGCCCTCACAAAGGAGGAGATGAACACGATGAAGGCGCAGGTCAGAGACGTGGGAGACGACGAGGACTTCTACGTCAACACCGATCGAATCGCACCCGAGCCGATTCCCATCGACCCCAGGGGACGCTTCGAGAACTACTACATCCAGCTCCTGAACTCGGCCATGATCGGCCTCGGAACCCCCACCCTCCCCATCCTGGAGAGCGCCACCCTCGCCAGCTCCAAGAGCATCCTCGAGTTCTACGAGAGAAAGATCGCCCTGATAAGGCGAATCGTGAAGCGGGGCATAGAACGGGAGGTCTTCGCCCCCCTCGTGTCGCCCAGGGAGACCCCGAGGGTGAGATGGGAGATCCAGAAGACCAGGTTCGAGGAGCTGGACATCAGCGCCGCGTTAGGGGTCATGAAGGAGGCGGAGTACTCGACGTGGCAGATCCAGCAGGTCCTGCAGAAATGGGGCTTCCCCCGGCCTCAGAAGGAGGGTGAAGGAAACCAATGAGCCCCACGAAACCCTCCAAACGGGCGCTTCTCCTCCGGCACGCCCAGCTTCACTTCGACTGGATGACCGGGAAGGATACCGAGGAGACTTACCGGGCTCACGAGGAGACCGCGGAGGCCTTCCGGAGACGGGGGCTCTCCCACTTCTCCCCGCTTCCCTTCCCCGAATCGAGATCAGTGAAGATCACATTCCTCGGAACAAAAGGCGACGTCGAGGAGTCCTCGCCCGAGCATAAGCACCACTCCTCGACGCTCTTCGAGTTCGACGGACAGAAATTACTGGTAGACTACGGCGAGTCCCTCTCCGACTCGGGAAAACTCGAGACGATCAAACCCGACTCCATCCTGATCACCCACGCGCATAAGGATCACCTCCTCGGCCTGAAGGGGAAGAAACTCGGCATCCCCGTCTACCTCAGCGACGCGACCATGGAGAGCGAGTACTTCAAAGCGGAAGATTTCCGGGGCCTATCCAACATTAGAAAATTCAAGCGGTTTGACTCGTTCCCGATCGGACAGGTTCAAGTCTACACGATTCCAGTAACGCACTCCCTGAAGGCGCCGAACATCGCGCTCCTCCTCTCCGCGGGCGGAGGGATCTGGTATTCCCCCGATGTACTGGATATTCAGGAGGATCTCCGAGCCAAATTCCTGCCCAAATGCAGGGTCTACGTCGGCGATGGCTCAACCCTGAAACGAGACCTGATCCATCGCAGGGAGGGAACCGCCGAGCCCTTCGGACACGCATCGGTGAAGAAACAATTAGCCTGGTGCCGGGACGCCAAGGTGGAGGCGGCCATCTTCACTCACCACGGAAAAGCCTCGGTGGAAATGGGCGAAGCTAAACTGGAAGCCGAGTACGATGAGCTGAAGAAAGAAACCGGCTACGAGGGATCAGTACGGGTGGCGAAGGACGGAAGTGTCCTAAAACTGCCTAGCATGAAATTTATCTCGCACGCGGTTCTCCTATCCGA